>Ga0307373_10000312_pt1 | contig 92008 bp, 88 predicted proteins | sample OX2MG_FD_202534 | JGI IMG/M metagenome (GOLD analysis project Ga0307373, IMG submission 202534) | Soil microbial communities from Risofladan, Vaasa, Finland - OX-2 | ecosystem: Environmental > Terrestrial > Soil > Coastal area > Acid sulfate soil | place: Finland: Risofladan, Vaasa | collected...
TGCTCGCCAGCGCAACCGACCGCAAGGTCATCGGCTTCGTCACCGAAGCCTACGCGCTCCGCCGCTACAACCAGGAACTCGAACAGGCCCGCGGCGACGAATTCGCAGACCCAACCCTGTTCGGACCAGCGTGAGGCCTGTTCATTAACGTTCGGAAACGTTTGACGGGCGATTATCCGCGCTCCGGGTTGCGCAACCCGGGGTGAATCTACGCTTTAACCTAAATTTAGCCGCAATGCGCCCACTCTAACAGGCTGCTGAAAAACGTTTTTGGACGCGAGAAGACGCAACATTGATTCGCATGGCGACCAGTTCACGCAAGAACGATTCGCGAGAGGGCTCTCGATGATTCTTATGTTGCGTGATTCGGCTTCGCATCAGAGTTTTTCAGCAGCCTGCTAGGCCAGTTTCTGTCTGGGGGAGTAAGCGTGTCTCAGCAGCCGAATGCGGCCACCCGGATTGGCTCGCAAACCTTCGCGCGTCTCGTCTGTACGATGGGCATGACGATCCGCGGCAAGATTCTGCTCGCGTTCTTCGCGCTCGCCGCGTTGACCGGCGTCCTGGGCTTCTATGCGGTTAACAGTGTCGTCGGTTCCGGCCGGCTCGTCGTCGAAACCTACGACAAGCCGCTGATGTCGATCAGTTATGCGCGCTTGGCGCTGTCGAATTTCACCGCCATCGAGGTCGCATTGACCGATCGAGTGATGTCGAAAGATCCAGCGCGCCAGCGTGAACTTGACGCGCGCATGGACGACCTCGCCTCGTCCGTGGCCGAAGATCTCACGGTCACCGAAGGACGATCCCTGTCGCCGCGCGCGGCGGCGGCCGCACATGATACGGCCACGGCGATCGTCAATTGGAACAACCTGCGCCGCCAGCTGATCAACGGCGTCAACGACGAAGCCGATCGCAAGACGCTGCTCGCCACCGCCAAGGCCATCGACGATGATTTCGACAATCTGGTCGAGCTCACGGCCGAGGACGGATTCAAGTTTCGTGAAAGTGCGCTCGCGTCAATTGCCCGCTATCGGACGCTCAGCATTGCGGCGACGCTGGCCGCGGTTCTGCTCGGCGGCATTATCGCGCTGTTGCTGGCGCGGCGCATGGTCCGGCCGATCGCGACGGCGTCGTCCGCCGCCCGCCGCATCGCCGAAGGCGAACTGGATGTAGAAATCGGTACGGCCGGCAACGACGAGCTCGGCCGGCTCCTCGGTTCGATGGCCGTCATGCGCGACAACATACGCGGCATGATGGAGCGCGAAATCGCCGCCCGACGGTCGGCGCAAAATCGCCTGGTCAACGCGCTCGAGAACAGCGCGGAGGGCGTCGTCCTCGCCGACGCCGGCGGCCGCATCCTTATCGCCAATTCGCAGGTGACAGCTTTCTTCCCGACCCTGGCCGGCAGCCTTGTGCCCGGCGCACCGTTTCCGGAGATGCTCGAACAAGCATTGGCCAAACCGCGAGGCGAGATGTGCGTCGACGGCGTTCGCTGGCTGCATTTGAGCCGGAGCGCAACGTCCGAGGGCGGCTTCGTCGTGATCATCAGCGACATTTCGACGCTCAAGGAACGCGAGCTTGCGTTGAGCGCGGCCAAGGAGCAGGCCGAAGCCGCAAACCGTGCGAAGACCGAGTTCCTGGCGAACATGGGTCATGAGCTGCGCACGCCATTGAACGCCGTGATCGGATTTTCGGAAATCATCGCCGGCGAGATGGTCGGCCCGGTTGGTCAGCCTTCCTACAAGGAATTCGCCAACGACATCATGCGCAGCGGTCGCCACCTGCTCGAGATGATCAATGACATCCTCGATTTTGCCAAGTGCGAGGGCGGCAGTCTCGAAATCATGCCCGAGCCCGTCGAGGCGCAAGCTGCAATGGCGCAGGCGGTCGAATTTTTCGCCCGCGATGCCGAGCGTGGCCAGCTCACGCTCACGGTAGCGCCAGATGAGATTGGGCTATGGCTCGTGGCCGATCCGCTGCGGCTACGGCGCATTCTGCACCAACTGGTTTCCAATGCAGTCAAGTTCACGCCAGCTGGCGGCCGCATCACGCTTTCTGCTCGGCGTGACGGCGCCGGCTTCGTGGCGCTGTCGGTGGCCGATACGGGTATCGGCATGCGTGCCGAGGACATTCCGGTGGCGCTGTCACCGTTCAGCCAAGTAGACAGCAGCCTTGCGCGCCGCTATGAGGGCACCGGCATGGGGTTGCCGTTGTGCAAGAGCATCATCGAGTTGCACGGCGGACGATTGGAGATCGTCAGCGCGCCTGGACAAGGCACGACGGTCACGGTCCTGTTCTCCGAAGCCGTGCGCGCGGTCTCCGCTGCGACGGTGGCGTCATGTTGACGCCGCAAAAATTCGGTGCCGTCCGCCGGTTCTGGGGTCTGCGGACGCAATGGGCGGCGGTAATCGGGGTTATCGCGGCGGCGCTTCTTGTCCGCATTGGATTTTCCGAGACGCCAGCGCTCGCCGCACGACCGCCCGAAACCGCGCTCGCCAAGCTGAAGGCCGAGTTCGTTAGGCCGAAGGCGACTCCGTTTCCCGCCAACGATCCCTATTCCAAGGCCAAAGCGAATCTGGGCGAGTTGCTGTTCTGGGATCCAATTGTCTCCGGAAACGGGACCCAATCGTGCGCCAGCTGCCACAATCCCGCACTGTCATGGACCGATGGCCTGCGCCACGGCATGGGGGTGCGGGAAATGAAGACCCACACGCCGACGCTGCTCAATGTGGCGTGGGCGCCGATCCTCGGCTGGGATGGCCATTTCCCGTCGCTGGAAGCGGTTGCCTTCGCCGGACCGATCACCAATCCGGATATCATGAACCGCAAGCCGAACGAGCTGGTTCGCGCGCTCGCGGCGATTCCCGGATATCAGGCCGCATTTGCTGCCGCGTTTCCTGACCATGCGATCACCCAGGCCCACGTGGCCGATGCGCTGGCGACGTTCGAGCGCACCATCGTCGCAGGCACCGCGCCCTTCGACCGCTGGATCGACGGAGATGAGCACGCCATCAGCGACCAGGCCAAGCGCGGCTTCGCGCTTTTCACCGGCAAGGCGGGTTGCGCTGAATGCCACATGGGCTGGGCCTTTACCGACGAAGGGTTCTATGACGTCGGCACGGCGACGGGCGACGATATCGGCCGCGCCAAGCTGTTTCCGAATTCGGTGAAGCTGAAATACGCCTTCAAAGTGCCGACGCTGCGCGACGTGGCGCGCCGCGCGCCCTATATGCACGACGGTTCGGAGGCGACACTTGCCGATGTTATAGATCTCTACGATCGCGGCGGCATCGATCGGCCGAGCCGTTCTGAGCTGATCAAGCCCCTGCACCTGACGGCGGCCGAGAAATCCGATTTGATTGCGTTCCTGGATACGCTGACCGCCGCTCCAAAGCCCGTCGACGTTCCAATCCTGCCGCGCTAAGCCTACTTCACCGTCACCTGAAGGTGCATGGTGGGATGGATCGCACAGAGCACCTGATAGATGCCGGCGTGATCGAACTCCAGATCGACCGTCGTGCCGACCGGTTGCTCGCCCGAGTCGAACTTCATGGTCGGCGAATCGACGTAGACGTGATGGGTTACCCGGTCGTCGTTTATGATGTGGACGACGGTGCCGCGCGTGATGGTGAGCGTATCAGGATTGAAGTGCCGGTTGCGCTGGCTGACCGTGATGGTATTGCCGGCGCTCGCGAGCGGTATCACCGCGGCGAGAAACACCACCAGCGCGAGCGTCGCCGCCGCGAGGTCGGATTTGCGAAGCGTCATCCGTGCCGCCATCTCAAAAATAATAGCATTCTATCGGTTAAGACGCCGTACTCGGTGCAACCGGGTCAGCGAGTTGCCCGTTACGACGACTTGATTGCGCTCAGCACTTCTTCGGCATGGCCGGGCACCTTCACTTTGCGCCAAATGCCGCGGATCACGCCCTTATCGTCGATCAGGAAGGTCGTCCGCTCGATACCCATGTATTTGCGCCCGTACATGCTCTTCTGGACCCAGACGCCGTAGCGTTCGGTCACCTTGCCCTCGTCATCGGAGGCGAGCGCGAAGGGCAGCTTGTACTTCTTTTTAAATTTGTCGTGGGAAGCGACCGAATCGCGCGAAATACCGATAACCGTGGCGTCCGTACGGCTGAACCTTGGAAACAGGTCGCGGAATTGACAGGCCTCGGCAGTGCAGCCCGAGGTGTCGTCCTTGGGATAAAAATACAGCACCACGGCGCGCCCTTTGAGGTCCGAAAGCTTTGCCGTGCCGCCACCGTCGGTCGGCAGGGTAAAGTCCGGCGCCTTGTCGCCGATTTCGAAGCTCATGGTGCACGCTCCTCCGCCAGCCTGGCCGCTGCCGCCTCGACCAGCCGCCGAAAAAGGCCGTAGGCATCGCGCGCGACGGCATCCATATCCCGCTTGAGCGTGACGAAGTCAATTGCGCCGGCACCTCGCGCGAGCAAGGCCTTGATGGCTGGGGGTGTCCCTTTCTCGTCAAACGGTTCCGGTACCGTCAATTTCAGCAGGCCCTGCACGTTCCGCCACAATGTCAGCGCGCGAATCATTGTCTCGACATCAGCGCGCGTGAGCGCACCGGCCGTCGCCAACGCTGTCAGGGCGTTGCGCGTGTTTGGTTCGAGCACCTGAGCCGCCCGGGCCGCATCGCGCAGCTGGAGGTATTGCGCGATAAACTCGATATCCACCATGCCACCGCGCCGGTGCTTGACGTCGAAGGGCGCCGGCTTGCGGTGCGCGTCGGCAATTCGCTCGCGCATCTCGACAACGTCGCGAGCGAGCGCATCGGCGTGGCGCGGTCGAGCAAGGATCGATCGAATTTCAGCCATGGCGCGTGCCTGCAAGCCTGCATCGCCGGCCAGCGGCCGGGCACGCGTCAATGCCATCTGCTCCCACGTCCAGGCGAGTTCGCGGTGGTAACGCTGGAAGGCCGCGAGACTCGATGCGACGGGACCGGCAGTGCCCGAGGGCCTGAGCCGCATATCGACCTCGTAGAGCGTGCCCTCGGCAGTCGCCGCGGTCAGGGCATTGATGAAGCGCTGCGACAAACGCGCATAATAAGTGGACGCTGGCAACGCCTGAGCACCACCCGCGCTCTCCGCATCGTTGGGCGCATCGTAAATGAGAATCAGATCGAGATCCGACGCCCAGGTCATTTCGCGGCCGCCGAGCTTGCCGAGTCCAAGTACAGCGATGGCGCCGCCAGCAATAGTTCCGTAAGAGTCGGCGAACTCGGCTGCGATCCGCGGCAGCAACTCGGTTAGCGCGGCCCCGGCAACGTCGGCAAAAGCGCCGCCAGCGGCCTCGCCATCGAGCCGTCGGCGTAGCACCTGCACGCCGATCTGAAATTTGCGCTCGGCGACCCAACGCCGCGCGAAATCGAGCAATTCCTCTGTATGTCGGGCGCGATCGAGCAATCGGCCGAGGTCGGTGCCAAGCGCCGCGCGGCCAGGTAGCGGATCGAAGAATCCGGAAGCGAGCACGGCATCGAGCACGCTCGGCCGCTGCATCATGGTTTCGGCAAGGGTCGGCGCCGCGCCCAAGATCTCCGCAATCAATTCGAGCAGGGCCGGGTTCTGGTAGAGGAGGGAGAATAGCTGCACGCCCGCAGGAAGGCGGTCGAGGAAGTGATCGAACCGGATGAAGGCTGCATCGGGGGCGGCGCAAGCACCGAAGGACCGCAGCAGCACGGGAACCAGCTCGGTCAGCAATTCGCGCGCACGCTGGCTTCGCGTCGCACGATAGCGGCCGTGATGCCAGGCGCGGACGATCGCGGCCACCGTGCGAGGATCGGCGAAACCAAGCCCTGCCAGCGTCCTCAACGTCTCCGGATCATCCTCGGTGCCGGTGAAGACAAGATTGCCGGGCGCCGCAAGCGACGGTGCTTCCTCGAACAGGCTAGCGTAGTGGCTTTCGACGATTTCGAGGCGGCGGGTGAGCGCGGCGGCGAAGGCGTCCGGCGTATCGAAGCCCAGGAACGCCGCGAGGCGGCGTACCCCTTCCGCACTCGCGGGGATGGTGTGGGTTTGCGCATCGTCGATCATCTGCAGCCGGTGCTCGACATGGCGCAGGAATCGATAAGCCTCGGCGAGTTCGTCCGCCGCCTGGCGCGAGATGTGGCCAGCCTCCGCAAGCGCCTCAAGCGCGGCGATGGTGCCGCGCTGGCGCAGTTCGGGCTGACGGCCGCCCCAGATCAGCTGCTGCGTTTGTGCGAAGAATTCGATTTCGCGAATGCCGCCGCGGCCGAGCTTGATGTTGTGGTCAGCGACAGCGATCGTCGAGCCGCCGCGCTGGGCGTAAATCTGCCGCTTGATCGAGTGAATGTCCTGGATCGCTGCGAAGTCGAGGTGCTTGCGCCAGAGAAACGGCGTCAGCGCCGTGAGAAAGACCTGGCCAGCATCGAGATCACCAGCGATTGGCCGCGCGCGAATCAGCGCCGCACGCTCCCAATTTTGTCCGGCGCTCTCATAGTAGGCGAGGGCGGCCGGAAGCGACAGCGCCAGCGGCGTCGAGCCTGGATCGGGCCGCAACCGCAAGTCCGTTCGGAACACATATCCTTCGTCGGTACGTTCCGCCATCATGCGGACGAGGTCCTGCGCCATGCGCGTGAAGAGCGCCTGCGGGCCGACGTCACGCGAGACCTGCGCCCTGTCGGCGTCGAATAGAACCACAAGATCGATGTCGCTCGAGTAGTTGAGTTCGCCAGCGCCGAGCTTGCCCATCGCCAAGACGATGAACCCGCTGCCGCGCACGGGATCCTCGACCTCGCTTCGGTCGAGCAAGTGGCGGGCGATCGCGTCGCTGAGGAGATGGCGCGCTGCCAGCGCCAATGCGCCCTCCGCAAAGCCGCTCAGCCCCTTCATCACGCGCTCGAGCGACCACAGGCCTGCGATATCGGCAATTGCGATCGTCAACGCTACCCGACGCTTAAGGCGCCGCAATTCGGCCGCGATCGCCTCGCGCGGCATCGTTGGGGCGAGATCACGGTTGAGCCGGGATATGAGTTCGGCGAAAGTAGCCGCAACGCCTCGGTGCCAGAGCCGGGCGAGCAGGGCTGGCTCCCTGAGACAGCAATGGGCTAGGTAAGGGCTGTTGCCAAAGAGCGTCGTGAGCAACCGGCGGCCAGCCGAATCCGAGGCAAGGCCGCGCATGAAGCTAGCCAAGTCCGCATCATGCGAATCGGCAGCGGCTTCATGCCAATGAGCGAGGCCGACGGCAGCGGCCGCCTCGTCGGCGGCAAGCGGGAGATTTGCGTAAGTGTCGAATGACGACAAAGACATGAGCGGCGCGGCCCAAGATCGGCCGCCGCAGCGTGCCCGTCCGCCGAAGCGCGGTCAAGATCGCCGCCGCGCACACGTGTTGTTTCTCCGTCATCTTGCACTTGGGGTCGCCGCTTTGGTGCTGATCGCGGTGGTCGCGGTCGGCTCTGCCGCATGGCGCCTTTCGCAAGGTCCGATCACACTCGATCGCGCGACGCCTTATCTGGCGTCGGCGCTGTCAAGCGGGCCGAATGGCGTGGTCGTCACGATCGATCACACCGTGCTGGACTGGTCGAACGGCCGTATTCGCCTGGAGGCGCAGGGTGTTCACCTCAACCAGCCGACGAGCGGTGCACGTCTGACGTTTCGCGCGATGGAGATCGTGCTCAGCCCCTGGGCATTGCTGGAAGGGCGACTGGCGCCGTCGCGTGTCGTGCTCGATCGTCCGGTTTTGCGCCTGGTGCGCGCGCCGGGCGGCTCGTTTCGCCTCGCCTTGGGCGAACAGACCGCCGAGAGCGAAACCGCCGCGTTTTGGGGCGAGCGGTTGACCCGCGACGTCGCCGAGCCATCGGGTGGCGGCGGTCCGCTCAGCTATCTCACCAACTTCGCGATGAACGATGCGACGTTGATCGTCGACGATAAATCGCTCGGCGTGACTTGGCGAGCCGACCGGTTTGACCTGGCCATGAATCGCAGCAAGGCGGGCGCGGATGGCACCATGCAGCTTGCTGTCGGCATTGCGGGCAAGCAAGCGCTGCTGAGTGGACGACTCAGTTACCGGATCACCGGCGAGCTGTCGGTCAAGATCGATTTCAACGGGCTTGATCCCGCGCTATTTGCGGCCGCGGCACCGGCGCTTCAGCCGCTTGGCGCCGTGGACCTGCCAGTCTCGGGCGAGATGGCCCTCGGTTTCGACACCAACACGCTGGCGATCGACGTCGCCTTCATCGATGTGCAGTTCGGTGCCGGCATGTTGCGCGAAGAGGATCTACCCGACGGCTCTGCTGCTGTCAGCGGAGGGGTACTGCGTGCGAGCTATAATCCTGCGGCGGGTCGCGTCGATATCGACGATCTCGAACTCGACATCGGCGGACCAAAGGCGTCAATCCAGGGCCGTGTCGACAATCTCGGCAAGGGCCTCCTGGCAGGGAGCTGGCCGCAGTCGTTTGACGTTTCTGCGCACCTGAAGGCCAAGGCCATCCCGATCGATTCTCTGCCGCATCTGTGGCCGGAGCGCGTCGGGCCGCACACCCGTCATTGGATCACGACGCGCGTTCACGACGGCGTGATCGACGATGTGAACGCGATGCTGGCCCTCCACGTCGATACCGGTGCGCCGAAGCCGATCGACGTCACGCGGTTCGACGGCACCGGCACCTACCACAACCTGACGATCGAATACTTTCCGCCACTCGAGCCGGTTCGCGGCGTCAACGGCACGGTGAGTTTCGACCGAAAACACATGGATTTCGCGCCCACCGGTGGCCATGTGCTCGATGGCCGCGCGACGGCCGCAACCGTCAAGCTCTACAATCTCGATACCAACGACGAGATGGGCGACATCGACGTCAGCCTTGCCGGCCCATTGCACGACGCGCTCAAGGTGCTCGACACCAAGCCGCTGGAATATGCGAAGGCGCTCGGTCTCGATGCCGAGCACGCGCGCGGCAACTTTACCGCGCATGTCTTTTTCCGGCTGCCCCTCAAGCACAATCTCGATTTCGATGAGGTGGAGTACCGTACCGAGGCCGCGCTATCCGGCGTCGCCATTCCGCACGCGTTCTTCCATCGCGATCTCAGCGACGGCGAGTTCAAGATGACCCTCGACCGCTCGGCGCTCACGCTCGACGGCACAGCGGCGGTCGCGGGTACGCCGATGAAGCTGACCTGGACCGAAAATCTCGCCGGCAAGGGGCTTCGGCGCCGCTACACGGTCGAAGCGCGACTGGACGATGCTGCGCGGGCGCGGCTGGGCCTTGATTTCGGCAGTTACGCGACGATGAAAGGACCAATCGAAGTCGGTCTCAATTACGGCGAAGCGCGCAATCGGCGTGCCGAAGCGACGGTCGCCGCCAACCTCAAGGACGCGGCAGTCGAAATTCCCAAGCTCGGTTGGCGCAAGACCGCCGGCCAGCCGGCCAAGGCGAAGTTCACCCTCGGTCTTGTAGGCGACGAGCTCGCGAGCATTCGTGGTGCCACGTTGGTCGGCAGCGGCATCGACGCGCAGATGTCGGCGAGCTTCGACAAGGCCGGCTTGGTGCGCGCCGACGTGCCGCGGTTAGTGACTGGGACCACCAACGCCACAGCCGCGCTGGCTCGGAGCGGCGACGGCTGGACCCTCGACGTTTCGGGTGCGAGCTACGACGCCAGCGGACTCATGCGCGACGCATCGCGCCAATCCGCCGGCAACGAGCTGCCGATCGCCATCCATGCGACGTTGGGTAAGCTCGTGCTCGGCGCCGACCGGCAGCTGAGCAATTTCAGCGCCACCTTGCAGAGCAATGGCCCGCATTGGCAGCAAGCCCAGATTGATGGGACGCTGACTGGCGCCAAGAAATTGACGATGCGGTTTGGTGGCACCAATGGTCCAGGGAAATTCACCCTCACCGCAGATGACTTTGGCGCGCTGTTGCGGCTGCTCGACGTCACTGGCGACGTCGAGGGCGGTACCTTCGCAGTCAAAGGAGACGCCGTAGACGAGGGCGGCAAGCGCGTGCTGAAGGGCACGTTCAATGGTGCCGATTATACGGTCGTGCGCGCGCCCCTGTTCGCCCGCCTCTTGACGCTGACCTCGTACACGGGCGTGAGCAACCTGTTGACCGGCGGCCGCGGTATTCCGTTCAAGGCGCTCCAGGGCGATATCGTCTATGGCGCCAGCACGATCAAGATCGCCAACATGCGCGCCTATGGTGGCGCGATCGGCATCAGCGTCGACGGCACGGTGGATTACGACGCGGGCACGCTCGACGCATCGGGAACCCTGGTTCCTGCCAACATTCTCAACACCGTGATCGGCGACATCCCGGTAATCGGCAGTTTGCTCGTGGGCGGAGAAGGTCAGGGGATCATCGGCGCCAATTTCCGTATCGCTGGACCGATCAACGATCCACAAATCGCCGTCAATCCCTTGAGCGCGCTGGCACCGGGGTTCTTGCGGAATTTGTTCCTGTTCAAGGCCTGGAATCCGGCACCGAGCTCGCCGACGCCGGCGCCTGCCACAGTACCTCCCGCCGCGCCAGCGACGCCACCAGCCGCGCCCGCGCCGCCGCCCTAAACGGGCTTTACCAGCGCGTGGCGCTTCCTGCCGGCGGACAACTTAATGACGCCTTCGGCATTCACGTCGGCGAGAGACAACGTCACGTTCTCGTCGGTCACGACCTTGTCGTTGACGCGTGCACCGCCGCCGCGAATGAGCCGCCGTGCCTCGCTGAGGCTCGGCGCCAAACCGGTTCGGTGAAAGAAGTGGATCGCCGGCCGGCCATTTCCAAGCTCGGCTTTCGGCGTCTCGGTTACCGGCAGGTCCGCACCGATACCACCCTCGGCAAACACCTGGCGCGCGGTTTGAGCGGCCTCGTCGGCCGCCTTGCGGCCATGCGCCAATGCGGTCGCTTCTGTTGCGAGGACGATCTTCGCTTGATTGACATCGCTGTCGCGCAGCGCCTCAAGTCGTCGGATTTCCGCGATCGGCAAGTCGGTGAAGAGACGCAGAAAGCGACCGACATCGGCATCGTCGGTGTTACGCCAATATTGCCAATAGTCATAGGCGCTGAGCCGATCCGCGTTGAGCCACACGGCGCCTTGAGCCGTCTTGCCCATCTTGGCGCCGGCAGCGGTGGTTAGGAGCGGCGACGTCAGGCCGTGGAGTGCACGCTCCTCGGCGCGCCGGCCGAGCTCGACACCCATGACGATGTTGCCCCACTGATCGGAGCCGCCCATCTGCACCGCACATTTGTAGCGCCGCGCCAGCTCGATGAAGTCGTAAGCCTGGAGCACCATGTAATTGAATTCGAGAAAGCTCAGCGGCTGTTCGCGCTCGAGGCGCAATTTGACGCTGTCCATGCTCAGCATGCGATTGACCGAGAAATGCCGGCCGTATTCGCGCAGGAACGGGATATACTCCAGGCGGTCGAGCCATTCGGCGTTGTCGACCATGATCGCGTCGGTCTTGCCATCGCCGAATTTCAGAAACCGCTCGAAGATCCGCCGAATGCCGGCCATGTTGGCGGCGATCTCGGTTTCGCTGAGCATCCGCCGGGTTTCATCCTTGCCCGACGGATCGCCGACTTTGGTGGTGCCACCGCCCATCAGCACGATGGGCTTGTTGCCGGTCTTCTGCCACAGGCGCAATAGCATGATCTGGAGCAGGCTGCCGACATGAAGGCTGTCGGCGGTACAGTCGAACCCGATGTAGGATGTGACCGGCCCGGCCGCGAGCAGAGCGTCGAGCCCGTCGCGGTCGGTGATCTGATGGATAAAGCCGCGTTCTTCGGCGGCGGCGAGAAAGGTGGAGCGGGCCTTCGTCATGGGGATTGCGTCTAGCACACCGGCAGCGTGCCGTCAGCCGGCGTGCGACCGCGGGACAGGCGCGGCGTGACCCTGGTGATCGGCCTAATGAGCGGCACGTCCATCGACGGGATCGACGTCGCGGCGATTGAAACCGATGGCGTGGACGCCGTGGTCCCGCGCGAGGCCCTGACCGTTCCCTATGATCCCGCCCTGCGGGAGCGCATCCGCTCGGTGCTCGGGGGCAGCGGCCGCCTCGCAGCGACCGAGATGGAAATGACAGAGGCGCACGCCCGTGCGGTCGAGCAGCTGGTCAATAAATACGCCTTGCGTGACGCGTCACTCATCGGCTTCCACGGCCATACTATCCTGCACCGGCCGTGGGAGCGTCGGACTTGGCAGATCGGCGACGGAGCGCTCCTGGCGCGGCTGACTGGACTTGATGTGGTCAACGACTTCCGGTCGGCCGATGTCGCATCGGGCGGGCAGGGCGCGCCGTTCGTGCCACTTTTTCATCAGGCACTTGCCGCCGGTATCGAGCGGCCGCTCGCCGTGGTCAACATCGGCGGGGTCGCCAACGTCACGTGGCTGGGCGCAGGTGATGACGAGATCCTGGCTTTCGATACTGGACCGGGAAACGCTCTCCTCGATGATTGGGCACTCACGCATACTGGTCGGCCGGTCGACGAGAGTGGTGCGCTGGCCAGGTCGGGCAAGGTTGATGAAGCCCATCTCGCGCGGTTTCTTGCCCGTCCGTTTTTCACGGCGCCGCCGCCCAAGTCACTCGATCGCGACGATTTCGCGCGCTTCATGCCGGAAGGCTTGTCGCCGGCCGATGGTGCCGCGACGCTTGCCGCCATGACCGTTCGTGGCATTGCAACCGCACGCCGTCATTTTCCTGCGCCCGTTGCGCGGTGGCTGGTAACCGGCGGCGGCCGGCGCAATCCAGTCCTGATGGCGATGCTGACGTCGCACCTCGACCGGCCGGTTGACCCGGTCGAGCAGGCGGGCTGGGACGGCGATGCGCTCGAGGCGCAGGCGTTCGCTTATCTCGCAATGCGATCCGTGAAAGGCTTGCCGCTAAGTTTGCCGCAGACGACAGGCGTGGCCACGCCGATGACCGGCGGCCATCTGCATCGCGCGGTGCAGCGTGGCTAGGCGACGGGCGTCGGGGGTGCCGCGCGGCGCTCGAGCGCTTTGGCTTTGATCGCTTTTTGCAACTTCTCGAAGGCGCGCACCTCGATCTGCCGCACGCGCTCGCGCGAGATACCGTATTTTTGCGACAGGTCCTCGAGAGTCGCGGGCTCATCCTTCAGGCGCCGCTCGACCAGGATGTCGCGCTCACGGGCCGTCAGATGGGTCATCGCGTTGAGCAACAGGTCACGCCGCAGGCCGAGTTCCTGGCGGTCGCCCAAGCGCGTCTCCTGGGTTGGGCCCTCGTCGACGAGCCAGTCCTGCCATTCGCCGCCGTCGCCGTCGGCGCGCAGCGGCGCGTTGAGCGAATTATCCGGCGCGCTCAGGCGCCGGTTCATGCTGACGACGTCGGACTCGGGAACCGCAAGTTCCTTGGCGATGCGCTTCACGTTTTCCGGCGACAGGTCGCCTTCGTCGATCGCCTGCAGCTGGCCTTTGATCTTGCGCAGGTTGAAGAACAGCTTCTTTTGCGCCGCGGTGGTGCCCATTTTCACCAGCGACCAGGAATGCAGTACGTATTCTTGGATGGCCGCGCGAATCCACCACATGGCATAGGTCGCGAGCCGGAATCCGCGATCGGGGTCGAAGCGCTTCACCGCCTGCATCATGCCGACATTGCCCTCGGAGATGAGCTCCGACAGCGGCAGGCCGTAGCCGCGGTAGCCCATGGCAATCTTGGCAACCAGGCGCAAATGGCTGGTCACCAGCTTGTGCGCCGCGTCCTTGTCGCCATGCTCGCGCCAGCGTTTGGCAAGCATGTACTCTTCCTCCGGCGCGAGCATCGGGAAGCGGCGGATTTCTTCGAGATAACGCGCGAGGTTGCCCTCACGCGCGACCGAGGGTAGGGCGGGGGTGGCCATTTCGGGGTGGAATCCTCCTCTAACGCCGCAAATCTTAGTACCCTACTCAGGTATTGTCCAGTCTAGATTTGCTCTAATATATGTAGCAAATCTGCGATTTCCCTTGGTAAGGCGCTTTTGAATTCCCGGTATTCGCCAGTTGCTGGATGCCGAAATCCTAGCAGATAGGCATGCAGCGCCTGACGCCGAAGGCCGGCCGCAACCCGCCGGGCGGCCGCCGGAAGCTTGGCAAGGCGCGCTGCCACGTGGCGCCCCGTGTAAACCAGGTCGCCTATAACCGGGTTCCCCTTGCTCAGCAGGTGGACGCGGATCTGGTGGGTACGCCCGCTGCCGAGACGGCATTCGATCAGCGCAGCGGCGATGCCGAAGCTCTTCACCACTTGATAGCGGGTTGTCGCGGCCTTGCCGGTGGCGACCACGGCCATGGACTTACGATCGCGCGGATTGCGACCAATCGCGCCGACGATCTCGCCGGCCTTCGGCGAGGGTACGCCCCAGACGACCGCCTGGTAGGCGCGCGTTACCCGCCGCGCGGCGAAGTCGGCTGCCAATGCGTGATGCGCCGCTTCCGTCTTGGCGACCACCATCAGCCCGCTGGTGTCCTTATCGAGGCGGTGAACGATGCCCGGGCGTCTCACGCCGCCGATGCCGGCAAAGCTATCGCCGCAGTGGGCGACCAGCGCATTCACCAGCGTATGGTCCGCATTACCCGGCGCCGGATGGACAACAAGGCCGGCCGGTTTGTCGAGGACGAGGAGGTGTTCATCCTCGAACAGAATCTTCAGATCCATGGCCTGCGGCACGATCGCGGTCGACTCGGGCGGGGGCAGCACAATGGTGAATACTTGGCCCGCCTTTACCTTGAACGCCGGATCGTTGATCGGCTTGCCATTCAGCTTGACCTGACCTTGCTCGATGAGATGCTTCAACCGCGAGCGCGACAGGTCGGCGAAACGGCCCGCCAGCACGCGATCGAGCCGCGTGCCGGCATCGCTCGCAGCTATCGCCGCATGACGGATATCGTTATTTGTTCCGACGGCCATGGCGGCTAAATTGGCCCGGAAGATGCGCGCCCTCAAGCTCTTGGTGATCGCCCTCGGCGTGCTGCTGCTGGCAGGCATCGGCGCCCTGGCGGCGGCAGTCGTCTGGCGCATTAACCACAGCAACCCGACCTCGCCGGCGCAGGCGGTACCATCTGCCGCCCAGCGGATCGTTCTGCCTCCGGGTGCCAAAGTGGTTGTTACTGATGTCGATGCCGGTCGCCTGATCGTGCGGGTCGACATTCCGGGCAACGGCGTGCGCCTGCTCGTCTTCGATCTCGCTACCGGTGCCGAGATCACGACGATCGAGCTCATACCGGCGTCTCCGTAAAGCGGAGTCGCCCTCGATTTCACTGCGGCGCAGCGGTCGGCACGCAAAATGTGCGATCAGCGCCGAGGCGTGTCGGCCGTCGGTACATGAGTTCCCAAATGATTGATGATTTCGTCGACGTGCGATCGGCGACACGGCCGCGGAAAAAATTTACCTTTCCGTGAATTTTTTCTTGCATCGTGTCGCGATGAGCGTATCTAAAGTGTGCGACGCACTCGCACGTGCCTATGGCCCATCGTGGTTATGCAACGACGTAACGCGTCCTTTTTGGAAGAACCGGTCGTCGTGGACCGGTCCCGAGAGGGAAGACGATATGGTTGCTATCCAACGCGGGGCGTGCGCGTCCCGTTCTGAAGCCCTCAACGGGTCAGCCGGGGCCGCTGTCAGCGTCTCCACGAGTCTCCTGAATTGAGCAAAGTGTCTTGGCTTCTAGCCGCGCCGTCCCACGGATGGCGCCCCTTCCACTTCATTGCGCGCATCCGGCACCGATGCAGTGACCGCGCGCGTTCGTAGGATACGGAGATGCGAGAAACCAACAAGAAGATCGCCAAGTTTTTGGCGGAGGCCCAACCAGAGACGCCCTGCCTCGTCATCGATCTCGATGTCGTCGGCCAAGCCTATAAGCTGCTGCGGCGCTATCTGCCGCTGGCGCGGGTGTTCTATGCCGTGAAGGCGAATCCGGCGTCCGAGATCATCGGCATGTTGAAGGACCTTGGTTCGAGCTTCGACGTGGCCAGCCGCGCCGAGACGGATCTATGCCTCGAACGCGGTGTCAGCGCCGATAACATCTCGTTCGGCAACACCATCAAGAAGGAGCGCGACATTGCGTACGCCTATGAGAAAGGCGTGCGCTTGTTTGCGTTCGACAGCGAAGCCGAGTTGGAGAAGCTCAGCCGCACCGCCCCGGGTGCGCGCGTGTTCTGCCGCATTCTGGTGGAGTGCACCGGTGCGGATTGGCCGTTGTCGCGCAAGTTCGGCTGCGCGCCGGAGATGGCAGCCGATTTGTTGCGGCGGGCGCGCGATCTGGGTCTCGACCCTTACGGCATCTCGTTCCATGTCGGCTCGCAACAAACCGACCTCAGCCAGTGGGACGGCGCCATCGAGCGCGCGGCGCGGATGTTCTCGCTACTGGCCGAGACCGACATCAACTTGCGCATGGTCAATATCGGCGGTGGCTTCCCCGCGCATTACCGCGGTGACGTGCCGGCGGTCGTGAACTATGCGAACGCCGTCATGGCGGCGATGACCAGGCATTTCGGCAACAACCTGCCCGAGATCATCGTCGAGCCGGGCCGCTCTATCGTCGGCGATGCGGGCGTGATTCAGAGTGAGGTCGTGCTGATCTCGCGGAAATCCGCAAAGGATCCGAAGCGCTGGGTCTATCTCGACGTTGGCAAGTTCAACGGCCTGGCCGAGACGATGGACGAGGCGATCAAATACAAGATCAAGACGCCGGCCGATGGCGGACCGCGCGGTCCCACTGTGATCGCCGGACCTACTTGCGACTCTGCCGATATCCTATACGAGCGAACGGTCTATCGGTTGCCGCTCGATCTCAAGGTGGGTGACAAGGTCGATATCCTGTCGACCGGCGCCTATACCTCGACCTATGCGTCGGTCGGTTTCAACGGCTTCGCGCCGTTGAAGACCTACTGCATCTGAACCAGCTTCGTTGTTGACGGCCTGTCGGTCGGGCCCTGTGCCCGGCCGAAGCGTTTTGTTCGAACGGGCCGCGCGGCGATTTCATTCACGAGCTTCTGCTGCATCGCCTGCGCGAAGGTATCGTAGTCCCGCACGTCGAGCAGGAACGAACCGTGACCGCCGACCACGTTCTGGTCGTAATAGGTCGACAGCCAGGGCTCATTTTGGAGGATCGCGAGTCCGTTGATAACGAACCCTTGCGTTACCAGCGCGTCGCGAACTTCGGCCGGTTGAGGGCCGATATTGGCCATGCCATCGCCCGACAGATCGATCACGCGACGCGCCGGATGGTCGCCGAGCGCCTTGAATTCGGCTGCGGCGGCCAGCAAGGCATCGCCGATCGCCGTCAGCCCGTCCGACGTACGATGCGCGGCACGTACTTGCGCGGCAAAGGTCCGGCCCGATGCGGCATCGTGCACGCGCGTCCACGGCACGATTACGACCTGCTTGTCCCGATCAGACCATTCGATCACGCTGGCGTCGATCGCACCGTGCGGTACACCCGCGATGGCGGAGAGTACCGCCGGATTCTCGAAGGCACGCGCGATTCCCTCGTGCTGAAGGCGGTATTCACCCGGGTCGATGCTGCCCGAGACGTCGATTGCCATGACCAGAGCCAGATCGGTGTCTGCGGCTCGGGCCGGAAGCGTGACCAGTGCGAGCAGCGTCACAATCCATACCGCGACTCTCATGGATGCAAGGAAACAACAAACGTTCGCCCTTGGCGAGCAATGCTTGCAGCCGCGCCGGAGGGCCAACATAATCACGCCGATGGCGCGCTTCGCTCTCGTGTTGATCGCTGTGCTGGGCGCAACCGGATTCTGGCTGCCAACTGGGGCGGCCGAGCGGCTGTCGTCGCGCAGTTGCGCCGCCATCGCGTTCCACCCGATTGCGGCCGGAACCGCCGACGGCGAACAGGAGGCCGGATATTACAAATCGCGGCTCGGACGGATCGAGGTACGCGCATCAGTCACGGGTGGCGCCGCCCGCCGGTACTACGTCTCGCTCGATGGCGCTTTGCTCGCGCTTGTCCGCGGTCCGTTACCGCCCCTGGTTACAGCCTGCGCTAAGGCGAAGCGGCTGTCCGCCCCACTTGAGCCGGATCGCAGCTGTTTGGGCGACCGTCTCGTCGTATTGATCGCAGACACCGACGAACACCACTATCTGTTGCTCTACGCCCGTCGCGGTCGCGCGTGGCACTTCTGCAGCGCCGGTCGCGCATAAGATCGGCGATGCGGAATTACCGTGTCGCCGCTGCGTGGAAGTTGTGCGCGAGTCTGACCGGATTGCTGTCGAGCAGCCGCGCGTAAATCACCGGATTGTCGAGCAGCTTGTGGGCGACGCGCACGTCCAAGTTGCCGCGTTCGCGCTCCGCCGGACACGCCGCCCGCAGTGCGCTCCAGCCAGCATCGCTGAGGGTGTCGCGCGGCTTCATCAACGCCGACACGGGGCTTTTCGCCAGGATGACATCGGCATCGGCGTTGTTGGCCAGATCGGATGTGCATACCGTGGGCACCACGCCATGGTGGTGCAGGAAATACCCCTTGGGCGTAATGAGGCGGGCCCACGTGACAGTCAGCTCGCCATCGTTCGACGTGCGCAATACCGTCTGCACCGTGCCCTTGCCATACGATGACGTGCCGATGACCACGGCGCGGCCGGCATCCTGGAGTGCCGACGCGACGATCTCCGAGGCCGATGCCGAACCGCCGTTGACGAGAACGACGAGCGGCAGCTTCTCGGCGCGATGGTCCGTTGGCGCCGCGAAATATTGGAAGCTCTCCGGATTGCGGCCGATCGTGGTTGCGATTGTACCGCCGTCGAGGAACTGGCTCGCCACGGCAATCGACTGGTCAAGCAAGCCGCCAGGATTACCGCGCAGGTCGAGCACGATTCCCTTGATGTGTGCGCCCATTTCGCGATGCGCGCGAGCAAGGGCATCGGCGACGCCGTCGCCGGTCTGCTGGTTGAAGCTGGTGACGCGGATCACCGCGATATCGCCGAGCCTTTCCAGGGTGACGCTTGGCGGCACCAGGTGTGCCCTCCGCAGGGTGAGCATCAAAGGTTTGCCGATGCCGGCTCGCTGAATGCCGAGGACGACCGTGCTCAAAGCTGGTCCGCGCAGCCGATTGCGCAATTGCGCAGGGGTCAGCGCTTTCGACGGTACGCCATCCAGCAACACGATCTGGTCATCGATGTGAATGCCCGCTCGCGATGCCGGTGAATCGGCCATGACCGCGGTGATTCGGGTGCTCGGCTCGTCGCCGAGCACGATGCCGATTCCACCGTAGCCATCGCGGGCCGCACGCCACTCGCGCGCGACCGCCGGTCGAGCATAATGCGAGAATCGATCAAGCGTCGCCAGCGTATGGTCGATCAGCGCTTGCTCGAGCTTATCGGGCGCGACCGCAGCGACATTCGGTGACGCATCGCGGGCCGCCGCCACGACTGCGGCAGTCAGCTTGCCCCAGTCCGCGGTATCGAACGGCGCCGGCGCGCGAACGCGCCAAAACCGATCACCGCGGCGCAGAACGACGTCGCCGCCATCGCGGCTCACCGTGAGATCGGAATCGAAGCTCGGAAGATCGTCGAGCGCCGCCATTGACAGTGTGTCGGCACGCGTCGGATCGACGTGGTACTCGATGACACTCTGATATGTTTCGCTGAACAGCTTCGCTTCGTCGCTGTTCGCCAACGGAGTCGGCTGGAGACCGCCGCTCACCGGCTGGGCGGCGCAAGCGCAGAGTGCGAGGACCGAGAAAACCGCTGCTCTGGCTAGGATTCTGGGCACAAGTACGAAACTTGGGCGAATGTCCCCCGAGACCATCATGGTTGGATGAAATTAATGTTTCCCCACCGCAACCATTGTTGCCTTCGCGCGTCGCGCGTTGCAAGAAGATATAGCGTTAACGGCACGCACCAAATGCGCCCCGAACGTGCTTTACGCCAGGCAGGCGCTGGTTAACGACGTCGCCGCTTCGGCTCGACGCGCGCGCGGGTCGAATCCTCGATGACCGCGAAGAGCAAGCTGCCGGTAACCGTGTCCGCTTCCGCCAGCCTGACCCGCATTGGATCGCCCAGTACATAGGTGCGTCCAGAGCGTCGGCCTTTGAGGCTGTGGCTGGCCTCATCGTGGACGTAATAATCGCTGGGAAGGGTGCGGATCGGAATCAGGCCGTCGGCGCCGGTCTCGTCCAGTGTCACGAACAGACCCGCCCGAGTGACGCCATTGATACGCCCGCCAAACTCAGCACCAATGCGTTCGGCCAGGTAGGCCGCGGTATAGCGATCGGCGGCACTGCGCTCGGCGGCGGCGGCGCGCCGCTCGGTCATAGAGATGTGCGTGCCGACAGCTTTGAAATCCTCGTGCGGATGCGGCAGTCCGTCATTGCCGAAGCGCTGACCAGAAATGAGCGCGCGATGGACGAGGAGATCGGAATAACGCCGGATCGGCGAGGTGAAATGCGCGTAACGTCGCAACGACAGACCGAAATGGCCGAGATTTTCCGGGCTGTATTCGGCCTGAGCCTGGCTGCGCAGGACGAGTGCGTTCACCAGCCGCTCGTACGGCGTGCCCTTGGCGCGGCGAAGGATGGCGTTGAAATGATGGGGCCGTATCACCTGGCCCTTCGCCAGCGTCAGACCGTGAATGCCGATGCCGTCGAGGAAGCGCGAGAGCGCCGCCAGTTTTTCCGGATCCGGCGAGTCATGCACGCGATACATGCACGGCTGTTTGAGACGCTCGAGCGTTTCCGCGGCAGCGACATTCGCCGCGATCATCAGTTCCTCGATGAGCTTGTGACTCTCGAGACGCTCGCGCGGCTCGATCCGGGCAATGCGTCCGGACGGATCCAGTAGGATCCGGCGCTCGGCGATGTCGAGGTCGAGCGTACCGCGTGCCACACGGGCACGCTCGAGCGCCCGGTAGACGCCATATAGCGGCTTGAGCGCACCGTCGAGCAACGTCGCGGTCTTCTCGTTGGGCCGGCCGTCGATGGCGTCCTGCACTTCTTCGTAGGTGAGTCGTGCCGCCGAACGCATCAGGCCCCGTCGGAAGCGATGCTGGGTCAGGCGCCCATCGGCGTCGATCCGCAGCTCGACGACGATGCAGGCGCGGTCGACGCTCGGCTTGAGCGAGCAGAGCTCGTTCGATAGCGCCTCGGGCAGCATTGGCACGACCCGGTCGGGGAAGTAGACGGAGTTGCCCCGTTCGCGCGCCGCCATATCCAGCGCATCGCCCGCCCGGACGTAATGCGCTACGTCGGCGATCGCGACCAGCGCATGCCAGCTTCCCGCGCGTTCCGGATCGGGCGCCGCCCAGACGGCGTCGTCGAAATCGCGCGCATCGGCGCCATCGATGGTAACCAGTGGAACGTCGCGCAAGTCGGTACGGTCGCCCAATGCGACGGGTTTGGCGCGTGCCGCGATGTCGAGAGCGGCTTTGGGAAAGGGGACCGGGATCCCGTGACTGTGGATCGCAATCACGCTGAAGGCGCGGGGATTAGCACTGTCGCCGATGCGCTCGACGATCCGAGCCGCGGGCAGGCCCATTCGCGGTTGTCCGACAACCTCGGCCAAGACGATCTCGCCCGGCGCGGCCCCTTTGGCGTCTCCGGCGGCGACGCGAAATTCGGTGCGCAGCTTGCGGTCGGTCGGTTCGATGCGGCCACCCTCGGCGCTGACCCGATAGATGCCGATGACACGGTCCGGCGCACCGCCGACCGCGCGGAGGATACGCGCCTCGTATAGGTTCGCGCCGCTGCGGCTGAACCGCGCTACCGCGCGCTCGCCGACACCGAGGGCCGGCGCGCCGCGTTCTGCAACGACCACGATCTCCGGTAGCGTGCCGGTCAGACCGACGGGACGCCCCTGCATTTCGCCGTCGATATCGACGCCGGTTATTTCGACGATGCCGATTTCGGGCAATGCGCCGCGCGGCCCGTGTCCGCCGCCGCGCGGACGGTGATCATTCCGCCGCGGTCGCGGCCTGTTTCTTTTTTGCGGGTGTCTTCGCTTCACGTTTGGCTTTCGTTGCACGGCCGCGACGGCGGCCGCCGGCTCGGGCCGCCCGCTCCGCCAGCAGTTCGACGGCGCGGTCCATGGTCAATTCCTCGGGCGCCATGCCGCCGGGCAGGGTCGCATTGATGCCGTCGTGGCTGACATAGGCACCATACTTGCCGTTGAAGATCTTCACCGGTCCACCGGCCGATGGATGGTCGCCCAGCACCTTGATGGGCTCGGGCGCGCCGCGCCGGAACTTGCGGGGCTCTGCCAACAGGCTGACCGCGCGGTTGAGCCCGATCGTCAGCACGTCGTCATCTGCCGTCAGCGACTTGTAGACCTTGCCGTGGCGGATGTACGGCCCGAAGCGGCCGACGCCGGCGACAATCATCTCGCCGTCCTGCGGATGCGGACCGACCTCGCGCGGCAGCGCCAACAGCTTGAGCGCCTTCTCGAGGTCGATATCGGCCGGTGACACGCCCTTTGGCAGCGACGCGCGCTTCGGCTTTTCGGCCGCCGGGACTTCAGATTTCTTCGCGCGCTTGCCTTTTTCACGTGGCGGCTTGGGCGGAGTCTCGCCAAGCTGCACGTAGGGGCCGTAGGGCCCCTTCTTGAGCGCCACGACGAGGCCGGTTTTCGGATCGGTTCCGAGCTCACGCGGCTCGGCAGCGGCGGCATTCTCGCCTGATTCGATGCCCAGGGCGCGGGTGTACCGACACTCCGGATAACGCGAACAACCGATGAACGCACCGAATCGACCGAGCTTCAGGCCGAGACGCCCCTGGCCGCAGACCGGGCACAGGCGCGGGTCGCTACCGTCGGCGCGCTCCGGAAAGAAATGACGCCCAAGCTCCTCGTCTAGCGTGTCGATCACCTGAGTGATGTTGAGGTCCTTGGTGCCGGCGACCGCGGCCGAGAAGTCGCGCCAGAATTCCTGGAGCACCTTCTTCCAGTCGACGCGGCCGCCCGAGATGTCGTCGAGCTTGTTCTCCAGGTCGGCGGTGAAGTCGTACTCGACGTAGCGCTTGAAGAATTCCATCAGAAACGCGGTGACGAGGCGGCCGCGATCCTCCGGAATGAGCCGCTTCTTGTCGAGGCGGACATACTTGCGGTCCTGCAGCACCTGCATGGTCGAGGCATAGGTGGATGGCCGGCCGATACCGAGCTCCTCGAGCTTCTTGACTAGGCTCGCCTCGGTATAGCGCGGCGGCGGCTGGGTAAAATGCTGCTGCGGGTCGACTTTGTCGCGCGTCAGCGGATCGCGCTCGTTGAGCGCCGGCAAGCGCCGGTTTTCCTCGTCGCCTTCTGGATCGTCGGCGTCCTCGGTATAGAGCGTGAGAAATCCGTCGAACACGACCGTCGAACCGGTCGCTCTCAGCACGATCGAGCCATCCGCCGGCGCGACGTCGATAGCGACCTGGTCGATTGTCGCGGATGACATCTGGCTTGCGACGGCGCGCTTCCAGATGAGTTCGTAGAGCCGACGCTCATCCGGATCGAGATGGCCGGGCAGGGTCTCGGGACGACGGTGCATGTCGGTCGGACGGATCGCCTCGTGGGCCTCCTGCGCGTTCTTGGCGGCGTTGCGGTAGATGCGCGGCTCGTCCGGACGGTATTGCGGGCCGTACTGGGCGGCGATCATCTCGCGCGCGGCGGTGATCGCCTCGTTCGACAGCGACACGCCGTCGGTGCGCATGTAGGTGATGAGGCCGACGGTCTCGCCACCGATGTCGGCGCCTTCGTAGAGCCGCTGCGCCGTGCGCATCGTGCGTGACGCGCCGAGCCCCAGCTTGCGCGATGCTTCCTGCTGCACGGTGGAGGTGGTGAAGGGCGGGAGCGGATTGCGGCGGATTTGCTTCTTCTCGACCGTGACGACGGCGTAATCGAGATGCTTCAGGATGGCGTCCGCCGCGGCGCGCGCTTGCTGCTCGGTGGCGAGGTCGAACTTGTCGAGCTTGTTGCCGTTGAAATGAGTCAGACGCGCGGTGAATTGGTCACCGGCGCGGGTGATAAAATCGACCTCGATCGACCAATACTCGCGCGGCTTGAAGGCCTCGATCTCGGATTCGCGCTCGCAAATGATGCGGAGCGCCACCGACTGCACGCGGCCGGCCGAGCGGCTGCCCGGCAGTTTGCGCCAGAGCACCGGCGATAGGGTAAAGCCGACCAGATAATCGAGCGCGCGACGCGCCATATAGGCGTCGATCAGTTCGCGGTCCAACTCGCGCGGATGACGGAACGCCTCCTGCACCGCGGTCTTGGTGACTTCGTTGAACACCACGCGTTTGACGTCGACGCCCTGGAGCACCTTGCGCTGACGCAGGATCTCCTGCACATGCCACGAGATCGCCTCGCCCTCGCGATCCGGGTCGGTCGCGAGGTAGAGCCGCTTGGCGCCTTTGACCGCAGCGGCGATTTCCTTGAGCCGTTTGTCGGCGCGATGATCGACTTCCCACGACATGGCGAAATCTTCATCGGGACGCACCGAACCGTCCTTGGCGGGAAGGTCGCGCACGTGTCCGTAGCTCGCGAGGACCTTAAAATCCTTGCCGAGATACTTGTTTATGGTCTTCGCCTTTGCCGGCGACTCAACGATGACTACGTCCATTTTCCCGCCGAGAGTGGGGATCGAGGTCTGTGAAATAGGGTGATTTATGGTTAAAGCAAGGTTAACGCGTTCCCCGGTTGGCGCGCGACTCGGCCCGCAAGCTCAAGTTCGAGCACAATCGTGAGGATCACGGCCGGCGACATTTGGCACTGCCGGAGCAATTCGTCAACCGGCAACGGCGATGGCGACAACAGACCGAGCACGATTTCGCGGGCGTCGGCGAGGTCCTTGGAGCCGATTTCGGCCGCGGACGGGGCCACAAATCCTTCGTGCTTGCGCTCGGCGAGGGGTGTGCCGAGCTGCGGACGCAACTCGCGCAGGATGTCGTCGGCCGATTCGACCAGCGTCGCGCCGTCGCGGATCAGCCGATTGGTCCCCTTGGAGCGCGGATCGAGCGGCGATCCCGGCACGGCGAAGACCTCGCGGCCCTGTTCCAGCGCGAAGTGCGCGGTGATCAACGAGCCCGAGCGCTCAGCCGCCTCGACGACCAGAACGCCGAGCGCAATGCCCGAGATGATGCGATTGCGGCGCGGGAAGTGCCGCGCGTGCGGCACCGTGCCGACCGGCATCTCGGCAACGAGCAAGCCGCGTTCGGCGATCGTCTCGTGGAGGCTTCGGTTCTCTTCGGGATAAATCGAGTCGATACCGCCGGCGAGCACCGCGACCGTGCCGGTGGCAAGCGATCCTTGATGCGCGGCGGTGTCGATGCCGCGCGCCAGGCCTGAGACGACGAGCAACCCGGCCTCGCCCAACTGCGCGGCGATGTCGCGGGCGAAACGTCGCCCATTGGCCGATGCGTTGCGCGCACCGACCACGGCGACGGCTCGCTGTGTCGCGAGTTCGGCGCGGCCCTTCATCGTCAGCACGGGCGGCGCATCGTCGATTGCGGCAAGCGCCGGCGGATAACCGGGCTCGCCGCGCGCGATCAACTGCGCGCCCAGCTGCGCGACGGCACCCAGCTCGCGCTCGGCCTCGGATACGGGACAAACCGTCAATGGCTTCGCCCTGCCGCCGCGGCGGGCAATGTCGGGGAGAGCTTCGAGCGCGGCCGCAGCGCTGCCGAAGCGTGCAATGAGCTGATGGAACGTGACCGGTCCGACGTTTTCGCTGCGCGCCAGCCGCAACCAGGCGAGCCGCTCCTCAGGCGACAGCGCGGCTCGATTGGTCATCGGTCCCGCCCGAACCGAATCTTCGCCTCCTCGCCGCGCATCAGCCGGCCGATATTGCCGGCATGGCGCACGACCACGAGCAGCGCAATAGCGCCGACAACCGCGATCGGCACCATGGCGCGTGGCCCGAACGCCCAAGCACAGATGGGTGCCAGGACTGCGGCGGCGAGGGCGGCGAGCGACGAGTATCGCAACAGCAGTGCGACCACCAGCCACGTCGCGATCGTCAGCAACGCCACCGGCAGATTGTAGGCGAGGAGAACGCCCGCCGAGGTCGCGACGCCCTTGCCTCCCTTGAAGCCGAGCCACACCGGGAACAGGTGGCCAAGCACGGCGGCCAATGCGGCGACCGCGGCGAACTCGGGACCAAAGCCGCGCGCAACGACGACAGCGATGGCGCCTTTGCCCGCGTCGAGAATCAGGGTTGCAGCCGCCAACCCCTTGCGCCCGGTGCGCAGCACGTTGGTCGCACCGATGTTGCCCGAGCCGAGCTGTCGTACGTCACCCAATCCAGCGAACCGCGTCAGGATCAATCCAAACGGTATCGAGCCGAGCAGGTAAGCGAAGATCGCGCAACCGATCGTCGCCCAGGACAGGCTCAGCGCATCGGGCGAAGACGGCATAACGGATTCCGCGCGCGCTCAGGCTTCAAGGCCGAAAACGGAGCGGCCAGCGACCACGGTGCGGGTCACTTTGCCCTGGACCGGCCGTCCATCGTACGGCGCGTTCTTGCATTTGGACCGCAGCGCGGTGACGTCGATGCGCCACGGGCGATCGAGGTCGAAGATGGCGAGGTCCGCCGGCGCGCCGGGCTGGAGATGCCCACCCGGCAGCCGCAAAATTTCCGCCGGCCGTTGCGATAGGGCGCGCATCACCTGGAGCAGACTCAAACTGCCGTTGTGGTACAGCTCCAGCGACAGCGGCAGTAGCGTTTCGAGGCCGACGATGCCCGGTTCGGCCGAGGCAAACGGCAGGCGTTTCGATTCCTGGTCCTGTGGGGCATGATCGCTGGCTATGGCGTCGATGCTGCCGTCCTTCAGCCCGGCGATGACGGCGCGGCGGTCCTCCTCGTCGCGCAGCGGCGGCGACACCTTCGCGAAGGTGCGGTATTCGCCGACCGCGGTCTCGTTGAGCGCGAAATAATGCGGTGCGGTGTCGCACGTGACTTGCAGACCGCGCGCTTTCGCGCGGCGGACGGCGTCGATCGCGCCGGCCGTCGACACGTGCGCCACGTGGTACCGTCCGCCGGTGATCTCGACGAGGCGGATATCACGCTCGACCATGATCGTCTCGGCGGCCGGCGTGATGCCGGTCAAGCCCAGCCGCGTCGCGATCTCGCCGGCGTTCATGGCGCCGCCGGCGCCGAGGCTCGGCTCTTCGGGATGCTGCACGACCAGCAGGTCAAAGGTGCTGGCGTACGACAGGGCGCGACGCATGACCAAGGCATCGGCGACGGCGCGTAGGCCGTCGGTGAAGGCAACCGCGCCGGCTTCCGCCAGCAGCCCGTACTCGGTCAGCTCGCGGCCCTGGAGGCCTTTGGTCGCCGCGGCGTAAGTGCGGATGGCCGTGCGGCCGATCTCGCGCGAGCGGCGGCCGACGAATTCCACGAGGGCATGATCGTCGATCGGCGGAGCGGTGTTGGGCAGCATCGCCATGGTCGTGATGCCGCCCGCGACGGCGGCCTCGGCGCCGGTCGCGAGGGTCTCCTGATGCTCGTCGCCGGGCTCGCGCAATTGCACGCGCATGTCGGTCAGGCCGGGCGCAAGGCAGCAACCCGCGCAGTCGACGATGCGCACGTCTTCGCCGACACCGTCGCGCGCGAGATTGGGTCCGATCGCGGCAATGGTGCCGTTTTCGGCCAGCAGCTCGCCAGTTCGATCGAGGTCGCTCGCCGGATCGAGCAGCCGCGCGTTGGTGAAGAGAACGCGTTCGGTCATGATGCCGCTGGCGCGCGCGCTTCGCGGCTCAATGCCTCGAGGCAGCCCATGCGGACGGCCACCCCCATCTCGACCTGCTGCCGGATCGCGCTGCGATCGATGTCGTCGGCCACTTCGGTATCGATCTCCACGCCGCGGTTCATTGGTCCCGGATGCATGATCAGCGCGTCGTCCTTGGCGACCGCAAGCTTGGCGTAGTCGAGGCCGAAAAAGTGGAAATACTCGCGGATCGACGGGACGAAGCTGCCGTGCATGCGCTCGGTCTGGAGGCGCAGCATCATGACGATGTCGGCGTCGGCGAGGCCCCTTCTCATGTCGTAGAACACCTCGACGCCGAAACGATCCATCGCCGGCGGGATCAACGTCCGCGGCGCGACCACGCGCACGTGCGCGCCCATGGTGTTGAGCAGATGGATGTTCGAGCGGGCGACGCGACTGTGCGAGATATCGCCGCAGATCGCGACGATCAGGCCTTCGAGGCGGCCCTTGCGGCGCCGGATGGTCAGCGCGTCGAGCAGCGCCTGGGTGGGATGCTCGTGGCTGCCGTCGCCGGCGTTGATCACCGCGCAATCGACTTTCTCGGCGAGCAGCTGAACGGCGCCCGATTCCGGATGGCGCACGACGAGCACGTCCGGCCGCATCGCGTTCAAGGTCATCGCGGTGTCGATCAGTGTCTCGCCCTTTTTGATCGAGCTGGTCTGCGCCTGCATGTTGATGACGTCGCCGCCGAGGCGCTTGGTCGCGAGCTCGAACGAGGTGCGCGTGCGAGTCGAGTTTTCGAAGAACAGGTTGACGACGGTGCGGCCGCGCAGCACCGCCAGACGCTCGGTGCCGCGAGCCTGATCCGCATAGATGTCGGAACGATCGAGGAGATACGCGATTTCGCGGCGGGAAAGCCCTTCGATCCCCAAGAGGTGACGGTGGGGAAACGGGTCGTTGGCCGCGCCAGAGTCCATTAAAGCGGGCACTATAGGTGGTGCCGCCGGGCGCGGCAAGGCGGCGCGTGCATCCGCAAAAAGAAAGCGGCCCGGGAGCGATCCCGGGCCGCGATATGAACGCTGCTTTCGAGCGGGCTTACGGTCCGATGACGATCACGGCGCGACGATTGCGCGGCTCGCGCGCGCCGTTCGGCGTCGGCACGGCGGGATTCGCCTTGCCGTACGCCTTTTCGGTGATGCGGCTCGCCGCGACGCCGTCGGCGAGCAGCGCCTTGCGCACCGTATCCGCACGCCGCTTCGAGAGGCCGAGGTTGTATCGCGGCGCGCCGGCCAGATCGGTGTAACCATTGATCTGGATCGTTGCGGCACTGTGCTGCTTGGCGTAGGCGGCGGCATCGCCGACGATCTTGCGCGCGTCAGCGGTCAGCGTCGACTTGTTGAACCCGAAATAGACCGTGAAGGTCTGCGGAGCTGGAGCCGCTGCAACCGGCGGCGGAGGCGGCAGTGCTGTCGCGGCGATCTGCAGATAAGCGAGGCCGCCGGTGAGGCCGACGCCGATCTGGCCACCGAGACCGAGCGGTACGAGCTCGAACCCGTTGCCGGCGCCGCCAAGTCCGCCCTGCACGGCGGGACCGGCGCCGAGCGTGACCGAGGCTTTCGCGCCCACATAGGTTCCGGCCAAGCCACCGGGATTGACGCCGGTGCCGCCGATTACGCCATAAACCATCGCGGCCTGCTTCTCGATTTCGAGATCGAGACCGAGCAGGATGCCGCTGATGCCGGTGTAATCCTGTGGGCCGCCGACGCCCTGGTACGAGCACGCGACCGGTATCTTGGAGAAGACGACATAGGTATTGCCGGGACCGGTCTTCGTGCAGGTGAGCAGACCGAGGATCGCCGTGCCATCGGCGCGTGCTTCACCGCCGGCCGCCATAATCGCAAACGCGACGAAGGCGGCGCAAATCGTTGCAATCAGCTTTCTCATGCGAGCCCCCAATGCTGTGAAGGAAGAAAATAATGGCCGAGTGTAGGGCGGACGGTTTGATCTAGGTCAATACCCGCTCACGCGAGTCAGCCTTGCAATGCGCATTGGTATCCCACGTGCGCAGTTTTCCTTGCGACTGCGGTGCCTAGTTTTTGAACAGAGCACCACGGATTGCGATCGTATGTTGATACAATTCGACGCATTGCTCTCGGAGCGGCAGAGATCGAACCATCCGGCGCGCCCAATCAGCTATTGCCGATTCGATCAAGCAGGCCCTGAAGGATATAGGCCGCGGCGACACGGTCGATGATTTCGCCGCGTCGTCGACGCGAAAGGTCGCCCTCGATCATGCCGCGCTCGACCGCCGCGGTGGACAGGCGCTCGTCCCAGAAGGCGAGCGGCAGGTCGATCACGGCCAGGAGGTTGCTGGCGAATTGTCGCACGCCCTGGACGCGCGGCGTCGGCCGTCCGTCGAGGCCGAGCGGCAGGCCGACCACAAAGCCGCCAACGCCGTGCTTCTCGATCTCATGGACGATACGCTTGGCGTCGTCGCGAAATCGCGTGCGGCGGATCGTGTCGAGCGGCGATGCGATCACGAGCCGCGTGTCGCTCAGCGCGAGGCCGACGGTCTTGGTGCCGACGTCCAGTCCGAGGAGCCGCGCGCCCGGCTGCAGCAGCGCCTTGAGGTCGGTCGGGTTGCAGATCGGCATGTCGGGTGGTAGTACCGGCTTTCGCGAAGGCGAGGAGACATCTACTCCATGGCGCTGGACAAGGCCACCGTCGCGCGGATTGCCGCGCTGGCGCGCATCAAAGTGCCTGCGGCCGAGCTCGACGCTTTGGCGGGCGAGCTGTCGAAAATTCTGACCTGGGTCGAGCAGCTCGACGAGGTCGACGTGACCGGCGTCGAGCCGATGACGGCGGTGACGCATGCGCGCCCGCCGCTGCGCGAGGACAAGATCACCGACGGCGGCATCCGTGACAAGGTTCTAGCCAACGCGCCGGAAACGACCGGCGGGTTCTTCGTCGTTCCCAAGGTGGTCGAGTGAGTCTCACCGCCCTGACCATCGGCCAGGCGCGTGACCGCCTGCGGCGCAAGGACTTTACCGCGCGCGAGCTTGCCGAAGCCTATATCAGTGCGATGGCGGCGGCGCGGCCGCTGAACGCCTTTCTGGTCGAGACTCCCGAGCGCGCGCTCGCGGCTGCCGCGCAATCCGATGTACGCCTGCAAAAAGGCAACGCGTTGCCGCTCGATGGCGTGCCGGTGGCGGTGAAGGATCTTTTCTGCACCGAAGGCGTCGAGACCACCGCCGCCTCGAAAATCCTCGCCGGTTTCGTGCCGCCATATGAATCGACGGTGACCGCGAATCTATGGCGCAACGGCGCGCTGATGCTCGGCAAGGTCAATCTCGACGAATTCGCGATGGGCTCGGCGACGATCACCAGCGCGCGCGGACCGACCGAGAATCCGTGGCGGCGGAAGGGCGACAACCGGCCGCTGGTGCCCGGCGGCTCGTCGGGCGGCTCCGCATCGGCCGTCGCAGCGCGCGCGGCGTTGGCGGCGACCGGCACCGATACCGGCGGCTCGATCCGCCAGCCGGCGAGCTTCTGCGGCATCGTCGGATTGAAGCCGACCTATGGCCGTTGCTCGCGCTGGGGCATCGTCGCATTCGCCTCGTCGCTCGATCAGGCCGGGCCGATGACGCGCGACGTGCGCGATGCGGCGATCATGCTCCAGGCGATGGCCGGACATGATCCCAAGGATTCGACCTCCGCACCGCTGCCGGTGCCCGATTTCGAGCAGGCCGTCGGGCAGTCGATCAAGGGCCTTCGCATCGGCATTCCGAAGGAATATCGGCTCGACGGCATGCCGAAGGAGATCGAGACGCTGTGGCAGCGCGGCATCGACTGGATCAAGTCGGCCGGCGCCACGACGGTCGACATCACCCTCATGATGACCAAATACGCGCTCGCGACGTATTACATCATCGCGCCGGCCGAGGCCTCGTCCAACCTCGCGCGCTACGATGGCGTGCGCTTCGGACTGCGTGTGCCCGGCGAGACGCTGGATGCGATGTACGAGAACACGCGCGGGCAGGGCTTCGGCGCCGAGGTCCGCCGCCGCGTGCTCATCGGCACCTATGTCCTGTCGGCGGGTTATTACGACGCCTATTATCTCAAGGCTCAGAAGGTGCGGACGCTGATCGCGCGCGATTTCAACGAAGCGTTCAAGTCTTGCGACGCCATTCTGACGCCGACAGCGCCTTCGGCGGCGTTCGCCGTGGGCGAGAAGATGGACGATCCGATCGCCATGTACCTGAATGATGTCTTCACCGTGCCGGTGAATCTGGCGGGCCTGCCGGCCATCTCGGTTCCGGCGGGCTTGTCGGCGGACGGTTTGCCGCTGGGATTGCAGGTGATCGGCAAAGCGTTCGACGAAGAGACTGTGCTGCGTGTGGCGGCGGTCCTCGAAGATGCCGCCAAGTTCGATGCGAGGCCGGCATTCGTGGCGGGTTCGGCATGAGCGCGTTGGTCAAGGGCCGCACCGGCGAATGGGAGGTCGTCATCGGCCTCGAGGTTCATGCCCAGGTCATTTCCAACGCCAAGTTGTTCTCCGGCGCGGCGACGGATTTCGGCGCCGAGCCGAACAGCCAGGTCTCGTTCGTCGATGCGGCTTTTCCCGGCATGCTGCCGGTGCTCAACCGGTTCTGTGTCGAGCAGGCGGTGAAGACCGGCCTCGGCCTCGATGCCGAGATCAATCTCCACTCGGTGTTCGACCGAAAGAACTATTTCTATCCCGACCTGCCGGCGGGCTATCAGATCTCGCAGTTCTCGCGGCCGGTCGTGGGCAAAGGCAAGGTCGCGCTCGACATGCCGGACGGAACGGTACGCGAGGTCGGCATCACGCGGCTTCATCTCGAGCAGGATGCCGGCAAGAGCCTGCACGACCAGCATCCCTCGAAGACCTATGTCGACTTCAATCGTGCTGGCGTCGCGCTGATGGAGATCGTCTCGGAGCCCGATCTCAGGAGCGCGGAGGAAGCCGGCGCCTATCTGCGCAAGCTGCGCTCGATCTTGCGCTATCTCGGCACTTGCGACGCCAACATGGAAGAGGGCAACCTCCGCTGCGATTGCAACGTCTCGGTGCGCAAGCCGGGCGGCAAGCTGGGCACGCGCTGCGAGATCAAGAACGTAAATTCGATCCGCTTCGTCATGCAGGCGATCGAATACGAAACGCGCCGTCAGATCGAAGTGATCGAGGAGGGCGGCGCGGTCGTGCAGGAGACTCGCCTCTTCGACAGCGGCAAGGGCGTGACGCGCGCCATGCGCACGAAAGAGGAGTCGCACGACTACCGCTATTTCCCCGATCCCGACCTCCTGCCGCTGACTTTGGATAACGAGTGGGTCGCAAAGCTGAGGGCGAACCTGCCGGAGCTGCCCGATGCCAAAAAAGCGCGTCTCATGCGCGACTACAAACTTTCGGCTTATGACGCAGAGCTGCTTGTTGCCGAGCGCGAGCATGCGGATTTCTTCGAGGTGGTGGCGAAGGGCAGGGACCCGAAACTGGCGTCGAGCTGGGTGACGGTCGAGCTGTTCGGCGCGCTCAACAAGCTCGGCAAGTCGATCGCCGACTCACCCATTGCCGCCGGGAACCTCGGCGAGCTGATCGATCTGATCGCCGACGGCACGCTGTCGGGTCGCCTGGCGAAGGACGTATTCGCCGAGATGATCGCCGGCGGCAAAAGCGCGCGCGCGATCGTTGCCGAAAAAGGCTTAAAGCAGGTAACCGATACCGGCGCGATCGAGGCAGCAATCGATGCGGTGCTGGTGAAGGAGCCCGACAAGGTGGCCGAATATCGCGCCGGCAAGGAGAAGCTGCTCGCCTTCCTCGTCGGTCAGGTGATGAAGGCGACGCAAGGCAAGGCCAATCCGGCCCTCGTCAACGAACTGCTGAAGAAAAAGCTGGCGAGCTAGAGGCCGCTACTTGTCGACGCGGCCGTAAGTGTCCTCGATGCGGACGATGTCGTCCTCGCCCAGATAGCTGCCGGATTGCACCTCGATCAGGTGCAGCGGAATCTTGCCCGGATTCTCGAGCCGATGGACCGTGCCCATCGGGATATAGGTCGACTGATCCTCGTAAAGGATCGACTCATCGCTGTCGCGCGTGACCTTCGCGGTACCCGCGACGATCACCCAGTGCTCGGCGCGATGGTGGTGCTTCTGCAGGCTGAGCTTGGCGCCCGGCTTGACCATGATGTGCTTCACCTGAACGCGGTCGCCGGCATGGATCGAGCGATAGGTTCCCCACGGGCGGTGCACCAAGGGATGCGTCTTCAGCTCGGCGCGGCCGGCGTGCTCGAGCCGCGCGACGAGCTGCTTGATGTCCTGCGCGCGATCGCGCTTGGCCACCATGACCACGTCCGAGGTCACGACGACAACGAGATCTTCGACGCCCAGCACGGCCAGCATGCCGCTGTCGGCGCGCAGCAGGTTATTGTGCGAATCCTCGATCACGACGTCGCCGGTGGCGAGATTGCCGGCGTTGTCCTTGCGGCCGATCTGCCAGAGCGCGTCCCAGGTGCCGACGTCGCTCCAGCCCATCTCGGCCGGCACGATCGCGGCAAGCGGCGTGTGCTCCATGACCGCATAGTCGATCGAGACGTTTTCCGCCTTGGCGAATTCGTCCCTGTCGAGCCGGATGAAATCCAGGTCGCGCTTGGATTTTGTCACGGCCGCACGGCAGGCATTGAGGAGCTCGGGCTTCAACCGTTCCAGCTCCTGGAGATAGAGCGCGGCCGGCAGCAGGAAGATACCGCTGTTCCAGGAATAATCGCCGGCCTCGACGTAGGATTCCGCGCGCGCCGTATCGGGCTTCTCGACGAATCCGGCAACCTCGAACGCACCGGCAATGCCATCGAGCGTCGCACCGCGCCGGATATAGCCATAGCCGGTTTCCGGCGACGCGGCCTTGATGCCGAACGTGACGAGGCGCCCGAGGCGCGCGGCGGCGGCAGCACGATCGATGGCGGCGAGAAACGCTTCGCGGTCGGCGATCACGTGGTCGGACGGCATGACGAGCAGCAACGTGTCGGACGCATCGGGCGCGACCGTCAGCGCCGCGACGGCGACGGCAGGCGCCGTGTTGCGGCCCATCGGCTCGAGCAGAATCGCCTCGGGCTCGACGCCGGCGACGCGCAACTGCTCGGCGACGATGAAGCGATGCTCGTCGTTCGATACGATCAGCGGCGCGGCGAAACGCTCACGGTCGGCGACGCGCATCGCCGCTTCCTGCAGCAGGGAATGCTCGGAGACGAGCGGCAGCAATTGTTTCGGATAGAGCGCGCGCGACAGGGGCCACAGGCGCGTGCCGGAGCCGCCTGAGAGGATCACGGGATGAATCGCGCCATTCTGCGCTTTTTGGGTCGCCGGCATGTCCTGATCCTGCGCCGCGCTATTCTACTGCGGCTATCATAGCGGAAAGCGCGCCGAAAGCGGCGCGTCTTGTGACCAATCGGGGACGTCTGGAAAGCGATGGCGCCGGCCGGGACGGGCGACCGGCGCCTGCTGAAATCGGCTGAAGCCGGAAACGCTCAGGCGAGAACGGTGCGCGGGCGACCGGGGCGACGTAGCACGCGGGCGAACGACGCGACGTTGTCGACGCCGCGGTCGAGGCATGCGAGCTCGTCCTTCGCGCGCTCGAGCACCTGCATGTCGCGTGCATCTTCGCGATCGGAGATATCCATGTAGCTGAGCTTGATCTCGACGAGATCGAGCAGCATTTCGATTGAACGCTTCGACAGCACCATTTCTCCCTCCACTTTTCCGAAGTCGAAAAATCGACCCCCTAGCAGGCTGCTGAAAAACTCTGATGCGAAGCCGAATCACGCAACATAAGAATCATCGAGAGCCCTCTCGCGAATCGTTCTTGCGTGAACTGGTCGCCATGCGAATCAATGTTGCGTCTTCTCGCGTCCAAAAACGTTTTTCAGCAGCCTGCTAGAACATGTGTCGATGATCGGGCTTTATTCGTTAAAATGCGGTGAATCGAATGCTGGGAAAATCGCGCGAATTACTTGAGGTTAATTTCGATCAACCATATGGCGGGTGGTGTTTGACACCCCCAGGCGCGGCCTTTAGAACGGCGAGCGCATACGCCGTGAACGACACCACTCTTGCGGAGGGGTGGCCGAGTGGCTGAAGGCGGCGGTTTGCTAAACCGTTATACGGTCAAAAGCCGTATCGTGGGTTCGAATCCCATCCCCTCCGCCACTTTCCCGTTATGATGAACGGTTGGTAACCAAGACCGCACGGACGACGCGGATGGTCGTGCTACGCGGCGAACGGCAAAGCAGGGAGGAGGCGATGAACGCGCTGCTGCCGACTACGGTCGTCGGAAGCTATCCGCAGCCGGATTGGCTGCTCGATCGCGAAAATCTGCGGAGCCGATTGCCGCCGCGCGTACGGGCGCGCGAGATCTGGCGGGTCGCCGAGCCGTTTCTGGAGCAAGCGCAGGATGACGCGACACTGATCGCGATCCGCGACATGGAGCGTGCCGGCATCGACATCATCACGGACGGCGAGATGCGGCGCGAGAGCTACTCCAACCGCTTCGCCACCGCGCTGTCGGGGATCGATATCGATCGTCCGGGCAGCGCGCCCGACCGCACCGGCCATCCCAATCCGGTGCCGCGCGTCGCCGGCCCGATCAAGCGGCTGCGGCCGGTCGAGGTGCGCGACGTGCAGTTCCTGCGCGCCAACACCGATCGCACGATCAAGATCACGATGCCGGGCCCCTTCACGATGACACAGCAGGCGCAGAACGATTACTACAAGGACGAGGAAGAGCTCGTCATGGCCTATGCCGCCGCGGTGAACGAGGAGGCGAAGGATCTGAAGGCCGCCGGCGCGGACATCATCCAGCTCGACGAGCCCTATCTGCAAGCGCGGCCGGAAAAGGCGAAGAGATACGGCGTCAAGGCGATCAACCGGGCGCTCGCCGGCGTGCCCGGCCCGACCGTCGTGCATCTCTGCTTCGGCTATGCCCACGTCGTGCACGTGCGCCCGTCGGGTTATTCCTTCCTGCCGGAACTTGCCGGATGCGGCGCGCAGCAGATCTCGATCGAGACCGCGCAATCCAAACTCGACCTCGCGGTGCTGCGGGCGCTCGGCGACAAGCAGATCATTCTCGGCGTGATCGATCTGAACGACCCCGCGGTCGAGACGGCGGAGACGGTTGCCGCGCGTATCCGGCGCGCCTTCGCGGCCGTGCCGCCCGAGCGGATCATTCCGGCGCCCGATTGCGGAATGAAGTACATCCCGCGCGCGACGGCGTTCGCGAAGCTCAAGGCGCTGGCTGGCGGCGCGGCGATCGTGCGGCGTGAACTCGCCGCGGCCTAGAGCTGCGCGTCGCGCTCTGTCGGCACTCGGTTCATCAGCCGCAGGCTGCTGACAACGGCGGCGCCGGCGGCGAATCCGGCACCGAGCAAGATGCCGAAGTTGGCGCCGCGATGCGTCGTGCTCTCGGCGGCAATCCCGAAGATCAACGCAACGAGCGCGGTGCCGGTCGTCTGGCCGAGCAGGCGCGCGGTCGAAATGATGGCGCCGGCACTGCCGCTGCGCTCGCGCGGCGTCGAGGCGATGATCGCGCGGTTGTTCGGCGCCTGGAAGGTGCCGAAGCCGAAGCCGCAGACCACCATGCGCCAGACGACGTCGAACGCGGCAGGGTGTGGCGCGATCCGAGCCACCATCAGGAGCCCGAACGCCATGATCGCAAGTCCGATCCCGCCCATGATGCCGATCGGGAAGCGGTCGGAAAGCCGCCCCGAGATCGGCGCGATCACGGCGATGGTCAGCGGCCACGGCGTGATCAGCAATCCGGTCTGCACGTCACTCAGCCCGAGCGTGTGCTCGAAGTAGAACGGCAGCGAGACCAGCGCGAGTGATTGTGCGACGAACGAGCAGATCGAAGTCAACACCGAGAGCGTGAAAATCGGCCTGGCGAATAGGCTGACCGGCAGCATCGGAAAAGCGATCACGGTCTGCCGCCACGCGAACACCGCGCCGAAGGCGAGGGCCGCGACGAATTCGCCGCCGATGAAAACGAAATTCTCGCCGTGGCCGAGCCCGTCGATTGCGGTGATGAGCAGGCCGAAAGCGAGTGCGCTCAGCAGCGCGCTCCAGTAATCGAAGCGCTGCGGCATGCGACGGCTCGGCGGCAGCGAGCGGATGGCAAGTGCCAGCGCGATGCAACCGAGCGGTACGTTGATCAGGAACAGCCAGCGCCACGAGGCGATCGCGAGGATGCCGCCCGCCACCGTCGGTCCGGCGGCGGCCGAAGTCGCGATCACGAAGGCGTTGATGCCGAGACCGCGTCCGAGCATCGCACGCGGATAGGTGGCGCGCAGCAGCGCCGCATTGACGCTGAAGAGGCACGCCGCTCCCGCGCCCTGAAGCGCGCGCACCATCGCCAGAATCGGCAGCGAGAACGACATCGCACAAAGCAGCGACGCGACGGTGAAGATCGAGAGGCCCGTCATATAGACCCGGCGATAGCCATGAATGTCGCCGAGCGACGCGAGCGGCAGCACGAGAAGCATAACGGCGAGCTGGTAGGCGTTCACGACCCACACCGATGCCGCCGCGCTCGCGTGCAGATTCCCGGCGATGGTCGGCAGCGCGACATTGGCGATCGTAGTGTCCAGCATCGACATCGAGACCGAAACCGCAATCGTCACGATCGACCATAGGCGTTGCGGCCACGGCAGGCCGTCGCTCGTCTCGATGGGCTGGGCGATCGCGGTCGTCACGCAGGTTTCTCTCGGCGATCAGTCTAAACCCAAACGTAACCCTGCGGTCCAACCGCCGCCGCGCGAGTTTGCCTTTGTCGAGCGATGGCGGAGCCGTCGACGCAATACGCGCGGGTCACGTCTTCGAATATCCACGCGATCGCGAGCCAAGCTTTTCGGCGGTCGAAGCGATTGTCTAAGCCGCTTTTCTGACGCTAGAGTACCGGCGTTCGATCGGCCACGCGAGGCTGGCGAGGGAGGACGAACCTATGCGGAGCACGACGGGGCGCGCGGCGCACCAAGACCTCAAGATCGCGCTCCCGCAGATCAGGCGCAACGTTCCCGAAGCACAGGCGATGATCGCGGGCGCGTGTTCGTGCGGCCGATCATCGTGATGGTTCCGACGACAGCCCTCAATGCCCTGACCGGTTCGGTCGCGCGCAAAGTTGTCCCGTGGCGGGCAGAAATCGCCGGCTGCGACACTCCGTAAGGCTTCGGCAATGCCCGATACGACACGTTACAAGCTTTTTGTCCGCAACCTGGTGCTGGCGGCGAAGATCGGCGTGCATCCCCATGAGCGGGTCCGGCCGCCGCGCTTGCGGGTCAGCGTCGAGCTCGACATGGCCGGCGCGCCGCCGCATCGCGATGAGCTGGTCGACGCGCTCGATTATGAGCGCGTCGTCGCCGGAATCCGTGAGCTTGCCGTGGCTCGGCACATCCATCTTGTCGAGACGTTCGCCGACGCAGTGGCGCAGCTGTGCCTGGGGAACGCTCGTGTTGCCGGGGCACGGGTTACGATCGAGAAACTCGATGTCTATCCCGATGCCGAAAGTGTCGGCGTGACACTCGAGCGACGTCGAGAGAACTGAATCAAGACGCGCCGGCAAGCGCCTCGGCGAGCGCGATCGTAGCGCGGGTCTCGGCGACATCGTGCACGCGTAAAATCTGGACGCCGTGCTGAACGGCATGCATCGCCACCGCCAACGATCCCGGCAGGCGGGCATCGACCGACGCTCCGAGAAATGACTTGCGCGATGCGCCGATCAAGATACCGGTACCCAAACCATGGAAAAGCGCGACGCGCGCGAGAATCTCGAGATTATGCGCCTTGGTCTTGCCGAAGCCGATGCCCGGATCGACGACGATGTTGTCACGCGCAATGCCGGCGTCCATGCATTCGACAATCCGGGCTTCCAGAAATTCGACGATATCGAACGAGGCAAGATCGTATTGCGGCTCTTGCTGCATCGTTCGCGGCTCGCCCCGCATGTGCATGAGCACGACGGGCGCCTTGGCCTTCGCGGCGACGGCGAGGCTGGCCGGATTGGAGAGCGCGCTGACGTCGTTAATGATGCGTGCGCCGGCCGCGAGCGCTCTTTCCATGACGCGGGGATGGCGGGTGTCGACCGAAATCGGCGCGCCGACCTCCGCAAGCGCGCGAATCACGGGCTCGATCCGCGCAATTTCGTCCTCGGGCGCCAGCGGTGCGGCGCCTGGTCTCGTTGATTCGCCGCCGACGTCGATGACGTCGGCGCCAGCTGCGAGCAGGACGCGTCCGTGTGCGATGGCGCGGGCCGGATCGAGGAAATGACCGCCGTCGGAAAAACTGTCGGGCGTAACGTTGAGGATGCCCATGATCAACGGTCGATCGAGCGCAAAGCCGGCCCAATTCGGGCGCGGCTCCGAAAGGCGATGAAGCGCCGCCTCGACTGCGGCATGAAGCGCTGCACTGCTTTTGACCGCATTCATGAGCGCGGGCAGCGGAGCCATCGTGGTCATGACGCCGGTGGTCGCGCGTGTCAGGAGCTCGACGGCGCTGAAGGCGCGCGTCGAGCCGGCCAACGCACGTGCATCGCCGCGCCGGATGGCAGTCTCGGCAATGGCGCCGGAGACGATCGCTAGCGGCCTCAGCCGTATCGGCGCCGTCGCGGCATTGCTCAGAAAGCTCGGCAGATCAACGACGGTGGGGCGGCTCGATGACATGGGCTGCGGGATCAATGGTCCGCCGGGTTTCTGCGACGACAGCGGACCGGACGTTGTCCCAGTGTGCCGCCGTTCATATATAGCGCATAGGACGTCGGCATTTGGCGTCCCCTCCCTAAACTTGAGCCGCGGCAACGCGGCTCAATTTTTTTGTCCGTGCTGCCGGTTCTGCACGTGTTTTGACGGTGGGTGTTAATCTCTATTAATAAAAAAGTCGCGTGCGCGCCAAAAAAATGCATTTGTTAAGCATATAATCGATAGACGAGCCAATTTTTATAGAATATATTCCGGACCGTATTGGAATTGCCGTTAACTATGGCTTGTAATTACTCTTAACACGTCTGTCGAATATTTTGACAACTTTATTAATACTCTAGCACGCCGTTCGGTTCACCAAAGAGCTGCACGAAAGGAAAGACGGTCGGGGACGATGGTTTTGAGGACTGCAACGAGGAACCGGCGTTGGCGGCTGTGCGCCAGTGTCGCGCTTGCCGCGACTCTGGCTGCGGGCGGCGCACAGGCGCAGAGTCTGAGCGATACCGTACGCATGACGGTGCAGACCAACCCGAAGATTTTGTCGCAAGAGCACAATCGCACTGCGGTCGATTCCGAATTGCGGCGCGCGCGGAGCCTCTATCTTCCCCAGGTCGATATGCGGGCCTCGCTCGGTCCCGAATACACCGAGAACCTCTTCACGCCGCCCGGCAGCAACGGCCAGCACATCCGCCAGGAGCTGTCCGCGGTTCTGACGCAGAACATCTACGACGGCGGCGCCCGGACAGCCGAAGTCGATCATCAGCTGGGGCGCTCGCGTTCGGCGGCCTATCGCGTGGCCGAGAACTCGCAGTATGTCGGCCTCGATGCGATCGAAGCTCATCTCGATGTCGTACGCCTGCGGCACATCCTGGCGCTGGCTGACAAGAACGTGCAGGCCCATTCGGATATCGTGCAGCGCGTCCAGGCGCGCAGCTCCGGCGGCGCCGGCAGCGCGGCCAGCCTGTCCCAGGCGCTGGCACGCTATGAGCAGGCGCAGGCGGAACGCGATCAGGTTCGCGGCGATCTGGCGGATGCCGAGGCGCGCTACCTGACCATTGTTGGTCAAGCGCCGGGAACGCTCGAGGATCCGCCGATACCGGTCGGCCTGCTGCCGACTGACGTCGACGCCAGCATTCGCATCATGCGCAATTCCAATCCGACGGTGAAAGCGCGCGAGGCCGATATCGAATCGGCAAAGTCGGCGGTGGAGCTGGCCGATTCGCGCTTCGATCCGAAAATCAATCTCGAGGTGGGCGGCGACCACAATCACAATGTCGGCGGCGTGCCGGGCCGCGACAACGAAGCGCGCGCGCTGATCGTGCTGCATTGGAACCTCTATGCCGGCGGCGCCGACATCCATAATCGGGAGGCGGCCTATGCGCAGGTGGAGCAGGCGCGCACCGATCGGCTCGAGGCGTTGCGCAAATCGGAACAGGATCTGCGCAAGGCGTGGGCCGCATACGAAGCGGCACAACGGCGCGTTCCGCTGCTGAATAGCGCAGCACAACACGACAGCGAAGTGCGCACGGCTTACGGGCAGCAGTATCAGCTGAGCCAGCGCAGCCTGCTCGATCTGCTGGATGCGCAGAACGATTACTTCCAGGCGCAGATCAACGGGGAGAACGCGGAAAGCCAGGCGGTATTCGAGGCCTATAAGATTCTCGCGATCCAAGGCGACCTGTTGCAGGCGCTCAACGTCCAGCCGCCGCCCCAGGCCAATCCCAGCATTCCGACCCCGCGTCCGACCCGTCCCGAGGGCACCTGAGCGAAAGCCGCCGCATCCGCATGTCGGCGGCGCAGGATGAGGCGTTCACCAAATGACCGTTAATATTGACGAGGTCGGATCTTCTCAGCGCTCTGCGCCGCGTCCCGCGCCGCCAACGGCGAGCGCGCACGATCCGCTGCTGCAGTCGCTATCAATTCTTGCCGGTTTGTTCGAGCACCCGATCTCGGCCCAGGCGCTGCGCGCCGGGCTCCCCGTCCTCGATCAGCGGTTGTCGCCGGAGATGATCGTGCGCGCCGCGCAGCGAGCCGGCCTTACGACCGCATGGCGCCGTCGCGCACTCGACGAAATCGCTCCGGCCAATCTGCCGTGTGTGCTGATGCTGCAGGGTGGCGGCGGCTGCGTACTTGCCGCGCTCGACCGTGGTGACGCGACCATTATTCTGCCCGGCACGGCGGGTGATTCTGTCCGGCTGCCGCTGCACGAAATCGAGGATCTCTATGCCGGCCACGCGCTTTTCGCCCGCGCGGAGTATCGCTTTGACGCGCGCACCGAAGAGGTCGCACCGCATATCAGGGAATCGTGGTTTTGGGGCACGCTGCGGCAATTCTGGAAAGTCTATGCGCACGCCGCCATCGCTTCGATCGTGATCAACCTGCTGACGATTGCCAGCCCGCTCTTCGTGATGAACGTCTATGACCGCGTCGTGCCGAACAACGCGGTGGCGACGCTGTGGGTTCTGGCGAGCGGCGTACTCGTTGTCTTCATGTTCGATTTTATCTTGCGGACCGCACGCAGCTATTTCGTCGACAGCGCGGGCAAGAACGCCGACGTCGTGCTGGCGAGCCGGATCTTCGCCCATGTCCTCGGCATGCGCTATGACGCGCGGCCGGCCTCCGTCGGCGCTCTGGCCGCCAATCTGCGCGAATTTGAAACGCTCCGCGAATTGGTGACTTCGTCGACGCTGATGGCAATTGCTGATCTGCCGTTCGCGGCGCTGTTCATCGTGATCATTGCGCTGGTTGCCGGCCCAATGGTTGCCCTGGTCCCGCTGCTGGCGGTTCCGGTCCTGTTGGGCATCGGCTTTTTGCTGCAGCTTTCTCTCCGCGGTGTGATCAGTCACACTATGCGTGAGGGCTTCCAGAAGCATGCCATTCTGGTCGAATCGCTCGAAGGTCTCGACACGATCAAGATCACGGGGGCCGAAGGTCGCGCCCAACGCCTGTGGGAGCGCTTCGTCGGAGCGACGGCGCGCACCGCGACGAAAGCGCGGTTCCTTTCGACGATCGGGGTGAACGCCGCCGTTTTCGTGCAGAACATAGTGAGCGTCCTGGTCGTGGTGATCGGCGTATTCGAGATCGCCAAAGGCGAGATCACCGTCGGCGCGCTCGTGGCCGCCTCGCTTCTGGCGTCGCGGGCGATGTCGCCGCTGTCCCAGGTCGCCGCGCTGCTGGTCAAGATCCATCAGTCGACGATGTCGCTGGGGGCGCTCAACAAGGTGATGAATCTTCCGCTCGAACGTCCGGTCGGCAAGACCTTCCTTCATCGGCCGCGGCTCGAAGGCGGGATCGAGTTTCGCGGTGTTGACTTCGCGTATCCGGGCCACGGCCACGCCGCCTTGCATGGAGTGTCGTTCCGCATCCAGCCGGGCGAGAAAGTCGGAATCATCGGCCGCATCGGTTCGGGCAAGAGCACCCTCGCGCGGTTGCTCGCCGGTCTCTATCAGCCGAGCTCGGGCGCGATTCTGCTCGATGGCACCGACTTGCGGCAGATCGATCCCGCCGACCTGCGCCGGAATCTCGGTTATGTCCCGCAAGACGCGTTCCTGTTCTTCGGCTCGATCAAGGACAACATCGCGCTCGCGGCGCCGCATGCGGACCATCGCGCGATTCTCGAGGCTGCATCCATTGCCGGCGTGGACGATTTCGCGAAGCGGCACCCGGAGGGCTTCGATATGCCGGTCGGCGAGCACGGCCGCTACCTCTCCGGTGGTCAGCGTGAAGCCGTCACTATTGCGCGAGCGCTGCTGTTCGATCCGCCGATCCTGGTGATGGACGAGCCGACGGGCGCCATGGACAACACGGCTGAAAACAAGCTTCGTGCCAGGCTGCTTCCGGTTATCGCCCGCAAGACGCTGCTTCTGGTCACGCATCGCACGTCGATGCTCTCGCTCGTCGACCGGCTGATCGTCATCGATGGCGGCAAGGTCGTCGCTGACGGTCCGAAGGAAAGAGTGCTGCAGAAGCTCGCCGAAGGCGGGCTGCGCGTTGCGGCCGGAGGCGGGTGATGAGCCTCATCCATAAGATCGACGGTGATTTCCTGCCGGATGCCGAACGAGCGTTCCGCGGCCAAGTCAATCGGTTTGCTTATCTACTGACGCTTAGCATCATCGCGTTTTTCGCCCTGTTCATCGTCTGGGCGAGCTTCGCGACGCTCGATGAAGTCACGCGCGGCAACGCGCAAGTGATCCCGTCGCAACATGTCCAGGTCATCCAGAACCTCGAAGGCGGCATTCTGTCCGAGATGCTCGTGCACGACGGCGAGATCGTCCAGAAAGGCGCCGTCCTGCTGCGCATTGCAAACACGACGGCCGAGGCCGCCTATCGCGACAGCCGTGTTCAGACGCTCACGCTCGAGGCGATGATGGCGCGGTTGACCGCGGAGAGCGCCGGCACCGAGCCGGTCTTCCCGGCCGACGTTGAGCAGAAGGCGCCGAAGATCGTCGACAGCGAACGCGCGCTGTACAACACGCAGATTGCGCAATTCAAGACGGCGATCGGCGTCCTCAGTGATCAGCTCACGCAGCGTCAACAGGACATCACCGAGCTCAAGACGCGGCAAACGGCGCTGGCTCGCTCGCTCGCGCTTGCCAAGAAGGAGCGCGATATCACGGCGCCGCTGGTCGCCAAAGGAGCCGCCGCTCAACTCGATCTCGTCAAGGTCGACCAGCAGGTGAACGATCTCGAGGGGCAGCTCGCCGAGGCGCAAGCCGCGCTGCCGCGGGCACAGGCGGCGCGCGACGAGGCGCAACGCCGGATCCAGGGAAAGATCGATGGCTTCCGCTCCGATGCGCGGGCGGAGCTCAACCGCCATGAGGCGGAGTTCCAGGCGTTGACCCAAAAGGCGTTCGCCGAGAAGGATCGCGTGCAGCGAACCGAAGTTCGCTCGCCGGTGCGCGGCGTCATCAAGGACATCAAGGTCAATACCATCGGTGGCGCGATCCAGCCGGGCCAGGATCTGGTCGAGATCGTGCCGCTCGACGATACGCTGCTCGTCGAAGCGAAGATCCGCCCGTCCGATGTCGCGTTCCTGCATCCGGGGCAGGATGCGATGGTCAAGATCACCGCCTACGATTTCGCCGTGTATGGCGGCCTCAAGGCGAAGCTCGAGCGTATCAGCGCCGATAGCATCAACGAGCGAAACGGTGATCGTTCGCAGACGTTCTTCCGCGTCATGCTGCGCACGAACAAGAACTATCTCGGCACGTCGCAACATCCCTTGCCGATCATGCCCGGTATGACGGCGCAGGTCGAAATTCTGACCGGTCATCGCACCGTTCTCGGCTATCTGCTGAAGCCGATCCTCGACGCGAAAAACCGCGCCCTCACCGAGCGGTAGGCGCGGCGATTTAACGCTTCGCTAACCAAGCCCGCCCATGATCCCGCCATGGATCATCCCTGGGGGTTCGGACATCTCGGTTTGGGCGGCGAGGCCGCGCTCGCGGTCTACATTGTGCCGCTCGTGATGGCAGGCGTGAGCGACTTCCGCACCTTGCGCATACCCAATTGGCTCACCGGTGCTCTGGCACTGGCGTTCCCGCTCGCTGCGCTGGCAGCGGGGCAGCCCGTTGATTGGCTGTCTCACGTCGCCGCCGGCCTTGCCGTTTTTGCGGTTGCAGCCGTCCTGTTCGCTCTGCGCCTCATGGGCGGCGGTGATGTCAAACTGCTTGCGGCTACGGCCTTGTGGATTGGCCTGGGCCAGCTTCTACCGTTTCTGGTGCTCGTAGCGCTGGTCGGCGGCGTCTTCGCGCTCGCCTGCGTGATGTTGCGCCATCCCTTCGTGCAGACAGCAATCTTCGCGACGCTGCGCCGGTTACCCGTCTTCGCGCACAAGAACCTGCCGATCCCGTACGGCATTCCCATCGCCGTCGCCGGCGTGCTGATGGCGCCGATGCTGCCGATCTTCGGCTGAGGTTCGTTCAGGTATCGGCGGTCACGATGAGCCGGTGCGTTGCCGGATAGAAGACCGTCACACCGCCTTCGAAGATGCAATACGCGAAGCCCGAGACGTCGAGGCCGGTCACGGTGACATGCGCCTCGGCGAAACCCTGCGCCGAAACCGCGTCCTGCGTTACCAAGGCAATCTCATGGCTGCTGCCGTCGAGGATCACGACCTCGTTGCGCGCATCCGGAATGAGATCGCCCAGCGCCAGCGTCAACGTTTCGCTCGGCACCGGATTTGCCGGCTCAGCCGTCGGAAACGCGTGCTCGATTCCGCCCAAAGCGATCGGTTCATCGCCGACGGTTATGCCCGTGATACGAACGCCGGACGCCATTCCCCGGTGCACTCTCGCGATGGTTAACAGCGCCAGACTGACACGGCGAAATTAACCGCACAAAAGGAATTCCGCGGAATCCTATACAGCCCGGTGTGATTTCAGGCGGTGATAGTCATGGCGGATGGCGGCGTCGCGGCGAGGTCGTCCCGCGGTCGAATGCAGCAACGGATACTTCAGGCCGGCGGCCGACGCTACTCGCTGCGGCTCGAGGGCTGCTATTGGGAAACGCTGGCGGCAATCGCTGCGCGGCGTGGTTTGCGACTCAGCCGCCTCGTGGCCGAGGTTGCTGCCCGCGCTGACGGCACAAACTTGGCGTCCCATCTTCGCGTCTTCTGTCTCGAAGAGACGCGTCGCGCGACATTGATGCATGAGCTGGCGGCTGACCGCACCAGCGTCGTGACGTTGATCGAGGGCGCGCCGGCGCCCGCGCTCGCCGTCGATGCCTTAGGGCGGATCGTCGCGATCAATGCACCATTTCTCGAACGGATCGGCGCGTCGGCGGAAACGCTGCTCGGCACGCCCTTGTTGCGATATTTTCGGTTTCACTGCCGCACCGGCATCAATATCGAAACTTTGCTGAAGGAGCTCAGCGGCTGGGCGACGGCCGAAAGCGCGCGCATGATTCACATCGTGCCGGGACGCGTGCTTGCCGTCCCGGTGCGTCTCGTTCCGGTCGGTATCGCACGCGGTCGACGGCTCTGCTTGATTTGGATCGTGAAATAGCGCCGCAAATTTTAGCAGTCTGCTGCACGACTGCGCGTGCGGCTTAGCGCGGCGTTAAGCGTGAGACCCTAGCGTCGGCCTTGGACCTGCGAGCCAAGGTGCGATATGCGCGCGCATGCGACGGGGATAGCAATATTGCTCGGCACGATGCTGAGCCTCGCTGCGCCCGCGCATGTTTCATCGCAGGAACTCGCCGCGCTGACGCCCCAGCAGCCGGTTCAGCTGACGCCGACGATACCGATGTTCGGCCGTCGCGAGGTTCATTATTCCGGTCTGGCGCCGTTCGCGCGTTGGAGCGCGCTGCTCGTGCGGTGGGAACACGAGCGCGAAGATGCAGCCGAGTCGTGCGTGTCGTCGCACAGCGACGCACCGCCATGTCCGCCCCGAGAATGGATCCGTTTGATCACGCGCTTTCGCGGGCGGCCGATCCGCGAGCAGATCGACGGCATCAATGCGGCGATCAATGCGCATCCTTACGTGTCCGCTCTCGCCAATTGGAGAGACCCGTCGCATTGGGAGACGCCTTTCGAGTTCTTCCGGCGCAACGGTCAGTGTCAGGATTATGCGATCACAAAGTTTTTGCTGTTGCGCGATCTTGGCATTCCCAATCGACTGATGCGGCTTGTCGTGCTGCGGGATGTTCGACGCCAGGTTGACCACGCGGTTCTTGTGGTCTCGGTATCGGGTCGGGCGTTGATGCTGGACAGCCTCGCTCCGGCCGTCATCTCGGCAGCCGCCAATCCCGATTACCGGGCGTACTATTCGATTAACGAAACCGGATGGTGGCTGCATCTGCCCAATCCGCTGATGCCCGATACACCCAGCCGGCAGGTCGCGCGCCGCTAGCGCGACCGTCAAGGTTACCGGCCGTAATGCACTTTACGGTTGTAAAAGTTCTAGACGTCCCGGCTTCAAAACGGGCTCCGCGGGCCGAATAGGCTTGCCTAATTACCTGCAAATCCGGTACGGTTTTTGCGGTGAATGGCTGCGGGTTCTAACCACGGCCCGCTTGCGTCAAGCCGGCGACTAGACCGGCGGACAGGGAACGGCAAAGGCCGCCACCCCATTCTCTCGAGCTATGCGCCTAAACAAGGTGCCGGTTCGCGGAGGTGCAATCTCCGACACGGGGGCGGCACCGCCGAGTTTTGTCCAGTCGGTCTAGCGGGGGGCCATTGGTCGGTGGGCTGCGTGATTTAGGGGGACGCCTGTTTCCCGAGCGGCAGATTTTATTGCGCTCAACGGAAGGTGTCCGCTCTGTACTGTTGCCGAGCTGGCTGCAGGCGATGATCATCATCGCGTGCATCAGCACTTTCGGCGCGGTGAGCTATTTGGCGGTCGGCTATTTCTCGATGCATCGAGAGCTCGACCGCGCGAGCGCGTCGCTGCCGCGCAATGCCGCCGCTGTCGACCTCGCAACCGCGCAAAAACCACCCAATACCGAGGCTGATGCGGTCGGCGCACTCAATCAGCAACTCGCCAGCATCAACCAGCAATACGCCGCGCTCAAACAGCACTATGACGCCATCGTCGCCGATCAATCGTCGAACGCGACGGCGACAACCCAGGCGCAACAGGATTTGCAGCAAAAACTCGATGCCGCCGAGCAGGAGCTTTCCGCGAACAACGGCAACGTCACCAAACTCAAGAAGTCGATCGACGAGCTGCGGACCGGCCTGAAGCGATCGGAACAGGCGCGTACTGCCGAGACGATGCACGCGCACGAGCTCGAAGTCGAAATGCAGACGCTGACCGCGCGCGCCAATCTGCTGAAGGCCATCGTCGACAGCAAGGATGAGCAGCTGTCAAAGTTGCGCGCGCAGCTCACCAAGCCGAACGAGCAGGTTGGCGCGGTACCGCCGACGGCTCCGGTCGCCGGCACGCCGCCGACGACGCCGGCCGCCACATCGGTGGTGACCGATCCACAGAAACATAGTGCGCTCGTGCCGGGCGCGCCTGGTGCCGGTTCTTCGAGTTCGTCGTCGCAGACCGCGCGGCTCGAGACCGCAAGGGGTGCGCATCATCCGACGAGCAGGCTCGAGCAGGTCCTGGCGTCGACCGGCGTCGACATCGATAAGATTATTCGTCACATCAGCCCGCAATCCGAAGCCGAGATGGGCGGTCCGTTCGTCTCGGTCGACAGCATGCGCAGCAGCGCCGTCGAGCGTCGCCGCGTCGCCGCGCTGCTCAAGATTGCGAAGCTTCTGCCGCTGCGGTCGCCGCTCAACGTGCATTACGGGATCGGCAGTCCCTTCGGTCCGCGGCGCGACCCCTTTAATCACCGCGCGGCGTTCCATACGGGTATCGATCTCGACGCGCCCTATCGCACGGCGGTTTACAGCACTGCGCCTGGCGTCGTCATCTTTACCGGTTGGCAGGAGGGCTACGGCCGCACGGTCGAGATCGATCATGGCCACGGCATCGTGACGCTTTACGCGCACCTTCACCGCATTTTGGCGGCGCGAGGCCAGCATGTCGCCGCTCACGTCGCCATCGGTGAGCTCGGCAGCACGGGCCGCAGCACCGGACCGCATTTGCACTACGAAATCCGCCTCGACGGTAGGCCGGTCAACCCCGAGAAGTTCCTGGAGGCTGGCAAGAATGTGGTTCAGGCGAGCGCACACTAGGCCAGCCGGTTCGTCGCTGTCGGCCGGCGAAAGCCGGCGCACCGTTCCGTCGATTCTTAGCGCCGGCCTCAAGCTTGAGGGCGACATCGTGAGCGACGGTGAGGTGCATATCCTCGGTCACCATTCGGGCAATATCGTCGCGCGCCGCGTCACGATTGGCGAGGGCGGCACCGTGACCGGTACCATCGAGGCCGAAAACGTCGTGGTCAACGGCACCTTGTCGGGCCGGCTGTCTGCGACCGCGGTCGTGCTCGGACGCGCCGCCGCCGTTACCGCGGACATCGTCTATGTGCAGCTGCGGGTCGAACCCGGTGCCTCGTACGAGGGCTACAGCCGCCGCGTCGAGAGCATCGATACGTTCGCGGCCGAGCAAATGCAGCTGTCGCCGCCGCTGCGCCAGCAGATCGAACGGCTGCGCGCGCCGCACGCTGAAGTCGCCGGCAACGCCGACTAGCTAGTCGGCGCCGCGCTCGAGCGCGGTTATGAACATTTCCCGATCGACGTTTCCGCCTGACGCGATGACTGCCACGGTCTTGCCCGCGCAATCGAGTTTGCCCGACAGCACCGCCGCAAGCGCCGCAGCCCCGCCTGGTTCCAGGACCAGCTTGAGATCGATGAATGCGACTGCCATGGCGCGACGGACATCGTCGTCGCTGACCGTGAGGCTGCCGGCGAGGTGGTGACGTGCGATGGCGAAGGGCAAGACGCCCGGCATGGACGCCAGCAGGCTGTCGCAGATCGACCGCGCGTCGCCGTCGTTCGCAACGCGCCTGCCGGCGGCGAGCGACCGGCGCATATCGTCGAACGCCGCGGGCTCGGCGGCGTAAACTCTCGTTCCCGGGCTCAGGGCGGCAAGCGCGGCGGCAACGCCGCCAACCAGGCCACCGCCGCTGCAGGGCGCGACCACCGCGTCGAGCGTGCGTCTGTGTTTGGCTGCCTGTTGTGCTATTTCGAGCGCGACGGTGCCCTGGCCGGCGATGACTCTGGGGTCGTCGAACGGCGGAACGAGCGTCGCTCCGCCCGCGCGCATGATGCGATCGGCGATGGCCTCGCGGCTGTCGTGATGGCGATCGTACGGCACGACCGTTGCGCCGTAGGCGCGCGTATTGGCGGTCTTGATCGCAGGCGCGTCCGCCGGCATCACGATCGTTGCGGGTACTCCCAAGAGCTGTGCTGCAGCCGCCACGCCTTGCGCGTGGTTACCTGACGAGAACGCCACGACGCCGCGCCTGCGCGCGTCGTGATCGAGCGCAAGCAGCGCGTTGAGAGCGCCGCGAAACTTGAAGGACCCAGTGCGTTGCAGGCTTTCCGCCTTGACGAGGACATGCGCGCCGACGCGGGCATCGAGCATGGCCGAAGAAAGCAGCGGCGTCGCCACCGCCTGGCTGGCGATGCGTTGCGCCGCTGACTCGATCTCCGCCAGACCCGGCAACGGCAACGCGGTGTCGTCAGCCATCGCTATACGCCGAGCAATGCCGGCACTTCGTCGAGCCGGCTGATCTGGGCGACTGGCCGAGCCGGCAAACGCTCGATCTTCCGGTTTGAACGGTTGACCCAGACGGCCTTCATACCGAACGCGCTCGCGCCGGCAACGTCCCAACCGTTCGACGACACAAAACAAATTCGGCCGGGCACGACACCGAGCCGGTCGACCGCAAGCTGGTAGACCTTGGGGTGAGGCTTATAGATCCCAACCTCCTCGACAGACAGTACCTGGTCGAGAAATGGGCCGAGGCCAGCCGACTTCACGGCGGCAGCCAGCATCGCGGGCGAACCATTGGATAGGATCGCGGTCGCGCGCTTCGCCCGGCGCAGCGCTTCGAGCGCGACCTTGGCGTCAGGGTAGGCCGATAGCACGAGATAGAGCTCCATCAGCCGTGCCCTCAGCGCATCGCCGGAGACGCCGGTCGCGTCCATCGCGTAGTCGAGCGCATCGCCGGTGACTTGCCAGAAGTCGGCGTGCTTGCCCATCAGGCTGCGCAGCCACGTATATTCCAGCTGCGCGGTTCGCCACTGCGCGGCGAGCACATCGGCTTTACCGCCCAGCGCGTCGGCGCAGCGTTTTGCGGCTGACGCGACGTCGAACAGCGTGCCATAGGCATCGAAGACGCACGCATCAGCCGTCGTGAGGTCCGGATGGCTCATGTCAGCGCTTCAGATCGCTGGCGAGCGTGAACCTGAAGTCGGCCTTGCTCAGTCGCAGGCGATAGATCTGCAGGTTTTCGAGCACGCGTTGCACGTAATTGCGTGTCTCGGAATAGGGAATGGACTCGACCCAGTCGATCACGTTCACGCTGGCCGCGCGCGGGTCGCCGTAGAGGCTCATCCAATCCTTCACCCGCGCCGGGCCGGCGTTATAAGCGGCGATCGCCAACACGTACGAGCCCGAAAAATCCGTCAGCAAGTCGTTGAGGTAGGCCCGCCCGAGCGTAACGTTGTATCGCCGGTCCGTCGTCAGCCGCTTTTGCGAGAATCGGAGATGGAGGGCCTTGGCGATAAGGCTTGCCGTGTGCGGCATCAGTTGCATCAGACCGCGCGCGCCCGCGCGGCTCACGGCCTCGTGCGCGAATGCGCTTTCCTGCCGCGTCATGGCGAGCAGCAACGGCGTCTCGACGCTGCCACCTTTCGGCAGGTCGGGGATTGGGTAGCCCTCGGCAATCAGGTTGACGCCGGCATAGCTCGCGCGCTTCGCGGTTTCAACCTCGAGGTCGGGACGTTCAATCTCGCGTGCAAGCCGTGCCGTCAGCATATATTGATCCGGCGTGGTCGCCGTGTTGCGGAGTCGTCGAAAGAACGGCGTGACGATATCGTCCGCGTCGGCCTCGGCCAGGTCGCGCGTCAACCGCACCAGTTCTTGCCTGTTGAACGCATTGATCTCCGTCGCCGACGGTTTAGGTTCACGCACGAGATGGATCGGTGTAATGCCCTGTACGGTGGCAGCAAGCTGACCGTAATAGGTCGTGAACCGCTCCGCGGCCGTGTCGAACCACGATGCCGCAAGCTCGTGATAGCCCAACTTGTCGGCGGCGCGGCCGGCCCAATAGGCGCCCCGTGCGATGGTGATCGGCAAGGTCCCAGCGTCATAGAGCCGCACGAAATGGGCGTAGGCGAGGTCGGGCTGATTGAGAAAACGAAGCGCAATCCAGCCGGCCAGGAATTCAAGCTCGGCGAAGCTTGGACCATTGGTCGTGTCGTGCTGCTCGGCGACGCGAAACGCAATGTCGGGCCGTCCCATCGCCAGCGCCCGTCGCGCCATGATCTGACGTTCGTTTGCCCATTGTGCGGCGTGCGCCGGATCCGAGGGAGCGACGACGAGGAGGTCGAGTGCGCCATCGTCCAGGTCCTTGCGCCGGCGCCAACGCACGCGGTCGTATAGCAGGCCGGGATCGTTGCGGTAAGCCGGCGGAACTTCGTCGACGAGACTGTCGGCATTTCCGGCGAACGTCATCAGCCCAAGCCGCGCCTTGGCTACGGCGCGTGGACCCGCCGGCACCATCGGCAGGAGCCGCCGCGCAGCGGCGACTTGATCATCCCACAGCAACCGATCGAGCCGCTTCTCATGATCGTCGAGGCGCAGGACATCGTGATAGCGCTGGAAAATTGATCGCTCGTCGAACGCCGACAGGTCGCTGTTGATCCAGATCGCGCGAATGAGCGCATGCGCGTCCTCGATCCTCCCTTGGGCGGTCCATAAATCCGCTTCACGCAGCTTCCCGGCGGCCGTGATCGGCGGATGTTTGGCGAACCAGGCAGCGAGAACATTGTCGGGCACGCCATTCATCGCCTCCTCGGCGGCTTGCTCGAGCGCCGGCTGCCCCGGCCAATCCGGATGGTTCACGATGAAGCGTGTGATCTCACCGAAGCTCGCGCCGTCGGCGCCGCGGGTGATGGCAAGCCAGTGAAGCGCCTCGCGAGGGAGCGGATCACGGGCCAGCGCGGCGTCGCGCGCCGCAGCTTTCCAATTGTTCTTCTGGGCGGCTGCAAACGCGGCGTGATAGGCTCTCTTGTCGCCGACAGAAAGCGCATGGGCGTGATCGGCCGTCGCGGCCAGCATCGTGCCTGCCAAGACCGCGGCTAGGCAGATGGGCAGCCGGCCCTTCGCAGCGCAATCCAAGTGAGTCTCCTCGCAGGATATTAGCGGCCGGGGCCGCGACTGTCAGGTCCGGACACGACGCCGATGGGCGGCAATTGCCCCGAGGCACGATCGGGCGCTATTTTGGTTAATGCCGCGGCCGGTTTGGGCCGTGCCGTAGGAGGTCGATATGTTTAAGGGCTCTCTGGTCGCGCTCATCACGCCGTTTCGCAATGGGGCGGTCGATGACAAGGCGTTCCAGGGCTTCGTCGACTGGCAGGTCGAGCAAGGTACGCACGGCGTCGTACCGTGTGGCACGACCGGCGAGTCGCCGACTCTGTCGCACGCGGAGCACAAGCGGGTGATCGAGCTCTGTGTCGAGGCGGCAAGCGGCCGTGTGCCGGTGATCGCCGGTACAGGCTCGAATTCGACCGCCGAAGCGATCGAACTGACTCAACACGCGAAGCGGGCCGGAGCCGACGCCGCGCTCGTCGTCACGCCCTATTACAACAAGCCGACGCAAGAAGGCCTGTATCGGCACTACAAGGCGATCAACGATGCCGTCGACCTGCCGCTGCTCATCTACAATATCCCGGGTCGCTGCGTCGTGGACATGAGCGTCGCCACCATGGCGCGGCTCGCCGAGTTGCCGAACATCGTCGGCGTCAAGGACGCGACGAACGACTTGGCGCGCCCGCTCAAGACACGGGCCACCTGCGGAGACGCGTTCTGTATGCTGTCGGGTGAGGACGCCACGGCGTTGCCCTATCGCGCCAATGGCGGCGACGGTTGCATTTCGGTCACGGCGAACGTCGCGCCGCGTGCATGTGCCGAGATGCACGAGGCGTGGGACAAGGGCGACACTGCGGGCGCGACGAAGATCAACCGACGTCTTGCCGCCTTGCATGATGCGTTGTTCGTCGAGACGAGTCCGGCGCCCGTCAAGTACGCGGCGTCGCTGCTCGGCAAATCGTCGCCCGAAGTACGGCTGCCGCTCGTGCCAGCCTCGTCGGAGGCGCAGGCGTGCGTAAAGGATGCGATGCGTTCCGCCGGCCTGCTGAACTGACTTGTGCGATGGCGTTGCGGGGCGACGAGAAATACGTCGCGCAAAACCGGCGTGCTCGTCACGACTACTCGATCCACGAGACCCTCGAGGCCGGCCTGATGTTAACCGGCACCGAGGTCAAGGTGTTGCGCGCCGGGTTGGCAAGCATCGCCGAGGCGCACGCGGCGGAGAAAGACGGCGCGATCTATCTTCTGAACGCGCATTTTCCTGCTTATCCGGCGGCGCGAATCAATCATGAGCCGCGTCGGCCGCGCAAATTGCTCTTGCGCAAGCGGGAGATCGCGCGGCTCTTGGGCGCCGTGAAGCGCGAAGGCATCACGTTGGTGCCGTTGTCGATCTATTTCAACGAGCGCGGCCGCGCCAAGCTGGCGCTCGGCGTCGCCAAAGGCAAGCGCAAGGCCGACAAGCGCGAGGCCGAGAAGGAGCGCGACTGGCAGAGGTCACGCGCGCGGCTGCTGCGGGAGCGCAGCTAATGCCGGAAACCGCGGAACGCGCGGACTAAGCGTCGTCGACCGCCAGCTCTCGCTCGATCTCATCGAGTTGATCCTCGCCGAAGACCTTGATCCCGTTCGCGCGCAGCAATGCGGTCGTCCAGCCCTGGCCGGGGATCTGATCGACAAAGCTCTCGTTGAAGATGACCCGGGAGCCGCAAGACGGGCTCGCTTGTTTGAGGATGGCCAACGTGATGTTGTGCTTTTTCGCAAGCGCCAGAGCGGCCCGCGCGCCGCGTTCGTACGCCGCCGTCACGTCGGCACCGGTATCGGTCACGACGCGATGGGCTGCGAAGTCAATATGCGCGCGCGGTCGTGGCGTTGGCAGACCGCCGGTGACCTCCGGGCAAAGATGAATGAAGCGACCCTCATCGCGCCAGCGCAGAAAGCGGGGATCGGCGCACGGCACGTCACTGTCGTTGTAGCGCACCCGATAGCCCACAACCGCCTGACCCAAGAGGCACGTGCTGATCAGAATCTTTCGCATCGCGCCATTATGGCAGGGCGAGGCGGCGCTTCAATTCGGCGAAAACGGCCTCAAACATGGGCTGCGTAAGCTGCCCGGTATTGGTGTTGTAGCGCGAGCAATGATAGCTGTCCGCAAGGGTCAGTCCTCCGGGCAATTCGTGGACTGCGCCATGACCGAACGGATAGCGGGCCCGCTTATGATTGTGCGCCGCAAGCACAGCGCGGTGCGCGACTTGGCCGAGCGCCAGGATGGCCACGAGACGAGGCATGGCGGCGATCTCGGCGGCGAGAAACCGGCCACAGTTCCGGATCTCGTCCGTCTCAGGCTTGTTCGCCGGCGGTACGCAGCGGACCGCGTTGGTGATGCGGCAATCGACCAGCGTCAGCCCGTCGTCCGCGCGCTCCGCGTAGTCGCCGTACGCGAGGCCGAACTTCGTCAGCGTGCCGTAGAGCAGCACGCCGGCATAGTCGCCGGTGAACGGACGCCCAGTGCAGTTGGCGCCTCTGAGGCCCGGCGCCAAACCGACGATCAACAACCGTGCATCAAGCTCGCCGAACGAAGGAACCGGCGCATTGTACCAGGTGGGCTGCGCGGCACGTTGCGCCACGCGGAATGCGGCGAGGCGCGCGCAAAGCGGGCAGTCGCGCCCGGGCGCATCCGGGCTTGAAGACGCGTTCACGCCTCGCTATCGCTCATCTGGTTGAGTGCTTGGCCCTGACGCGACGGCACATCCTCACGATGGCGCATGATCTGCGGCGCGAGATCCTGCAACTCGATGAACAGATCCGCCTGGCGGCGCAACTCGTCGGCAACCATCGGCGGCGTCGATCGGATGGTCGAGACCACCGTGACGCGGACGCCTTTTCTCTGCACCGCGTCGACCAGGCGGCGGAAGTCGCCGTCGCCGGAGAACAACACGATGTGATCGAGATACTGCGCCATTTCCATCACGTCGATGGCGAGCTCGATATCCATGTTGCCCTTGACCTTCCGCCGGCCCATGGCGTCGGTATATTCCTTGGTCGGTTTGGTGACCATCGTGTAGCCGTTGTAGTCGAGCCAGTCGACCAACGGACGAAGCGGCGAGTACTCCTGATCTTCGATCAGCGCGGTGTAATAAAATGCGCGAATCAGGCGTCCCTTTTCGCCAAACTGCTGCAGTAATCGCTTGTAGTCGATATCAAATCCCAGGGCACGGGCGGCAGCATGAAGGTTGGCGCCGTCGATGAACAATGCAATCCTCTCTTCAGGATAAAAGGTCATGTGTAACTCCACTCAATGACACCAAAACTATGCCCTACATTTGACAGCCGTCCTGTGAAGGACGTCAAGCCGTCGTGGCCGTCGGCACGACATTACGAATGATCTTCGTCGCGCTGGGCGCCAATCTGCCAAGCAACGTCGGACCGCCGTACGCGACCATCGATGCAGCGCTTCGTTCCCTCGCACAGGAAGGCGGCGACATTGTGGCGCGATCGCGCGTCTACCGCAGCCTACCGGTGCCGAGATCGGAGCAGCCGGATTATCTCAACGCGGTTGTATCGATCAGAACCAAGCTCGATCCGGTCGCATTGCTTGCCGTGCTCAACCGCATCGAGGCTCGCTTCGGCCGCCGGCGAGGGGAGCCAAATGCCGCACGGCCGCTCGACCTCGACCTGATCGCCTATGACGACCTCGTCAGGGACACGCCGCCCATTTTGCCGCACCCGCGGATGCACGAGCGCGCCTTCGTCCTCTTGCCAATGGCGGAAATCGCGCCGAATTGGCGGCACCCGCGTCTTGGCTTGACCATCAATGCGCTGATCGAGGCCCTGCCGATAGCGGTCCGCGACGAAACCCGACCGGCGATCGCCGGTTGACTTCGAGTCGTAAGTGTCTCAAAATTAGGACAGAACATAAGAACCAAATTTCCTTGGAGATCGCGCGAGGCCCCAATGTCGATATCATCACCCCGTCCTGCCCCGATAGGCCAAGTGTCGGAGGTTCCGAGCGCCTACGCCAAGAAAGCGCTCTTCGGGTCGGCCATCGGTTATGCGATGGACGGCTTCGATCTGCTCATTCTTGGTTTCATGCTCGGCGCCATCCGTAATGAGCTGGGCCTATCCGGTCCGCAGGCGGGGTCGCTGTTCACTTTTACGCTGTTGGGCGCGGTCACCGGCGGCATCGTCTTCGGCATCATGAGCGATTATTTCGGGCGCGTGCGGGTTCTGAGTTGGACGATTTTGCTATTCGCGGTCTTCACCGGCCTCTGCGCGATATCGCGCGGCTATTACGATCTCTTGATCTATCGGACGATCGCCGGGCTCGGGCTCGGCGGCGAGTTCGGCATCGGCATGGCTTTGGCGGCAGAAGCGTGGCCGGCGTCGCTGCGCGGCCGCGTTTCATCCTATGTCGGCCTCGGATGGCAATCGGGCGTCTTGGTCGCCGCTTTCGTGACGCCGCTGCTGCTGCCGTATATCGGTTGGCGCGGCATGTTCCTGGTAGGTGTCGTGCCGGCGATCGTGGCGTTCATCGTGCGCCGGGTGATTGGCGAGCCCGAGATTTTTGTCCAACGCCATATTCGCCACGGCTTCCCGATCAGCCTGCTGTTCAAGAACCTCGCGACCGTCAAGGTCACCGTCGGCATGTTCATTCTCTGCTCGGTGCAGAACTTCGGATATTACGGCGTGATGATCTGGCTGCCGTCCTATCTCAACGGGCAATTCCATTTTCCCCTGATGCAATCGGCGATCTGGACAGCAGTCACCATTCTTGGCATGGCCTTGGGCATTTGGCTGTTTGGCATAGCGGCGGATCGACTTGGTCGCCGGCCGGTCTTCATGTTCTGGCAAATCGGCGCGGCGGTCATGGTGGTCGTGTTTTCACAACTGACGTCGCCGTATGCGCTCCTGGTTGGCGGCGCGGTAATGGGCTTTTTCATCAACGGTATGCTCGGCGGTCTCGGTGCTTTGATGTCGGAGCTCTATCCCACAGCGGCGCGCGCCACCGCGCAGAACGTCCTGTTCAATCTTGGCCGCGGTGTCGGCGGTTTCGGGCCGTTCGTCGTGCCGATTCTTGCCGCGCGCTATTCGTTCCCAACCGCGATCGCATTGCTCGCGATCATTTATCTGATCGAGCTTGCGGCCACGGCGCTCTTGATACCGGAGCGCAAAGGCATGCCGCTCGAATAACCCGCGGGATGGGGCGGGGGCCCCCGCCGCTCCCGCTTTTTGGACCGATTTTTGACGATGGACAGCATCCACGCGATGACACCGTCGTTTCCAGTCGCCGAGCAATCCGCGGTCGTGGCCGAGAATGCTGCGGTCAATGCCGAGTATCGTCATCTCGTTATCGCGAATGAAGCACCGGTCGTCGATGTGGTCGCCGGCCAATTCTTCCATCTGTTGTGCCCGCCGGCGCCGGATGCGGCGCCGTTTTTGCGGCGGCCGATGAGCGTGTATGCCGCCGATCGCGCGCGCGGTCGGATCGAATTCCTCTATAAGGTCACAGGCGCCGGAACGCGTGGGCTCGCGACACTCAAAACGGGCGAACGCCTCAACATCGTCGGCCCGCTTGGCCGCGGCTTCAGCCTCGAGCCGACGTGGCGAAACGTCGTGGTGGTCGGGCGCGGCGTCGGCCTGGCAACTCTTGCGCCGCTCGCACGCATGGCCAAACGCGCTGGCGTCGGCGTTACCGCGATTCTGAGCGCACGTCGGCCGGATCTGGTGATGTCAGTCGATGTTTTTCGCAGCTGCGGCGCTGCCGTGATTACCGTTACCGACGCCGACCGCAGCAGCGAGGTCGGCAACGTGGAGCGGCTGCTGCGGGGATTGGCTGCGGAGAACAAGGTCGACGCTCTGTTCACCTGCGGCTCGAACCGGCTTCTGCAGCTACAACAGCGGCTTGGCAGGGAGCTCGGCATCCCGGGGCAAGTCGCGCTTGAACAGCAGATGGCGTGCGGACTCGGAATGTGCTTTTGCTGCGTCCGTGATTTCCATGGCTCCGGTGGCGCCGTCGAGCATCGGCGCGTGTGCTGGGACGGGCCAGTCTTCGATTTGCAGGAGCCGCTGTCGTGGTAGACCTTGCGGTCGACGTCGGAAGGCTGAAACTCGCCAACCCGGTGATGCCGGCTTCCGGCACTTTCTCCGATGGCCTGGCGCGTGTCATCGATTTCAACCGCCTTGGTGCATTCGTAATCAAGACGGTGACTCGTGAACTGCGTGCCGGCAATCCGACGCCGCGCGTCGCCGAAACGGCAGGCGGCATGCTCAACTCGATCGGTATCCCGTCGAAGGGGATCGATTATTTCTTTCGCGAGACGCTGCCATTTTATCGGTGCTTTGGCCCACCACTGGTCGCGAGCATCTCAGCGCCAACGGCTGACGGGTTCGCCAGCTTAGCTGCGGATATCAGCGTTGCCGGCGTCGCCGCAATCGAGGCCAACATCTCGTGTCCCAATCTCGAGGAGGATGGCCGCGCTTTCGCCATGACGCCGCAGGCGACTGCGGCCGTGGTCGCTCGCCTTCGTGCGGCGACCAAGTTGCCTCTCTGGGTCAAGCTGACGCCCAATACCGGCGATATCGCCGAGGTGGCGCGGGCGGCCGAAGCCAACGGTGCCGACGCCGTGGTGGTCGCCAATACGATCCTTGCGATGGCGATCGACGTGGGCACCTTCCGGCCGCGTCTCGGCAGCATCACCGGTGGTCTTTCGGGCCCTGCCGTCAAGCCCGTCATCCTGCGCCAGGTCTATCAGTGCGCGCGCGTGGTCAAGATCGATATTATCGGCTGTGGCGGTATTGCGTGCGGTGCGGACGCCGTCGAATACATGCTCGCCGGTGCGAGGGCGGTTCAGGTCGGCACGGCCACTTTCATCCATCCGACGGCATTGATCCGCGTTATTGACGAGCTCGAAGATTTCTGCAATCGGAAAGGCTTTACCCGCGCCTCCGCCCTCACGAGCGCACTCATGCGTTCAGGGGCCGACGAGACAGACGTCGAATGGCGCCAGGAGGCAGGCGAATGAAGCTCGTCGCGAACAATTCGCCGATGGCGTTCGACCTGCGCACGACCGCCGACCGGCTATTCAATGAGCTGGCACGAGCCAGCGCGGATCCCGACGGTATCGGGGTCAGTCGTGAAAGCTACGGGGCAGGCGAGCAGAATGCGATCGAGATCGTACGTCGCAAGGCGGAAAGCGTCGGTCTCGAAGCGGTCTTCGACGCGGCGGCCAATCTCGTCGTGACGCTGCGCGGCCGCGATGCAGATAGGCCATTTGTCGCCATCGGCTCGCATCTCGACTCCGTGCCGCAGGGCGGCAATTTCGACGGCGCTGCCGGCGTCGTCGCCGGCCTGCTGGTCTTGATGCGCATGAAAGAGGAGCGTGTCGTGCCTCCTCGCACGGTGAAACTCATCGCCATGCGCGGCGAAGAAAGTGCCTGGTACGGCAAGACGTGCGTCGGCTCCTATGCGTTGTTCGGGGGCCTGACCGAACAGGATCTGATGCTCATCCATCGTTCCGGCCGCGGCACCCTCGGCGAGGCGATGCAGGCACGAGGCGCCGACCTCGGGCGAATTGCGCACGGCGAGACGCTGCTCGATCCCGCATCCGTCGCCGCGTATCTCGAACTCCACATCGAACAAGGTCCGGTGATGGTCGCACGTGGCTTTCCGACCGCGATTGTCACCGGTATCCGCGGCAACATCCGTCACCGCGAGATCCGCTGCATCGGCGAGGCTGCGCATTCCGGTGCCGTGCCGCGCTGGTTACGCCGCGACGCGGTTTTTGCGGTCGCCGAGCTTATTGCTCACCTCGACGAGCATTGGGAAAGCCTGCAGCAGCGGGGCCTGGATCTGGTGGTGACGGTCGGCATCATCAGCACCAATCCGGCCGAGCATGCCATGTCGCGGGTGCCGGGCGAGGTTTCGTTTAGCTTCGAGGTGCGCAGCCAGAGCAGCGATACGCTCGAGGCGTTCTATCACCTGATGCGAACTGAATGCCGCAGCATCGGCGACAGGCGCAAGGTCGAATTCCGCTTCGATCGGCGGCTCGATACGAAGCCGGCGCGCATGGACGACGCGTGGGTCGAGCGCCTGCTGCGGCTTTCGAAGCGGCTCGGCCTACCCGCGGAAACGCTGCCATCGGGTGCGGGACACGATGCCGCGATCTTTGCTAATGAGGGCGTGCCGTCGGCGATGATCTTCATCCGCAACGAACACGGTTCGCACAACCCACTGGAAGCGATGGCCCTCGACGACTTTCTCAAGGGCACCGAATTGCTCTACCAAGCTGTCGCCGATGCGACGTGACGAGCCGGCTTCATCTGGCTATGGTGATGCCGATCCGCACGCGTGAGGCGCGGTTTGGCGAGGGGGAGCGTGGACGCGCGCCGCAAGGAGATCGGTCGGCGGCTGAAGGCCTATCGCAGAGGCAGCGGCTTAAAGGCCGAAGAAATTGCCCGTCGGCTGAACATCTCCCGCTCTGCACTCTATCGTATGGAGGAAGGTGAGATCGTCAAGATCGAGACGCTCGATGCCCTGGCACGCGTACTCAATACGTCGTTGGCATCGCTGCTGGGGGTTGGCGTCGAGTATTACTCCAAAGCCGGCGCTTACTTCGAACGTATGCATCAACTTGAGGCCGGCGCCGACCAGATCGTTGCCCGCTTCATGCCAATTTCCTTCCTGCTGACGACAAAGGAATATAGCGGTTATCTACGGCAGATGCTGATCGAGGCGTTGCCCGCCGACGAGGCTATTCCCGAGGCGATCGCTGAGATCGATACGATCATGGCGATTCTCGCGACCCGCAAGATCGCGGCCAAGCCGCCGCGCGTCATCGCGCTCATGTCCGTTCCCGAGGTCGAGCGTTTTGTCCAGTTCGGCGTCATCGGACGCTTTGGCCTTCCCGCGGACGAGTGGGAGCGCCGTCGCGCCGCCGCACGCCGTGAAGTCGAAAACATTCGCAACTTGTTGACTGATCCGCGGCCGGGGGTCGAAGTCGGCCTCATCGACGAGATGTTGCCGAATATGGCGTTCCAGCTCTTCCAGTCGAAGAAAGAGACGATTCTCGCCGTCAGTCCATTTCGTCTTAGCGAGATGCCGAACATCCGCTACGGCGTAGCAACGGTGACGGCGGCACCCGAGGCGGTCGCATTGCACGAGAAGCTCGCCGCCGATTTGTGGAGGTGTGCGCTAAAAGGTCCCCGTGCCGCAGCCCGGCTTACCGAGGTGATGACGCGGGCCGCAAACGGCGAGCCGGCGGAAATGCCCTTGACTCGCACATCGTCGCGCCGCAGAAAGTCGCGCCACTAGCCGGATGGATTCCAAACCATGAATTTCGGCGCCACATTTCCCGATCGCGAACTCATTCAGCAAATCACGTCACGGATCTTGCTCGAGGTTGGCGCGGTCAATTTCAACTCGGCCACGCCATTTATCTTCACGTCGGGATGGGCGAGCCCCGTCTACATTGACTGTCGCCGATTGATTTTCTATCCGCGCGTTCGCGAGACGCTATGCGAGTTCGCCACCTCGACCATCTTGCGCGAGGTTGGTTTCGAGGCGATCGAGGTCATTGCCGGCGGTGAGACCGCGGGCATCCCGTTCGCGGCGTGGATCGCCGACCGGCTCATGCTGCCGATGCAATATGTGCGCAAGAAGCCGAAAGGCTTCGGGCGCAATGCCCAAATCGAGGGCGACATCCGCGAGAACGCGCGCACGTTGCTCGTTGAAGATCTCACGACCGACGGTCGCAGCAAGGTCAATTTCTGCAAAGCGTTACGTCAGGCCGGTGCCATCGTCGAACATGCCTTCGTCATTTTCCACTATGGCATTTTTCCCCAGAGCGAGCAGCTCATGGCCGAAATAGGGGTGAAGCTCCATTCGCTCGCCAACTGGTGGGACGTCCTCAAGGTCGCGAAATCCGAAGGCCGTTTTGACGCTCCGACGATGCGCGAGGTTGAGAAATTCCTGAACGACCCGGTGGCGTGGTCGGCCGCCCATGGTGGTGCGTCGGAATTGCCGTCGGCTTAGCGCTTCGTTAACCATAGAAGTCGCGCCCTCACGCGAAATTAAGGAAATCGCCGTTCAATGCCGCTGACCCGGCGCTATGCCGGTGAGCGAGGCGATTTCGTATGCGTATTTCCGTATTTGGCATGGGCTACGTCGGCACGGTTTCGGCTGCGTGCTTTGCGGAGCTCGGCCACGACGTCATCGGCGTCGACGTCAACTCCGGCAAGATCGACATGATCAACCGCGGTCTCTCGCCGGTCGTCGAGGACGGCCTCGACGAAGCCGTTTCAGCCGCAGTCAAGTCGGGCCGGCTGCGTGCGGTTGACGACACGCAAGCGGCCGTACTGCAAAGCGACGTGTCGCTCATCTCGGTGGGTACGCCGATGAGCCGCAACGGCGCGCCGATGCTGGATGCGCTGGATACCGTCGTCAACGATATCGGTGTCGCGCTGCGCCACAAGAACGGCGGCCATGCCGTTGTCCTGCGATCGACCGTTCCGCCCGGCACCACAGAGGGCCGGATGTTGCCGGCGCTCACGGCGAAATCCGGCCGCGATTGCGACAATGGTATCGCCGTCGCATTCAATCCGGAATTCCTGCGCGAGGGATGCTCGGTAAAGGATTTCCGCAGTCCGCCATTCACGATCGCGGGTGCTCCCAATGCAGCGGGTTACGATGCGGTCGAGGCGCTTTATCGCGGGATCGATGCGCCGTTCATTCGGACCACGACTGGCGTCGCTGAATCGGTGAAATGCCTGTCCAACGCCTTCCATGCGGTCAAGATTGCCTTTGCCAACGAGGCGGGGGTGCTCCTCAAAAGCCTTGGTGTGGATGCGCAGGAGGCAATGAAGGTCTTCTGCGCGGATCGGCAGCTCAACATCTCGCCGGCCTATCTTCGTCCGGGGTTTGCCTTCGGCGGGTCGTGTCTACCGAAGGATGTCTCGGCACTCGTCGCGCTGGCGAAAGCCGGTGATATCGAACTGCCGTTCCTGGCAAGCGTGATGCGGGCGAACGACGCGCATATTGATCGCGCTCTTCAGGCAATCCTCGACGAGGGCCGTCGAAAGGTCGCGTTGCTCGGCCTGGCCTTCAAACCGGGTACCGATGATCTGCGCCATTCGCCGTTCGTCTATCTGGCGGAGCGGCTCATCGGGAAGGGCTATGAGCTGGCGATCTTCGACCGCAACGTGCATGCCAGCAAACTCCTCGGCAAAAATCGCGAATTCATCGAGCGCGAAATTCCGCATTTCGACCGGTTGCTGATTGCCGATCTGCGCCGCGCGCTCGACGGTGCGGGCATGATCGTCGTCGGACACGCCAGTCGCGAAGACATCGCGGTACTTGAGGCTGAACACGGCGGTCGGCCGATCCTTGATCTTCAAGGCGTACCGGCGTTGGCGCGGCTGCCTGACGTGCGCTACCGCTCGCTCTGCTGAGGTCGACGATGGCGCGGTCGCGACTGCTCTTTGTCTCGCCGCAATTTCTGTTTCCGGCGGACGCTGGCGGCAAGATCCGTACCACAGGAATCTTGCGCGCGATGAAGGGCGGGCACTTCGACATTACGCTGGTCTCGCCGGCGACGGACGACCAGCCGCGTCGTTTCGCACGCGAGCTTGGCGCGATCTGCGACCGGTTTCGTTTCTGGCCGGTACCGCGCTACGGAAGCGTCGTGAGTGCGATGCGGCGTTTCGCTGCGCTCGCGTCACGACTGCCGGCTTCGGTTGCGCTTGACCGCTCGCGTGCCGGCACAGCACTGATCGCAGACGCGCTTGGCGCGCATCCCGATGTGGTCGTTGCCGATTTCGCCCATGCCGCCGTGCTGTTCGATCAGGTGCCACGCAAGGGCTCCGTCGTCTTCACTCATAATGTCGAAGCGGAGATCTTTGCGCGGCACGCCCGGACTGCGGAAAATCCGCTGGCGCGCGCAATATGGAACACGCAACGGCGCAAGATGGCGGAGTTCGAGGCCCGACAACTGCCCAACTTTAGCAAGGTTATCGCAGTTTCAGAGCGCGATCTCGGTTTCTTTCTCGAAAGCTATGGCGTGCGCGGAGGGGAGACCATTCCGACGGGCGTCGATTTCGAATATTTCGGTGCCGTCGCGTCGCCACCGTCGCTTGCGGTCGCACCAAAGGGCGGTGAGCTCGTCTTTACGGGCTCGATGGATTGGCCGGCGAATATCGATGCGATGCAATATTGCATGAACGAGATCTGGCCTTTGATTGCGGCAGCGCGGCCCGAAGCCCGGATGACGATCGTCGGCCGCGATCCGCCGACCGGCCTGGTGGGCAAGGCGCAGGCGCGTGGCTTCAACTGGTGGTTCACGCGCTTTGTCGACGACGTGCGTCCGTTTATCCGCGACGCCGACCTCTACATCGTGCCGTTGCGCGTTGGCGGGGGGACCCGGATCAAGATCTACGAGGCGATAGCCATGCGGCGGCCGGTGGTCTCGACCTCGATCGGCGTCGAAGGCCTGCCGATCGAGGCTGGCAACCACTACCGCCGTGCCGACACCGCGGAAGCCTTTGCGGCCGAAGTTCTGCAACTGCTGGCGGCGCCGGTCCAGGCGGCCGAAATGGCGGAAAACGCGTATGATTTCATCCTGAAACGGTATTCGATCCGGCGCGTCGCTAGCATTTTCGAGGACATCTGCAAACGTGCCGTCGCCGCCCCGATTGCCGACGGCGACGGGCAGCCCGCTGCGCCGTTAGCCCTTGCGGGCTGAGCCCGGAATACCGCGATTCTATTGCGGCGCAGCACTCGCCACCATATATTGTAGGGTCAACACGACTTCTGGAGATTGAGTTTCATGGCGCGAGTTACGGTCGAAGATTGCATTCTCAAGGTTCCCAACCGGTTCGAGCTGGTCCTGCTTTCGGCCCAACGTGCCCGCGACATCGCCGGAGGCGCGCCGCTCTCGGTCGACCGCGACAACGATAAGAACCCTGTCGTGGCGCTGCGCGAGATCGCGGACGAGACGATCGGCCTCGAGACGCTCGAGGAAAACTTGGTCAAGGGGCTCCAGAAGCACGTGGAAATCGACGAGCCGGTGGAAGACCAGGAGATCGAGCTCGGAACGCAGCTCGGCCTTGGCTCCGATATTGCGCAGGTGCCCGGTACCGAGGGCGCGGCTTTGGCCGAAGCCCAAGGCGACGAGGCCGTCGACGAGGAGCTCGAGAAGGACGTGCTCGAAGCTGCCGAGGACGAGGCGGTCGGTTTGAACGACGAGGCGCTGCCGGATATCGCCGAAGGCGAGGGTGAAAGCGGCAGCTCGACCTCCGGTCCTGCGGAAGACGGTCAGCCTTGATCGGTGAGAGCGGCGGCGGCTTGCCCGTCACGCCGCTCTCGGCTTGCCCGGCCGCCGGAAGCGCTCGCTGGCGGAGTAGCTGCCCATGATGCGCCAATTCGAGCTCGTTGAGCGCGTCAAATCTTACGATCCATCGGTCGACGAGGACGCGGTCAACCGCGCCTATGTGTTTTCGATGAAGGCGCACGGCTCCCAGAAGCGTGCGTCTGGCGATCCTTATTTTTCCCATACAGTCGAAGTTGCCGGCATCCTGGCGAAGATGAAGCTTGACGCGGCGTCGATCATAACCGGTCTCCTTCACGATACGGTCGAGGATACCGTCGCGACCCTCGAGGATATCGAGAAGCTGTTCGGGCCAGAGATCGCGCGGCTGGTCGACGGCGTGACCAAGCTCTCGCGGATCGAATTGCAGTCGGATCAGACGAAGCAGGCGGAGAACTTCCGCAAGTTGGTGCTGGCGATGTCGGAAGACATCCGCGTTCTGCTGGTGAAGCTCGCGGACCGCTTGCACAACATGCGCACGCTTCATTTCATCAAGGATGCCGACAAGCGAAAGCGCATCGCGCGCGAGACGATGGAAATCTATGCGCCGCTCGCCGAGCGCATCGGCATGAATGCGATGAAGGACGAGCTCGACGATTTGGCGTTCGCCGAGCTCAATCCCGAGGCGCGCGACAGCATCAAGACGCGGCTCAATTTCTTGCGCGAGAAGGGCGGCGACTTGGTGAGCAGCATCATCGACGAGCTGCAACAAACGCTGAAGGAGGGCGGCCTCGAGGCGCAGGTGTCGGGGCGCGAAAAGACGTCCTATTCGGTCTGGAAAAAGATGCAGAAGAAGAATATCGGATTCGAGCAGCTGTCCGATATCATGGCTTTCCGCGTCGTCGTGTCGGATGTCGAACAGTGCTATCACGCCCTCGGCGTCATCCACAGCACATATCCGGTCGTGCCGGGCCGGTTCAAGGATTACATTTCGACGCCCAAGCCCAACAATTACCGGTCACTGCATACTGGCGTGATCGGTCCGCATCGGCAGCGCATCGAGATCCAGATTCGTACGCTCGAGATGCACGAGGTCGCCGAACTCGGCGTTGCGGCGCACTGGGTCTATAAGCAGGGTGCACCGAAGACCGAAGGTCGGCAGTATCGATGGCTGCGTGAGCTCCTCGATATCATTGAGCATGCGCCTGATCCGCAGGAGTTTCTCGAGCACACCAAGCTCGAAATGTTTCAGGATCAGGTGTTCTGCTTCACGCCGAAGGGCGACCTGATCGAGTTGCCACGCGGCGCGACCGCAGTCGACTTCGCCTATGCGGTCCATTCTCAGATCGGCGACACCTGCGTCGGCGCCAAGATCAACGGCCGCCTTGTTCCGCTGCGGACGACGCTTGCGAACGGCGATCAAGTCGACATCGTCACGTCCAAGGCGCAGACGCCGTCTCCGACGTGGGAGCGCTTCGTCGTTACCGGAAAGGCGCGCGCTCGGATCCGACGCTTCATTCGGACGCAACAGCGCCAGCAGTATCTCGATCTCGGCAAAGCGATCTTACAGAAGGCATTCCGACAAGAGGGGCATGACTTCGCTGAGAAGGCGCTCGACGAGGCGCTGCATCGCTTCGAAAGCAAGACGCGGGACGATCTCTATGTCGCAGTCGGCGAGGGGATTCATACTGGCCGGGAAATCGTGCACGCGATCTTTCCGCCCAAGGCTGATTCACGCTCGTCGAAAGTCGTCACGCTAACCCCGCGTGGCAAGGCCAAGAAGGCGTCGGAGAACGCTGTTCCGATCCGCGGCATGATCCCCGGCATGGCGGTCCATTTCGCGGGCTGCTGCCATCCGCTGCCGGGCGACCGTATCGTCGGTATTGTGACGACCGGTAAGGGCGTCACCATCCACACCATCGATTGCGAGACACTCGACACCTTTGCCGAAACGCCCGAGCGCTGGCTCGATGTGGCGTGGAGCGATGACGGCGACGCCGGACGCGTTCACGTCGGCCGCATCAGTGTCACTATTGGGAACGAGCCGGGAAGCCTCGGTAGCCTGACCACCGTCATCGGCAAGAGTGGCGGCAACATCACCAACCTCAAGATCACCAACCGCTCGCAGGACTTCTTCGAGATCCTCGTCGATATCGAAGTGCAGAATGTGCGGCACTTAACCAACATCATCGCCGCCCTGCGAGCGACACCGGTGATCAATTCGGTTGAGCGCGCGCGCGGCTGATCAGCCATGATCAACGATCGGCCGCTGCGTCTCGGCGTCAACATCGATCATGTCGCGACCATCCGTAATGCGCGGGGCGGCACCCATCCCGATCCGGTACGGGCCGCGAAACTGGCTGCCGCCGCCGGCGCCGACGGCATCACCGCGCATCTGCGCGAAGATCGCCGTCACATTTCCGATGAGGACATCGCTAGGCTGTCGCACGAGCTCGACGTGCCGCTCAACCTCGAGATGGCTGCGACGGACATGATGCGTGCGATCGCGTTTCAACACAAACCACATGCCGTGTGTCTCGTGCCGGAGCGTCGACAAGAGCTGACCACCGAGGGCGGGCTCGATGTCGTCGGTGCGCAGGATCGGCTTGAACCGTTCGTCGCACAACTTGCACGCGCCAGTATCCGAACTTCGTTGTTCATCGACCCGGACGAGAAACAGGTGCGGGCGGCCAGGATGATCGGCGCGCCGGTCGTCGAACTTCACACCGGTGCGTATTGCGAGGCCGCGGGCACCATGCGTGCACGCGAGCTTGCGCGCGTTCGGCATGCTGCCGCCTTGGCCGACGAGTTGGGCCTCGAATGCCATGCTGGACATGGCCTCAGCTTCGAAACCGTCGCCGCGATTGCGGCGATCCCGAACATCGTCGAACTCAACATCGGCCATTTCCTGATCGGCGAGGCCATATTCGGCGGTCTCGATAGCGCCATCAGGCGCATGCGCGCATTGATGGATCAGGCCCGCAGCGAAAAGAGCGCCTAGTGATACTCGGTGTCGGCAGCGATTTGATCGACATCCGCCGGATCGAGCGGACGATCGCACGGTTCGGCAGCCGATTCCTTGACCGCGTCTTTACGCCGATCGAACGCCAGCGATCCGAGCGCCGCCGCGACCGCGCGGCAAGCTATGCCAAGCGCTTTGCGGCCAAGGAGGCATGCTCCAAGGCACTCGGCACCGGCTTCCGCCAGGGCATATATTGGCGTGACCTTGGTGTCGTCAACTTGCCCGGTGGGCGTCCGACACTAATTTTGACCGGTGGCGCCTTGGCGCGGCTCGAGGCGATGACACCGCGCGGGATGACGCCACGGATCGACGTCACTTTGACCGATGAGCCGCCTTTGGCGCAGGCGCTCGTGGTCATCACGGCGGAACCCGATGAAGCCGCGGAGCGCCGCACTTGACTTCCGATTTCTGACGAGGCTTCATCGTCGCGGCCGCGTCGCCGGCAGCCTCCTAACGCCGGTGGCGTCAATGCACTAGTGGAATTCCTGGATGAGCAGCAGAAATTCGGCCCGGGGCTCGAGCGGGCTCGCCGAGACCGCCAAGACGATTGTGTACGCGATCGTCATCGCTCTCTTCATCCGCACGTTCTTTTACGAGCCGTTCAGCATTCCGTCAGGATCCATGATTCCGACCCTGTTGGTGGGCGACTATCTTTTCGTTTCCAAGTTCTCTTACGGCTACAGCCGCTATTCACTGCCGCTGGGGTTGCCGCTCTTTTCAGGGCGAATCTTCTTCACGTCACCGCACCGCGGCGACGTCGTCGTATTCAAGCTGCCGAAGGACCCGTCGGTCGATTTCATCAAACGCGTCATCGGATTGCCCGGCGACCGAATCCAAATGAAGGAAGGCGTTCTTTACATCGACGATCAGCCAGTGAAGCGCCAGCGTGTCGGCGTTTATCAGGATCCGGCCAGCGGCGCCACCTATACCGAGTACATGGAGATACTGCCGAACGGCTATCAACATCCGATTCTTCAACTGCCGGGAAACAACTATCCGCTCGACAACACGCCGGTTTTCACGGTCCCACCCGACCATTATTTCATGATGGGCGACAACCGCGACAATTCGTCGGACAGCCGCGATCCGTCCAGCGGCGTCGGCTACGTTCCGGCCGAGAATCTCGTCGGCCGTGCGGTCTTCCTTTTCTTTTCGACGAACGGCTATGCGCATTGGTGGGAGTTCTGGGACTGGCCGTTCACCGTCCGGTACGCTCGGCTGTTTACATCCATTCATTGAAAGCTGACCGCATCGTGGCGGGCCGGCGGCGACCATGAAACCGGAAGCGCACGCCGGTTTGGGGCACATCGAAGCGGCGCTCGACCATCATTTCGAAAAGCCTGCGCTGTTGGTCGAGGCGCTGACGCACCCCAGCGCGGCGCATCGCAATGTGGCGGCGCGGCGAGGGTACGAACGACTCGAATTCCTCGGTGACCGCGTTTTGGGTCTCGTCGTGGCGCAACGCGTATGGGAGCGCTTTCCGCACGACGACGAGGGAGCGTTGACGCGCCGGCAGGTGGCGCTTGTCCGACGCGAGACACTGGCGGCGATCGCGCGCGAAATCGGGCTAGGTGATTTTATCGTCGTATCCACCGGCGAAGAGGGGGCTGGCGTTCGCAAGAACACGAGCGTTCTCGCCGATGTTTGTGAAGCCGTGATTGCGGCTCTGTATCTCGATGGCGGTCTCTCCGCGGCGCAACGGTTCGTGGAACGCTTCTGGGCGCCGCATTTCGGCACAACGCAGCCGCCGCAGGATCCGAAGACCGCGTTGCAGGAATGGGCGCAAGCGCGAGGATTGAGGCTGCCGACGTACACGGTGCTCGAGGCCGCAGGTCCGCCACACCGTCGCCGTTTCACCGTGACCGTGGCGGTTGCGGGCACCGAGCCTGCAACCGCGTCCGGCGCCTCCAAGCGCGAGGCAGAAGCGGCTGCTGCTGCGGCGCTTTTGGCGGCGCTAGGCGAACGCGCGTGAGCGAGAGTGCCGACACGATCACGACGAGGTGCGGGCACGTCGCACTGATCGGCGCGCCCAACGCCGGCAAGTCGACGCTGCTGAATCGCCTTGTCGGATCGAAACTCGCCATCGTGACCCCCAAGGTGCAGACAACGCGCGCGCGACTGCTCGGCATCATGATCCACGGCGGCACGCAGCTCATCTTGGTCGATACGCCGGGCATTTTTGAGCCGAAGCGGCGGCTGGAGCGGGCGATGGTCAGGGCGGCATGGGTCGGTGCGGAAGACGCCGATATCATCGTCGTGCTCGTCGATGCATCGCGCGGGTTCGATGAGGATACGGCGCGGATCATCGACGGTTTGCGGGTGGCAAAGCGTCGGGCTTTGCTCGCGCTCAACAAAGTTGACACGGTCAAGCGCATCGAACTTCTACCGCTCGCGCAGGCTTTCGACCGCGAGGGCGTTTTTGACCGCGTATTCATGATTTCGGCGCTCACTGGCGACGGCGTCGAAGACCTCAAGACCTATCTCGCGAACGCGCTGCCCAAGGGGCCGTGGCTTTATCCCGAAGACGAAATTACCGACGCGCCGTTGAGGTTGCTCGCGGCCGAGGCGACGCGCGAACAAATTTTTCGCCAGCTGCATCAGGAGCTGCCATACGCGGCGACCGTCGAGACCGAAAAATGGGAGGATCGGCCCGACGGCAGCGTGCGTATCGATCAGATCATTCACGTCGCGCGTGAAGGCCAGAAAGCGATCGTGCTTGGCCAGGGCGGACACCAGATCAAGAGCATCGGCGCGGCCGCCCGCGCCGAAATGGAAAAGATGTTTGAGCGACGCGTCCACCTTTTCCTCCGGGTGCGCGTGACGGAGAATTGGACCGAGGACCGAGAGCGCTACGTGGCAATGCGACTCGATTTCAACGAATAGCATGCACTGGAAAGACGAGGGCGTCGTTCTGGCGACGCGCCGCCACGGTGAGCGGGCACTGATTGTCGACACCCTGACCGTGGGACACGGCCGGCATGCCGGCCTGGTGCGGGGCGGGCAGGGGCCGAAGCTGCGCGTGCTCTATCAGATCGGCAATCAGGTTGCGCTCACCTGGTCGGCACGGCTGGCCGATCATCTCGGCACCTTTGCCGGGGAGCTTCTGATCGGGCGTGCGGCGCGCTTCATCGATGATCGGGGCCGCCTCGGCTGCCTCACGGCCGCCGCCGCAATGGCCGCGGCAACCTTGCCCGAACGCGAGCCGCATCCGCGATTCTATGCCGGCATGGTTGGCCTGCTCGACGTGCTCGACCACGCCGCCGATTATCCGGCGCGGTATGCGCGGCTCGAGCTCGATCTTCTCGCGGAGCTCGGCTACGGCCTCGATCTATCGCGCTGCGTCGCGACCGGTGCGCGCGAGGGCTTGACGCACGTCTCGCCACGGTCGGGTCAAGCCGTCTCGGCCGCCGCCGCCGCGCCGTACCACGAAAGGCTTTTGCCGCTGCCGCGCTTTCTGCTCGATCCGACGGTCGTGCCGAACGGCATCGAGATTCTCGACGGCTTGAAGCTGACTGGTTTCTTTCTGGATCGTCGCGTTTTTCATCCGCATGGCCGCAAGATGCCGGCGGCGCGCGTGCGTTTCGTTGACGTGCTGCACCGAACCGCTACTCTAGCGGCGCAACGAATCGAGTCGGCATGAAGAAGTCTAGTGGCGCTGTCCTCGGCGAGATCCGCGACGTCCCGTTCGCCGATGCGCTGAGCGAGCGGTACCTCTCCTACGCGCTCTCGACCATCATGGCGCGGTCGCTGCCCGACGTGCGCGACGGGCTGAAGCCCGTGCACCGGCGGCTGCTCTACGCCATGCTCCAGCTGCGGCTCGACCCCAAGTCGGGCTACAAGAAATGCGCGCGCGTCGTCGGCGACGTCATCGGCAAGTTTCATCCGCACGGCGATGTTGCGGTCTATGACGCGCTGGTGCGGCTGGCGCAGGATTTTGCGCAGCGCTATCCGCTGGTCGACGGCCAGGGCAACTTCGGGAATATCGACGGCGATAATCCGGCGGCGATGCGCTACACCGAGAGCCGCCTGACCGAGGTCGCCGAGGCGCTGCTCGCGGGGATCGACGAGAACACGGTCGATTTCCGGCCGACCTACGACGGCGAGAACGACGAGCCGATCGTGCTGCCGGCGCGCTTCCCGAACCTGCTGGCGAACGGCTCGAACGGCATTGCCGTCGGCATGGCGACGAGCATTCCGCCGCACAACATCGTCGAGCTGTGCGACGCGCTCATCCATCTGGCCAAGCACAAGCGCGCCGGCGTCGGCGACCTGATCGAGCTGATGCCCGGTCCGGATTTTCCGACCGGCGGCGTGCTGGTCGAGGACGCGGCGAACATCCGTCAGGCCTACGCCACCGGCCGCGGCAGCTTCCGCCTGCGCGCGCGCTGGAGCGTCGAGAAGCTCGGCCAGGGCACGTACCAGGTCGTGGTCGCCGAGATTCCCTACCAGGTGCAGAAGTCGCGGCTGATCGAGCGCATCGCCCAGCTGCTGGAGGAGCGCAAATTGCCGCTGCTCGCCGACGTGCGCGATGAATCGACCGACGTCGTGCGGATGGTCCTGGAGCCGAAGAGCCGCAACGTCGAGCCCACGGTGCTGATGGAATCGCTGTTCCGCGCTACTGAGCTCGAGACGCGCGTCGGCCTCAACCTCAACGTCCTCGACAAGGACGGCGTGCCGCGCGTGATGAACCTGAAGGAGGCGCTGCAGGCCTTCCTCGATCATCGCCGCGAGGTGTTGCAGCGCCGCTCGCGCTTCCGCCGCGACGCGATCGCGCATCGCAGCCAGGTCCTCAAGGGCCTGATGATCGTCTACCTCCACATCGACGAGGTCATCCGCCTCATCCGCAACTACGACGACGCCAAGGAGCGGATGATGAAGCGCTGGCACCTGACTGCGCTTCAGGCCGACGCGATCCTCGACATGCGCCTGCGCGCGTTGCGCAAGGTCGAGGAGATCGCCATCCGCACCGAGCTCAAGGATTTGGCATCCGAGGACAAGGAGCTCGCCGGCTTGCTTGCCGACGAGAAGCGCCAGTGGAAGCGCATCGGCGACGAGCTCGCCGATCTGCGCAAGGAGTTCGGTCCGGCGACGCCGCTTGGCAAGCGCCGCACGACGCTCGCAGCCGCCCCAACCGTGGTGGACGTGCCGCTCGAGGCGATGGTCGAGCGCGAGCCGGTCACGGTTCTCGTCTCCGCCAAGGGCTGGGTGCGCGCCGCCAAGGGCCACGGCCTCAAGCTCGACACGGTCAGCTACAAGGAGGGCGACGGCCCGCGCTTCGCGCTCGAGGCGCTCACGACGGACAAGCTGCTGGTCTTCGCCACTAACGGCCGCTTCTACACGCTGGCGATCGACAAGCTGCCCGGCGGCCGCGGCAACGGCGAGCCGGTGCGCATGATGGTCGACCTGCCCAACGAATACGACGTCGCCTCGGTGCTCGCCTACAAGCCGGGCGAGAAGCTTCTTCTCGCCGCTTCGGACGGTCGCGGCTTCGTCGTGCCGGCCGACGAGGTCCTGGCGCAGACGCGCAACGGCAAGCAGGTGATGCGGCCGGGCAAGAGCGCGGCCGCGCGCGTGGCAATGCCCGTCGCGGGCGATCACGTTGCGGTCATCGGCGAGAACCGCAAGCTGCTGATCTTCCCGCTCTCCGAGGTGCCTGAGCTCAACGCCGGCCGCGGCGTGATCCTGCAGCGCTATCACGACGGCGGCCTCAGCGACGCCAAGACCTTCAAGCGCGCCGACGGCCTCAGCTGGAAATCGGGCGATCGCGTCCGCACCGAAACCGATCTCCGGGCCTGGCTCGGCGCGCGCGCGGCGGCCGGCCGCATCGCCCGCGGCTTCAACGCCGACAACAAATTCGGCTAGGCCATGACCGCGCCGATGAATCGAATTCTTCTTTTCCGTCATTCCCGCGAAAGCGGGAATCCAGAACGAGCGCTCTGCGGTTTCCCTGGGCCCCTGCTTTCGCAGGGGCGACGCGAGAGTCCATCCCAATCCTCGCTCCCGCTTGTTCTCCAACCCTCTCCCCCGCGAGGGGGAGAGGGCAGGGTGAGGGGGCACGCTCGCTCGATGCAGGAAATGCACTGAACCCATGACCGCGCCCGAGCCCGATGTCACCCTCGACGCCAAGGGCCTCAAATGCCCGCTGCCGGTGCTGAAGGCGCGCAAGGCGATGAAGGACCTGAAGCCCGGCGGCGTGTTGCGCGTCCTCGCCACCGATCCCGGTGCGGTGAAGGACTTCGAGCATTTCTGCAAGACCACCGGCGCGCATCTGCTCGATTGCCGCGAAGAGGCCGGCGGCGTGCTGATCTTCACGCTGCGCAAGCCGTAAGCCACCGCATCCGCCGTGTTCGCCGTTTCGTGAACGCCGCGCCAGCGAAGGCGAGGGGCGGTGGTGTTGGCGATCCGACCGTTGGTCTGCTGCGCTCGGTCGCGGTTTTGCGCTGGATCGGCGATCTTCAAGAAAACCGTGCGCCGACCTGGTGCCGCACCTGCGCGCGCCATTCATGCGCAACCGGCGGCGCCACGGTTTTGACACGTCACCGCCGCTGTCCGTCCGGCGTAGAAATAAAAATCGAATAAGCGGGCCCGACGGTGCGCGACGCTCGTCGGGTGGGGAGGGGGATGCGTCACGTTTAACGCGTTTCCGAATGGTCAACGTGTAGCGCCGCTCGTTGAACGGCGTGTCGTACCGCGCCTGCGCGCGGCGCTGGCAGCCCTGCCGGAACCGTGGATGGTGCTCGCCAACCGTCGCGCCTCCGGCGTCGACGGTCCGCCTTGGGTACGTTTTATCGCGCTCTGTCCCGAAAAGGGCATCGCGCTGGTCGATACGGGTTCGCCCGAAGCCGCAGTTGCGCCGCTCGAGGATTTCCTGTCCCGAACCGGCTTCGCCGCGCTGCAAGCCGGCGCGTTGCCGATCGTGCCGGTGGCGGTCGGCGCCGGTGAGGTCGATGCCGTCGCCGACATGCTCGATGCGGCGCTGGAACCGACGCAGAGCATGATCGGCAACCCCAACTGGTGCGAAGGCGCGGTTGAGCTGCTGCTAACAGCGCCCGATCTCATGCTGGCGCCGCTCCGTCCCGTCGCACCCGCCGCAGAGGTGAGGCGCGCCGCTCCGGCGCGTCCGAGCCATGCCGTCGAATTTCAGGGCAAGCCCTTGTGGCGCTCCGGCACGCTGCGGCCGGATTCAGCGCTGATCGATTGGCCGCCGCCCCGCCGCGGATGGCTCCTGGCTGCGGCCGCGTCGCTGCTGCTGGCGGCGGTTGGCGCCACCGCCGTCCGGGATTCGCGAGCGCCACCGTTTTATGCTGCCGCGCCGCGACCGCCGGCGGTGACCGCGTCGCACCCGACCGTGAATGTATGGCCGCGCGCTACGCCTCTACCCAGGATGGCGAAGACGTCGCCGGCGACGATACCGGCGCCGAGCGCGCCGGCGCTGCCTACGCTAACGCCGACGCCCGCGCCGCCGCCGCTCCAGACCGTCGTGACGCTGCAGCCGAAGCCGGTGGCGCCCGCCTCGCACGCGACCGCTGACAAACCGCCGCGCGCCGCGCTCGAACCCCGGATCGCGCCGACGTGGCCCCGGACCGCCGCGCCGGCGTCGGCCGCTCCGCAAAATTTCATGGCGGCCGGCGATCCCGCCCTGAACCGCGGCGGCGGCACCGACGCCGCGGCGTACGATCGGGGCGCCACCACTGTCGCGAACGCCGGCCTGACGGCCTTCGTCGCGCCCGGCACGCGCGACGATGATCTTATCCCGGCGAACCTCGGCACCGCGCATCTCGCCTCTGGCACGACCGCGACCTTGGACTTCTACGGCGACGGGCTCGTCAACATCGCGATCAGCGGGCAAGCCTTGGCTCGGGCGATCGACCCTTCGACCGGCAAGCCCTTAGGCTCCGCGGTCGGCAAAACTGGCGCGCTCACGACCGACCGCGGCACCGTGCTGGTCACCGCCAACGTCGCCGCCAACGTTGTCGACGATGTCATCAATACCTCGGGCGTGATCCAGGCGCGCAGTGCCTCGGAGCAGAGCGGCCAGATCGTACTCGACAGCGGCTCCGGCGGCACGGTGCAGGTCGCGGGTACGCAAGGCACCTCGGACACTTGGAGCGGCGAAACGGCTTTTGTCGGCGGCGGTCCGCCTGGCCAGGGCATGGTCTATGCCACCACGACCGTCCCAGTTGCGCAGGATGCGACCGTCAAGGCCAACGCGATCACTGCAAGCGTCGGCGGGGCGGTTGCCGACGCGTCGATGAATGCCACGCACCTCGGCGGCGCCGTTGACGCAGTGAACAGCGCGCTCGCGAATTCGATGACCTCGCTGACGAAGCAGGTGACGTCGCTGGCACCGGCGGTGCGGTGACGCTGAGCAAGGCGCCGCGCACCGGTGCGCATCGCCTCGATTGCCGCGAGGGCGATCGCAAAGCGATCGCGGCGGCGTGTTGGTGTTCACGTTGCAGAAGCCGTAGCGCCCGGCGTCGCCTATCGCCTGTACGCGCTGGCGTAACAAGCCGGGGACGAATGCGCCGCGCCGGCCGTATCCTCCTTGCGACATCGTAGCCGTGCATCTTGGCGCCGAATCGGGCATAAGCTCGCTTTCGCGCCGTGCGCCCGGATTCGCGCCGAAAGGCGGGCCGAGATTCGGCCACGCTTTTGACACGCGCTTGCCCTTGCCAGTCCGCAATGGGCGCGCATGCTGAATCGGGTGCGCGGATCCGGATCCGGACGCCGCCGCGCGTGATTGGGAGAGTAGGTCATGTTTCGTGGGTTTTCGGGCCATCAACGCGTGCCGCCGCTGGCCGAGCGGCGCACGGCCGCGCGGCTGCGCGAGGCGCTCGCTGCCTTGCCGGCGCCGTGGGTCGTGCTCGCCAATCGGCGCGCGTCCGGCGCCGACGGGCCGCCGTGGGTCCGCTTCGTCGCGCTCCATCCGGAAAAGGGCATCGCGCTCGTCGATACCGACTCGCCCGACGCGGCGGTGGCGCCGCTCGAGGATTTCCTGGCGCGCACCGGCTTCGTCGCGCTGCAAGCCGGCGCGTTACCGATCGTGCCGGTCGCGGTCGGCGTCGGCGAGGTCGGCGTGGTCGTCGATCTGCTCGACGCCGCCTTCGCGTCGACGCGCGCCAATCTCGGCAATCCGAATTGGTGCGAGGCGGTGACGGAGCTGCTGCTCACCGCGCCGGATCTGATGCTGGCGCAGCTGCGCCGCACGCCGTCGGCCGCGCGTCCGTCCGCGCCGGAGCCGCCGGTGCAGCGATCCGCGCGCCATGCCGCGCGGCCGCCGCGCCGCGCCGTTGCGCCGGAGCCGACGCGCGCCGAGCCGTCGCTGTCGCAAGCGCCGCAGCCGCAGGCCAGGACGGCGCCGCCGGCTGAGACGCCGCGCGTCGAGTCGTCGTTCGCTTCGCCGCCAACCGGGCCGGCCGCGCCGCCGGAAGCGCCGCGCCTCGTGCCGCGTCAGGTCGGGCGCCAATCCAGCCGGCCGTCCGCGTCGCCGCCAACCGAGCCGGAGACGATGCGCCTGGTGCCGCGGCACGTGTCGCCCGCGGCGGAATCACCGCCGCTGCCGCGGCTGCCGACGAGCCGGGTCGAATCTCATGTCGAACCGCCGCCGGTCGACGACGCGCTGGAAATTCCGCGCGGCACCGGCCGGCGCACGCCGCTCGAACCCGTCGAGCCGCAATTCGGCCGGCGCGGCAATGAGCCGCACTTCGCGCTCGAGGCCGGTGAGCCGGTCATTCCGTTGCGCCAGATGGGCGAGTCCCGTCGCCGCCGCGAACCGTCGCTGCGCACGGGTGCCTTGCATCCCGACGCGGCGCTGACCGATTGGCGCGCGCCGCGCCGCCGTTGGCCCCTGGTGCCGATTGCCGCCGGCCTGCTGCTGGTCGCGGTCGGCGCCATCGCCTTGTGGTACCGCGCGGCGCCGCCGCCGACGCAAGAGGCCACCGCGCCCAGCGCAACGCCGCCGACCGCCGCGTCGCTGACTCCGCCGACGTCTGCGCCGGCGACCTCCGCGCCGGCACCGACGCCGGCGGCCACCGCGCCGTCGCCGCCGCCCGCACCGCCGCCGCCGTTGCATGCCATGGTGACGCCGCAGCCGCCGGCCGCGCCGTCGGCCAACGACCTGCCGCGCGCCATGCTGCAGCCCAAGATCGCGTCGGCGCCGCCGCTGCCGCCGCCGCTGCCCGCGGCCAAGCTCGCGCCACAAGCGCCGGTGCGCACCGCCGCCGTGCCGAAGCGGGCGAAGGCCGCGCGACCGGCGCCGGCGCCGAAGACGGCCGCGGCCGAGCCCGAATTGCCGGCGCCGATCGCTGCCGTGCTCCATCCCGAAGCGACGCCGACGCCGTCGCCCCCGTCGCAACCGGCGGTCACCGCCGTGACGCCCGCCATGCCGCCGCCTTCGCCCGCGCCGGCCGCTGGCTCATCGGCGCAGCCCGGCGGCACCGTCACGGTCGGCGGCGTCACCTATGTCAACGGCGAGCAGCCGCACGCGCTCGGCAACATCGGCGCGCCGCCGCCGGCGTCCGCGGCGCCAACCACGGCGGCCGCACACGCGCTGGCGTCGAACGGACCGGTCAATCCGCCGGCACCGTCGCCGCGTGAAGTCGTGATTTCGCGCGCGCCGTCGGCGATCGTTGCGCCCGCGCCAGCTGCCGGCTCGGCGGCGGTCGCCAATGGACCGCCGAGCGAAGTGGTGATCTCGCGCGCGCCGTCGGCGACGTCGACCGCGCCGCCGCCGCCCGCGCCCGACGAACCGCCGCCGGGCGGTGCTCGCGCGATTCCGTCGAACGAGAATCCGCCCGACGCCAACGGCCCGCCGAGCTCGATTCAGGCCGCGCCGCTATCGGGCAGCAGTCCGTAACGCTCACCGCGCAAAAAGTTACCCTCTCGCCCGATTGGGGGAGAGGGCAGGGTGAGGGGGAATTCCGACGCTCAGACGATGCGGCCGCCGGCGCCGCCGATCACGCGGCTAGTGGTGCCAGCCGTGGCCGCCGTGCCAGTCGCGGTCGCCGTGCCAGTCGCGATCGTGGCCGCCGAAGCCGAAGCTCAGGCCGAAGCCGAACAGCGGCGGTGCCGGATAGATCACCGGCGGCGGTGGCGGCGGCGCGTAGTAATAGGCCGGCGGCCCGCCGGGGACGCAGCCATAGGCCGGCGAATAATAATAGCCGGGCGGACAGGCGTAATAGTACTGGGCGGCCGCCGGCGCGGCGCCGAGCGCCAGGCCGAGCCCGGCCGCGGCCAGCGCCGCCACGGTCTTGACGCGAATCCAACTATGCACGGCGACCTCCGTTGCCCATTTCCCGTGCTGACAACGGATGGCGCGGCATTGCTGTTCCCCCGTCGTGAAAATGCCATGATCGACCGCTCGTTCGCGGCGCCGCCGGCCGCTGGTCGCGTGGACCAACCTCGTGGTGAAGCGGCAATCGCGGAAGCCGTTCCGCGCTTATAATCGGCGCCGATGCAGCGGTTCCTGATCGTCGTCGGCGTCGCCCTGGTCGCGCTCGGTTTGACGTGGCCGCTGCTCCGGCGCGCCGGCCTCGGCCACCTGCCCGGCGATTTCAGCTACCGCGGCGCGCACGTCTCGTTCTATTTCCCGCTCAACACCGGCATCGTCGTCAGCGTCGTGCTCACGCTGATCCTCTGGCTGCTCAACCGTTGAGCGCAGCTGTCGCGCCGTTAATCGCCAGCCACGGCGATATCACAGTCGCGCGGCGTCAACGTATGGAAGCATACGCAAGCCGAAACACGGGCAAGGCTGCCGACGCTGGTGGGGTGCAGTGGCCGACTTCAAGTGCTACCTGTTCAACGCGCAGGAACACATCGTCAAGCGATGCGACTTGTCGGGCGACAATCTCGACATCGTCGTCGCCGACGCCCGCTCCGCGCTGCGCGACGAGCCGGCCGCCGGCAAGTTCGAGATCTGGCAGGGCGCGCGCTTGCTCTATACCGAGCAGGCCGATCGGACGCGACGCGCGCCGTATTCGCGGGCGTCGTGAGCCGCGCCTAGTCCTCTTCTTCCTGTTCGATCTTCTCGGCGAGCTGGGCGAGCGCGGTGGCATGCCGCGCCAGTAGCTGTCTCAGCTTGGGATCGGCTTCCTGCTTCGCCCGTTCCAAATACGCGCGCGACTGATCGCGCAACACTTTGTGCTCGGCCATGCGCCCTCCAGCATCGGCGGGCGGGAGCGCGCGCCCTGGCGGCGCGTTCTCTCTGGATCGGCGGCGCCCCCGTCGCGGCCGCCGATACGAATAAGTTATCCCCAGGTGGATGCGCCGTCGAGTCTTTGACGCGGGTATCGTTAACGCCGCTTCATCGCCGCGTCAGCGGCCGACGAAGTGCGCATCGAGCCGCGTGATCCAGCGCGACAGGCCGTGCGCGACGTCGTCGGCCAGACGCTCGAGCTCGAAGCGGATGGCATCGCGCCGGCGTTCGCCGCCGCCGCGGTCGAGCTGCCGGAGTCGCGCCTCGACGTCGCCGCGCTCCTGCTCCAGCGCGATGATCGCCTCGAAGCAGCGCAGCCGCTCCAGGCCGCTCGCCGCGCGGAGCTTGCGGCCGAGCTTGTCGAGCTGCCGTGTCGCTTCGGTTAGCCGCTGGTCGAGCACCTTGCGATAGAGCGCTCGCGTCATGCCGTTCATTCTACGCGCGGCGCGGTGTTGCCGCCGCGATTAAATTTTGTGCAGCGGTGCCGGCGCGAAACTAACACGCGCGTAATGCCGCGATAGCAAAAAAGCCGCAATTCCGCGCCATCATGATTCTGTCAGGCCCGTTCCGGGCCGGGGTCGGGAGCCCACGTCATGGATACCTCCGTCACGGTCGCGCCGCCGCGCAAACGTGCGCGTCCGCGTCTGCCGTTCGAATGCATTGCGCTGACGCTGCAAGGCGGCGGCGCGCTCGGCGCCTACCAGGCGGGCGTCTATCAGGCGCTCGACGAAGCCGGCATTCATCCGGACTGGATCGCCGGCATCTCGATCGGCGCGATCAACGCCGCGATCATCGCCGGCAATCCGCCGGAGCAGCGCATCGCGCGGCTGCGCCAGTTCTGGGAGACGGTGAGCGCCAATCCGCTGTGGGGTACCGCGGCCGACTACGCCGAGCGTTTCGTCAGCGGCCTTGCCACGCGCCAAGCGGTCAGCCAGACGAGCGCACTGATCGCCACCGTCGCCGGCGCGCCGGGCTTTTTCACGCCGCGCGCGCTGCCGCCGTATCTTGCGCGACCGGGCAGCTCGGCCGCCACCAGCTATTACGATACGAGCGCGCTCCGGAGCACGCTCGAGCGCCTGATCGATTTCGATCGCATCAACGCCGGCAGCACCCGGCTCAGCGTCGGCGCCGTCAACGTCAAGAGCGGCAATTTCGTCTATTTCGACACCACGACGCACAAGCTCGGTCCGGCGCACGTAATGGCGAGCGGCGCCTTGCCGCCCGGCTTTCCCGCAATCGAGATCGACGGCGAGCATTACTGGGATGGTGGCACGGTCTCCAACACGCCGCTGCAATGGGTGCTGCAATTCGGGCCGCGTCGGGACACGCTCACCTTCCAGGTCGATCTGTGGAACGCGCGTGGCGCGTTGCCGCACAACGTCGTCGACGTCGAGACGCGGCGGAAGGAGATCCTCTATTCGAGCCGCACGCGCGACAACGTCGACCGCTTCGCCGAGATGCAGCGCCTGCGCCATGCGATCGCCAAGGTCTGCGAGGCGCTGCCGAAGGATGTGTGCGATCTGCCCGAAGCCAGCGCCTTGCGCGGCTTCGCCGACCACAAGGTCTACAGCATCGTCCATCTGATCTATCGGCCGCGACACTACGAGACCTTCGCCAAGGATTACGAGTTCTCGCGCCTCACCATGGAGGGCCACTGGGCGGCCGGCCACGCCGACACCGTGCACACGCTCGCGCATCCCGAGGCGCTGGCGCGGCCCGCCAACAGCGACGGCGTGCGGACGTTCGACGCCGCGACGCACGCGCGCACGGCGCAGGCGGATTGACAGTTTAACGCCACACCTCAACCAAGGACCGCCATGAAAGCCGACGAAGTCCGCACGCGCGCGTTCGCCATGCCGCTCACCAGCCCGGCCTATCCGCCGGGCCCGTACCGGTTCGTCAACCGCGAGTTCCTCGTCATCACCTATCGCACCGATCCGGCGACGCTGCGCCGCGTCGTGCCCGAGCCGCTCGAAGTCGGCGAGCCGCTGGTCAAGTTCGAGTTCATCCGCATGCCCGATTCGACCGGCTTCGGCGATTACACCGAAAGCGGCCAGGTCATTCCGGTGTCGTTCCAGGGCCGCGCGGGCGGCTATTCGCATTGCATGTTCCTGAACGACCATCCGCCGATCGCCGGCGGGCGCGAGCTCTGGGGCTTCCCCAAGAAGCTCGCCGAGCCGAGCCTCAAGGCCGAGATCGACGAGCTGGTCGGCACGCTCGATTACGGCCCGGTGCGCATCGCCACCGCGACCATGGGCTACAAGCACAAGCAGGCCGATGCCGCCGCGGTCAAGGCGGCGCTCGCCGCGCCCAACTTCCTCCTGAAGATCATCCCGCATGTCGACGGCACGCCGCGCATCTGCGAGATCGTCGAATATTATCTCGAGGACATCGACCTCAAGGGTGCATGGACCGGACCTGCCGCGCTGTCGCTGACGCCGCACGCGCTCGCGCCGGTCGCCGAGCTGCCGGTGCTCGAAGTCGTCTCGGCGGTGCACATCCTGTCGGATGTCACGCTCGGCCTCGGCAAGGTCGTGCACGACTATCTGCGCTGACGGCCTGCACTCGTTCCAGCCAATCATGCTTTAATTCCAATTCCAGCCACGGAGAACCATCATGCGCTTGAAGGACAAGATCGCCGTCGTCACTGGTGCGGCGAGCGGCATCGGCAAGGAGATCGCCACCGCCTATGTGCGCGAGGGCGCGCGCGTCGCCATCGCCGATCTCGATCTGAAGGGCGCCCAGGCCACCGCCAAGGCGCTCGACAACAGCGGCATGCGCGCGATGGGCGTCGCCATGGATGTGACGCAGGAGGACCAGGTCGAGGCCGGCATGGCCGCCGTGATCAAGGCCTATGGCGGCGTCGATATCCTGGTCAGCAACGCCGGCATCCAGATCGTGGCACCACTCGACCAATTCGAGTTCGCCAAGTGGAAGAAGCTGCTCGCCATCCACTTGGACGGCGCGTTCCTGACGACGCGCGCGGCGCTCCGCCAGATGTACAAGCAGGGCCGCGGCGGCAGCGTCATCTACATGGGCTCGGTCCACTCCAAGGAGGCGTCGGTCTTGAAGGCGCCCTACGTCACGGCGAAGCACGGCCTGATCGGCCTCGCCAAGGTGGTCGCCAAGGAGGGCGCGGCGCACGGCGTGCGCGCCAATGTCATCTGTCCCGGCTTCGTTCGCACGCCGCTGGTCGAGAAGCAGATTCCCGAGCAGGCGAAAGAACTTGGCATTACGGAAGAGCAGGTGATCAAGACCGTGATGCTGAAGGAGACGATCGACGGCGAGTTCACCACCGTCGAGGACGTCGCCGCCGCGGCCGTGTTCTTCGCCGGCTTCGATTCCAACGCGCTCACCGGCCAGTCGCTGGTGGTGAGCCACGGCTGGTTCATGCAGTGAAGCGGACTTACTTCACCCTCTCCGCCTCGTTGGGGCGGAGAGGGTCGGGGTGAGGTGGGGTGGTTTCGAGCGCCGTGCGGATCGTATCCATCACGCCGGCAAGATTGTCGATGACGTCGCCGTCCCAGAATCGGATTACGCGCCAGCGACGCCGTCTCAGTTCCGCCGTGCGTGCTGCATCGGCGTCGGATCGCTCGGCGTGCTGGCCGCCGTCAAGCTCAACGACGAGTTTGCGCGCCGGACAGGCGAAATCGGCGACGAATCGGCCGATTGGATGCTGCCGACGGAATTTCCAGCCGAGCCCGCCCTCGCGTAAGGCACGCCAAAGTATGCGTTCGACATCGGTCGCATCGCGACGCAGTCGGCGTGCGATGACCGTTCGCGGCCGAAGTTTTGTCACGCCAGCACCCCACCTCACCCTAACCCTCTCCGCCCCATCGGGGCGGCGAGGGAACGCGCGATTATAGCGATAGCTCTCCCTCTCCGCCCTTTGGGCGGAGAGGGCCGGGGTGAGGTGGGGCTTCGTTGATCACCCGATGCGTCGCGCCGGCGGCACCAGCCGGCACGGCGCCAGCGCATAGAGCGACGCCGCCCCGAGTGCGGCCCTGACGTGCGGCCACCTTGCAACAACAGCTATTCGTCCCCAGATATATCGAATCGCGGGGTTTGATATCTAAGTTGGGCACCTGCGGCTGAGAGAGGCGTGCACTCCCGCCTCAAAAAGCGAAAGGCGTGCACCATGAATTATTGGACCCCCTCGTTCGCTCCTGCCACGGCGACACCGCATCCGGTGTTTTCACTTCGAATTTCCGCGTTCAACGACTTTCTGTTCGCGCCGATCGGCGAGGAGGAAAACGGCATGGTCCTCACCGCGCTTTCGGCGCTCGCTCGATCGGGCGTCGATCCCTGGGATGAAGCGGCTCGACTGAGCGAGCTACCGAGGGCAACCGCGACAAAGAATTTGACATCCATAATTTCGGCGCTGCCGAACGGACGTTGGGCGCAGTCGGCTGCGGGAAATATTGCCGCGCGCTTGATCGCTCGCTTGCCCGTAAAACGCGCTGCTGTAACGCAACGGCGCGAGACCTTACACGCGAAACATCCCGTGTTGGTCCTGATGGCGATCGGCTTATTCATTTACTTCGCTAATGCCCTGGTATTCTCCGCTCTACGAAATCACGAGCCGCAGGCAGCCGCGGGCCAGAGCACGAGCGCGAGTTCAACTGTGGACCCGCCGCAAGTCCCGTTGGCCAAATAGGAAGCAATTGCCGTGAACCTCTGGATGGGGATCAAGCGCCTTAACACCAGATATGACGACTGGTCGAAGCGGGTGGTTGGAAGAATGATCGAGAATCTCGATCATCCGGCCAAGCGATCTGTCCAAAAACATATCAGCGTCTGGGACCTGCTCGCCAAGGGGCCGGATCCGAAAGAGAAATAGTGCCGAGCAGTCGCGGCCTGAGTGCGCCCCGCATCGCGACCACGATTGGGGATTTAGGGCCGGGCTCGACGAGGAGGCCGCATGACGACCGAATACATCGTCGGCTTAAGGCTGGAGGGTCGATCCGAAGTTCTGACGGTCGAGGCCGAGGATGCGCTCATCGCCGCGCTCAAGGTCAAGCATGACCATCCCGAGGGGGTCATCTCCTACATTCGCAAATCCAATCGGCGCGGCGATCGTCGTCATCCCCATCGGAGAGAATGAAGGGCTTGCGCGCATACCACAGCGGCACTGAATCGCTTCGACTCTGAAGGCAAGACGGCAAGGAGGTTGCTTATGGGAAACGTGGGACGGGATGCGATGGCACGAAGTCGCGCGGAGGCGATGTGGGGCAAGGAAAAAAAGAAGGACGACGAATTCCAGAAAGCCCGGCAAAAGGAATGGGAGAAGGACGCGGCGAAGACAGCACAGCTGCGCGAGCTGCGTCTGGCAAAAGAACAAGAAGAGGCGGCGAGGAAAGCGTCCACGCCGCGCCGTAAACCGACGCATTAGCCATACAGAACCGCACTGGAACCAGGAACCATGGCCTTCAAGCACGCGTACCAGCGCCCTTTCACACTCACGCCCGAATACGATACCGGCGAACGCTGGATCGTCTTCTGGGAAACGCGCCGGCCCGAATCGGGGAATTGGAGCGAAGTCGTCGAGAAATCCCAGGCCGGGGCGACCGAACGCGCCAAACACTTTCTGAAGTTGGGCTTCCTCGTCTTTCAGATCACCGGTCCCGCCGGCGGCGTTTTCATGACGGAAGCGGAGATCACGCAGCGGCTGCAATTGCCGTCCACCGTGAAAACGCTGCGCATACCGGACGAACCGCCGCCGCCCGCCTCGACGTAAGACCATTCCGTTCGATCTGGTTGCGATCAGAGCCAGGCGTCCAGGGAACGCTTGGCAGGCGTCAAGGGGTGAGGGGAAATCTCCTCGTCATCGCGAGGCCACGAAGTGGCCGTGGCGATCCAGACGAACGCGATTTCTGGATTGCCGCGTCGGCCGAAGGATTCCTTGCAATGACGGCCGGGCGTTTTTTTCAGTGCCCTTCACCGCCTCCGCCGCTTGGGCGGCACCAGCCGCCACAGCGCCAGCGCATAGAGCAGCACCGCGACATAGAGCGCGGCGAAGAACGCGATCGGCAGGTTCCAGAAGATCACGCTGTCGATCCAGCGCGCGATGAGCGGCTCGGTCGGCGCCGGACCGCCGGCATTCTGTTCGAGCGCCGCCTGCCACAAGGTGAGGAAACAGGCGCGGCCGAACAGCGCCTGGAGCGCGACGACCGCGAGCAAGGCCAGGTGCAGCGCGCGCCACCAGAAGATCCGCACGAAGCGCCAGCCGAGCCAGCCGCCGAGCGGAATGGCGACGAGGCCGAAGACGTTGAAGGCGATCACCGCGACGTGGACCGCGAGCACGGCGAGGGCGAGGGTGGCGAGCAGGCCCGGCGACATCGGGCGATCCTAGCCGGCGGCCGCCGCGCGCGTCGCGCCCGCCGAGCGTCAATCGCCCGCGTTCATTTTCACGGCGCGTTCGGCCAGCCGCTCGAACGCTGCGGCGATCTTGAGCAGCTCCGCCTTGATCTCGGGCACGGACGCTTTTTCGGCGGAATCGCGAATGCGCGCGGCCTGTCGGCGGTATTCCTCCGCCGTTCCCCCGTCAACCATGCCGCCACTTTAGGCGGCCGCCGAATGGTTTCCGCCCCGTGATTCCCCTGAGTTTCGCGCCGGAAATTACCGAGGCGCCGACACCTGGGTCGCGCTTGCCGAATTGCCGATTTTAGCGGCCGGTCTCGAAGCCGCGTCGCGGGTCGGTCTGAATTAGCGCATGATCGGATTAAGTTGACACATTTTCCCCTCACCCAGCTTTGGGTAACGCTCGGCTATGCCTCGCTAACCCAAAGCAACCCTCTCCCCCAATTTGGGGGGATAAAACAACCGTGGTCGACCCGAACGGTTTTGACAACACCGATAGCCAGACCGCGCATAGGCAACCTGCCGGCCGCAGCTAACGTGACGCCGAGCGCACTATTGAAACAATACGCTACGGACGCAAAACGCCAGTCCCAACCAGCTAGCGTTGGCGCAAGGAGTACGGCGGGCTGGATCTGGATCAGGCGCGGAAGATGAAAAGGCTCGGCAGCGCGCAGGAGAAATATTTATTTCTTGAATAGGGGCTGCGATTGCAATGGGTTGTTTGGACAATGCGCGAAGGCCGGTGAGCCTTATAGTGGTTTCTTGGTTGTATTTGGCGACCCATCGCCCCACGTGGTGAAGGGCATATCGGCACTCTCGATCCGACAGTGCCAAGTTCTCGCAAAAATCTGGTCCGAGGAGACGATCAATGAAATTGCGTCCGTTGCAGGATCGCGTCCTGATCCGTCGTGTAGAGCAGGAGGCGAAGACCTCCGGCGGCATCATCATCCCCGACACCGCCAAGGAAAAGCCGATGGAAGGCGAAGTCGTTGCCGTCGGCGCCGGCGCGCGCGACGCGAATGGCGTGCTGCACGCCGTCGACGTCAAGGCGGGCGACCGCGTGCTGTTCGGGAAGTGGTCGGGCAGCGAGATCAAGCTCGATGGCGAGGACCTCATGATCATGAAGGAATCCGACATCCTGGGTGTGATCGACCGGGCCGTCGCGAGGAAGAAAGCCGCTTAGCAATTGGAGACGGAACATGGCTGCCAAAGAGGTAAAATTTAATGGCGACGCGCGCGACCGCATGCTGCGCGGCGTCGAGATTCTCGCGGACGCAGTGAAGGTGACGCTCGGTCCCAAGGGCCGCAACGTCGTTCTCGCTAAGTCCTACGGCGCTCCGCGCATCACCAAGGATGGCGTGACCGTCGCCAAAGAAATCGAGCTCGCCGACCGGTTCGAGAACATGGGCGCGCAGATGGTGAAGGAGGTCGCCACCCGAACCAGCGATCTTGCCGGCGATGGCACGACGACGGCGACGGTGCTGGCCCAGGCGATCCTGCGCGAAGGCTCGAAGGCGGTCGCCGCCGGCATGAACCCCATGGACTTGAAGCGCGGCATCGACAAGGCGGTCGAAGCCGTGGTCCAGGATATCAAGAAGCGCTCGAAGAAGGTCTCGACCAACGCCGAGATCGCCCAGGTCGGGACGATCTCCGCCAATGACGACCGCGAGATCGGCGAGATGATCGCGAAAGCGATGCAGAAGGTCGGCAACGAGGGCGTGATCACGGTCGAGGAAGCGAAATCCTTGGAGACCGAGCTCGACGTGGTCGAAGGCATGCAGTTCGACCGCGGCTACATCTCGCCCTATTTCGTCACCAACGCCGAGAAAATGTTCGCCGAGCTCGAGGAGCCGTACATCCTCTTGCACGAGAAGAAGCTACCTGGCGTGCAAGCGCTGCTCCCCTTGCTCGAGGCCGTGGTCCAGAGCGGCAAGCCGCTGCTCATCGTCGCCGAGGACATCGAGGGCGAGGCGCTAGCGACGCTCGTGGTCAACAAGCTGCGCGGTGGCCTCAAGGTCGCGGCGGTTAAGGCGCCCGGCTTTGGCGATCGGCGCAAGTCCATGCTCGAGGATATCGCCATCCTGACCGGCGGTCAGATGGTCTCCGAAGACCTCGGCATCAAGCTCGAGAACGTCACGCTCGACATGCTCGGCCGGGCGAAGAAGGTGCGCATCGAGAAGGAGAACACCACCATCATCGATGGCGCCGGCAAGAAGGCCGACATCCGGGGCCGCTGTACGCAGATCCGTGCACAAATCGAGGAAACGACCTCGGACTATGACAAGGAGAAGCTACAGGAGCGCTTGGCAAAACTGGCGGGCGGCGTGGCGATCATCCATGTCGGCGGTGCGACTGAAGTCGAAGTGAAGGAGCGCAAGGATCGCGTCGATGACGCGATGCATGCGACCCGCGCGGCGGTCGAGGAAGGCGTCGTCGCCGGCGGCGGCGTCACGCTCCTTTATGCAAGCAAAGCGCTCGGCCGGCTGAACCCCGAAAATGACGACCAAAAGGTTGGCATCGACATCGTGCGTCGTGCGCTGCAGGCGCCGGCCCGGCAGATTTTCGCAAATGCCGGAGCCGACGACTCGGTCATCGTCGGTAAGCTTTTGGAAAAAGGCGATGCCAGTCACGGCTTCGACGCGCAATCCGGCACCTACGTCGACATGCTGAAAGCCGGGATCATCGATCCGACCAAGGTCGTACGCCTGGCGCTGCAGGGTGCGGCCTCCGTCGCCGGCCTGCTCATCACCACCGAGGCAATGGTCGGCGAGAAGCGGGAGACGGGGGTGCAGGCAATGCCGGGCAGCGGCATCGAGGGCGCGGACTTCTAGCCTTTCGCCGGCACAAGGAGGAGCGAGCATGAATCGGATCATCCCGTTCTGGTGGCCGCTCGCTCCCTAAGGCGGCCACCGCGGCAGCTCCACGGTGCCAGGAACAACCGGGGTCGGAATGTTCATCGAAGGATCGAGGACGCTCATGACCATGCGAACGAGCAGCAACACCGTCACATTCCTGCATCCGTTCAAGCTCGGCGGAGTGGACGACGTGCAGCCTGCCGGACGCTACGTAGTTGAAACCGATGAGGAGCTGCTTCAGACCATG
>Ga0307373_10000313_pt1 | contig 91945 bp, 83 predicted proteins | sample OX2MG_FD_202534 | JGI IMG/M metagenome (GOLD analysis project Ga0307373, IMG submission 202534) | Soil microbial communities from Risofladan, Vaasa, Finland - OX-2 | ecosystem: Environmental > Terrestrial > Soil > Coastal area > Acid sulfate soil | place: Finland: Risofladan, Vaasa | collected...
CCACCCGCGCTTTCAAATCCGCTCCGTGCTTCCTTCGCTTGCCGTTCATCTTCTTTTTCCTTCCCATTGAAGGTCATTTTACTACCTTAGCACGTGGTCGGATTTTTGGGGAGCCCTATAGGTTTTTAATTGTTAGTTTCTCTCCGAGAGAATGTCAAGGAAGATATGGGGGGTCGGCTTATCCGCAACAAGAACTGGATCGTGGAGAAGGGGGAAGGTCAAGACCTCCCCGATATCCGCGATTGGAAGCGGGCGCTTTGACCGCGGGTCCGCGCCGCCGGCGCGCGAGGAAGCCCATGGCCCGGGAGAAAGTCCCTGTCGTATTTCTCGTGGACGTGGATAATACGCTTCTTGATAACGACGCCATCGAGGCCGACCTCAAGCGCCATTTGGAGCGGACCGTGGGGCGCGCGCGTCGGCGCCAATATTGGATGCTTTTCGAGCGCTTGCGGCGCAAGCTTGGCTACGCGGATTATTTGGGCGCGCTGCAGGATTGCCGGAACGAACATCCGCGCGATCCGGGCCTTCTCACGATATCGTCGTTCTTGATCGACTATCCCTTCGCCAAGCGTCTTTATCCCGGCGCGCTTGAGGTTCTAAAACGTCTGCGCCGCCGGGGCGCCGCGGTCATCCTCACCGACGGCGACGTCGTCTTTCAGCCCCGTAAAATCGAGCGCTCCGGAATCGCCAAGGCCGCGGGGGGCCGCGTGCTGGTCTATATTCATAAGGAACGCGCCCTGGGCGACGTCGCCCGCCGTTATCCGGCCGCGCGCTACGTGCTCATCGATGATAAATTGCGCATTCTCGCCGCGGTTAAAAAGATTTGGGGCCGCCGCGTGACCACCGTTTTCCCGCGGCAGGGGCACTACGCGCGCGATCCGCGCAACTTGGCGGCGTTCCCGCCGGCGGATATTACCATCAATCGCATCGGCGATCTTCTTGAGCGCAAGCTCCCTATTGGGTCCGCATGATGTCTATTTCGATGCGCCTGTTCTTGGCGCGGCCCGCGGCGGTGGCATTGTCCGCAACGGGACGATACTGCCCGTATCCGATTCCAGCCAGCCGCTTCGGGGTTATTCCTTGGGCTTGAAAAAATACGATGACCGTGTAAGCGCGGGCCATGGACAATTCCCAGTTTGAGTTGTAACGTTGGCTATGGATGGGGACATTGTCCGTGTGGCCCTCTACCACAATATCATTGGGAATACGGGCAAGCTCCTTAGCCACCTGAGCGAGCGCTGACTTGGCTTGGGAAGTGAGCACGGCGCTGCCTGAGCCGAAAAGCACCCCGCTGGCGAGCGTCAGACGGATCATCTGATCGTTGATCACGACCTGCGTCTCTTTGGAGAGAACGCTTTGCCCGAGGCTTTTCCTGATTTCGTTGGCCACGGATTCCTCGTTCCCACGCTGAAGCACTCGCTGGTACATCTCGGAGTTCGATGCGCCGCCGAAGACTTTTTGGATTTTCATCATGGCTTCCATGTACTGGCGGGTGGCGTTGGTGCTTCCGCCGACTTTGCCCAGGCCCATGGAAAACATGATGAGGAAGAAAATCATCAGGTAGCTCATTAGATCGCCGTAGGTGACGGCCCAGAGGGCGGATCTGTTGAGCTGGCTTTCGAGATCCTCCTTTCTGTTTTTGCGCATGGCTTGGGCGCGGCGCTCCTTAAACCAGGTAGGACTTCAGCTTGCGTTCAACGACGGAAGGGATGACGCGCTTAAGCATCATGACCACGCCGTCGGCCACCATGCGCTTGGCTTGCATCTCCTCTAGGTAGCGCAGCCGCAGTTTCCCGGCGATGGGAAGGCAGAAAGCGTTGGCGAGGGAAATCCCGTAGAACGCCGTCGTGATCGCGATGGCCATGGCCTCGCCGATGCGGCTGGGGTCGGAAATCTGGCGCAGAACCTGGACGATGCCGATGAGCGTTCCCAGAAGCCCGAACATCGGCCCGAGAACGCCCATGGTGCGGAAAACGTTGATGACTTCGTTTTGCCGATCGAAGGCCTGATCGATCTCGTTGTTGAGAACCTCATCGACCAGAGCAGGATCGTTGTATTCAAGCGCCGTCTTGGTCGCGTACCCCAAGTATCCACCGACGGCCTTGGAATCGGCTTCCTGGAACACCGAGACACCTCGCGCGTGCATCTGCTCGGACAGGGCGATCATGGTCGCGGCGATTTGTCTCTTGGGCGGGTAGCGCTGATCCCTCCAGATTAACCTCAGAGATGCGATGGTTTCCCATAGAAGCGGCAGCGGGGTGTTGACGAGGATGGCGCAGCAAGTCCCTCCGATGACGATGCCCAGGCCGTGCCAATTGAGAAAGACCGCGGGCAGGCTGCCCGTGATGGCGCCAACGATGACCATGCCCGCGATGGCGCCGTAACCGATGAGCGTTGTAATGTCCATTTTATTTAGACCTGATTATATAACAATGCGGACCAAAGCCGAGTCGAAGAGCCATATTAGGGGGCGTCCTTTCTGAATTCGCGAAGAATATCCTCGAAACGGGCGCGCAGGCGTTCGAGTTCGCTTCGGAGTTCCTTTACTTCCGATTCGCGCAGCGCCGCCTGGGTCCTCGCGATGGAGAGCTCTCCCTCGTTCATGATGAATTTGCCTTCAATGCTCTTGAGCGCTTCGCTTACGCGGCGGGACAAGACGTCGAGTCCGCTGTCGCTGATTTTCGCCTCAAACTTTACCGCCAAATCCCGAAAAAGCGCCTCGCTGCGAGAGGTCTGACTCTCAAGCTTGGCTTCCGCCTCGGAGGCGAGGCGGCGCAAAATCTCGTCGGCCTGGGAAGCGTCCTCCTTCGCGCGGCTGATCTCGACGATTCTGGTTTCGAGTTGCTCGATGCGCCTGGCGCCGGCGGCCAACTGCTCGTGAAGCTGCCGGAAAGCTTCCTCCGAGCGGCGCTGGGCCACGCTGGTCTGTACGATGGCCTCGGCCTCGCGGTGCGCCGTGGCGCTGGCTTCTGTCCTCTCGCGCAGGCGTATCTCGGCGGCCAGGGCGCGTTCCTGGGTGTCCCGAAGCTGCCGCTCAAGGGCCGCGAGCCTGCGCTCCAATGCTTGCTGGGCTAAAGTTTCGCCGCTCGGCGGGGTGGGCGCCGTCTTGTCCTCGGGCTTTGGTTCCGGCGAAACAGAAGCCGGCTCGGGACGCGGCGCCTGTTGTTCCTCCGGCCTCTGCGTTTGACGCAGGACGCTAAAAAGCGACGAGCGCTCTTTCTCCGGATTTTTAAATGGGGTGGACATGATATTGCCTCCCGGGCCGATCAGGCTGGAGATTCTCCCGCCGCGGCAAGTTGTTCGCGTCCCTTGCGCAGATTTTCCTTATCGATGAGCCCTTCTTCAACGAGTTTCGCGACCTCCTCTTCCAACTTGATCTGCGCGGTTCGGCGGGCGGGTCCATCGGACACATACCGGGCTGTCGTTTCCTCGATGACGCGCCAAGTGCCGGCGGTGACATTCTGCTTGAGGGCATCTTTGACGGATTGTGGGCCCTGCGAGAGGGCCGCGGCCATCTCGTCGAGACGGACGCGGGAAAGGAGATGGGACCACTCGTCGTGGCTCAGGTTCCTGATGTCTTCGAGCAGGAAGATGCGGTTCCGAATCTGCTCCGCCATGGCTGGATCGTGTTTGGCCAGATCCTCCAGCATTTCCACGCGCCGCGCGGCTCCCGCGGCTTGAACCATCTGCACCACGGTCTGCGGCCCTCCGATGGTTCCCGAAAGCCGCCGCTCGACTTCCTCCTTGAGGCTCAATATCATCTCGGGCTCGACGAAGCGCGGGTTAAAGAGGCTCGTCATGACCTGGGACGTTGCCTTAGGCGGCAGAATTTTAAGGAAACGCTGGAGCAGGTCCGGGGGCAGGTGGGAAGCTAGAATTGCGATATTCCCGGGGTCCTCGCCTTTGACCATGTCGGCCAGCACGTCCAGCTGCTCGGCCCTGACGTTGAAGATAATCTGCTCCTGGGCGAGATCCAATCCCGGCTGGGGCGCGCCCAAACGCGGCAGTTCCGCTTTTTCCAGTTCGGCCAAGTCATCCGTCGGCGGAGGCAGGCTTTCGGCCGCTCCCGCGCCAGGGCCTTTGAAGTCCATGGTGATTTGTTGCATTTGCGCGCGCGCCATTTCGTCCATGGCCTTGGCCAGCTTTAAAAAGCAGAGCGCGACCACCGTCAAGGTGATGAGGGAGAGCAGGCTCAAAAGAATGTACTTGATGAGCATGCTCGCCGTCTGGGGTGAATACCAGACCGTCTTCCACAGCGGGGCGAATTTAGCCCGGACCAAAGTCAGAGTATCGCCCCTCTGCGGGTTGAGATTAAGGACGTTGGTGATCACGTTTTCAATCTCGGGAACGGTGGCTTCGGGGACCGCGTAATCCAGGACCAGGGTCACGTGCAGGCGCTTGACGAAGTTGGCCGGATAGGTGTTCTCGCGCTCGTAGGACTGCGGCAGTTCGGCGGCCTGGGCTTGCGGCTGGACCGGGACGCCGGGCAAAATCTCCGGCGAGTTGCTTGCGCTTTCCTGCCCTGAGTTCCAAAGATAGGATTCGGCCGGATTGGGAGCTTCTCCCGACTTGGTTTCGACTTTTTCGATGCGGGTGAAGTCGATGTCGGCGTCCACCAGCACGTTGGAGCGATTGGGCCCCAGGATTTTAAGCAGGATGGCGTCGGCGCGCTGATCCAAAGTTTTCTCGAAGGACGCTTTCTCATTAAGCGGGATGGTCTGCTGCGCCCGCAGTCCGGTCGTCGCGGAAAGCAGCAGCAGGCAGAGGAGCACGGAGGACGGGAGAATGCGGCTCGCGAGTGCCGGGCGGATGGCGGCCGGCGAGAGCGTCGCGCGTCTCGGAGAGAGCGGCAGCCGCGCCCAAAAAGTCGAGCCTCTGCCCAGTCCCGCGCTTTCCACGCCCATGCGGCCTCCGTGGGCCGCGACGATTTCCTCGGAAATGGAGAGCCCCAGGCCCCAGCCCTCGCGGCGCTGGCCGGCGTCCTTGGCGAAGTCGGACTGGTAGAATTTCTCGAAAACGCGAAGGCGTTCCGAGGGGTGAATGCCGGCGCCCGTGTCCCGGACCTGGAACGTGACGGACTGGCCCATGACCGAGACCTTGAGATCGACGCGTCCGCCGGGAGGAGTGAACTTGACGGCATTTCCCAAGAGGTTGAGGAGCACGCGGCTCAAGCGGAAGCGATCGGCGCTGAGGGTCGTTTTCACCGGAGGCTCGACGCAAAAAAACAGGACGCCCTTTCTTTCCGCCGCGGGCGCTATTTGCCGGGCGACTTCTTTCATGAACTCGGAAATTTCAAAAGGCGAGGGCTCCAGCCGTAATTTTCCCGCTTCGATGACCGCCAAGTCCGTGAGGTCCTCGACCAGGCGTCCGATATGCTCGGAGGCCTGGATGATGTTGGAGACCTTTCTCTTATCGTCGGAGACCAGGCTGCCGCGCGACTCGAGCATGCGGCCATAGCCCGTGATCGCGGTCAAGGGCGTGCGGATGTCGTGGGTGACCATCGAGAAAAACTTGGTCCTCAAGCTGTTGAGGCGCGAAAGTTCGGCGTTGTTGAGCTTGAGCCGCCGGGAGAGGGCGACGAGCCGGCGGTTCCTAAACGCGATTTCCGATTTGGACAGCGCGATTTGGGCCAAGAATCTGTCCGCGGCGGCCCGGTCGCTTCTTTCCCGGACGCGGTGCCTCCCAAACTGAAAAAATCCGGAGGTTTGGCTGACCATGAGCATGGTCGCGGCCAAAAGCAGGAAAAGCAGGGGCATCAGCCCGATGATCAAGATGTCCATGACGGGAATCCTCCAAGGATTGGTTCGTGGGAATTGCGTTTCATTGGGGTAAATTTTTCTTCATGAATCCGCGCAGCTTTTCGTTGGCCGGGTTGAGCGCCAGGGATTTGGCCCACGCCCGCCGCGCCTGCGCCGTGTTGTTGTCCGCGAAATAAGCCGAGCCCAGGCGCATCCAGGCTTCCGCGTTGTCGGGGGAGATTAGGACCGCTTGGCGTCCGAGATCTTCCGCGGCGGCGAATCGGCGCCGATAAATGTCGTCAAGCATGGCCGCCATGCGATCCGCGGTGAAGGATTGCGTGTCCATGATGTCCCGGCCGACGACCGCCTGGTGGGTCGCGCTGGAAAGGCCGTCCAAGAGATTCATGAAGGGCGCGGCGCGGCCCGAGGTTCCCGCCGCCACGTGCGCGAAGGCCATGGCGTCGGCCTCGCGGCGATCCAGGTAAGCTTGCACGGCCTTTGAACCCAGGAGCGCCGCGGCGTTATTCGCAGCCAGGGCTTTTTGATCCTCAGGATGATCCGTCAAATCCATGACGTCGACGAGGAGCTTCAAGCGTTGAGCCGTGGCGCGCCAGCTCGCGGAGGTTTCCCAGTCAAGCCCGATGGCCGCTTGGAAATCCGTGGAGGCCGCTTCGTAGCGGCGCTCCTTCAACTCTTGCAGAGCCAGCGCGACCCGATCCCCGGCGAAGTTGGAGAGCTTGCTCGGCGTCTTGCGCCTTATGAATCGATAGGTGATGGACGCGCGCTCGGCCATGCCCAAAGTGGAGTTCTCGAGCATGGCCACGTCGAAGGAGAGATTTTTTCTAAACGTGATTCCTGCGCCGAAGGAGATGCCGTCGTCGCCGTAGCCCGCCCGCAGGGCCGCGAAGCCAAGCACGTACTCGCCGCCGAAGTTAAGCATTCCGCTTTGAGAAATGTCGAGCGCCAGCAGGAAAGGGCTGAAAAGACGGTAGGACGCTCCCAGGCTGGCCGCCGTCGGGAGAGAATCCGAGGTTTTGCCCTGCGCGAATTTGACGGCGTTGTCCAGAGTCAGGCCCAGCATCATCTTGCCGTTGAAGAGGGGGCCGTATTGAGCTCCGAAGCTCGCGCCGTAAAGCGTGTCCGAGGCGTTGGCGAGCGAGCGCTGATCAAGCCGGATGTCGCCGCCCAGGGACAAGTCGGGAAGAAGCCAGCCGCGCACGCCGCTGGCCAAGTCCAACGCGGTCTCGACCCAACTGAAGGACCCGGTCGGATTGTTCAAGGCGTCGCGCCCCTGCGCTCCCGAGACGCCGAAGCGAATGATCTCGGCGCCCCAACTTCCCGGGATGCGGCGGTAGTTCCGCGCGTAATCAATCATGTCGTAGGAGGCGCCGCCGAAGAGTTCCTGATGCATGAGGGTCGCCTCGGGCGCGCTCAAAAGCGCCAATCCCGCCGGATTGTAGGCGATTGATTCCGCGTCGCCGGCGACCGCGGTAAAAGCGCCGCCCATGGCCAGGGCCCGCGCGCCGCCGCCGTAATCGAAAATTTGGCCGGGGCTGCCGGCCGGAAGCTGCTGTGCCCGCGCGCCTGCCGCCAGAATCGCCGGAAACAGGAAAACAATCAGGGCGGCGGGGCGGTTCATCAGTGGATCACCCCGATTTTATACGTCGTCTTCCCGCCGCCGGATTGGAAGACTGCGATGTAGATGCCCTTGGACACTTTACGCCCGGTCCCGTCGGCTCCGTCCCAGGTGACGCTGTTGGTCCCCTGCAGTCCGCCGTTTTCTCCGGCGCTGAAATGCATGTCGCGGACCAGCCCGCCGAAAACGTCGAAAATCTTGATGGTGACGTCTTCGTTCGCCGTCAGGTCGTAGACGATGGTGGCTTGCCCGCTACGGGAGTCGAAGGGGTTGGGATAGGAGGAGAGCCCGGAAAAATCCGATCCCGGCGTCGAGCCCACCAGCGCGCGAATTGGGGTCGACGCCGCGCTTAAAAGTCCCGCGCCGCTCACGCTCTGCACTTCGAAAAGATAGGTGCCGGCGGGCAGGTTCTCGATCCCGACCGGCGGCGTGACCAGGCTTGGGGTGGACAGATCGATGCCCTGGGGAGTCAATTCGCCCGCAGCGTCCAGGCCTTGGGCGGTCTGCGCTCCGGTCTTGGCGTTGTGCCAGACGGGAGAGTCGAGATTCATGTACTGCAGAAGATATCCTCTGATCCCAGAGGGTCCGGCCGACGCCGAAGGCCAGGAGGCGATAACCGTGGTCTGCCCCGGCGTGATGGACAAAGGCGTGGGAGCAGCCGGCAGCGTGGTGTCCACGAGCTGCCCGGCGCTTTCACCGGTGGGGCTTGTATACCCAAGGCTTGAACCGACTTTCACGGAGACGTAGTAGCTGGTGCCGGTGAACAACAGCAGGCCCGTCGCGGTGTAGGTGGTGGATGAAGCGGGGACAATCGGCGTAAATGCGCGGATGTCGGTTCCACCCGGAGTGGTGCCGATGGCGTAGGACGCGGAATTGATGGAGCCCAGAGCGACGGTCGAGGTCCATACAAAGGAAAGAGAATCGAAAGTTCCATCATATTGGCCGGTGGGCAGAGTCACCGAGGGCGTTTCGGGCGTGCGGCCGTCAAGGACTTGGGCCAGCGCCGTTTGGAAAGGGAGATTCGCTCCGGAGACCGAGTCGGGAGACAGGACGGAGAGTTGCGAGGCTCCAGAAAGGGCCAGGCCCACGGTGTCCCCGATGGCGGCGTTGGCAGTAGGCGTCAAGGTGACGAAATACACGCTGGAAGACACGCCGACCGTTTGGGCCGAGGAAAACTGGACGTCGGCCACCCCCGAAACGACGGCGGCGCTTCCAATAAACACATCCGAGCCGTCCCACACGCCGTTATTATTCGTGTCGAGATAAACTTTGACGGCGGCCACGCCCGCGTCCGGCAAGGTGCCCAGACGGGTGAAGTTCGCCTGCTTCCAAACCGAAAAGACCGGGCTGGCCCGAGCCGTGATTTTCATGACCGGAGTTTCGACACCCTGGATGACGCCGGAGGAGATGAGATTTTCTGGCAGCACGCTCAATACGTCGGGAGACTTGGAGATCGGAATGACGCTGGAATCGAACGGAAAGCCGGAGTTGACGATGAAATTGGGCGCATTGACTGAAACCGAACTCGCGCTCGAAACCGAGAGGCCCAGGTCCGCGTTATAATTCGCCGTGGAACTGATATCGACGGCCAAGATAAGGCCTGTTTTCGCCTGGCCGACGGTCATGGGCGTCCCCAAGCTCAGGAACGCGACGCCGCTGTGAAAAGGAGAGCTTAGCGAAGCCAGCTCAGTGTCGGAGGAAACGTTTAACACGCCGTTGCCGACATTGTCTTCATAAAGCCGAAGCTCCGTAACGTCGGAATCCGCGGCCGTGCCCAGCGCGTTGACGGTCAAGCCCTGCAGGGCGAGCTCGTATTGCGTGGTGTTGACTTGGAGATTGAGCATCTGCACGGCGGTCGCGCCCTGGGGCAAGCTCCCCGGCGTTGCGTCTTGCCCGGAAACGTTTAAGCCGGCTTCGGTGGCGACGATGGTTCCGGTGCTTGAGACGAAGGGAAACGGCCCCGCCACCGTGCCGATAGGGTTGGTGATGGTGATGGCGGAAGTCGCCGAAAGATTGGCGGCTAGGGTGTCCCCGGCTTGGGCCGTCGGGCTCAGAGCGTAGGAAATGTAATAGACGTAGGTCGTGGACGCGGCTAATGTTCGGTTGAGGCTGATGTCGGCCAAGCCTCCCGAAAAGGTGCCCTGGCCCAGCAGATTGAAGGTGACGGGGTTAAAGGCCTCAGGTGGGCTGGGGTCCTGGTAAACCTTCACCGCGGACACATCCGAATCCAACCCGCTTCCGCTGCGGCGCACGGCAATCTGCGTGATGGTCATCTGCCCCGAGTCCACCGTCAGCGTCGCCTTAAGCACCGCGTATTCGCCGCCCTCGGAGAGTTGGGCCGGCGTCTCCCATTCGGGGGAGACCGTTAGGGTGTTCGCGAGCTCGATGGGGAAAGTGCCGGACGCGAAAGGCTGGGTCGAGAACGTCACCGTGTTCGACGAGTTGGAGAGCGCGACGTCGGATGTGGTGTCAAGCTGGAGTCCGAGCGTGTCGCCGATGGGCGCGCCCCCGGAGAGATTCACAACCGCGAAGAAGATTGCGGGGCTGCTGCCTACGGTGGCCGATGAGGCGCTCGCGGCAAAGGCCACGGTCGAGACGCCGTTGACGAAATCGTCAAGGCCGCTGGAGACCAGGGAATCCACGCCCGATTCGAAAACGCCGTCGCCGTTGGCGTCGCGGTAAAGCGCGATGGAAGAAACGGCATTGGATGGCGCGTCGCCCGTCAGATGAAAGACGACGCTGGAAATCTGCACGGTCCCGCTTCCGGTTTGGCCCGTGATTCTCAGAACGGGAACGTTGTTTTGCCCTGGAGACGCCGCGGTCGGAGCATCGCTGTAGGGCGTTAGAGTGGCGGTCGCGGTCGATGCGGTGATGACGGTCTGACTGGAAATGAACGGCAGGGTGGTCGAGGTCTGCACGTTCCAGTTCTGTCCGGAAAAATTAAATGCCGTCGTGCTGGAAATTTCGGCCTGAAGATCGTCTCCCCCGAGAGCTTGCGGATCTATATTGAAGACGACGAAGTAGTTTTTGGGCGTCGTGGTGAGATTCTCGCTCGATGTAAAAGTCACCGTGGCGATGCCTGCGGCGAAGTTTTGCCCGGAATTGGAAATTTGAACGTCCGACCCGGGCTCAAAGACGCCGTCGCCGTTGGCATCGCGCCAGACCGAGACGCCGTCCACGTCCGAGGCTAAGTTCGTGCCCAGCCCCGAGACGACCAAGATCGACCAGGGCGCGCTTCCCGCCGCGGCGGTTAGCTGGACGCGCACGAACGCGGTTTGCGAGCCCTGGGCGGAAGTCGCCGGCGCGGCGTTGGCGAAAACGGCTTGGACGGTGGGGATGGTCGTCACCAGAACCGCCCAAGGCCCGGATTTGACGATGTTTCCCGCCAAATCGGAGGCTGTGAAGATGACTTGGTTGGTGGCGCCGCAAGGGGAAACGCCGCCGCAGATGGTCGTGCTGGTCGAGGGCGCAAGATTAAGGCTCGTAGCAGAGAAGGTCTGCGTTGAAGTTGAGCCGTCGGAGCCTGGAAGTGAGACCGCGACGGGCACGATTTGGTAAACATCGCCGCTGTTGTAGTCTCCGGCGTAAAGCTTCCCATTGAACGCGGCAAGCGCATCGATATCAGTTCCCACGGATGCTCCACCGTTGTCAATCGTCCAATTATTTCCGTCCACGCTTACGTAGACGTTTCCGTTTCCGGAGTCTCCGGCATAAAGCTTGCCGTTAAATTCGGCGAGAGCTGCAATGCTGTTTCCAACGGCACTCCCTCCATTGGTGGCGGACCAACTGCTGCCGTCAGAGCTCGCAAAAATATCCGGAGGAGAACCGCCGGCGGCATAGAGCTTGCCATCGTAGACGCTTAGGGCCTGGATGGTTCCGGCAAGCCCTATGCCGCCGTTGGCGGCGATCCAGTCGTTCCCATTCGCGCTGATATAGATATGGCCGCTATTGTCTGCGGCGTAGAGCTTGCCGTTGAATGCGGCCAAGGATTGGATGCCGCTTCCAATAGCGTTCCCATTGTTGCTCGCGGTCCAGATGTTTCCATCGGTGCTGGCGTAGACGTGGCCGCTCGCGCTGTAGTCTCCGGCGTAGAGCTTGCCGTTGAACACGGACAGAGCGCGGATGTCGGCCCCGACCGTCACGCCGCTGCTCCAGTTGTTTCCGTTTGCGCTCGAGTAGACGCGGCCAGTGGTGTCTGCCGCATAGAGGCTGCCGTTGAATATCGTCATAGCCGCGATAGTGCCGCCTATACCGGCTCCGCCGTTTGTGGCGGTCCATGTGTTGCCATTGGCGCTCACGTAAACATGGCCGCTCTGATCTCCCGCGTAGAGATTGCCTTTAAAAACTGCCATGGAATAGATTTTGTTTCCAACGGCCGCTCCTCCATCGGTAACGGCGGCGGTTGAATCATCGATCCAGTGCGCTCCGGCGTCGGTCGAATACATGACGCCGTAGCCGGAGGCGAACTGCGGGTCGTCGTGGCCGTCGCCCGCGAAAGGCAGGGCGCCGGTCGAAACAGCCAGCCCCGTGCCGGAGTCCTGGAGCGTCATCTCAACGGTCACGCCTTGACTAAGATTGTTGAATTGGCTTTCGCTTAGGAGGCCCTGATTGCCGACGCTGTAAAACGCGGAGGCGGTCGGAGAAGCGAAATCCGCGGTGAAACTGGCCGTCTGGGACCAGAGCCCTTGGTCGCCAAGAAGACCGTTTCCGACCGCCACGCGCCAGTAATAGGCCGCGTTGCCGGCCAAGGTGAAGGTGGAGAGATATACCCCGTCCGCGCTCGAAGACATGGTCGAAGCGATGACCGCCGGGGTGGAGATGGAGATGACGATGTTCCCCGCGCCGAAATTTGGGTCTCCCTTGGAGACTTGCAGTATATAGGAAGGGCTGGCGATTCCCGCGATGGTCGCGGTGGCCGCTCCAATCCAATCGAAATTAGGCTGGACATTGATATTGCCCGCGGGGTAAGTGGGAGTAGAAATGGCCGTGGCGAGAGACGTGTCCACCAGGATGGCGTAGGGTCCGGCCGTCGCCACGTTGCCCGCCATGTCCGAACCGGTGAAGACGATTTGGTTTGTGGCGCCGCACGGGGAGACGCCGCCGCAGGTGGCCGTATTTGTCGAGTCAGCGAGATCTAGGCCCGAGACGGACAGCGTTTGGGCCGAATTGGCGCCGTTGGAGCCCGAGAGCGTCGCGACGAGAGGGGAGATTCGATAAATCTTGCCGTTCCCGTCATCTCCAACGTAAAGATTATTGTTGAAGCCGGCCAAGCCGTAGATGTTAAGGCTTCCAATGGACGCGCTTGAAACGGCCGCGGTCCAGGAGTTCCCATCCGCGCTGACGTAAAGCCCATTGCCAAAATCCCCCGCATAGAGTTTGCCGTTAAAGGCGGCCAAAGAAACGATTTGGCTCCCCACGGCCGCGCCGCCGTCGGTGGCGCTCCAGGAATTCCCGTTCGCGCTGACGTAGATTTTCCCGGTGCCTTCATCCCCGGCGTAGAGCTTGCCGTTGAACGCCGCTAAGGAGTAAATGCTTGAGCCCACGGTCGCGCCGCCGTTGACGGCGCTCCAGGACTCGCCGTCCGCGCTGGCGTAGATCTTTCCATTGCCGGCGTCTCCGGCATAGAGCTTTCCGTTGAATGAAGCCAAGGCAAGGATGCTGCCGCTTCCCAAAGCCGATTGCGATGCGGCCATGGTCCATGAATTTCCATCCGCGCTGACGTAGATATTCCCGTTGGTGAAATCTCCCGCGTAAAGCCGTCCGTTGAACTTTGCCAGGGCCTGGATGCTGCTTCCCACGGCCGCGCCGCCGTTGACGGTGATCCAGGAATTGCCGTTCGCGCTGGCGTAAATATTCCCGTTGCTGGCGTCTCCGGCGTAGAGCTTGCCGTTGAATACGGCAAGCGGCCTGATGTGGACGCCGACCGCGACTCCTCCATCGGTGGCGCTCCAGGAATTCCCGTCCGCGCTGTCGTATATCTTGCCGTTGGCCCAATCCCCCGCGTAGAGGCTCCCGTCAAATTGGGCCAGTGACATGATTTTGCTTCCCACGGGAACTCCGCCATTGACGGTCGAGGTCGCCGAATCGTCGATCCAACTCTGCCCCGCGTCCGTCGAATACATGACTCCGAACCCCGATGTCGCCTGAGGATCATCGTGCCCGTCGCCGGCGAAGTTTAATGCATCGGTCGACACCGCCAATCCCGTCCCGGAGTCCTGCAGCGTGATTTGCGCCGTCACGTTTTTGGTCAGGCTGTTGAACTGGCTCTCGCCGACTTGCCCGGCCGAACCGACGCTCTCAAAACCTGAGGCGGCGGGCTTGGCGAAATCCGTCGCGAAACTCGCTGCCGTGGACCAGGGGGAGGGCGCGTTATTGCCGTCGATTGTCCTCACGCGCCAATAATATGTGGTGGCGTCGGAGAGGCTTCCGCTGTAAAGATAGGCGCCGTCGGCCGTGGGCGCCATCGTGGAATTAACCACGGCGGGGGTAGAAACATCAATGACGATGTTCCCCGCGCCGAAACCGGAATCTCCCTTGGAAACCTGGAGTTCGTAGTCGGCTCCGGCCGAGAGGCCCGCCACCACGGACGTGCTCGGGCCCTGCCAGTCGAAGTTCGGCTGAACGTTGGTGTTGCCGTCGGGGTATGTCGGCGTGGAGATGGCCAGGCCGACCGGAATATCCACCAAGACTGCGTAAGGGCCGGGCGCGACCGCGTTGCCCGCCCGATCCGATCCGGTGAAGATGACTTGGTTGGTGGCGTTGCACGGGAAAGAGCCGCCGCAGGTAACGGTGTTGGTCGAGTTCGCGAGATTGTTGAGGGCCGCGGAAAGAGTTTGCGCCGAAGCCGTTCCATCCGAACCCGAGAGGGATGCGGTGTTGGGCGTGAGCTGGTAAATTTTTCCCGTGTTGTCTCCAGCGTAAAGCCGGCCGTTGAAGGCGGCCATGACGCCGGCAGGGCCTATGCCGTTAAAAACCGGGACGAAGGAAACGGTCCCAGGAAGCAGGACATAAATTTCATTGCTGCCCGTGGCGTAAAGTTTGCCGTTGAAAACAGTGAAACTGTATACATGGTCGCCCAGCCCTATCCCGCTCCAAGAGGTTCCATTCGAGCTGGCTGCAGCGCTGTCGGAACCTGCGGACCCAACATAAAATTCGCCGTTGAACACGGCGAGGGTGGGGGGATCGACTACAGCGGCAAGATTCGAGGTCGCCAAGCTCCAAGAAAACCCATCCGTGCTGACATGGAGACCCACGCTGGTGGGGCTTCCTGCATCCAAAGCGTAAAGTTTGCCCTTGTAGGCGCTTAGAGCCGTAATGCCGTATTGGGAGGATGTGATCGCCGGAACGGCATTCCAAGTCGTTCCATCCGCGCTGACGGAGACAGTTTCGGACGAGGCCGCTATCAATTGATTGTTGAAAACGGTCAAGCTGCTGACTGGATAGGGAAGCCCGATGCTCGCGCCCGAACTCCAAGCGGTCCCGTTGTAGGCGTAGACGTTGCCGCCATTGTCTCCGGCGTAGAGTTGCTTGTTGAATACGGCGAGAGAAGTGATGTCCGCCGCCACCGGTCCGCCGATGGAATTTCCCCAATGCGTGCCGTCCGCGCTGACGTAGATGTTTCCGTTGCTGTCTCCGGCGTAAATTTTTCCGTTAAACACGGCCATGGAGGTGATGCTGCCACCCACGGAGCCGACCGCGGCGGTGGAGGCATCATCTATCCAGGTATTGCCCGCGTCCGTGGAATAAATGACCCCGTAGCCCGAGGTCGTCTGCGGGTCATCGTGCCCGTCGCCGAGAAAGCTCACCGCGTAGGTCGAGACGGCCAGTCCCGCGCCCGAGTCTTGGAGCGTTATTTCCGCAGGAACGGAAGCCGCGTTGCTAAAGCTGCCCTCGCCCTGGAGCCCTCCCGTGGAACTAATCGTGACGAAATTAGACGCTGCGGGAGCCGTCACATCGTAGCCGAAGGGTCCGATGTCCTCCTGGGTTCCGGCGGCGCCTCCGGAATCAAAGCCCTCGGCGTGGAAATACCACTGTCCTTCGGAGACGGCGTTCTCGCTTTGAGTGCCGGAGGTCCAGGATGTTTCGCCCGCGCCGCAGGAGAGCCCGGTGTCTGCGCCGTTGAACGCGTAGGTCGGGCTGTTGTCCCAGCGGGCGCACGCGGAGGCGACGTTGTTCAAGCCAAAATTTGCGCCGAAAACGAAGATGGGATTATTGGTCCAAGTGGTGGAAGAGGCGTCGAGAGGAGTGACGCTTATGGCGGCTTGGGCCCAGACTGCGGTGGAGGAAAAAAAAACGGCAGCCAGCGCGAAAATGAGTGCGGAAGCCGCCTTTTTCATATTAACGTTAGTATATAGAGGGAGTTGCGCCCAATCACGAAGGAATCGCGAAGTTCCGCAAGAACAAATAAGCCCTTATTTTTTGACAGTTTGACGCAATTAGACGAATCCTGCGAATTTGATATGATCGCCACTGCCGATAGAAAACGACATGGCGCGAGCGTCCCTGTTCATCGTCAGCCGGACACCGCTTTTGGCCCGTCGCTGGGCCAAGCTCTTCGATCACGAGTGTTCGGCGGCCGTGCGGGATTTGGAGAAATTCAGGTTCGCGGGGGAAGAACAGGCGCCGCGGCCCGACCTTGTCCTTCTCGATTACGCCTGCCTGACGGAGCCGCAGGCTGATTTTTTGCGGCGCTTAAAAGCCATTTATCCTAAGACGTCTTTCATCCTGACTTCCTTCGCGTTTCTGGATAATTCCCGCATTGTGGAGATGCTGGAAGCCGGCGCCGATGATTATTTTTCGCAGTCCTTTCCTCCGGACTTGGTGCGCGCCAAGATCAGGGCTCACCTCAGGCGCATCGGGGCGGGCAAGGCTTCGCGGCCGGATGCCAAGCGGTTCGTCAAAGGCGGGAAAAATTTGAGGCTCAACGTGCCTCTGCGGCGGGTGTATCGCCGCGCGGACGGCGCGCGATGGGAACCTTTGGTTTTTCTGACGCCTTCGGAATGCGTCGTCTTGGAGGCGCTGTTTTCCCGGGCGCCTGCGCCCGTCGAGCGAGGGATGCTCCGGGATTTGATCGCGCGCGACGCCGATTCCGGCATTCGCATCAGCAGCGTGGACAAGCACATCGAGTCGCTGCGGGGGAAACTGGCGCCGGAGGGCCGCCGCATCCGCACCATTTACGGCAAGGGGTATTCCTGGGATGAATAAGAAAAGCGCGAAGAAGTTGACGGTGCTGCTGGCCGAGGACGACGAGATGCTGCGCGGGATGGTCGCGGAAATCCTCTCGGGCGGCGGCTACCGGGTTTTGGCGGCGGAGGACGGGCAGGCGGCGTGGGAAAAAATCACCGCGCAAGGGGCGGACATGGCCGTGCTCGACTGCAACATGCCGCGCCTCGACGGCCTGGCTTTGACCAAACGTCTGCGGAAGGATCCGCGTTTTTCCGGAATGCCCATCATGATGCTGACCGTCAAATCCATGGTGGAAGACCAATTGGTCGGCTACGGCAGCGGCATCGATGACTACCTTCCCAAACCTTTCGATGATCAGGTTCTGCTGGCCCGCCTCAAGGTTCTTGCGCGGCGCATCCTGAGCGCGTAGCGATCGATTGTCTCGGAATAGAGAAAAAGCTAAGATCCCTCGAGGGATCTTCTGAATTTTGGAGAGGTGGCCGAGCGGCTGAAGGCGGCGGTTTGCTAAAGCGAATCCCGCCTTTTCGTCCTTCCGCAGTTCCGCAGTTTCCTACCGAGTGAGAAACGGTTTCTCGATGAGAAATCGCCCGATTTCTTAGCCGCCGTCTTTTGCGAAGCGTTGCCGGGCTTTGTCCGATTTTGCCGAAAAGCGGTCACTTTTCTGGCCAGTATTTCTAACACCACATCGACATGGTTTCGTGCTGCCAAGAAAGCCCGACTCGGCATAGGACGAGACCCGGAATTAGGGGGGAGGGAGGCCGTTACTACCTGCGTCGGTACGGATTCGCGTCATCTCAATGAGATATTCTTCGATACTCTTTAGATTTTTCGATTTTGCGTTCATGATTCTCTCAAACCATACACCATCGGCCGCAAGTCTTACGACACGAAGCTCGACTCTCGAATCAGTTTTCAAATGTCTCTTTAGGCGTTTGCTCACCCAGTTATCCCAAATCCTTCCGACCAGATCTTTAGAGGCCATTAGACTCAAGAGCGCGCCCCAAATTCCACGTTCAGCTGCGCTTTCCGAGAATGCGGCCCTAATGTATGCACGAGTAAAGCATCCGTCGGAATTCTCCTCCTCTGCCATCAGTCGATCAAACTGCTTGTCCAATCGCATCAACAGTATCTGCATCAGCTCCGTCACCAACTTCTCTTTGCTGTCGAAGTGATGAAAGAAAGCCCCCTTGGTAACGCCCGCCAATTTACTCACTTTGTTGACGGTGACATCAGCCATGCCCTTGGTCGCAGCGAGTTCGAAAGCGGCATTCAAGAGGGATTCTCTAACGAAGAGAGGGTCCTTCTTTTTCATGTATGCGTTTTTTACTTTAGTCGACTTCATTTCAAAAGTTTCCTCAACATCTCAAAATTGTATTCCATTAGATGAACCGGCGGCACAAATTAAACGATTGCTTTAAAAGATACCATATGGTATCTTTAATGAGGACGCCATCCAAAACGGGCCGTAGCGCCGCTGCATCAGCGTTGCTTCAGGGCAGTTGAAAACAACTTGCGAGGTGAATCATGACCGGCAAAGAATCGAGCGAGATGAAGCCTGTCGTTGGCTCAGAATTAGCAGTGGCTCACCTTGTCTTAAAGGTAGCCAACCTTGAGAGCAGTTGCCAATTCTACTCGAATCTCGGCCTTCCTCCATTCGCTACCGACGAAGGGGTCGCAATTATTGAACTACGCGGAGGCACTCATCTTCTATTGATGTCAGCTGATCATCCGGCTGGAGACGATGTAGCGGAGAGTTTGACAGGACAATTCAATAAAAAATTGTCTGAGAAATTCGATCTCATGATTAAAGGCAAAAGCTTAAATGAATTGGAAAAATATCGCTTAGAGCTCATCAGTCGGGGAATAGCAGCAGGAGATATCCCTGATGAAACTTCTTTTGGACATCATCTTTTTTGCATAAAGGACCCCGATGGGAACGGCATAACGATTTACACTAGCCACGCAACCAAGTGATCAGAAGGCTCTGCCGTTGATTTCGGGAATATCAAGCAAGCGCTCCTGAAAAACTTGACAAATCCGAGTTGATACTTTATACTAACATTGTATTAACGGAGGCGATCATGGTTAAGAAACTCACCGCTCACGGCAACAGCGCCGCTCTCGTGATCGACAAGCCGATCATGGAGCTCCTGCACATCACCATGGACACTCCTCTCGACATCTCCACCGACGGCAAGAACCTCATCATCTCGCCCGTCACTGACTCCGCGCGCGAGAAGGCGTTCAATTCCGCACTCAAGCGCGTCGTCTCCAAGCACGGCAAGACCTTCGCAAAACTGGCTAAGTGAAAGAGCCGTCGTTTCTCACCTTCGCTGAGGTCCTGGAGATCCAGCGCGTCCAGACCGAGAATTACGGCGGCGATCTCACGCTTCGAGATCGCGGCATGCTCGAGTCCGCACTAGCCATGCCGGAATCTACCTTTGGCGGAGAATTCCTCCACACAACTCTCTTCGCCATGGCGGCCGCCTACGCCTACCACATCGCGGAAAATCAGCCGTTCGTGGACGGCAACAAGCGAACAGGACTCGCCGCGGCCCTCGTGTTTCTCGCGATCAATGGCGTCGAGATCGAGGACCTCAAGGGCCGGCTCTACGACGCCATGATGGACATCTCTGCGCGCAAGCTTTCAAAGGAAGGCTTGGCCGCGCTCTTGAGCGAACTGGCCAACGGTCAGTAATCCCTCCTCAGTTCCAGTTTCTGGCCTGGATAGAAATACCTTCAACCGCGAACAAACTTAGGTAATTCTATCCGCCTCACTTCCCAGACTGGTCACAAAAGTGGTCACTTTAAGCCGGGTGGCGATTTGTCAGTTGTTGTGGACGAGACGATCTCTCCTCGTACCATCCTCCTTCAAGGGGGGAAAACAGACGGTTTGCTGAACAGTTGGCACGACGAGGGAATCGAAGAGATTGTCTCGGAATAGGGAAAAAGCTAAGATCCCTCGAGGGATCTTCTGAATTTTGGAGAGGTGGCCGAGCGGCTGAAGGCGGCGGTTTGCTAATGCGTTTTAGGCCCCTCTGGAAAACACGGCCGGCCCGGTTTCTCGTCGAGGATGGCGGATAGGCGTGAAGTCTCATCCTGCCTCTTGGACCCAAAAACACTACGTAAACACTACGCTAGAAACGACCCATGAGCGCACCGGAAAAGTATAAATCGTTCGCGGCCGCGGTCATCGCCCGCTACGAATCAACGACGCCTTCCTCCTCGCCGGCGGACCCCGAGGAGGTCGTCGAAGTTGTTCGACATGAGCTGGAAGCCAACCTCGCGGCCGCCGCGCCAAAAAACTGCGGCATAGCCAAAATCACAGCCGTCCGCATCGGCTGGGACGAGGAAGCGGCCGAGGACTTTGAAGCCTATGTCGGGCTTCCAGGCCCGCTTTTCCGCTTGGACGGCCATGATCGCGACGGTCTTCGTCCCTTGCGCATTCAACTATTATTCATGGAGTCCGACATTCACGTGACCTTCATCCTGACGCCCGGCCACGATGCCAGCTCGGTCTATTATGGCCAGAAGCGGACATGCCGGCATGCCGCGGTGGTTTTGGGCTTGTTCGGGCTATCCGTGATTCGTCTCTACGGCCACGGCTATCGCCGGATCATCGATACTCCGATTGATGATAATGTCCGCAAGCTCTATACGAGAATGGGCTTCGACAACGGGGAGATGTTGGATTTGGGCAACCGAGCGCGCATTCAAACTCTCGTCGATTTTGTCGTTCGCAGCATCACCCCATTCAAGCTCGATCCTTCGCCGCTCCACTATTGAGCCGCGCCCCGCGGCCGCCGGCCAAAAGGCCCTTGACAAGTGGTATACCACATGGTATAGTATCGTCATGAAGAATAAGGAGTCGGCGCACCGAGTACAGAAGCTGCGAAAAGCGCTCGGCCTCAGCCAAGAGGATTTTGCCCGCTTGCTGGGCCTGGCCTTTCAGACCGTCAACCGCTGGGAGAACGGCTTGGCGGCTCCTTCCGGCCTAGCGGATTCGCTGCTGGAATCCGTCGGAAAGATTGTCGCCTCCGGCCGCTCCGCCGAACTCATCGAGGAGTTTCGCTCAGGTGCGCTCGGCGCCGGGAGTTCCAAAGCCTACCATCGCATTTTCTCGATGGCGTTCGGGACTCAGCCTCCCGTGCCTGCGCATCGCTGAACTTCTGGAAGCCGCCCGCCTGGGCTTGGTGCAAGCCCCCGCGGTCATCAAAATGCCATAATCTCATATCGTGCCAGGCCCTCGCGCCAAACTGGTGCGAGGGCCTGACCTATTGCACGGGAAGATTGCATCGGTGCAATACGCTGTGCAATAGCGGGAGATTGAATTTGAAGAAAAGCGTCGGTAACGAATGGATTTTTCCCATTGCATTATTGCATCAAAACTTTGCGTCAGATGCAATTCTTAGTGCAATGTCGAACCCTGCCTTCGCCACCCAGATCCCCGCGCCAGGAGGCAAAAACTCATGAAGTGGATCGCGCCGCCAAAGAAGGACGACGATAACGGCACCCTGGAGAAGCGCCTCTGGGACGCCGCCGACCAGCTTCGCGCCAACTCGGGTCTCACGGCCCAGCAATACTCCCAGCCGGTCCTGGGCCTGATCTTCCTGCGCTTCGCGGAAGTCCGGTTCTCCGCCTGTCGGGCTGCCCTGGAAAAGAAAGCCGCCGGAGGCCGTCGCGGGTCCCGCCTGGATGACCCCGCGGCCTACCACGCGGAGAGCGTGCTGTTTCTCGCGCCGACCGCCCGCTTCGATTATCTCCTGAAGCTCCCCGAAGGAACGAATGCCGGCAAGGCCGTCAATGAGGCCATGCGCGACATCGAGAAGCAAAATCCCCAGCTCGCGGGCGTGCTCCCCAAGACCTACGAAATCTTCAGCGGGACCCTCCTCAAGGAACTGCTCAAGAAGGTATCGGAGATCCCCGCCACCCTCGACTATGACGCTTTCGGCCGCATCTACGAATATTTCCTGGGAGAGTTCGCCCGGACCGAGGGCCAAAAGGGTGGAGAGTTCTTCACGCCAAGCAGCATCGTCCGCTTTCTCGTCGAGGTCCTTGAGCCTTATCACGGCCTGGTCCTGGACCCGGCCTGCGGCTCGGGCGGCATGTTCGTGCAGAGCGCGCGCTTCGTCGCCGAGCACAAGAAGAACCCCTCGGCCGAACTTTCGATCCACGGCCAGGAGAAGGTGGACGCGACGACCGCTCTCTGCCGCATGAACCTCTCCGTCCACGGCCTCGAAGGAGACATCAAGAAAGCCATCAGCTATTACGAGGACCTCCACCAGAGCCCCGGCCGCTTCGACTTCGTGCTGGCCAATCCGCCGTTCAACGTCAACGCGGTGGACAAGGAACGTCTCGCCGCCGATGTCGGGCCAAGCCGCCGCTTTCCCTTCGGCCTGCCGCGCGCGGACAACGCGAACTACCTCTGGATTCAGATTTTTTACTCATCGCTTGGTCCCAAGGGTCGGGCCGGGTTCGTCATGGCCAACTCCGCCTCCGACGCTCGCGCCACCGAGCAGGACATCCGGCAGAAGCTCATCGAGGCCAGCGGCGTCGATGTGATGGTCGCGGTCGGGCCCAACATGTTCTACACCGTGACCTTGCCTTGCACGCTTTGGTTCCTGGATCGGAGCAAGAAGAAGACGCCTCGGGCCGACAAGGTCCTTTTCATCGACGCCCGCCACATTTATCGCCAAATCGACCGCGCCCACCGAGACTGGACGGCCGAGCAGATCGCGTTTCTCGCCAACGTCGTGCGCCTCTACCGTGGCGAGGAGGCAGATTTCACGCTCGGCGGCGACGAGGCCAAGGCGAAGCTCCAGGAAGTCTTCGGAAAGAAGCTGGCCTACCATGACGTGCCGGGCCTCTGCAAGGCCGCGACGGCCAAGGAGATCGCGGCCCAGGGCTGGTCGCTCAATCCCGGCCGCTATGTCGGCGTCGCGCCCGGCGAAGAGGTCAGCGACGAGGACTTCAAAGAGAAGCTCGAAGCCTTGAACGTGGAATTGGAAACCTTGACCGGCCAGGCTCATGCCCTCGAAAAACTGATCTCAAAAAACGTTGCTGAAGTGCTGGAGCAGTAATGTCGACAGATATCAAGTGGCAACCACGCCGGCTCGATGAACTCGGCGTGGTTGGACGAGGGAAATCTCGACACAGGCCCCGCAACGACGCGCGGCTCTATGGTGGCGCCCATCCATTTATTCAGACCGCGGATATCATGGCGGCCGATCCCTACATCACCGCCTATTCGCAAACCTATTCGGATTTTGGGCTTCAACAAAGCAAACTCTGGCCACCCAATACGCTTTGCATGACGATTGCCGGTGCGAACACGGCAAAAACTGCCATCTTAAAATTTGAGGCATGCTTTCCTGATAGCGTGGTAGGATTCATCCCCAACGAGAAAGAGGCAGACCTGCACTTCGTCAAATATTCTCTTGATGCCATGAAGGTCCATTTTCTTGCAGTTTCAAGAGGAGCGACCCAGGACAACCTTAGCTTGGACAAACTCTTGTCATTCCCGATTCATACGCCACCGCTTCCTATTCAAAAACGCATCGCAGGTATCATCTCGGCCTACGATGACCTGATCGAAAACAATCTGCGGCGTATCAGGATTCTTGAGGCGATGGCGCGCGTGCTTTACCGCGAGGCGATGGCCGATTCAAAATCGACAATTTCCATGAAGGCGCTGAGTTCCCCTTACTGGGAATTTATCTCCGAGAATGTAACGCCATATTCTGGGAAGCGTCGATATTACGCGACAGCCGATGTCGATGGCCATTCAATTGTAGGGGATGGCATCGAGTATTTCTTCTCGGATAAACCCAGCCGGGCGCAGAAACAGCCTGAGAAATACTCAATTTGGTTCGCACGCATGAAAGATACCCACAAGATTGCCTGGTTTACTGAAGCCAATCAGGACGTAGCGCAGAACTCAATTCTCTCTTCAGGCTTCGCAGGTTTTCGTGCGAGGCATCCTAGCTACTTCCCGGTTCTATTTCTGACCATCAGCTCTCCGGAATTTCATACTCAGAAAGATCTTTTCTGCTCGGGCGCCACTCAAATGTCTCTGACCAATGAGGGACTGAGCCGCATCGAAGTGCAATTACCCTCTGAGCAGATGGCCCGCCGTGTAGGCGAACAAACTCTACCTATGTTGAACCAGATGCTGGTTTTTCATCAACAAAACTTAAACCTACGCAACACTCGGAACCTCCTAGTGCCACGCCTCATTTCTGGACAAGTGCCCTTGGCAGAACCTGCACTTAGCGCATGAACCCCTACAGCGAGGAGCACTTGGTCGAGGAGCCTGCGGTCAAACTCTTCGCCGCGCTGGGCTGGCAGACGGTATCGGCCATGGACGAGGTGTTCGGGGCCGACGGCACCTTGGGCCGCGAGACTCCGGGCGAGGTCGTGCTTTTGACACGCCTGCTCGCGGCCCTCAAGAAGCTGAATCCCGCATTCCCGCCGGAGGCGATCACAGCCGCTATTGACGAGTTGGCCCGCGACCGCTCGGCCATGAGCCTCGTGTCGGCCAACCAAGAGGTCTACGAGCTGCTCAAAAACGGCGTGAAGGTCTCGATCCCCGATCCCTCGGGCCGCGGCGGCCAGAAAATCGAGCGGGTCCGCGTGGTGGACTGGCAGACCGCCGGCAACAACGACTTCCTCCTCGTCAGCCAGTTCAGCGTCACCGGCTCGCTCTATACCTGCCGGCCCGATCTGGTGGGCTTCATCAACGGCCTGCCCGTCGTCGTCATCGAGCTCAAGAAGCCAGGAGTCCCGGCGAAGGTGGCGTTCGATGAGAATCTGACGAGCTACAAGCACCATCAAAACGGCATACCTCCTCTCTTTTGGACCAACGCCTTCCTGATCGCCTCCAACGGCACGGAGAGCCGAGTCGGGACCATCACGGCGGATTGGGACCGTTTCTCCGAGTGGAAGCGCGTTGAGCGAGAGGACGAGCCCCGCAAGGTGTCCCTTGAAGTCATGCTCCGCGGCACTTGCGAGCCGATGCGCCTGCTGGACCTTATGGAAAATTTCACGCTCTTCTCCGAACACAAGTCCGGGCTGGTAAAAATCCTGGCCCAAAACCACCAATTCCTCGGCGTCAACAAGACCATCGCGGGGATGGAGGCCGCCAAGCAGGCCGGCCACGGCCGGGGCGGCGTCTTCTGGCAGACCCAGGGCTCCGGCAAGAGCTTTTCCATGATCTTCTTTTCGCAGAAAATCTTGCGCAAGCTAACCGGCAACTGGACCTTCGTGGTCGTGACGGATCGCGTGGAGCTTGACGAGCAAATCGCCAAGACCTTCAAGGCAGCGGGTGCCGTCAGCCAGGCCGAGAGCGAGGCCTGCCATGCCCAAAGCGGAGCCCAACTCCGGGACCTCCTGCGCGGCAATCACCGCTACGTCTTCACCTTGATCCACAAGTTCCAGACCCCGGAGATGCTTTGCGACCGGCGTGACGTGATCGTCCTCACGGATGAGGCACACCGCAGCCAATACGACACCATGGCTCTGAACATGAGGGCCGCGCTGCCCAAGGCCACTTTCATCGCTTTCACGGGAACCCCGCTCATCGCCGCGGAGGAACGGACGAAGGAGGTCTTCGGTGACTACGTGTCGGTCTACGACTTCCAACAGTCCGTCGAGGACGGCGCGACCAAGCCGCTCTACTACGAGAATCGCGCCCCCGAGCTTCGGCTGGAGAATCCGGACCTCAACGATGATCTCTACGCCGTCATCGAGGCTGCGGACCTTGACGAAAACCAGGAAAGAAGGCTGGACCGAGAGCTTGGGCGCCAGTATCACCTTCTGACGAGGGACGAGCGTCTGGAGGCCATCGCCAAGGACATCGTCTCGCATTTTCTGGGACGCGGCTTTCAGGGCAAAGCCATGGTCGTTTCCATCGACAAGGCCACCGCCCTCAAAATGCACGACAAGGTGCACAAGCATTGGAAAGAAGAACGCGCCCGCGTGGAGAAGGAAGCCGCCAAGCGGACGCAACCGAGCGAAGAGCACGCGGCGGAACTTAGGCGAAGGCTCGACATCCTTCGCTCCACGGACATGGCCGTGATCGTCTCCCCCGGCCAGAATGAAATCGAGCAGATGAAGGCGCTCGGCCTCAACATCGCCCCTCACCGGAAGCGGATGAGGGATGAAAAGCTCGATGAGAAATTCAAGGAATCCGAGGACCCCCTGCGCCTGGTCTTCGTCTGCGCCATGTGGATGACCGGCTTCGACGTGCCGAGCTGCTCGACGATCTATCTGGACAAGCCCATGCGCAACCACACCTTGATGCAGACCATCGCGCGCGCGAACCGGGTCTTCCCAGGAAAAAATAACGGCCTCATCGTGGACTACGCCAACGTCTTCGCTTCCTTAGAAAAGGCGCTGGCGATCTATGGTAAGGGGAAGGATGGCGCCAGCCCCGTTCGAGACAAGAAGAAGCTCGTCGAGGAGTTGCGCCAGGCCTTCGCCGCGGCCACGGCCTTCTGCGCGAAGCATGGCGTCGATATCCCGGGTATCGACGCTATCTCGCCAAAAGGGATGGACCGCCTGACGAAGATCGGCGACGCTGTGGAGCTGTTGATCTCCCCCGATGGCGTACGGAAGGAATTTCTCGCCCACGAGCGGCTGGCGGCCACGCTCCTGGAGGCCGTGAAGCCCGACCCGGCCGCGCTGGAATTCTCTTCGCTGGCGGCGCTCCTGGACATGCTCGCGATGATCATCCGTGAACGCACCGGCGCGGGGCGACCCCCGGATATCAGTGAAGTGATGAAGGAGATAAGCCTCGTCCTCGATGGTTCTATCGCCGCTGATGGGTTTACCATCCACCGCGCGGATGGGCACGGACTCGTGGACCTTTCCAAAATAGACTTCGATACCCTGGCGAAGAAATTCAAGAAATCGGGGCGCAAGAACGTCGAGCTCGAGGAGCTCAAGGCGGCGATCCGCAAGCAGCTTGAGCGGCTCATCCGCTTCAATAAGACACGAACCGACTACCTGTCCAAGTTCGAGGAGCTTGTCGAGTCCTACAACGCCGGCAGCCGCAACATCGAAGACCTGTTCCGCGAGCTGCTCAACCTCAGCCGCTCCCTTTCTGAAGAGGAAGAGCGCCATGTCCGGGAGCAAATGTCCGAGGAGGAGCTGACCGTCTTTGACATTCTGACGCGACCGGGGCCGGATCTGTCCCCGGCGGAGCGCGATGAGGTCAAGCGGGTCGCGCGAGGCCTCCTGGCTAAGCTCAAGGCCATCCTTGTGTTGGATTGGCGACAGAAGTCCCAGGCGCGCGCCCAGGTCAGGCTCGCCATCGAGGACGCGCTTGATGATGGGCTCCCGCCGCCCTACACGAAGGACCTCTATCGACGTAAGGTCGGCGCCATTTTCGAGCACGTGTACGAGAGCTACAGGGGGGAAGGCACAAGCGTCTATTCGGCATAACCAGCAAACTTGTTTCCATCCCCTCGGCCTCAAGCCAAGGGGATTTTTTCTGTTGACACAGCAATTACACAACTACTACAATTGCACATCGTATTTGGAGGTTAAAATGAACCAACAACCAAGTATTGCCGAATTGGAAGCCATTCTCGACCGCGAGGAAGAGACGGCAATCGAAATTCTCCCCAATGGAGAAATCCGAGCCCAGGGACAATCCGCCTCAGCCCAGCTCGCAGGGAAGAAGCCCCTGACCATGCGCGAGGACCTTGGCGGAGAATATGCCGTGATCCGGCCGGGGGCCCCATGGACCTGGTAAGAATCCAAGCCGAGTACACCGCGGCCCGACAACAATTCTCCTACGTTGAACTTCATCCGACCACCCAGGGGAGCGTGTTTGCGAAGGCCGCGCTTCAGCCCACGCCACAACAGTTCTATGTTGTCGCGGTCCATTTTCCCAACGACTACCCCAACAGCATGCCGCGGGTCTATGTCCAGAAGCCCACGATCGACTCGGCCTCACCGCATCAATATAAGGAAGGGCACATTTGCTTCCTACACCCGTCGATGTGGAATCCCGGCGTCCATGATCTCAAATTCGTAATAGCCCGGACCGCCAAGTGGCTGTCGAAGTACGAAATTTGGAAACAGAGCAGGCGCTGGCCGGGCGCGAGCGTGGCGCACTGACATGGAACAATCCATGCCGTTAGAGTTTCAGTCTCTAACCATGATGGATTTAAGGAGTTCTCCCGGCGAGGTGCTGGACAGGGTCTCAAAAAACAACGAGTCCTTTCTCATCGAGCGGAACGGCCAGCAGTTGGCCTGCCTCGTCCCCGTTTCTTTATTCCTCCCGGACATAAAGCGCTCCACTTTAAATTCAGAGCTTGCCCAGCTTCACCAAAAAGGCGAGTTGCCAAGGGCAGCAATCACGCCGGAGAAGGGAATCCAGTTATTTTTTACAGAGGGAGCTCCAGGAAAGGAATTTACGATTGAAATAGTGCTGCCCCACAAGTATCCCTCGGTGGCCCCCAAGGTCTACGTTACCCCAGTAAATGACGATGCCCCGCATCGGTGGAGAGACGGCGCGCTTTGCATCTTCGGCGCGGTCGCGAACTGGAATCCTGGCAAGCACGACGCCAGTTTTGTCCTTCAATTAGCCAGGAAGTGGTTGGAAGGTTACAAGGAATGGGAAAAAACAGGCAGGTGGCCAAGCAAGGCCGTCGAGACATCGAAATGACCGACGACAAGACATTTTCGCGCCTTGAGAAGCTTTTTGATATCGGCATGCTGGCCGACTCCAAGGTGCTTATAGCAGGCTGCGGGTCTGGCGGGAGCCATGTAGCCCTACAGTTAGCCATGTCGGGAATCGCGAATTTCACCCTTGTCGATAACGATATTCTTGAGATCGAAAACGTGATTAGACACGCATGCGGTCGAAGATTCATCGGGCAACGCAAGGTTGATGCGCTTGAGTCCGCCATATTGGATAGAAATCCTGCCGCCTCCATTTCCAAACTTCACGTGGACCTGTTGAATTCTGCGGAGGCGGAGGCGGCAATCAGGAACTCAACCGTTGTCGTATCAGCCACGGACAGCGACCCGGCCCGATACAAGATCAATGAAATTTGCGTGGCAAACGGAATCCCATTTGTTGTCGGGCGCGTCTTCACCCGCGGCATAGGGGGCGAGGTTTTTGGATACAGGCCTGGCATCGGCGGCTGCTTGGCATGCCTTGAAGCCGTCTTGGAGAGGGCTTCATTCAGGAAGGGCACACGGGAAATCGACCTAGTGACTGAGGACGAACGAGAAAAGATGTACGGGATGGAGATCCCGGAAATCAAAGACTCTCCCGGACTCAACGTGGATATTGCCTTCATCACCTCCTTTCATACGCGCTATGTCCTGGACGCCATTGCCGACCGGCTGAAAGCTCGGCCCAAATTTCTGGCCCCCATTCCGGAGAATTACATCGTATGGGGAAATCGGCCGATTGCGCCCTTCAATAAGCACTTTCAGCTACAAAGGGTCACTCTAAACCCACAGGATGGATGCAAAATATGCAAGCAATCCGCCGTCTGATGGACTGGTCTCGGACGCCCCGAGTGAAGATTCAAATCCCAAGGGGCGCCCTGAATTCAATCTTCGATGAATGCGATAAGTACGACTCCGAGGAAACCGGCGGGCGCCTTGTCGGCTTTTGCGCTGGGGACAAGAAATCGCTGGAAATCCGGGTGCATGACGTGATCGGACCCGGACCCAAGGCCCGCCGCACGGCAACGAGCTTCTTCCAGGACGGAGAATTTCAGGAAAGCGAGTTCAGGAGGATTGAGGCGAGCAATCCATCGATCGAGCATCTTGGAAACTGGCATACGCACCATGTAAATGGGCTCGAAACCCTGAGTGATGGCGATATCGCGACCTATGGCAGAACTGTCAACCATTCCAAGCACAATACCCATTTTTTCTACGCGATCCTGGTAACGCGAAAGAATCGCTCGGCCTCAGAGGACGATCGTTACGCCATCAAGCACTTTTTATTTTTGCGGGGAACCCCAGGTTTCAAGGAACTCTCAGGATCGGAGATAGAGATTCTCAGTGAAAAAGCCATCAGCCGACCGCCGGCAAGCCACGCACCAGCTCCTCCGGTAAAACCGCCCGCGGAAGACAGGCCCATGAATTCGCTGCACGTCCGCGCACAAGACAACGAGCTCATGCTCAATATGTACCCCGACATTCGCCCGTTTGTTTCGGAAAAGCTCGGCACAATGTATTGGCGTGGCCGTCTCGATCTCATCGACAACACCTCTGCCGAGGTGCTCGTCATGGAAACAATGGAGCGCGGCCGTCCCTCCTACGAAATTACGGTCTCCAAGGACGCCCCCAGGCGCTTCAATGCCACAGCTCGTTTCGAACGGCAGAAATTCTCATCTGCCCAGCTTGCAATTTGGTCGTTGGAGCGTGCCCTCAATGCCGAGCTATTTGAGGACCTCAAGAAATCCGCTCCTAAAACTGGAAAGAGAGGTGGAATCGAATGGAAGTAATTACCGTCAACGTTGGGCAAGGAGCATTAGCTATCGTCCGCCATAATTCGGAGGCCATCATCATTGATTCCCGAATACCGCCAGCCGGGGACGAAACGGTCGCATATGTGAAAGGCGTAATGGCAACCTGGCTACGCGACCATCGAGTTCGAGGTCTCATCTTGACTGGATTCGACAGCGATCACGCTGATGTCACGGGTGTTGGTCTTGTCCTGAAGAAATATCGCCCCGACTGGGTCATGTATCCCAAGTACTACAAGGATACCGAGGAAGCCTCTAAGGTCTTCAAGCTTATTGAAGAACAGGTCAAAGAACGGGCCGTCACATCCGCCCCCCTCGAACGCATTTCGGTCCGCCTGGATAACTTGAATAGCCGCATTATCCAAGGCATCTCCGATCAATTTGAATGCGAGCTTTTCTCCCCGCATATCGAGGACATGGATAGCTCGAACAACTCTGGTATTGTAATCAGATTGCGCGGGCGCGGTCCTGGGGGCTTCTCCTATCTTATTACAGGAGACACGGAGGCTGGAAGGTGGGACACCATTCATCGCCTCTTCGGCTCTTCTCTCAAGTCGGATGTCATGGCTGCCCCTCACCATGGTTCCAAAAACGGCGTCCATCCGGGCGCGTTGCTAAAGATCGCTCCCCATACGATACTGATCAGCGCTGGAGTTGACAACCAATACGGCCATCCGGATTCTGCGGCTGTTCAAGTGTACAGCAAGGTAGCTTCCAAGGTTTTCGGGACGATGGTCCAAGGTGGAAAATCCCTAGCGACCGCAAGGGATGGAGGTGATTTTACAACCCAGCTTTTCTAGGGGAATGAAAATCGGCTTGGCGTTGTCTGGCGGCGGGGTCCGCGCCACCGTCTTCCATTTAGGGACGCTGGCACGGCTCGCCGAGAGCCCTCGCTGGGCTGACATCAAATTCGTATCGACGGTTTCTGGCGGCAGCCTTTGTATCGCGCTCGTATTTGAAAAGTCGGGTCAACGCTGGCCCGGCGAGCAGACCTTCCTCACGGATGTCCTGCCCAAAATCAAGGCATTACTCACCACCTTCGACCTCGAAGCCCGCTATAAGCTGTGCCTTTTCTTAAACCCTCGATGGTGGCTCACCGGCCGTGCGGGACTAATCGCCAGGTTGATTCGCAAGCATTGGGGGATCGTCGGGAACGTATCTCAGATGCCCGACTCTCCCCGTTGGGAAATCTGCGCGACATGTTACGAAACGGGGAAGAACTGGCGCTTCTCGAGAAAACGAATGGGCGATTACATTGCCAATTACGTTGTCTCGCCAGCATTCCCTCTCGCGGAAGCTGTCGCAGCCTCGGCCGCAGTCCCTGGCATGATTGGCCCATTGTCACTCGATGCGGCAAAGCACATCTGGCTTAAGTACGCACCGGGCGGAGCCGATCCGACGATCCCCGCTGAACCCTTGGCGAGAACCCTCACTCTCTGGGACGGCGGAGTATACGACAACCTCGGCACGGAGGTGATGTTCAAACCTCAAGGGGGGCTGAGACCAGAAATTGATTTTCTGATAATCAGCGACGCCTCGCGGCCGCTAAGATTAGAAACGAGACGGTTCCAGCTGGGACTCCCTCCCTATGTACCGCCGTTCAGGCTCATCGATGTGGCGACGGACCAAGCCAGAGCCCTCCGGCTTCGAACATTCCTTGAGTTCCTCAGTCGCTATCCGACCTCGGGCGCTGTTCTTCGCATGGGCAATACGGTCGAATCGATTCTCAAAAAGGCGACCTCGCAACGGCCCGCTCGATGGGCCGGCAAGAGGTTTATGGATGAATCGGCCGTGCTCTCCGCGGCGGGGATAGAAACAACTTTGCGAAGGCTCAGCGAATCCGAATACGACGGGCTCTTCCAGCATGGCTACGAGGTCGCGGACGCAACCCTGCATGCTTACGGGCATACTGCCTTCAACCCTGCGTAGTCAATGTTTTAATAAAAATACTTCTTGACAATATACAGACCATAGTCTATAATTGATTCATGGCTAACCTATTCGGCTCCGCTGACTACCAAGACCTGCCGGTCATGACGGCCAAGCAGGTCTCGAAGTATTACCACGCCAACGTCGAACCCGCCGGACTCCCCGCGCGCTACCTGATGGAGACCGACGACTTCCTGATGCACTTCAACACCCGAGAGACGCCGCTACCGCCCGCGGAGCCGCTCACCCGCTCCACCCTCCAGTTTTACAGCTCGCCGCGCGTGCGCCTTTTCCCGCTGCCGGTCTACCGGAATCGGCACACGGCCCACTACATCGTGCCCGACCATTTCAACCGCCTGGCCGTGATCTGCGTTATGCGCGACAGGTTCTTCATGCCGATCAAGATGATCCACAAGCTGGTGGAACTGCTGCCGGAGGACAATTACCGGCTCCTTGAGCGCTGGCCTGGAACCGTCCAGGGCTTGATGGAGGCGGCCCGGCTTCTCAAGCAGGGATTTAAGGAAGAGGATCTTCTGCGCTTCGCGGCCCTACGGTCTTTGATCTTCCTGAACACCCCGCCCGAGGTCCAGCGCAACACCGTGGAGGGCTTCGGCGCCGATGAGGACAAGCACCTAAAGAGCTACTTGCGCGGCGCGATTGGGAAGAACGCCGGCGAGCTGGAAGAGTGGGTCAACACGGGCTCCGGGGCCTCTTGCGTCAAGGAATTAGGGAAGACTTTGGGGGAGTTTTCCACGCCCCTGGAGTACGCGCAGAAGATGATCGGCCGCAAGAAAGATGTCGAGAGAGTGGCGAAGGAAAGGGAGGAGAAACCGCGCATGCACCCGCGCTGATATTTTTTTGCCTTGAGCCATAGAGTTATATCCATATATAAAGGAATGTATAAAACAGGTTTTATGGGGAGGAACGGCCGGCATGCAAAATGAGAACGATCTCCCGACGACGGCAGCTCGACCAGGGGGAGTGGTCGGCGCTCTTCGACCGCCGACCACTCCCCCTCTTCATCCAATAAATTGGAATGAAGCAAGGGTCTCGCCAACAACGGGAAGAAAGGAAATGGATGTAGCCAAGGACAAATTAACTTGGAAGGGAGTGAGAATACAAGACAGGGACATAAGACTTCTGAATCTACTTTTGCACCAAAAATTTCTGACTTTGGATCAGGTACACAGGGGATGTTTTGGGAATGCCAGTCTGCAAATGGCAAGGATGAGGCTGAGGAAGCTGGGGCATTTTGGGATGGTCAGGAGCCGTCCAGTGTACACCGAGGCAAGCAAGGTTTACCTGCTGGGAAGGCCGGGGTACTCCTACCTGGAGAGCCGGGGGCTGGCCGGGAATTTGAGTTTCGTTCAGGAGCTGGACCTGAGAGTTTTTGAGCACGACAAGGCCGTGACGGACCTGCGGCTGGGCATGGAAATGGCCGGGGTCCAGGGTTGGAAATCAGAGCGGGAGCTGAGGCAGGAGCGGCCATGGATCAGGGTGCCGGACGCGATTTTCAACCTGGGAAATCTCAGCGTGGCGCTTGAGTTTGAGAATACCGAGAAGGGAGCGGACCGCTACCGCGGCATTCTCTTGAACCACCTGGAGCGGCCGGCGGCGGGCCACGTTCTCTATGTTCTGAGGACTCCGGAGAGGCTCAAGAGCCTGGCCCAACTCCTGGAGGGCCTGAGGACGCGGCGGCTTGGCTTGGACCTTGGCCGCATCTCCTTCGCTTTGGAACAAGACATCTTGGGCTGCAAGCTGGAAGCGCCGGCTGTGAACTTGAAGCGCGGCCGGATCAAACTCGCCGAGTTGTCGGCTCATTAAGGAGGTAGTGAATGGACAAGATCAAATCATTGGCGTTCGAGGCTGGCTACTGGCTTGTCGCGGGGATTCCCTGGCTCATCGCCCAGGCGTACCGGGCGCTGGCGCTTTGGAAACCGCCGAAGGAATCGGTCGTGTTCAAGAGGGTGCCGTTCATGCTGCTCGTCTTCCTACAATCGGGAGGCTACGTCCTGTGGGCCGCGGACCGCTACCAATGGCTCCTGCGCTGGGGCTTGGCGCATCGCGGCCCCTTCGATGACCCGAAACTCAAGATATTGAACCCGGCTATCTGGTACCACCTCGCCAGGGCCATTCAAAAGGAGCTGCATGGCCTGCTCTGGACGCCGGCGGTCGGACCGCTGGGCCTGTTCTGGGTCTGGCTCGTGCTCTTCGGCCCGCTGTGCCTGGGCCTGACCATCTACTTCCTGGTCAGCACCCGCTCCGAGAAATTCGATCCCGAGGACCTTGGCCGGTTCAAGGTCAGCCCCGAGAAGATCCGGGCCCTGCGGGACAAGACCACCGGCGACGCGGCCTTCCTCGGCGCTTCCACGTCATCCAAGGGCGCCAAGGCGCTCGTGCTCCCCGACTCCTGGCGCACGAGCCATACCTACTGCGTCGGCGCCAGCCGCTCCGGGAAAACCGTCTCGGTCATGCTGCCCCTGGCACTCCAGGACATCGCCAAGGGGCATCCCGTGATCTTCTTTGACGGGAAAGGCGACGTGGAGCACCTGGCGGCCATCTCGGCCGAGGCCGAGCGTTGCGGACGGGGCAAGGACCTGATGCTCTTTTCCCTGAGCGATCCCACGCGCTCGCGCACCTACAATCCCTTGAGCTTCGGCAACGCCACGCAAAAGAAGGACAAGCTCATCGGCGCGTTCACCTGGACCGAGGAGTATTACAAGAAAACGAGCGAGGACACCTTGCTCACCGCGATCCTCGGCCTGGAGGGAACGGGGCTCTACTACAACTTGGAGGATCTCTACCTATGCTTGAGCAACCAAGAGGCCATGCAAAGGGTCCATGAGCTGTGCAAGGACCCGGCGGCCAAGGAGCATCTGCGCGACTTCTACGAGAACTTCAAGACCGTGACCAAGGATATCACGGGCTTGGTCAAGGACCTGGGCCTGATCATCAAGAACGACTTCTGGCCCTTGTTCGACACCTACTGCCCGGAGATCGACTTCCTGGAGGCGATTCGCCAAAGGAAGATCATCTACCTGGTCTTCAACACCCAGGCCTACCAGGAGACGGCCGAGAGGCTGGCGCGGCTCTTTCTCCAAGACCTGCGCGGGACCTCCGACTACATCCAGAACAAGATCCCCAGGGAGGAGCGGGTGTTCACGCCCATCTACGTGGACGAGTTCAACTGCTTCGCCTTCGACGCCTTCGGGGACTTCATGTCCAAGTGCGGCGGGGCTCGCTTCGCGCTGACCTTGGCCCATCAAAGCCTGGGTCAGCTCGTGCGCCGCGGCGAATACTTCAAGGACGAAATCTTGGACAACGCCAACATCAAGATCATCATGCGCCAGGACTCGCCGGCGACCATCGAGGAGTTCGCGCGGATGATCGGCACCCACGACCGGACCGAGTACACGGCGCAGACCGAGGACGTGTTCCTCTTCGAGAAGAGGCGCACGGGGATGGGCTCGGCGCGGACCGTCGAGGCCTTCAACGTGGACCCCAACATCATCCGCAAGCTCCAGCCGCACCAGGGAGTGCTCCTGGTCAAGCAGCCCTACCACTACGACCTGGCGCAGCTCGACATGCGCGGAGGATCGCGCGAGGACATGGGCGCCATCGACCGGCTGCTGCCGCAAAGAGCCGGCAAGGTCCCGCGCGGCAACGGCATCGACCTGCGCAGCTATCTTCGGAAGGGCCGGGGCGGATTCAACGAATTCGGGGAGGTGAAGCCTTGATCGAGAAACGATACCTGGACGTGGACGAGCTCTCCAAGTACCTTGGAATTTCCAAGTGGCTGATCTATAAGTTCATCAAGAACCGGGAGGTGCCGTTCATCCCATTCGGGCGGCTGGTGCGCTTCGACCGGATGGCCATCGACAAGTGGGCCGAGAAGCGCAGCGTGCGCGGCTACCCGCGGCGGAACACGCGGCCCGGCGAGATCGACTACAGCCTCTTCGACATGCCCGAGGACGTGCTCGCGGAGATCAGGAAAATGGAATTCACGGACGAGCCCGACGGCCCGCCGGACCTGGACGGGCAGGCTCCCGACGAGAAACGTGCAGGATTGGCTCAATAGTTGCTAAAATCGGAGGTCTCCAATGGGAATATTTAGACGGAAAGATTCGCCGCACTGGTGGTACCGCGTCCAGCTCAAGGGCAAGGTGAAGACGGGCAGCACCGACACCTCCGACAAGCGGCTGGCCATGCGCATCTACTTGGAGAAGCACCACCAGTTCACCGAGGAGTATCATCTGCCCAGCCACAAGGGGCAGAGCACGAACTTCTTCTGGATGTGCACGCAGTTCCTGGAGAAGCACTCCAAGGTGAACAAGCGCTCTTGGGTGGATGACGATGTCATCATCAAGAAGCTCAAGGGCTACTTCGGCGACGTGCCGCTGGCCAACATCCAGGCCGAGCAGATCGAGGGCTACAAGGCCAGCCGCAAGGATTTCGTCAAAGAGGCCACGATCAACCGCGAGCTGGCCGTCCTCAAGACTATTTACACCAAGGCCGTGCTGTGGGGCTACGCTTACAGGAACCCGGTCAAGGAAGTGCGCCTCTTCAAGGAGGAGCGCATCCCGATTCGCATTCTGACCGCCGAGGAGCGAAGGAAGCTGCTTGAGGCCAGCCCCGACGCGCTCAAGCCCGCCATTCTCATGGCGCTAAAGACCGGCATGCGCCAGAGCGAGATTTTCAATCTGCGCTGGAAAGAGGTGGACTTGGCGCAGGAGACGATCAGCGTCACGCACACCAAGAGCCAGAAGCTGCGGGAAATCCCGATCCACCCGGAACTCAAGGCTTTCTTCGAGCTGATGCCTCGGACCTCACCCTACGTTTTTTGCGACAAGGCCGGAAAGAAGCTGGTCTTTGACGGCGCGATCAGGAAGGCCTTTGAACGGCTCAAGAAGGACCTGGGAATGCCCGAGCTGACCTTCCACGCCCTCCGGCACAATTTCGCCTCGGAGTTGATCTCAAAGGGCGCGGACATCCGCACGGTTCAGGAATACATGGGCCACAGCTCGCTGCGCATGCTCCAGCGCTACGCCCACGTCAACAAGGGCATCTGGCGCTCGACGATTCAGCTTTTGGGGAATGATTCCCTGCAAAACAGCACTACGCTAGCACTACGCTCGAAATTAAGCCAATCGGGCTTCAGTGAAAATTAGTATAATTTCGTAGCGCTTTTCGATTTTGGAGAGGTGGGTGAGCGGCTGAAACCGACGGTTTGCTAAACCGTTATACCTGTGTAAACGGGTATCGAGGGTTCGAATCCCTCCCTCTCCGGTTTTACGGCATTCGCGCCATGACCGAACATGTTCGCTTCTCATCCCTGGACGAGTTCTGGCCGTCCTATATTTCCCAGCACATGAGGCGGGGCAACCGCCGGCTTCATTTCATCGGAACCACGATGGGGCTTCTCTGCCTGGCCGCCGCGGCGCTTTTTGGCGACTGGCGATTCTTGGTTTTGGGCTTGGTTCTTTCCTACGGATTCGCATGGACCGGACATTTTTTCATCGAGAGAAACGCGCCCGCGACCTTCCGGCATCCCGTGCTGTCCTTTCGCGCGGATTTCAGGATGTACGGCTTCATGTTCGCGAAAAAAATGGAGTCCGAAATCGTCCGACTTAAGGAGCAGGTCGCGCCGCATTCGAGCGCGCGTTGATCGCGCCCCTTGACGCTGCCGCGTTGAGATGCTAAGTTTTCACCATGCCGAAAACATCCGTTTCACCGAAAACGCCGTCCTCGCATTCTTCCGGAGGAGCCGCCGCGGCGCAGCCGCGGGCGCTCCTTGAGTTCGCGGCGGAGCTCCTGGGCGGCGAGGACCCCGTCCTCGAAAAAATCCGGCGCGAAATTCCCGAAAAAGGCCTGCCGCCGATCAGCATCGGCCCGGAGGAGGGAAAAATTCTGGAGGCGCTGGCCCGCTCCTGCGGCGCGCGCAAGATCGTCGAAGTGGGAACGCTGGCCGGATATTCCACCTGCTATCTGGCCCGGGCGCTGGGCGCCGGAGGCGTCGTGCATACCGTGGAATACGACGCACGGCATGCCGCGGTGGCGCGCCAAAACATCGAAAGCGCCGGCTTCGCGAAAGCGATTGTCGTTCATGAGGGCGCGGCCTTGGACGTCCTTCCGCGTCTTAGCTCGGAAGGACCTTTCGATGTGTGCTTTATCGACGCGGACAAGGCCAATTATCACCGCTACCTGCGCTGGGCCGTGGACAACGTGCGTTCCGGCGGCCTGATCATCGGGGACAACGCGTACCTTTTCGGCAAGCTCCACCTCGCGCCGGAAAAAGCCGGCGAGGATGCCGCCGGAGTTCCGGCGATGAGAGAGTTCCTGAAAACCATGGCCGATGCGAGGCTGTTCTCCTCCTGCGCCATAATCCCCACGTCCGAAGGGATGGCCGTGGCCGTGCGCCGATGACGGCGACCAAGGCCGGCGTTCTAAGGCGTCCTTTCGGCCGCACCGGGTTTTTGGTTTCCGAAGTCGGCTTCGGGGGCTGGGGCATCGGCAAGTCCATGTGGGGGAAGACGGACGACGAGGAGTCCCTGCGCGCGCTTCGTTCCGCCCTGGATTGCGGCATCAATTATTTCGACACGGCCTTCGCTTACGGCCACGGCCATTCGGAAAAACTCATCGCGCGCCTCGTTAAGAACGCGCGCGCTGGAGACCTCGTCGTCTCGACGAAGATTCCGCCCAAGAACATGCAGTGGCCGGCGCGCCCCATGACGCCGCTGTCCTTGGCTTTTCCTCCCGGCTGGATTGTCCAGTGCGTGGAGAAATCCCTGCGCAATTTGGGCGTGGGCGTTCTGCAGCTGGAGCAATTCCACGTTTGGACGGATGCCTGGCTTAAAGATCCGGCGTGGCCGGAGGTTCGAGAAACCATCGCTCGCCTCAAGAAAGAGGGGAAGATTCTGCATTTCGGCGCTTCTCTCAACAGCGACGATCCGGAATCGGGCCTCGGCCTAATCCGCGGCGGGTTCGTCGATCAGGTCCAGGTTCTCTTCAATCTTTTCGATCAGCGCGCGGCGGACCGCCTTTTTCCTCTCTGCCGCGAGAAGGGCGTGGCGGTCGTCGTGCGCTGCCCCTTCGACGAAGGGGGATTAACCGGAACTCTGTCTCTGGATACGCGCTTCGAGCCCGAGGATTTCCGCAGCTACTATTTCGCCGGCGAGCGTCTGACGGAAACCTGTCGTCGCGCGCAGACGCTCAAATCGGCCGTGCTGGGGCCGAGGGCCTCCGACCTCATCACCGCCGCTCTCAAGTATTGCCTGAGCTTTCCGGCCGTTTCCACGGTTATACCGGGGATGAGGCGGGCGCCGCATGTCCTGCAGAACGCCGCCGCGTCGGACGGAAACTATTACGATGAGCGGGAATTAAAGGCCATCGCGGAGCATCGCTGGATCCGTGATTTCTACCGATAGAAACATGCCCTCTCCGCGCCGCCGCGACATCAAGGTTTCAGCCGTTCTTCCAGCTCTAAACGAGGCGGCGGCGGTCGCCGGCGTGGTCGCTTCCGTCCGAGATGTCCTTTCCGCCCTGGTCGAGGAATTCGAAGTCATCGTCGTGGATGACGGATCGAGTGACGGCACGGGTGAGGCTGCTCGCCAGGCCGGCGCGATAGTTTTGCGACACGCGGCCAACAAGGGCTACGGACGGGCGCTCATGAGCGGCATCGCGGCCGCCAAGCACGACTGGATATTGACCATCGACGCAGACGAGTCCTACCCTGTGTCGGAAGCGGCGGGCCTCGTTAAGTTCGCGCCTGATTTTGACTTGATCATCGGATCGAGAACGGGAATTCATTTCTGGGGTTCTCCCTTCCACGCGCTTTTGCGCTGGCTCTACCTGCGCATGGCGAGCTTCGTCGTGGGAGAAGACATTCCCGACGCCAATTCCGGGTTGCGCCTGTTCCGAAGGCAGCTGGCCATGGGCATCGGTCCGGTACGCTGCTACGGCTATTCGTATTCAACCACCATGACGCTGTCCTTCCTGCACGAGGGACGCTTCGTTAAGTTTATTCCCATCAAATTTCAGGCGCGCAAAGGCAAGTCCAAGGTCAAGCCCATCCGCGATATTTTGAGAACGCTGCAACTCATGCTTGAAATCATGATCGCTTATAATCCCATCAAACTTTTTATTGCGCTGGCTGCTTTGCCGGCCCTCACCGGACTCGCCGCGACTATTGCGTTTCTTGCGACATGGCGCGCGGGGTGGGCCCTGTGCGCCCTGCTCGGGTTAGGCGTCGCGGGTCTGAGCTTCGCGTCGGGATGTCTTCTGGATTCTCTCCGGCTTTGGAATTATGAGCGATGACGTCGCGGCGGGCCTTGATTACCGGCGCCGGGGGCTTCATCGGCTCAGCTCTGCGTCGGAAACTAGCCCGCGCCGGCTGGCTGGTTTTTTCCGCCGCCCGAAAAACGCCGCGTAGAAAACCCATCGAAAGCGCTCCGGGCGTCGAACTGCTCCACGACGGCACGACCGCCGGCATGGCGCGCTTGGTGCGGCGCGCGCGGCCCGACGTGGTTTTTCATTTGGCGTCCCTTTTCTTGGTCGAACATCGCGCCGAAGATATAGAAGCCTTATGCCGGAGCAACATCCTTTTCGGGACACAGGTTTTGGAAGCGGCTTCGTCCCTGAAAGGGTGCAGCTTCATCAACACCGGCACGGCATGGCAGCACTACCGCGGCGCGGATTACAGTCCGGTCAATCTTTACGCCGCGACCAAACAGGCCTTCCAGGACATTCTCGATTATTACGTTCAGGCGCGAGGGATGCGCGCCGTCACCCTAAAGATATTCGACAGCTACGGTCCGGGTGATCAGCGCCCTAAAATCTGGAAGACGCTGCGCGAGGCCGGCCCCATGGGCGCGCCCTTGATTCTTTCAGAAGGCAGGCAGAAAGTCGACCCGGTTTACATTGATGACATCACCGCCGCCTATCTGACCGCGGCCCGCCGATTGCTGGAGGGCAAAACCCGCGGCCATGAGATTTACGCCTTGTCGGCGGGTCGTCCACGCTCGCTGCGGCAAGTCGTCGAGCTATATTCCCGAGTCATGAAGAAAAAGATTCCAGCTTCATGGGGCGCGCGGCCCTACCGCAAGCGCGAGGTCATGATCCCCTGGAGCAAGGGCAAGCGCCTGCCGGGATGGCGGCCAAAAATCGGCCTTGAGGAAGGCATCCTTTTGGCGAATGGCCTTAAGCGGGGTAAGGCCTGAATTCGACTCCCCAGGATTTCTGAGTTTCGAAATCCATGTTCGGGTTGGGGTAGAGCAGGCTTCTCAGGCTGTCGCTGCGAAATCCCGCAGGTAGTCCCAAAGTCTCAAGCGTCCTTAGAAGACCCAGGCCCAAGGCCGCAGGCATGGGAATAACCCGCGCGCGCCGGCCCTGGCGCTTGGCCAAGGATTTAAGGATATCGGCAAAGGCCACGGGCTGCGGATTGGCCGCCGTGATGAGAGAGTTTCCTGATGGAAGATTCATGCGCAGCGCGGCGCTAACACAGCGGGCGAGATCCTCCGCGTGCACGAGGACGAAAGGCTCGCGCCCGCTTCCGAAAATGGGAAGAATCGGCAGGCGGGCCAAGCGCTTGAGCCGCCCGTGCATGCCGCGTTCGGAGTCGTCCCAAACGAGGCCCGGCCGGATGACTAGGCCGCCCATCCGCAACACTTCTTTTTCAACTTCAAGCTTACCGCGGCCGTAAAGCGAGCGGCAGCCCTCGAACGCGCTGACGCTGGAGATGAAGACCAGGCGGGACACGCCGCCGGCTTTCGCGGTCTCAAATAGGTCGATGGATCCGCGGACGTTGATTTTTTCTATTTCGTTCCAAGACTCAGCCCTAAAATCGTAGGCGCAGTGCACCAGAGAGGCCGCTGAATCAAAAAGCGCTGGATTGATGGGATCGCCCAACGCGAAATAAAGATCGGATCCTTTCGGGGCGGACCTTCCGATCTCCCGGACGCCCAAGCCCTGGGCTCTTAGAAGCCGCGCGCAGGATCGCCCGACAAAGCCCGCGGCTCCAGTGATAAGGCAGAGTTCTTGCGCCATTAAGAGCGGGCGTCTTGCCGTGCGGCTTCCCGCGCGATGCGGTCGGCGTTGGCCATCATGGTGTAAGAGATGGTGGTCGCGGGCAAGCTCGGCAGGACGGAAGCGTCCACCGCGTGCGTGCGCCGCGATCCTTTGACGCGCCCCAGGATATCCGATTGAAAACCGAAGGGCCGCGCGGCCATCGGGAAAACGGAGCCGATGTGGTTTCCTTCCCCGGGCACCCCTAGTTCCATCAAAGGCAGCAAGGGCAGCCCGCCGACGGCTCGGGATTTCCGGAGAAGCTTCGCCGCGACGCGCGCGATTTTCCATTTGGTCCTGAGCGGAAGGCGTCCCGATAATTTGAGCCGGGCTTCACCGCCGGCCGATTTCTCCGCTGTCATGACGATATCGCCGCCATCTTGGGAGTTGAGATAGCCCTGCACGATGAGAAGCCGTTCCCAAAGGGCCGGCCCGAGATATTTGGAGATTGGTTCAGGAGCAAATTTCAGGACACCGCTTATTTTTTCCTTGATGAAGTTGTTGTAGGTGTAGAACTGAAGGTGAACCAAATGATCCGAGATGCCGCGGTCCATCACTTCCATGAATCCCTGGGCCAGGGTGTGCAGCCTTTCCTCATCGACTCCGGTGCAGCGTGAAAACGCCAGCAGGGGCAAGAGAAAATAAGGCTGGTAGCGCAAAGTGAGCTTGGCCGGAATTTCGGTGCTCGCTAAAATTATTTTTGCCGTGCCCAGAGCGCCGCACGCGACGAAAACGCGCTGAGCCTCAAATCGCGATAGCGTGGCTCCTGTCTCAATGGAACGACATTGAATGACGGCCGAGGAGCCGGTTTCCTGGATTTTTTCGGCGATCCATCCCGGCTCGTAGCGGAATCTTGGATTTTTTCGCAGCTCAGCCAAGGCTTCCTGGGCGTTGTAAATGGCCGAGTAGGGGCATCCCGAAAGGCACAGGCCGGTCAGCCGGCAATGCCGGTCCGAGCCCTCGTCCTGGGGCTTAACGGCCAGCCGCGAGTTTCCAAAGGTGATGCCCGATGATTTAAGGGATTCCCGGTTTCGGCGCCAGAGGTCTAGGAGCATGCGAGCCTGCCGGCTGGATTGAATCGGCGCCAGCGCCGGCGCATAATACGGGAGCAAGCGCGCCAAGTCGTCTTTTTCTCCAGCGATGGCGAGCGCTCGGCCGACCTCGGCGTAAGACGGCGCCAGCTCGTCCAAGCCGAACGGCCAATCCGTGAAATCATCGGCCATGCTGGGCAGCACGGCGGCGCCCCAGACGTTGCTCAAGCCTCCCTTGGCGTGAGAGACCAGGCACTTGGTGCCGTCTTGAGTGATGGAGGCCAGCTCGTTCTTGGCGTATGGGAAATCCGAGCCGTAAACGGGCTTAAAGGCGCGGGCGCCGCGTGAGTTGAGGTAATCGCCCCGGATGGCGCGCACGTCGTCCGGCGTCCATTGCGTCGGCTCTTGCGCGGCCAAGCGGCGCGCGACGGATATCTTCTCGCTTTCGCATTGCGCGCCGGCGTCGATCATCAGCACGTCGGCTCCCTCGCGAAGAAGAGCCCGCGCGCAGGCCGTCCCGGCAAGGCCCGAGCCGATGACGCAATAAGAGGCTGGTGCCACGGGCTTGGTCTAGCGAAACACCAGGTTGCGCATAGCGATCATGAAATGCCGCGAGCCTTGGGGAAAAATCCAGATCGCGAAATTAAGTGCGGCCCAGGCCGGCCCTGCGCGCTTGAGAATTTCCGGCCGTCGCTTCCAAAACTCGTAGAGTCCCGCGACCGCCAAGCAGACGGCGAGCGGAGCGTATTCCTGGCGGTAGCGCGAGACCGGTCCGCCGAAGACCGTGTAAACGGCAATGGAGGAAAGCACGGCCATAGAGAGGGGAATGAGGACGGGGCGCTTAAGCGAGATGCGGATCGCGGCAAGCCAGAAAGGCAGCAGGAGCACGAAGGTCGCATCATATCCGGGCAGGAAAGGATAAAAGAGAGCGGAGAAGTTGAAGGCATAAGCCTTTAACCTGCGGCTTAAGCCGGCGCGGGCCCATAGGTTTTTGAACTGGGCTTTGTAAGCCGCGTCGGCGGCGAGTTCTCCGGTCCCGGGCGGCGGAAAATAGAACGGCTCGGAAACAAGGGTGCGGCTTTCAAGCGGCAAAGCCAAGCCCGAGTAAAGGGTAAAGCCTCCCATCGTTGAGGATGGAATCCAGCGGCTGAAAATAATCTTGTTGCGCACAATCCAGGGCGCCATCATGACGGCTATGATCGCCGCGGCCGCTAAACTTTTGCCCCAATCGAATTTCAAGCCTTTAATCAGCGGAACCAGCGCGAGCGCGGCCAGCCCCGGCGCTAGAGCTTCAGGCCTGAAGAAATAGGCCGCGCCGATGCCCGCGCCGAAAGCGCCAGCCCGGAATATGGGTTTCCAATTAAGACTGTAGAGGCCGGCGAAAGACGCCGCTAAAAAAAATTGATAAAGATTTTCCGAAAGAACGAACCGGCAGGGCGCGATGAGATCAAAATAGCCCGCGGCCAAGAGGCCCGCGAATAAGGGCCAGGGGGCGGGCAGGCAGCCTTCGGCTAGAACGACGATGAAGACGCAGGTCAGAGCGCCCAACAGACATTGGGCGATTTGAACCGGGCGCGATGAGCGCCCGGCCAGCGAATAAACCGCCGCCAAAAATACAGGATAACCGGGCATGCGCGAGGCTCTTTCTCCCAAGTCGTCCGCGTAACGTCCGTCATCGAGCAAATGGACGGCGTATTGATGGTAACCAAGAGCGTCTCCGCGCAAGGGAGCCGGCGCGCGTCCGAGGATGAAAAAAAACCGGAGGAAGACGGCGACGGCGCCGACGAGCGCCCAGCCGCGGGCGCGTGATAAAGCAAAGGACATGCGGGCGTTATTATAACAAGACTGCCGGGTTTTCGACTTGAAAATTTAACATTTTCCAGGCAATATTTAGCGTCGCTATGCTGATGACCGCTATTCTTGCCTTGGCCGCTCTTGTCGTTCCCGTCGGCTCCTGGGCCCAGAAGCCGACGCCTTTGGCCGCCTATGCCGTGGCCGTCCAGTTCTACGAAAACGGGGATTTCGCCAAGGCGCTGACGGAGGTCAATTTCTCCGTCAACGAGGAGCCCGACTATTACCCGGCGGTGGCGTTGCGCGCCGAATTGGAGATGGAATCCGGCGATAGGAAAGCGGCGCGCGGCGACGCGGGCCTCATTCTGGATAAGTTGGGCGATTCTCCGCGGGCTCGAGGCGACACGGATGTTTTGGCTGCCCAAGCGATCGCGTTCTCCTTGAAGGGAGAGCCGGGAAAAGCCGCGGAAATATTCGACCGGATACTCACCCAGGCAAGCGTCTCGCCGGCAACGCTGACGGCGGCGGCGCGAACCTACGGTTTGTTGGGGCGCTCCAAGGACGCCCTGGAGCAGGCCAACCGCGCGCTCGTCCAGAAATCGGCTCCCCTCTATTACCGCGACCGGGCCTCGGCTGAAATCGAGTCCGGACTTTGCCGCGCGGCCGTGACCGATCTTATTTCGGCTCTGCGCCTCAATTCGGGTTTCCCCGGAGCCTATGTTCTTCTCGGCGACGCCCTGGCGGGAAGCGGCGACGCCGTGCGAGGGCGCGAAGCCTACCAGAAAGCGTTGATTCTCCATCCAGGAGACGTGGCCGCCGATCTCGGTTTGGCTCGCTTGGACATGAGTCAAGGCCGCCAAGACCAAGCGCAGGCGGAGTTGGAAGCGGCGCTGAAGGTCGATCCGGACGGCTATGCTCCGCGCCTCGCGCGCGCCGAAGCACTCTTCAAGGAAGGAGATCGCAAGGACGCCCTGCAGGACTACCAGGCCGCGCTTGGTTCCGAGGATTTTCCCGCGCAAAAGGCTGAAATGGCCGCCAAGCGGCTTTTGAGTTTGGGAGACTATCAAGACGCGCTTGACGCCTACGGCCGCGCTCTTAATTTTTTCCAAGGGAGTGGAGGCGGAGAGGCTCGCGTCTTGCTGGGGGAATCCGAGGCTTTCATCGGTATGGGAAACTTCGAAAAGGCGCTGGACATCGCAAAAAAGGCATTGAAGATAGACAGGAGCCATCCGCAATCTTGGCTGCGGATGGGCAGCATCGAGTACGCGATGGGGCGTCCGGAAAAGGCCCTGTCCGACATTAATAAGGCGGTTGAAATCGCGCCCGACGATCCGCAGACGCTGCTCCGTCGCGGCGAACTTTTTTTTCGGATGAACGACGCGGCCAAGGCGTTGGCCGATTTTAATTCCGTGGTTTCCCTGGATTCGCGGACCGCGCAGGCCTATAACGACCTCGGAGTCCTGGAGTCCGTGGATTTCAACGATTATGGGAAGGCTGAAGCAAACCTGAGAACGGCGCTTTCGCTTAATTCAAAAAATCCAGAATTCTATTTTAACTTAGGTCTTCTAGAGACCAAGATAAATTCGTTCGGCCCGGCTCTCGATGCTTTTAACAGCGCGCTTTCCTTGGGTGGTCCGCAGGATTTAATTCTTAAAAGTCGCGCCAAAACCTACGCTCGCCTGGGTGATCGAGCGGAAGCGCTCACGGACATCCAAACGGTTCTTTCGGGAAACCCGAAGGACGATTCCGCTTATGCGGCGCTTGGCTGGATTGACTACCGGGCCGCGGATTATGAGGACGCCCAAGCGGCTTTCGAGCAGGCGCTCGGCATTGAATCGCAGAATTCGTCGGCGCTTTGGGGGTTGGGAGATGTTTATGGCGCCCAGGGATCCTCGCGCCGCGCCCTGCGCAAGCTTTTAGACGCTCTTGACGCGGACCCGGCGTCTCCCGGCATCGCTCTGGCGCTGTGCCAGGAGCGTCGCGCCGCCGGCGATATTTCCTCTTCCATCAAAGCCTGCGATTCGGGAATTTCGCATGCGCCGGATTCCGGGACGCTTTACTATCAGCGGGCTTTGGATGAAATCATCAATCGCCGCCCGGACAAGGCTCTTTCCGACATCAAGCAGGCCGAAAAATACGGGCTGCGGATACCCGAGGAATTCCTGGCACTGGCCGTAGCGCACGCGGCCCTTGGGCGCTACCGGGAAGCCCATGAGGACTACGAGGAGGCCTATTCCTTGAATCCCGGCGCCCACCAAATCAGCGTGGACTTGACGCCCCCATCGGCCAGTCCGGAAGGCTTTTACGATTCCCTGAATTCTGCGGGGCTCTTCGAGAATCCCAACGTCCTCGATCCTTACGCCTTCATTCTGCGGGGAGACGCGCTCTCCAACGCGGGGCACTGCGACGAGGCGATAGAGGAATTCAGCCGCGCCATCCAGAGCGGAGGGAACCTCGCCGACGCGTACCAGGGGCGCGCGCGCTGCCTTACGGCCCAGGGTCAGTATGACAATGCCTTGCAGGATATGCAGACCGCACTGAGTTCCGCTCCCGCGGACGCCTCATTATACGATGAAAAGGCCAAAACCCTGGTGCTCATGGGCCGCTATCCCGACGCGCTTCAAGCCGAAATTCAGGCCGTTCACGTCAACGATCGGTACGCGGAGGCTTATCTGGAGGCCGGGCATATCCGCTATTTCATGAAAAAGTATCCCAAGGCCCTGGCCAATTACGAGTTATCGGTGAGATACGACTCCTCGAACCCCAGGAATTACGGCGGCGTGGGGCTGGGTTATTTCGGCTTGGGGAAATACCCCGAGGCCATCGAGAGCTTCAGCACGGCCATCGCTTTGGATCCGCGTAACGCCGATTTCTATAAAAATCGCGGCTCGGCCTACGCGGACGTGGGGCAGTACCAGAACGCTCTCGCGGATTTCAAGACAGGAAGCGTGCTCAATACGGATCCCGAATTGGTTCGAGACTACAACCGGCTCATCGAAGAGGCCCAGGCGCGCCTTGCCCAGGGCAAGCCATAAAACGTTTAATCTCCCCCGTGAGAATTCCGGAACTTCTGGCCGGAGGCCGGCCCGTCTTTTCCTTCGAGTTTTTCCTGCCCAAGTCGGAGACAGGCTTCGCGAATTTTCTCGGGAATGTCGAAGAGTTCAAGAAGCTCGGCCCATCTTTCGTCAGCCTGACCTACGGCGCCGGAGGATCCCAGCGAAACCGCACCGTCGAGACCGCGGGTAAAATCCAGAACCAGATCGGCCTGGAAACCGCCTGTCATCTTTCCTGCATCGCGCATACGCGCGCGGAAATTGACGCGCTGCTGGAAGAAATAGCAGGGAACGGAATCACTCACCTCGTCGCGCTGCGGGGCGACCACCCCGAGGACGGGGCGGCTTTGTCCGCGGAGAAACAAGACTTCCGCTATGCGCGGGACTTGGTCGAGCGCGTCCGGACGCGCGGAGGCTTCAGCGTCGCTGTGGCCGGATATCCGGAGACCCATCCTGATGCGGCTTCTCCCGAGGAGGATTTAGCCCACTTGGCGGAGAAGGTCAAGGCCGGCGCCGACTGGGTCATCACGCAGCTTTTTTTCGATAACAGGCGCTACTTTGATTTTGTCGCGCGGGCCCATGCCATGGGAATAGGCGTCCCCATCGTGCCGGGCATCATGCCCGTGGCGAGCCTGGCGCAGCTGGAGAAATTCACGGCCCTCTGCGGCGTGGGCATTCCGGAGGAACTCAAGCGGGAAGTTTTTTCCCGCTCGAAAAGCCCGGAAGAAGTATTACGCTACGGCATCGAGCACGCGACGCGGCAGTGCCGCGAACTTCTGGACAAGGGCGCGCCTGGAATCCATTTTTATACCCTCAACCGCGGGCACGCGACCGCCGAGATTTTAGGACGAATCAGGAAGTTTTGACGACATCGCGCCGCAGATTTTCTAGAATAGGCTTGAGTGAAAAAAGGAATCATTCCGGCGTGCCTTTTGCTGCTCGCGGGCTGCGGCCTCAACCGCGTCGCCCTGCGCTCGACCACCGAGCTGCTTCAAAACGGCGCCCAGGCGGTCTACGACGAGCCGGATCTGCAATTGGCCCAGGACGCTCTCCCCTCGCATCTCGAATTGACGCGGGTTCTGCTGCAAAATGATCCGGACAACGCGGCCCTATTGACCCTGGCGGCCGAGGAGTTCAACGGCTACGCGTTCCTGTTCGTGGAGCAGCCCCAGCCGGAGCGGGCCAAGGGCCTCTATCTGCGCGGCCGGGATTTCGCCCTTAGGGCGCTGGCCCGCAATCCAAAATTCCAAAACTTGGCGGACCGCAACGAAATCGATTTGGCGAAGGTCCTGCGCGCGGCCGGGAAAAAAGACGTCCCCGATCTGTTCTGGGCGGCCTTTGGCTGGGCGGGCTGGATCAACCTCTCCAAGGACTCGCCGCAGGCCCTGGCCCAACTGCCCGACGCGGTCGCCATGATGCGGCGGGTCGAGGAGCTTTCGCCGGAATTCCATTTCGCCGGGCCGGAAATATTTTTCGGCGTCTACTACGCGTCCCGGCCCGCGATCTTGGGGGGAAGCACGGACAAAGCCCGCCGGTATTTCGACAGGGCGATTGAAATGACTCATGGGGAATACCTGATGGATTACGTCTTGGAGGCGCGCTACCTGGCCGTGGCTCTTCAGGATAAATCCCTTTTCGAGAATCTGCTTCGCCGCGCGCAGGAATATCCGCCGGGACGGCTCCCCGGCGCCATGCTGACGGACCAGGCGGCCAAAAAGGAGGCCGCGGATCTTTTGGGGAGGGTCGATGATTATTTCTAAATCCATTTCTTCGCGGCTTGCCGCCGCCCTGGCGCTTTTGTTTTTGGCGGCCGCGCCCGGCCGGGCGATGACGGCCATACGCTTCGCGACTTTGGCGCCGGAAGGCTCCGCCTGGATGAACGTCATGCACGAGTTCAATACGGAGCTCAAACAAAAAACCGGCGGACAGCTGGAGTTCAAGATGTATCCGGGCGGGGTCCAGGGCGACGACAGGGACGTGGTCAAGAAGATGCAAATCGGCGAGCTTCAAGCGGCGGGCCTGACCGGCGTCGGCCTGGGAATGATCGCGCCCGCGGTCCGCATCCTTGATTCGCCGTGGTTGTTTCATGACTCCGAGGAGCTTCAAGCCGTCCACAAGAAGTTCGATCCGGAGTTCTCCCGTGATTTCAAAAGGGGCGGCTACGTCCTGCTGGGATGGACCGATTTGGGCTTTGTCTACATCTTCAGCCGCGATCCCATCAACGGGTCCGCGGACATCAAGAAGGAGAAGATGTGGGTGTGGGAGGGAGATCCCATCGCGGACGCAGCGTACAAGGTTTTGGGGGTCGATCCCATCCCCCTGTCCATCATTGACGTCATGTCGTCCCTGGAAACCGGCCTCATCGACGCGGTCTACGGCCCGCCCTTGGGCGTGGTGGCGCTGCAGTGGTTCACGCGGACCAAGCACATCTACTCCGTTCCCCTGGCCTACTCCTCGGGCGCGGTGGTCGTTTCAAAGCGGACCTTCGACTCTCTGCCGCCGGGCCAGCAAAAAATACTGCTCGCGTTAGGACGCAAATATTTTGCGCGTCTAAACGCCATGACCCGCCGGGAGAACGAGCAGGCGCTCAAGTCCATGGAGGCGCAGGGCTTGAAGCTTTCTCCCAAGCCCACGGCCGCCAACGTGAAGTTCTACGACAAGCTGGGGCACCAGGCGCGGCTTTCGCTCGTGGGCCGGCTCTATTCCGCGAGTCTGCTCGAGCGCGTGGAGTCGAGCTTGGCCAAGCTCCGGGAAAAGCGCGCTCCCCGTGGACATCGTTAACCGCGTCGAAACCGCCGCGGCGGGCCTCGAAACCGGGCTCTTAGTCGCCATCATCCTGGGCATGGTTCTACTGTCCTTTATGCAGGTCGTTCTGCGCCTGTTTTTTCACGGAGGATTCCTGTGGGCGGATCCCTTCCTGCGCCATCTGGTGCTCTGGGTGGGATTCTTGGGGGCGGCCTTGGCCGCGCTCGAGCGCAAGCATTTCGGCTGGGAGACGGCCTCAAGCGGCCCCGGGAAAATTCGCGCCGCGTTGCGGCTGCTGGCGTGCTTGGCGACCGCGGTCGTCGCGGCATTTTTGATCAAGGCCTCCTGGGATTATCTGGGATACGAAAAATCTTCGGGCGACATCCTGATGACCGTCGGAAAGCTGGACGTCCCGTCCTGGATTTTCGCCTGCGCCATTCCCGGGGGCTTCGGCCTGATTTTGTTCCACACCCTGCTCGCCGGCCTGCGCGAGAGCTTGGCGCTCTTTCGGAGCTAGGATGGCCCTCGCGTTGACGGCGTTGGGCCTGCTCTTGGCCGCCATCGGAACCCCTGTCTTCGCGCTTTTGGGTGGAGCGGCCCTGGTTTTGTTTCATGCCGCGGGAATCGATTCCTCCGCGGTAATCATCGAGTTCTCGCGCCTGGCCGACATGCCGGCGCTCATCGCCGTTCCGCTGTTCACCTTCGCGGGCTATCTGCTGGCGGAAAGCCAGGCGCCGCAGCGGATGGTCAGGCTGGCGCGGGCCCTATTCGGCTGGCTGCCGGGAGGCGTCGCCATCACGGGCTTGTGCGCCTGCGCGCTCTTCACCGCCTTTACCGGCGCCTCGGGCGTGACCATTATCGCCTTGGGCGGCATCATCTACCCCATGCTCAAGCGCCAGGGCTATCCGGAATCATTCTGCCTTGGCTTGGTCACGACCACGGGAAGCCTGGGCCTGCTCTTTCCGCCGAGCTTGCCCATCATCATTTACGCCTTGGTCGGAAAAATTTCGATCAACCGGCTTTTCGCCGCGGCCGCGGTGCCGGGCGTTTTGATCCTGCTGCTTTTATGCGCCTATTCGGTCTTCGTGGCGGTGAAAAACAAGGTCGCCCGGGTGCCGTTTTCATGGGGCGAGGCCGCTTTGTCGCTGCGGGAAAGCGGGTGGGAAATTCCTCTGCCCTTTCTCATCATCGGCGGGATTTACGGCGGATTTTTCACCGCGTCGGAGGCCTCGGCGGTGATGGCGTTCTATGTCCTGCTGGTCGAGGTTTTTATTTACCGGGACATCGGGCTGCGCGAGCTTCCGGGAGTGACTCGCCGCAGCATGGTGCTGGTGGGCGCCATCCTCATCGTGCTGGGGACGGCCTTGGGCCTCACCAGCTACCTGGTCGACGCCCAGGCGCCGATGAAGCTTTTCGCGATCATCAGCACCCATTTGAGCCGCGCTTGGCAGTTCCTGATTTGCTTGAATATCTTCCTTCTGGTCGTCAATATGATCGAGATTTTTTCGGCGATAATCATCGTCGTGCCCATCATCCTCCCGGTGGCGCTGGGCTATCATATCGATCCGCTTCACTTGGGCGCGCTGTTTCTGCTTAACTTGGAGATAGGCTATTTGACCATGCCCATGGGTTTAAATCTCTTCCTTTCCAGCCGGCGCTTCGACAAGCCCATGGGCGAGCTCTACCGGGCGACATTTCCGTTTTGGATCATCCTTCTTGTGGGCCTAGCCGTCGTGACCTACGTTCCAGCGCTGAGTTTGTGGCTGCCAAGGACCCTGGGGATCCGCTAAAGGACACGCGCAATGCCTGAAAATCGAAGATCCGAGCTGAGCGATGAGGAGAGAGCCGGGCTCATCCGACGAATCAAGGCTTCCGGCGCCTACATCCAGGCTTTCGAGGACATGTACTTCCTGGCCAAAAAAGATTTGCGGCCGGTCCGGCTTCAGCTCGAACTTCTTAAGCCCGAAACCTTCCTGCGCAAGCACGGCATCTTATCCACCATCGTGGTTTTCGGCTCCGCGAGGCTTCTTTCGCCGGCGCAAGCCAGGCTGCATCATCAGGAGGCCAAGGCATTTTTAGCGGAGAACCCCTCTAATCCAAAGGCCGCCCGAAACTTGGAGATGGCCCGGCTCCGGCTCCGGCAGTCGGAGTATTACGAGGAGGCCAGGCGCTTCGGGCAAATCGTGGCGCGCGCGAAAATCGCAAACAAGCGGCTCAAGTTCGTCATCGCGACCGGCGGTGGGCCCGGCATCATGGAGGCGGCCAACCGGGGCGCTTACGAGGCCGGGAGCGCCAGCATCGGCTTCAACATCACCCTGCCGCACGAGCAAGATCCCAACCCCTACATTACGCCGGGCTTGAGCTTCCAGTTCCACTATTTCGCCCTGCGAAAGATGCACTTCATGATGCGATCCAAGGCGCTGGTGGCTTTTCCCGGGGGCTACGGGACGCTCGACGAACTTTTCGAGGCGCTGACCTTGGTGCAGACCGGAAAGAAATCAAAAATCCCCATCGTCCTCTTCGGCCGCGATTATTGGAAGAGGCTCATCAATTTCAACGTGCTGGTCGAGGAGGGGATGATCTCGCCCGAGGACGCCCGGCTGCTCACGGTGGTCGAGAAGGCCGAGGAGGGGTGGGAGGTCATCCGGGAATTTTGGAGAACGCACAGAAATCCAGAGCCGGAGTAATCCTGGCCGCGCTGGCCTGCCTGGCGCTGCCCGCGCGCGGGCGCGCGGCGCAGGACGCGTTCTTTGATCTCCTGACGCGGGCGCAAAACGATTCCGCTCCGGCCGACGCCGCGGCGGATTTCGGCCGCGCCGTTCAAGCATGGACGCCGGCCGAAGGGGATACCTTGCTGGCCGCCTGCTATTTCGGGCGGGCTCAGGCCGATTACTCCTTGGGAGATCTCGCCGACTCCGCGTCCGACGCCTCGCGCAGCATGGAACTCGACCCGGGAAATTGGCGGGCGCTTCTGGTGCGCGGCAAGGCTCAACTGGCTCTCGGGCTTTACCGGAAGGCCGCTCTTGATTTGGAGCGAACCGCTTTGTTCCATCCGGAAGACGGAGACGCCTACCTTTATTTGGGGCAAGCCCAACTTCAAATGGAGCGGCCCTTGGAGGCTTCCAAGAGCCTGCGCAAGGCGGCGACGCTCAACCCTTCCGATTTTCGGCCGCTTTTAGCGTTGGCCTCGCTGTGGCGGAATAGGGGGCGCTGCGACGAGGCCGTGCCGCTTTATCAAAAAGCCGTCGCTCTTTCCGATTCGACCTTGGTTCAGGCCCAAGCCGGCCTGGGTTTTTGCGAGTACCACGGGAAACATTTTCAAAAGGCGCTGGACTACGACGATCGAGCCGTGGAATCCGGCGACGTCGCGCTGGGAAACCTCATCCGGGGGAAAGCCCCGCTGTTTATAAAAAACGAGACGCAGCGGGATTTGGCGCAGGCCTATTTCTGGCGTGGCCTGGATTATGCGCGTTTGGAACGCCCTGATTCTGCTCGGAAGGATTACGCGAAGTCCTGCTATTTGGGCTACGAGCCTGCTTGCCGTCCGGAAAGGAATTGCTTCCTCCCGGACGGCACTGGACGCGCATATCGCGTCCAGTGCGAACTGGGCCCTATAGCCGCGAAAAAGAAGCCTAAAACCCATCGCGCAAAGAAAAATAAAGTGATTTATTCGGGTTTTAAGAATTCCCCGGGCAATAGGATATACGCGCCATGAGGGCGGCATTTTTATTCGGTATTTTATCGCTTTTTTCCGTTGGAGCCAAAGCGCAAATTAACACAGTTTCTCAGCAGTGTCTACAGGAAGCGACCGCTTCCTTATATAGCCTCGATTATGCGGATAGCCGGAAATCCCTCCGAAAAATCATCGCTGAGAATCCAGAGAGCCCGTTCGGCTACCTTTTCGAAGCTGGCGCGATTTGGTGGCAATTCTCCAATGAAAACAGCTTATTCTTGAAGCAGCCGGATCTCCAGGACCTTTTTATCGCGGATGTGACCGAGGCGATGCGCAAATCACGGCCGATGCTGGCTTCCTCCGATCCGAATACCAGGGCGGACGGGGATTTCGCGCAAGGCATGGCCGTGGGTCTTCGCGGCCAGTGGCGCCTGCTGATGGGACATTGGATTGACGCCTACTTTGACGGCCACAAGAGTCTTCGGTTTCTGCGCGCGTGCCTGGCCTCCGATCCGGCTTACTATGACGCGGATTTGGGCTTGGGGATTTATGATTACGAGGCCGCGCGATTCGGGCGGAAGATCAAGATGGGCTTCCTGTTTAAAATTTTTGGCGACGAAAGAAGAGGGATAAGGCGGATCGGCTTGGCCAAGGAGAAAGGCCGCTACAGCCGGCGCCAAGCCGCGGTGTTTCTTTTGACCCTCTATATCCAGGATAAAAAAGATTACCGCGACGCCCTGCCCTTGGCGCAGGAACTGCGCCGGAATTTTCCGCAGAGTCCTTATTTCGAGTTCGTCCAGGCCATGCTTGACTATGATTCAGGATTCAAGGATGAGTCTTTTGATTTGGGCGCGGATCTTTTCCGCAAGTTGGAGAAGGACCCCGCAGTGTTCAAGCCGAAGATTCTGAGTCTGGCTTGTTCGTTCTCGGGCAGCTCATGCCTTAATAAAAGGCAGATGTCCTCTTTCATGGACTGGATCAACGGAAGCATCGAGAAATTTTACGGGAATCATTCGCAAAAGAACTGGATTACGGCCTTGCGTCTGCTGCGCGGTTATAGCGAGGGGGCTTTGGGCGAAACGGCGCAGGCCGATGGGGATTTCCACGGCGTTTTGACGGCGCCGGATTTTATGGATTTTCACGCGCGAGCGGAGCAATGCCTCGCGGTCGGATGCGACAGGCAGTCAATTCTGGCCGATTTGAAAAAATTGGCCGCGGGTTCTTCCAACGGGCGCGCCCTGCTCGATCCCTAATGAAACAATTTTGTTCTTGAAAAGCGGCGCGGCGCGGGCTATTCTAAATCATCTTGAGCCGTCATGAGGGGATAAGAGACATGAAATACTGGGTTTACTTGAACGGGGAAGTTCCGGGCTGCTATCCGGCGGAGGAATTGGTCCTGTTGCCTGGGTTTTCCGCGGCGACGTTGGTCTGCCCGGCCGAAGGAGACATCGAGGACAAGAATTGGAGGCGCGCCGGGGAGTTCGTTGACATCATCAAGGCGACCCAGAGCCCCCGGGAACAAAAGACTCCCTTGGCCGCGATGAGCGCGGACGCCTTGCGAGCGGCCAACGCCGACGATTTTCTTGATTCCGCGGGCGCCAGGCTTTTCCGACACGTCTCCGATTTGGTCGGCGAGTTGGAGAGCTTCCGGGAAACCAAGAGCCTCGTCGCGGCGCTGCAAAAACAGATGATCGACGCGAAGGAAGAGCTGCGCCATTCCGAAACTGAAAAGGAAAGCGCGAGGGAGAATTTAAAAAAGGAATCGGCGCGGCTGCAAGCCCTGCAGGATTCCATGGGGCAGGGCCAGGAAGAGCGGCGGCGCCTCGAGGCCGAAATCGAAGCGCGGCAAAAGAGCATCGAGGACTTGCGGCTCTCCGCGGCGCGCGCATCCTCGGACGCGGACGCGGCCAAGCGCAGGCTTGACGACACCCTCAAGCACCTGGCCATCCGCAATAAGCTGGTGGATAAGCTGAGCCAGGATTTGTCGGACAAGGAATCGAGCCTTGCCAAGGCCGTCGACGTCATCAGGCGTTTGGAAGGGGAGCTGGAGCGGCTGCTCATCCGCGGCGGCGGCAAGGGCAGGGAAGATGTCGTCGCGCCGGTCAAGAGCGTCCCTAAGCCTCCGATCATGGAAAGCATCCGTTCCGTCGAGCCTCCCGAGCGGCAAAGCTTCTTCAAGAAAATCATCCCTAAGCCCTAGCCGCCGGCTCCGGCGCCCGTCGGATAATTAGCACTCGCCAAAGCCTGTTGACAGTTTTCAAGCGCCTGTGCTATAATTAGCGGCAGAGCAAAGCGAGTGCTAGAATGGCTCGCAAGACAGTCCATAGTGATTGGAGGTAGGAGCGAATATGACTCAAGCGACAGCAACGAAGGTCAAGCTTCAGCCCCTGGGCGATCGCGTTCTCGTTCGGCCCTTGGAGCAGAAGGAAACCAAGCGCGGCGGCATCATCATCCCCGACACGGCGAAAGAGAAGCCGCAGGAAGGCGAGGTAGTCGCGTGCGGCCGCGGCAAGACGACGGACGACGGGAAGGTCCTTCCCATGGACGTCAAGCCCGGCGACAAGATTCTCTACGGGAAATACTCCGGCACCGAGGTCAAGCTCGACGACGAGGAGTATCTGGTCATGCATCAGGACGACATCGTCGGGATACTTAAATAAGGTCCGGCAGGAAATCAGACTCAACATCAGTTAAGGAGAGATCAATAAAATGGCAAAGCAGATTGTTTTTTCGGATGAAGCGCGTAAGTACCTGAAAGCGGGCGTCGACAAGCTCGCCAACGCGACCAAGATTACCCTGGGCCCCAAGGGCCGCGCGGTGGTTTTGGAGAAGAAGTTCGGCTCGCCCACCATCGTGGACGACGGCGTCACTATCGCCAAGGAAATCGAGCTCGAGGATCCCTTCGAGAACATGGGCGCGCAGCTGGTCAAGGAAGTCGCTTCCAAGACCAACGACGTCGCCGGCGACGGAACGACCACGGCGATTGTTCTCACGCAGTCCATGCTCACCGAGGGCATCAAGAACATCACCGCGGGCGCCAACGCCAAGAGCATCCAACGCGGCATGAACAAGGCCGTCGAAAAGGTGGTGGCGGATCTTAAAAAGAACGTCAAGCCAGTCAAGACCAAGGAAGAGAAGGCCCAGGTCGCGACCATTTCCGCCAACGACAAGACCATCGGCAACATGATCGCCGAGGCCATGGAAAAGGTGGGACACGAGGGCGTCATCACGGTCGAGGAAGGCAAGTCGGCCGAAACGACGCTGGAAGTGGTCGAGGGCATGCAGTTCGACCGCGGCTACATCTCTCCTTACTTCGTGAGCGATTCGGAGCGGATGGAAGCCGTTCTTGACGATCCCTATCTCATCATCACGGATAAGAAAATTTCCGCCATGAACGACCTTCTGCCGCTTTTGGAGAAGATCGTTCAGACCGGCAAGTCCTTCCTGCTCGTCGCGGAGGACGTCGAGGGCGAGGCGCTGGCGACCTTGGTCGTCAACAAGCTCCGCGGCACGCTTAAGGCCGCCGCGGTCAAGGCCCCCGGCTTCGGAGATCGCCGCAAGGAGATGCTCCAGGACATCGCGGTCCTCACCGGCGGCGAAGTCATCAGCGAAGAGCTCGGCCACAAGATCGACAAGGTCGGAGTGGACATGCTCGGCCGCGCCAAGCGGGTGGTCATCGACAAGGACAACACGACCATCGTCAGCGGGGCGGGCGACAAGACCGAGATCAAGAAGCGCGCGGACTCCATTCGCAAGCAGATTGAAGAGACCACCTCGGACTACGACAAGGAAAAGCTTCAGGAACGCCTGGCCAAGCTCTCCGGCGGCGTCGCGGTCATCAACGTGGGCGCGGCGACCGAGACCGAGATGAAGGCCAAGAAGGCCAAGGTCGAGGACGCCTCCAACGCGACCCGCGCGGGCGTCGAGGAAGGCATGATCGCCGGCGGCGGCGTGGCGTTGCTGCGCGCCTCCGAGATCCTCGAAAAGTTCAAGGGCGAGAACGAGGACGAGACCACGGGCGGCCTCATCGTGCGCCGCGCCCTCCAGGCCCCCATCCGGCAGATTGCCGAGAATTCGGGCCTCGAGGCTTCCGTCGTCGTCCAAAAAATTCTCGCGTCCAGCAATGGCGCGGGCCTCAATGCCGACACCGGGGAGTACGTGGATCTCTTCAAGGCCGGCATCGTGGATCCCCTCAAGGTCACCCGCACGGCCCTTGAGAACGCGGTGTCCATCGTGGGAACTATTCTCACGACCGACGTGCTCGTGTCCGACATCCCGGAGAAGAAGGAAAGCGCTCCGGCGGGACATAGCCACGGCGGCGGAGACATGTATTAATTGACGAACTCGCCGGATTCATCCGGCGGCCGCCGTCAGCCCCCGGCTCGCGAGAGCCGGGGGCTTTTGTTCGTCCGATTAGTTTATGATTTAGCCTTACTTCATATTTTTGTCAATATATTTTTACAATTCGGCCATGGATAATTCGGAGGCTTTGGTATAGCATTGTAGAGCCGCCTAAAATGACTCCACATATCCTTAATCAAGCAATCCCGCAAGGAGGTCCGATTGTGCCTGAAGAGACCCGCTATACCGTCTACGAAGCCGTCAACATAAGCCGCAAGGAAATTTTTATAGGGATCACCTCAAGAAAAATTTTTGAAGCCATGGCGCAATTAATGGAAAATGATCGTCCGCCTTGCATCAAGCACTGGGACGCCGCGGACGCCATTGACATCCGCAGCGTTGAATTTGATCTAAGCGCGGCCGGCGCGAAGGAATTTCTCAAGGAATACGTCAGGAATAGGGCCCTAATAGGCTGGCGTTGCCTCGCGGAATAACAATCCTCTTTCTGATATAGGTCCAAGGACCTATGCGTTATTTTTGTCGAATTTTTTGATATAATGCTGTGGGCGCAACTTGACGAAGAGCAACAAATGCGCTATAGGAGGCGGTAATGATCGTGAAAGTCCGTGTCATTCCGAACGCTCCGGATAACGAGGTGGTCAGCCGGATCGGCAGCGTGCTGCGCGTGAAAGTGGCCGCTCCGTCCGTCACCGAGAAGGCCAACAACACCCTGCGGAACTACCTAGCCGAGTTCTTCGAGGTCTCGGCTCCCAAGGTCAACATCCTGCGGGGCGCCAACGGCCGCGAGAAGACGGTCGAAATCGTTGGAAAAACGGAGGAAGACCTCAAGAGGGTGATGGAATCCATCCCCTGAGCGATGCCCGCATTCGGCATAGGGGAACACCCGCGGTGGAATCGAAGGATTCTCCCGCGGGTGTTCCCATTTTAGGGAACGCATGACGAAGGATTTTCCGCTGCAGGACCCCGTCGTTCCGGTAAAATGGACCGGCCGGTCGCTCAAAGTCCTGGATCAAAGACTGCTTCCCCACAAGGTCGCTTATCTGGACTGCGCCGCGCCCGAGGATGTCGCGCGGGCCACCAAGAGCATGGCTTTGCGCGGAGCGCCGCTCATCGGCTGCGCCGCCGCTTACGCCATGGCGCTGGCGGCGCGCCGGGGCGGACTCGGGGACATGGAAAAGACCGCGCCGCGGCTTTTGAAGGCGCGCCCTACGGCCGTAAATTTGGCGCACGCAGTTTCTCACATGCTGGAGAAAGGGCGCGAAGCAGCGGGCGCTAAAAAATTCGCGGAGCAAATGATCCGGGAAGCCGAAAACTACTGCGCGCGGGATTTGCAGGCCAACCGCGACATGGCCAAGCTGGGCGCGTCCTTGCTGGGCAAAAAAAAATGCCGCGTCATGACTTACTGCAACGCGGGCGCCTTGGCGACTTCCGGCTTGGGGACCGCCGTGGGCGTCATCCGCTACGCCCACTATCAGGGGAAAATCGAGCGAGTGTATTGCTGCGAGACCAGGCCCTATCTCCAGGGCAGCCGATTGACTATGTGGGAGTTCATGCGCGCGGGAGTTCCCGCGACGCTTATCACCGACAACGCCGCGGCGCATCTCATCAAAACGGGAAATATCGACGCGGTGTTCGTCGGCTCCGACCGCATCGCCGCCAACGGCGACGTCTGCAACAAAATCGGCACCTACGGAGTGGCCTTGGCCGCCGATAGGCACCGCGTTCCCTTCTACGCGGTCGCTCCAATCTCCACCATCGACGCGAAGTGCGCCCGGGGGGATTTTATTCCCATCGAAGAGCGAAGCTCGGAGGAGGTTCTCAAGATCGGAACGCACCGCATCGCGCCGCGCGGCGCGCGCGCGGCCCATTTCGCCTTCGACGTGACGCCGCGGGACCTCGTTGGCGCCATCGTCACCGAAAGAGGTATCATAAAACCGGTCAACCGCCGTTCCATTGAAAGGATCCTAAATGTCATCTAGTCAACGCCTCAAACTTCTGCAGGCCGCGGAAAAAAGAACCAAAATTCTGTCGACGCTGGGCCCTGCCTCAGCCAACTCTAAAACCATGAAGGCGCTCATCCAATCGGGCGTCAACGCCTTTCGGCTCAACTGCTCGCACGCCACCATGTCGGAGCTTTCCCGCGATGTGCGCCTCATCCGCCAAGTGTCGGCCTCCTGCGACCGGGCCTGCTCGATTGTGCTTGATTTGCAGGGCCCCCGCCTGCGCGTGGGACGCCTGCGCGACGGCGGCCCGGTCTCTTTAAAACGGGGGGAAAGAATCCGGATCGTGACCAACGACATCGCGGGAACGCAGTCCGAAATCTCCACCAGTTTCCGCGGCCTGCCCAGGGCCGTGACCAAGGGATCTCGCATTCTTGTCGATGACGGTTCAATCGTTCTCGAGGTGCTCAAGGTTTCCTCCAACAAGGTCGACTGCGAGATTGTCGTGGGCGGCCTGCTTAAAGAACACAAAGGCCTCAATCTCCCGGGTGCGGACATCGATTTGCCCGCCTTGACCCGCAAGGATTTGAAGGATCTTCGGATGGGCCTGAAGCTGGGAGTGGATCACGTCGCGCTCTCCTTCGTGCGCAGTCCCGACGATCTGCGGAAGGTTCGGCGCATCATCAAGAACGTGGGAGCTTCCACCCGCGTCATCGCCAAAATCGAGCATCCCCTGGCGATTGTCCGCATTGATTCCATCCTCGCGGCTTCCGACGGCATCATGGTGGCCCGGGGCGACTTGGCCGTGGAGCTTTCCCCGGCCGATGTTCCGGCGGCGCAAAAGCAGCTGGTCCGCAAGGCCAACCACGAGGGCAAGCTCTGCATCGTCGCGACGCAGATGCTCGAATCCATGATCACGCGCCCGATGCCGACGCGCGCGGAAGCCTCAGACGTGGCCAACGCCATTTACGACGGCGCGGACGTGGTCATGCTCTCGGGCGAAACCGCCGTGGGCCAATACCCGGTGGAAGCCGTGTCCATCATGTCCGAGATCATCCGCAAGGCCGAGCAGTCGCCGTTCCGCTATCAGAACGTCCCGCAAGGCCTCACGGACACCTCCACGACGGGCTTCGCCAACGCCCTGGCCCGGGCCTCCGGTGACGCCTGCGAAATCACCGGCGCCGAGGCCGTCGTGGTCTACACGCTGACCGGCTGGTCGGCGCAGGTCATGTCCAAGTACCGGCCCAAGGCTCCCATCTACGCGCTGACGCCGCTGATGTCGACCTACCACAAGCTGGCGCTGTACTGGGGCATCACGCCGATTATCTGCCCGCTGGGAAAATCCACGGACCAAATGCTCGGCTTCGGCGAAAGAATCATGCTTCGACGCGGCCTCATTCACAAGGGCCAGAGCGTGCTCATCACCGCCGGGGGTACGGCCCGGCACAAGGCCTCCAACATGCTCAAGATTCACGTCATCGGCTCCTTGACCTACCGCTGATGGCGGGGCGGTTTTACCTGGTCTTGTCTACGGCTCCGCCGCGCCAGGCCGGCGCTCTGGCCGAGAAAATCATCGGCGGCCGGCTGGCCGCGTGCGTCAACGTCGTCGCCGGGATTTCATCCCATTACGTCTGGAAGGGGAAGCAAGCCAAGAGCCGGGAAGCTCTGCTCGTCATCAAGACCACCGCCGCAAAGCTGGGCAAGCTCACGCGCTTCATCGAACAAAACCACGTTTACGATGTCCCCGAAATTATCGCGCTGCCTTTTTCCCGCGGCTCGCGGGCTTATCTGCGATGGCTCTCCAAAAACGCCCGCTGATTCTGGCCTCCGCGTCCCCGCAGCGACGCCGGCTGCTCAAGAGGCTGGGCCTGCCTTTTAAAATCGTTCCCAGCGGCGTGGGCGAGAACGTGCCGGAGAAAAATCCCCGCAAGCTGGTCCTTCTCCTGGCCAAGAAAAAAGCGCGCGCGGTGGCTCGGCGCCACCCTAAGTGCATGGCGCTGGGCTCCGATACCGTGGTTTACTGCCAAGGGGAAATCCTGGTCAAGCCGAGGAGCAGGGCTGATTCAAGAAGAATCCTGGATATTTTAAACGGCCGGTGGCACCGGGTTTATACCGGCGTGGCGCTGGCCTTGGACGGCGGCAAGAAAATTTATTCGGAGGTCTGCGTCAGCCGGACCAAGGCCAGGAAGCTTCCGCCCGAGCGGCTTTTGCGCCTCGCGGGCAAGCACATGGACAAGTCCGGATCCTACGCGATGCAGGACAGGCGGGATCCATTCATCGAAAAAGTCGTGGGCGGAAAGGACAACGTCGTCGGATTGCCGCTCTCGGCGGTCAAGCGGCTTTTGAAACGGGCAGGCTGAAGTAAAACTTCGCTCCGTGCGGCTCGGCGTCCGCGATGGCGATGATCCCTCCGTGGCGCAGGACGACTTTCTCGCACAGGGCCAGGCCCAGGCCCACGTTGCCCACGTGGCGCTTCATTTCCTTGCTGAAAAACTTGCGAAAAATGTCGGCGCGCGCCTCCAAAGGGATTCCCGGCCCCGAGTCGGAGACGCTCACGGTGAGCGCGTTCTCCTCTTCCGCCAAAGCGACGCGAATTTTCCCGTCGGGCGGCGTGTGCTCGATGGCGTTGTAGAGCAAGTTGTCGAGCACGCGCCGCAGCAGGACGGAGTCGCCCATCACGGCGGACGGGGATTTCTCGGGCAAATCAAGCGCGATCTCGTGCCCTTTTTCCGCGGCGATGATCTCGAAGTCCTTGGCGCAGGAGCGAATGAGCGATCCCATATCGACCGGCGAAATCTCCAAGGACTCATCCACGGCTTCCAAGCGGTTTAACTGCAGGATGTCCTCGACCATGCGGCGCAGGCGCCCGACCGAGAGGCGCAGGAGATGAAAAGTCCGCTTATTCGCCTGCGTCGTGCTTTCCTCGAGGAGCGCGATGCCCGAACTGATGACGGTCAGAGGCGTTTTTAGATCGTGGACCAGCATGGCCATCAGGTCGCCGCGCTCATCCTCCAGATCGAGCCGCCGGCGGGTCTCTTCCTTGAGCCGGCTGCCCAAACGGTTGAAGGCCGCGGTGACGCGGGAGAACTCGTCCTTGCCGCTCACCCTGATGGGTCGGAAGTTTTCCGGGTCGCCGGGCAGATGTTCCAGGCGCGGAACTAAGCGATCCAGACGAAGGCCGAGCCACGTTCCCAGAAGCCAGGCCAGCAAGGCGATGGCGATGAAGGACATCGCGCCGAAGCGGATGCTTTGCGCGTCCATCTTTTCCATGCGATCGCGCAGCGCCTCGATGTGGTAGGAAACGCAGATTTTCCCGTACCCGTAGCGGCCTAAGTATTCGGACTTTTCCAAATCGTAGATGCCGTCAAAGGAGTTTTCCATGGAAACCCCGGGATGGAGCCGTCGGCGCAGCGAGGCGGCGCTGTCATAGCGGCCGAGGATTCGGCGGCCCCGCGAGTCGAAAGCGACGATGGAGGCGAGGCCGGCCTCATGGATGATGGACTGTAGGTGGATATTGAGCGGCAAGAGGCGGCCCTCGCGCGCCTCATCGGAGACCAGCGCGGCCACGGCCGAGGCGGTGACGTCGGCCATGTCGCGCGCGCTGGCGTAGCTGGCGCGGTGGACGTCTCGGAACTGGATGATTTGGAAGGCAGCGGCGATGGCCAAGCCGAAGACGGAGAAAATCAGCGCGAAACGGTGGTTGAGCCGCACGATGCCCAGTGTAGCTATTTTTCGCTATACTCTGCATCATGGAGTTGAGAGGGAAAAACGCTCTGGTGACCGGCGCGGCGCGCCGCGTGGGCAGGGCCGTCGCGCTGGCCCTGGCCGAGAGGGGCGTCAACCTCGCCGTCCACTGCCGGCGTTCCGTTCAAGAGGCCCGGGCTCTGGCTCGCGAGCTGCGCGCGCGCTTCGGCGTGCAAGCCGAGGTGTTCAAGGCCGGGCTTGAGAGCGTGGACGAAACCGAGCGCATGGCCGCCTCGGTGCTCAAAAAATTCAAGGTCGCGCATATCCTGGTCAACAACGCCTCGGTCTACGAGAAAAATGAATTCGGACGGACTTCCGCGGCGGACTGGAACAAACACTTGGACGCCAATTTGCGCGCCCCATTTTTTCTTTCCCAGGCGCTGGCGCCCGCCATGCGGCGCGCGGGCCGAGGCAAAATCATCAACATCGCCGACTGGGCGGGATTGCGGCCTCAGACGGATCACATTCCCTACTACGCGTCCAAAGCGGGGCTTTTGTGCCTCAACACCGCGCTGGCCAAGGCTCTGGCTCCCAAGATTTTGGTCAACGCCGTCTTGCCGGGGCCGGTTTTGCTGCCGGAAGGCTCTTCCCGCGAGAAGGCCCGGCTCATCGCGCGGGCGACCCTGCTTAAGCGCGTGGGAAGCCCCCAGGACGTGGCCCGCGCCGTGGTGTTCCTGCTTGAAAACGATTTCATCACCGGCGCGGCGCTGCCCGTCGACGGCGGGAGGCTCGTCGCCTGATGTACCGGGTCACGCGGCGCATCGATTTTTGCTACGGCCACCGCCTTATGGATTACGCGGGCAAGTGCAAGAACCTGCACGGGCACAACGGGCGCCTAGAAGTCGTCATCGAAAAGCCCGCGCTCGACCGCCTCGGGATGGTGGTGGATTTCGACGAAATCAAGTCGAAGCTGCGGACCTGGGTCGAGGCGGAGCTCGATCACAAGACTTTGCTCTATTCCCGCGATCCGCTCCTGAAAATTCTGCGGGATGCCGGCGAGCTGGTCGTGGCCATGGACGCGAACCCCACGGCGGAGAATATCGCGGCCCTGGTCTACGCCGAGGCCAAGCGCCGGGGGCTCGCCGTGCGCTCCGTGCGCCTTTGGGAAGCGCCCAACTCCGTCGCCGAATACGAAGCTTAGCGCCGCCCCGTTTTATTCGATGGGGATGCTGACCTTGAAGCGCAGCTTCTGGCCCACCTTGAAGTGCTCGCGCGCGGCGGTTCCTGCCGGAAGCTCCAGCACGTACTGGCCCACGCCCCAAACCCGCGCGACTTGGCCGTCGGCCATTTTCGGCGTCGAGGCCCTCACGCGGGAATGTATCGCCGTGATTTCCTTGCCGGCGCCGATGTAGACGATGTCCAGGCTGGTCCAGGTGTTCTTCATCCAGAATTCCATCCCTTCTTTTTGAGGAAAGACGAAGAGCATGCCGTAGCGCTTGGGCAGGGTCTTGCGGAACATGAGCCCGATTTCGCGTTCCTTCGGAGTATCCGCGACCGCGGCCGTGATTTTTCGCCCGTTGGGAAAATAGAGCGCCGTTTTTTTAAGGTGTTGGGCCTTATGCGTCGTCGCGGCCGATGCCCATGCGGCGGCGCCCAGAAAAGCGAGCGCGAGAAACAGGCTTCCTATTTTTTTCATTTTTAATTTTCTCCTTGCGAAACTGACTTCATGTGTTTGATGGCCCGCGCGGCCTGGACCATCCAGCCGCGCGTTCCCCAGGGGCCGGTGTCTCCCCAAAGGGCGCGCGACAAATCATGGATGAAGACGCCGCGGGCCGGGCCGTCCGCGTCAATGCGGTCGATGGCCTCGGCCGTGCGGCGGTAGAATTCCTTGGGGCCCTTGGGGCTTCGCTGGTGCAAATCCCAATCCACGACGTCGCCGACCAGCAACTGGGCGTCCCGGCGTCGGACGTAGTCGTGCCATTGATCGAGGATGGCCTCAAACTGCGGCTTGTCGGCCTGGTAGAGCATGACCGCGTCCGCGTCGGCGCCCGCGTCGTTCATCATGACCGGGTCTTGCCCGTGCTGGTGGCCCACGGCCCAGCTTAAGGTAAAGACCCACAGCGGCTGAGGCGAGTTCGTCTCGTTTTTTATCCGGCGCACGATGAGCGCGGCTTGGCGCGCGCGCCACCACTGCCAAGCATCCAGAAAATTATCGTCGCGGTGCATGCCTTCCTTGCGCGCGAAATAAACCATGCGATTGGCGGGGCTTAGGAGCGCCCATTCCCGCGGCGGGCTTATCCACCACATGTCCGAGTAAAATTTCTCGGCCAACTCGTCGCCGCCCAAGGCGTTGCGGATGTAGTCGAGGCCGAGATAATCCACGTCCGGGATGCGGCTGAATTGGGACAGGAGCGCCGCCGCGTCGTCCGAGCGTCGCTCATCGGCCAGAGAGATGGCGCGGGTGAACGCCGGCCGGCCGTTTTTGACGCTCATGGCATAATGATAGCGCGAAAGGCGGCTCTTGGAAAAGGTCAGGTCGTACAAGACGTAGAGCCCGAACTTAAGCCCGCGCTTATGCGCGGCCGCGGCGATTTTAGGCAGCAGGGGGAAATTAGCGGAGAGCCAGACTTGACCGGGCTCTTTGCCGGGCGTTTCGCTCGCCATCATCCAAAAGGCGTCCGCGCCCACGGCCTTGGCCCAATCGAGCATGCCGCGCCAGTCCTCTTTTTTCCCGCCGGGGCCGATTAAGGTCATGCCTTGAAGCGGCCGCGTGTTCTCCCAGGTCAGGACCGAGAGGCCTTGCGGGATAGGCCTGGGCGCGCGCCGCAAAATGCGGAAGCCTTTAACGTGCAGGCGCCCGCGCAAATCCCGGTTTCCCAGAAGCTTAAGGGTATAGCGTCCGGCGGAAGCGTTCCATGGACAGGGCCAAGTGCGGGTCCAGTCGCGGCCGCTGGCGCCGTAGATGAGCGGCACTTGGCTTAAGCCCCCGACGGTGGCGACCGTACGGCCGCGCCGCTGAACAACCACGACGGGTGGAGAGCTTCGCCAGCGGCGGTTCAAGCCCTCGTCTTGGGTGTGCAATCGTAGGGTGATGAAGTCGTAGTGGAAGTACGCGGGCCGCGCCGTATCGAGGTAGACGGCATGCGCGCGGCGCCAGAGCAGGAATGGGGGGAGGGCCGCCAGCAGGGACAGCGAGACCGCGCCGAGCGCGATCGCCGCTTTTCTGCCCGCCACCGAGAGATAATAGCAAAATGGGGCAAGAGTATTGCGCGCTGCAAGGACAAAGCAAAGCAATTCCCAGCGGAATTTTGATATACTGCCCGAGTCTGATATCGGTCTTAACTGGAGGGCGGACATGGTCACCGGACTCGTGCTCATTCGGCTCATGGCGGGCAAGGAAAACCAAGCCTTGGCTCAAATCAAGCAAATCAAGGGCGTCGCGCACGTCACGGCCGTTTTCGGCCGCTGGGATTTGGTTTTGGACATCGAGACCGATGACGTGCACACCCTCTCCAACGTTGTCGTGCGCGGCATCCGCGGCATTCCCGGCGTCTTGTCCACGGAAAGCCTCATCACCACCGCCATTTAGACCCGCGTGGAGCCAGTCCTCTCCGTCCAAGACTTGCGGGTCGGCTTTCATACGGAACGGGGCTTCGCGCGCGCGGTCGACGGCATTTCCTACGACCTCCATGCCGGCGAGACGCTCGCCATCGTGGGGGAATCGGGCTCCGGCAAGAGCGTGCACGCCCTCTCCGTCCTGCGGCTTCTGCCCGAGCCGCCCGCGGAAATAGTTTCCGGGAAAATCCTCTTCGGCGGCCAAGACCTCCTGCGCTTGAAGCCCGCCCAGATGCGCCAAATCCGCGGCAACCGCATCGCCATGATTTTCCAGGAGCCCATGACCTCCTTGAACCCGGTGCTCACCATCGGCGATCAAATTTCAGAAGCCGTCATTCTCCACCAGAAGCTAAGCTACGCCAAGGCCATGGACAAGGCCGTGGATTTGCTCAAGAAAGTCGGCATCCCGCATCCCTCCGAGCGGGTCAAGGACTACCCGCACCAGTTCTCGGGCGGCATGCGCCAGCGCGCCATGATCGCGATGGCGCTCTCCTGCGATCCGGACGTGCTCATCGCCGACGAGCCCACCACCGCCTTGGACGTCACCATCCAGGCCCAAATTCTGCAGCTCATGCGCGACATCCAGAGGGAATCCAAGATGGGCATCGTGCTCATCACCCATAACCTGGGCGTGGTGGCCGAAATGGCCGACGAGGTCTGCGTGATGTACGCCGGCCGGCAGATGGAGGGCGCAGGCGTGGGCGAGCTTTTCAAGAACCCCCGGCACCCCTACACGCGCGGGCTGCTCAACTCCGTGCCGTCTCTTTACGAAAAAAAAGATAGGCTTGAAGCCATCGCGGGCCAGCCGCCGGAACTGACCTTGGATTTGCAGGGCTGTCCGTTCGAGCCCCGCTGCCCGCGGGCCATGCCGCGCTGCAAGACCGAGCGCCCGGCGCGCTTTACGCCCGCCCCGGGCCACTACTCGTTTTGTTGGACGGAGGAGGAAAAGGACCAATGAGCCAAAACAGCGCGGTCGAGGCCGGAGGCCGAGCGTCGCGCGAGCCTTCGGACAAGACCTTGGCTCGCGGCGGCGCGCCGATCTTGGACATCCGCGGCCTCAAGCGGCATTTTTCCGTTTCGCGCGGACTTTTTTCTTCCAAGGCCCAGCTCAAGGCCGTCGATGGCGTGAGCTTCTCGGTCATGCCCCAGGAGAGCTTCGCCGTGGTCGGCGAGTCGGGCTGCGGCAAGACCACCTTGGCCAAGCTGCTTCTGGCTTTGGACCGCCCCACGGCGGGCGAAGTCGTCTTCGAGGGCCGAAATATTTTCTCATTGGGCCGCGGCGCGTTGCGGCGACTGCGGCGCGACATGCAGATCATCTTCCAAGATCCCTACTCGAGCCTCAACCCGCGCATGACGGTCGAAGACATCCTCATGGAGCCTTTCGCCATCCACGGCATCGGCTCCGCGTCCGAGCGCCGCGAGCGCGTCAAGCGTTTGATGAGCGCCTGCGGGCTTTCCCAATCCAAGATTTCCGCCTACCCGCACGAGTTTTCCGGAGGCCAGCGCCAGCGCATCGGCATCGCGCGCGCCCTGGCCTTGAATCCGAAGCTGGTCATCGCCGATGAGCCGGTCTCGGCCTTGGACGTCTCCATCCAGGCGCAAATCCTCAACCTCTTGAAGGATCTGCAGGAGGAGATGCGCCTGACCTACGTTTTCATTTCCCATGATTTTTCGACCGTGCGCCACCTCTGCCAAAGAATCGCGGTCATGTACCTGGGCCGCGTGGTGGAAATGGGGCGCACCGAAGATCTTTTGGGCAATCCGCAGCATCCCTACACCGAGGCGCTTCTCTCCGCCATCCCCGTTCCCGATCCCAACATCGAGAAAAAGCGCGCGCGCATTATTTTGACCGGCGACGTGCCCAGCCCCTTGACGCCGCCCGCGGGCTGCCATTTTCATCCCCGCTGCCGCTACGCCATGGATTCCTGCAAGAGCAATGCGCCGGCGCTGACCGAGGTCGGGCCGGGACATTGGGCGGCCTGCCCGGTTTTGCCGTTCGCCAAAAAAACCAGCGCCGCGGCCCTCGTCGGCTAAAGACAATGCCCAAGCCCGCCGTTTGCGAATATCTGCGGGGCAAAACAGATGCTTAAGCCTTTGGCGGTTGCGGCATCTTTGGCTTGGCTTTGGCCCATCGCGGCCCGGGCGCAGTCCCAGACTCAGGCGCAGCCGGTCAAGAACCCGGACACCTTTGTTTATGCCATCGCGGGTGCGCCCGAGAGCCTCGACCCCGACTGGGAATTCGACGCCATCAGCCACGAGGTCACCAGCCAAATCTACGAGACCTTGATCGCCTACCAGGGCTGGTCCGTCAATCAGTTCGTTCCGCGTCTGGCCTCGGTGGTTCCGTCGCAAGCCAACGGACTCATTTCCCAGGACAACCTGCGTTACGCCTTTCCCATTCGCAAGAACGTGCATTTCCAAGACGGCGGCCTCATGACCGCCGAGGACGTCAAGTACTCGCTCCTGCGCTGCATGCTCATGGACCGCGCGGCCGGGCCTTCCTTTCTGTTGCTCCAGCCCATCCTCGGCGTGTCCTCGGCCGCGGATAAAAACGGCAAGCCGATTCCGGGTTTGTACGATGAGGCGAACAATGCCGTCGACGTGGAGTTCGGCTCCGTGGTCATCTACCTGACCAAACCCTACCCGCCGCTTTTGTCTATTCTCGCCAATTACTGCCCGATGGTCTCAAAAACATGGGTGGTGGCGCACGGCGGATGGGACGGCGCGAAGAAGACCTGGGCCGCGCATTTTGATCCCTCGCGCGAGTCCTCGCCGCTTTTTAATCAGGGCGACGGCACGGGGCCTTTTAGCTTGGTGCGCTGGGACACGCAAAACCAGGAGGTCGTCCTGGCCCGCAACGACGATTATTGGCGCGCTCCGGCCAAGCTCAAGAACGTCGTGTTCAAGACGGTCGACAATTTTCAAACGCGCAAGCTCATGCTGGCCGCGGGCGACGCCGACGCGATCATGGTCGACCGCGCGCAGCTGCCGCAAATCCAGGGCCTGCCGGGCGTCAGCATCACCGACAACCTTCCCATGCTGGAAGTCCACGATGTCTTCCTCATGAACTTCGCCATCAACCCCGAGGCCAATCCTTACATCGGCTCGGGGAAATTAGACGGCGACGGCATCCCGCCGAACTTCTTCGCGGACACGGACATCCGCCACGCCATGGCCTATGCTTTCGATTACGATTCCTACATCCGGGACGCCTACCAGGGCCACGCCTTCCGAGCCCGGGGCCCGATTCCCTCCAACCTTTCCGGCTATAATTCCAATCAGTCCCTGCTTCCCCATGATTTGACCCGCGCGGCCAATAGGTTCAAGAAAGCCTTCGGAGGGCAAGTCTGGGACACGGGCTTTCGCTTCACGCTGACCTATCAGCTCGGCTATGAGGATCGGCTCATCGCCGCGGAAATTCTAAAGAAGAACGTGGAATCGCTCAACCCCAAGTTCAAAGTGGACTTGATGGGCCTCGATTGGCCGCAGTGGCTTTCGGAACTCTCCGCGCGGCGCCTGCCCATGACCACCGCGCGCTGGCTGCTTGATTATCCCGACCCGGACGACGCGGTCACGCCGTTTCTCTACAGCCAAGGCTACTACGCCAAGCTGCAGGGCTATTCGAATCCCAGGGCGGACCAGGACATCGAGCAGGCGCGCACCGACGCCTCGGGCGACGATCGGGCAAGGCTTTACGCCGATCTGCAGGCCATCGCCTACGCGGACGTTCCGCAGATTTACACCGTGGAAACTTATTACGTCCAGGCATTGCGTTCTTGGGTCCATGATTGGCATTATAATCCCATCATGATCTACGGATACCTTTATCCCGTGAGCAAAGGAGGGGGGGCATGAACCAGCGGACTGCCTGCCGACTTTTTCCGGTCCTGTTGTTGGCTCTTGTTTCCTGCGCCCGCAAACCCGTCCAGCAGGCCGTTTTTGATCCCTCCACCTACACCGAGTTGACGTTCAACGATTCCGACAGCATGGACCCGGCCTGGTCCTACGATACCGCCTCGGACGAGGTCATCCTCAACATCTACGAGCCGCTCTTCATGTTCAAGGGATCCTCGACCAAGGAGCTCGTTCCGCTCATCGCGGCGAAGGTGCCCACCCGCGCCAACGGGCTCATTTCCGCGGACGGAAAAACTTACACCATTCCCATCCGGCGGGACGTGACGTTCCAGGACGGGACGCCCATGACCATGGCGGACGTGCGCTACTCCATTTTGCGCTTCATCCTGCAGGACCGCGACGCCGGGCCTTCGCCGCTTTTGCTGGAGCCCTTGACCGGATATGGCGGCACGCGCGACAGCAACGGCAAGATTGTCCCCGGCATCTTCAAGAAAGCCGAGAAATCGGTGCAGATCCAGGGGTGGGACTTGGTCCTGCATCTGCCGCGACCGTTCTCGCCGCTTCCCACGATTTTAGCGTCCTGGGCGCCCATCGTCTCCAAGGAATGGGCCATCAAGCACGGCGACTGGGACGGCACCGAGGCGACCTGGAAGAAATACAACAACCCCCAGAAGCAGACCTCGCCCTTCTTCGAGCATGCCTTCGGAACCGGGCCCTTCGTCCTGGTGCGCTGGGACCGGAACACGCATGAGATTGTCATGCGCCGCAACGAGCATTACTGGCGCGCGCCCGCCAAGCTCAAGTACGTCATCATCAAGGGCATCGACGAGTTCGAGACCCGCAAGCTCATGCTCGAAGCCGGCGAGGCGGACTCGATTTACGCCGACCGCGAGGTCTGGGAACAGGTCCAGAACACCCCGCACGTCCAGATCATCGACGATCTGCCCACGCTGGAAGTCAATCCCATCGTTTTCTTCACTTTTAAGCTCGACGGCACGGGCAATCCGTTCATCGGCTCGGGCAAGCTCGACGGCCAGGGAATTCCGCTCGATTTCTTCAACGACATCAACGTGCGCAAGGCGTTCGCCTACGCGTTCGACTACAAGGATTACATCAACGAGGTTTTAAACGGCAAGGGCATCCAGCCTACCGGCGTCGTGCCCAAGGGGCTTCTGGGCTATAATCCCAACCAAAAAATCTACTCCTATGATCCGCAGAAAGCCGTCTACTATTTCAAGAAGGCCTTCGGCGGCCAAGTGTGGAAAAATGGTTTTAAGTTCACCGCCGTTTACAACGCCGGCAATATTCCGCGCCAGTCGCTGCTCCAGGTGCTCAAGCATAATATCGAGGCCTTGAACCCTCGCTTCAACATCGAGGTCCGGCCCATGGATTGGCCGGAGTTCCTGGATTCCTACATCTCCTCCAAGCTGCCGATTTTCATCCTGGCTTGGCAGGCGGATTACCCCGACGCCTACGACTTCACCTTTCCGCTGCTCGATTCGCAAGGCGCTTACCCGGGACCCCAGCACTTCGCGGATCCGCGTCTCGACAAGCTCATCGACGCGGCCGTCGCCCAAACCGATCCCGCGAAGAGGGAAAAAATGTACTGGCGCATCCAGGAGTTGGAATACGAGGACGTTCCCAATCTCCCGGTCCTGCAGCCGCTCGATTACCGGACCCAGCGCGACTGGGTGCAGGGGTGGGTGAACAACCCCATCTTCCCCGACTCGCCCTACGGATGCTATTATTACCCGGTTTACAAGAAACTTCCCGCTCCGCCGCGGAAGCCCAAGCATGCTTAAGTTCATCGCCAGACGCCTGCTGTTTCTTCCCATCGTGATGCTGGGCGTGACCATGCTTCTCTTCGGCGCGCTGCAGTTTCTCTCGCCGGCCATGCGCGCTTCTTTGTATGTGAAGGATCCGCGGCAGCTCTCGGCCTTGAACGAGGTCATCCTAAAATACGGGCTCAACAAACCCATGCCCGTGCAATATTGGATTTGGCTCAAGCAAGTCCTCCACGGCAACCTGGGCTACAGCGAGACGGCCAAGATGCCCGTCGCGGTCGCCATCCGGGCCTTTTTTCCGGCGACCTTCGAGTTGACGCTGGTGTCGTTCATTCCCATCCTGCTCATCGGCATCTATTTCGGCACGCTCTCCGCGGTCAAAAAGGACAAGCTGCTCGATCAAACGACCCGCATCGTGGCCATCACGGGGTATTCCCTGCCCAGCTTCGTCTTAGGCCTTTTTCTGCTTATGATTTTCTACGGCCATTTCCAGATATTTCCACCCGGACGCTATTCTCTGAACGTGGATCTGCTGGTGCACTCCTCGCGCTTCCACCACTATACCGGCCTTCTGACCTTGGACGCGCTTTTAAACGGCGACTTCGCGGCCGCCGGGGACATTCTGGCCCACTTGGTTTTGCCCGCCACCACGCTGATTTACATCAGCGTGGCCCTGCTTCTGCGCATCACCCGCTCGTCGATGCTGGAGGAATTGGGGAAGGATTATGTGCGCACGGCCCGGGCCAAGGGACTTCCTGAAAGCGTGGTGGTCAAGAAGCACGCGCGCAAGAACGCGCTCATTCCGGTCGTGACGCTGTCTAGCCTGCTCTTCATCGGGCTTTTGAGCGGCGTGGTCATCACCGAGACCATCTTCGATTTCCCGGGCATCGGCCGCTGGAGCGTGATCGCGGCCCAGCAGTTGGACGTCCCCGGCGTGATGGGCGCGACGCTCCTCTCGGCTTTTCTCTTCGTCGTGGCCAATATGATTTCCGACATGCTCTATGCGTTCGTGGATCCGCGCATCAGGCTTAATTGAGGGATGGAGACCAAGTCCAAAGCCGCGGCGATGTGGAAGGCCTTGAAGAAGCGCCCGCTCTCGCTTTTGGGCTTTTGCATCATCGGCTTTTTTCTGCTTGTCGCGGCGGCCGCGCCGATTCTGGCGCCCGTGCCGGCCAATTCGCGCAGCGCCTACCTCATTCCTGAGGACGGCTACAACCCCGAGCCCAAGCTGCCCAGCGCCAAGCACTGGTTCGGCACAACGGAAAACCAGTACGACTTGTATTACGGCATGGTCTGGGGGACGCGCACGGCTTTCAAGGTGGCCGTCCTGGTGGTGGGCGTAGCGCTTCTGGTCGGGATTTTTCTCGGCTCCATCGCGGGCTTCTACGGCGGCTGGATCGATGAGACGCTCATGCGCTTTACCGACATCGTCCTGGCCTTTCCGGGCTTGGTGCTGGCGGTGGTCATCGTCGCTGTCCTGGGGCCGAGCCTGGATCACGTGATGGTTTCCGTCGCCGCCGTGCAATGGCCGTCCTATGCCAGGCTTTTGCGGGGGGACGTTCTCGCGGTCAAGGAACGGGAGTTCGTGCTCGCCGCGCGCGCCCTGGGCGCGTCCGACGCCCGCATCCTGGTCAGACACATCATTCCAAACTCCATCTATCCGCTCTTGGTCGTGGCCTCGCTCGACGTCGGCTCCGTCGTCATCACCGCCGCGGCGCTGAGCTTTTTGGGCCTGGGCGCGCCCGCGGGCTACGCTTCCTGGGGGCAACTCATCTCCATGTCCCGGGACTGGATTCTAGGAAGCCCGGGCAACGCCTTCGCTTATTGGAACACGGTCTTCATTCCGGGCATCGCCATCTTCCTCTTCGTCTTGGGCTGGAACCTCATGGGCGACGGCGTGCGCGACATCCTGGACCCGCGCCAGCGATGAAAACCTTAAGCGACATGTTGGACGCCGCCGCCCAAACGGCAGCCTCCAAAACCGCCTTGACTTGGCAGGACGGGCGCTTGAGCTTCGGAGAGTTCCGCGATCAGGTCTTGGGCGTCGCGCGGGGCCTGCGCGCCGCGGGCATCGGCCGCGGCGACTGCGTCGCGATCATTCACCGCAACGCTCCCGAGTTCGTCGTTTCTTATTTTGCCCTGGCCCGCCTGGGCGCCGTGGCCGTCCCCATCAATTACATGATCCACAAGGCCGACGAGCTTGTCTACATGCTTAAGGATTGCGGGGCGAAAGGATGCGTGACGCAGAAGGAGTTCATCAGGGGAGTGCGCGGCGCCGCCAAGCAGTGTCCTGCACTCAAACGAATCTGGATGAGCGACGCGTCCTCGGGGGAGTGCCAGGAAGGCGAGAGAGTTTTCGCGAGCCTGCTGCAAGCCGGCGGCGAGGCGGCTTTCGAGACCGTCGCGGAGAGCGACGCGGCCGCGATTCTCTACACCTCGGGCACCACCGGAAACCCCAAGGGCGTGGTTCTGACCCACCGCAATTTGACCACCAACTGCATGAACTCGGCCAAGCGCCTTGAGATCCGCGGCAATGACGCCGTCTTGTGCATCCTGCCCATGTTCCATACTTTCGCTTGGACGGGAAACGTGCTAATCTCCGTGCATAAGGCCCTCAAACTCGTGGTCGTTCCCAACATCGTGCCGCCCACTCCGTGGCTCAAGCTCATGGCCAAGGAAGGCGTGAGCCTATTCTCCGCGGTTCCCCAGATTTACGGCGTGCTGGCCAAGCAGGCCTGCGGCTACAAAAAAATCGTTCTTAGATGGTGGTTTTTTAGGCGCGTGCGCATCGCCATTTCCGGCGCGGCGCCGCTGGGCTTGGCGGTGCAGGATTCCTTTGAGAGCGTTTTCGGCATTCCGATTTTGGAGGGCTACGGCCTGACCGAGACCTCGCCCGTGGTTTCCTTGAACACGCCGGACGAACACCGGCGGGGGAGCGTAGGCCGGCCCATCGACGGCGTCTCGCTCAAGGTCATCGACGAAGACGGGCGCGCGCTTGAGTCCGGGCAGGAGGGGGAAATCTGCGTCAAGGGCGACTGCGTCATGAAGAGCTATTACAAGCTGCCCGAGGCCACGGCGGAGGCCTTTACGCAAGACGGATGGTTTAAGACCGGCGACATCGGCATCGTGGACGCGGACGGCTATCTCTTCATCCGCGACCGCAAGAAGGACATGATCATCATCAAGGGCTTGAAGGTGTTCTCCGCGCAGGTGGAGACCACGCTCCTGGAGCATCCCGACATCATGGAAGCCGCGGTCATCGGGATTCCCGATGAGCACGGCGACGAAATCATCAAGGCGTTCGTGACCCTTCGGCCTGACGCGAAAGCGGACAAGACCGCCATCCTAAAGTACTGCCGGGAAAAATTCGATCCCTACAAGAGGCCGCGCGACGTGGAAATCGTCGAAAGCCTCCCCAAGAACGCCCTGCAGAAGGTTCTCAAGCGCGAGCTCCGGCAGCGCGAAATCGAGAAGCGGGCCGCCGCGGCCGGTTCTTAAGCCGGCGGAGCATGGCCTCGCGCGGCGTTCGCTTGAGCCCCGAAGAACTGGAAATCGGCCGGGCCTGCGCCGAGCTCTCCGAAGGCCCGGTCTACCTGGTCGGCGGCGCGGTGCGTGACCTGCTCCTGGGCCGCGCCGCGGGAGATATGGATATCGCCTGTTTCGCGCCCGAGGGACTCTCGCAGGCGCTCGCGCGCCGCTTCGGCGGCACGTTGGTGACGCTCGACGATCAAAACGGAGTTTTCCGCCTCGTTTTTCCGACGGACCGTTTTAGAACAATCCGCCAAATCGACGCGAGCCTCATCCAGGGCCGCGGCATCGCCGACGACTTAAAGCGCAGGGACTTCACCCTCAACGCGATGGCGCTGGAGCTGTCGCCGGAAATGGGCCCGGCGATTGGACCGCGCGATCTCCTTGATCCTTTTCGCGGCCGGGCGGATATAGAGAAGAAAATAATTCGCTGCCGCGAAAAGTCCGTTTTAGCGGACGACCCGCTGCGTCTGCTGCGGGCTTTCCGCATCGCGGCCCAGCTCGGCTTTAGCATCGAGCCGCGCACGTTGAAGATGGTCGCCGGCCTCAAAAAATCGGCCACGAAACCCGCGGCCGAACGGATCCGGACCGAGATAACGGGCATTTTCTCCGCGCCCGACGCCGGACGCTGGGCTCGCTTGATGGACGAGGCGGGAGTCCTTACCCGGATTTTCCCCGAGATGGAAAAGGCGCGCCGATGCGCCACGGTCTATTACGGCCAAGGCGGAGTCTTGACGCACTCCCTGACGACGCTGGATCGGATGGATTTCCTGTTTAAAAACATCGCGCGGGCGTTCCCGGCGCAAGCCGCGGAAATTAGGGCGCAGATGGGAAGGAATAATTTCGGGGACGCTTCGTTTGAAGCCTTTTTGAGGTTGTGCGCTTTTCTGCACGACGTGGCCAAGCCGGAGACGGCCGGCCTCATCGAGGGCCGCCTGCGCTTTTTCCGCCATGACGAAATCGGAGCGGAGAGAATTTCCGCTTTGCTGGGCCGCCTGCGCTTTTCCCGGCGCTGGACGCAGGCCGCCGCGGCCGTGGTGGCGCATCATCTGCGGCCGGGGAACCTGGCCGCCAACAACACCGTCAGCGACCGCGCGGCGTACCGTTTTTTTCGGGACCTTGGCCCCAATTCTCTGGCGCTGTTGCTGACCTGCTGGGCGGATCACGCCAGCTACATGCCGGAGCCCCGACTGCGCCGCCATTTGGCGCTGCTCAGCCAGGCGCCCGGCACCTTCGGCAGGAGCGTGTCCGAGGATGAAAAGAAGACCGTGCGCCACCTGCAAGTCGTGTCTTTTCTTGTGAGGCGCCTCTTCGATGAGAGCAATAAGGCCGTCCCCGATCCGGTCGTCAACGGGCGGGATGTGATGAAGATTTTGGGACTCAAGCCCGGGCCCGAGGTGGGAACTTGGCTTGAGCGCGTGCGCGAAGCCCAAGGCCGGCGCAAAATCAAGACGCGCGCCCAAGCCTTGGCCTATCTCGGCGGCAAGAAACGGAAGGAACGGAAGAAACAGAAAGAAGGGAACGGCTAGGAAAAGATTTTCTTCCTTTTCCTTCCGTTCCCTTCTTTTCTTTCTGTTTCTTCTTTGACGTTTACGCGACGGCCGCGAAATACTCCTTGGACTTTACCGGGTCGGCCTTCATGGTCTTCTTGCCCTCGGTCCAGTTGGCCGGGCAAACTTCGCCGGTCTTCTCGACCTGCTGGAAGGCTTTCAAAACGCGCAGGGTCTCATCGACGTTGCGGCCCACGGCGAGATCATGCACCACGTTGTAGACCACCGTGCCCTTGGGATTGATGATGAAAAGCCCGCGCAGCGCCACGCCGCCGCCGTTCAAAACGCCGTAGTCTTGGGCGATCTTCTTGGTGATGTCGGCCATGAGCGGGTACTTGATGTCGCCCAAGCCGCCGTCCTTGCGGGGGGTGTTGATCCAGGCCAGATGCGTGAACTGGCTGTCCACCGAGGCGCCCAGGATCTCGCAGTTGTGCTTGCGGAAGTCCTCGATGCGGTCGCTGAAGGCGACGATTTCCGTCGGGCAGACGAAGGTGAAGTCCAGGGGGTAGAAGAAGAGCACCAGCCACTTGCCGGCGTAGTCCGAGAGCTTGATTTCCTTGAACAGCTTTCCCGATACGGCCATCGCCTTGAAATCGGGCGCGGGCTTCTGAACGAGCGTTTCTGTCATGGTTAATTCCTCCTGTTTGCTGCTTGGGCTTCCATTTTAGCATTTTTGCTAACATTGAGTCATGATTTCGCCAAGCATCGTCCCCGCGTCCGCCGCCGAAAAATTCGCGCGGGCAGAAGCCTTCTTTGTCGGCGAGGACGGCGCGTTTGTAATCGCCCCCGGCCTTTCCTCGGACGAGAAGCGTCGGCTGTGGGAGGAGTCCAGGGAAAACGGATTTAAGGCATCGGTGGGGGAATGCGCGGAAATTGCGGGCGGCGCCTCGGGCGCGCGCCGAAAAAATGTTCTGGTCGGCCTCGGCAAGAAAAAGGACGCGACTTCCGAGGCGCTGCGCCGCGCGGGCGCGGCGCTTTACCGCCATGCCAAGGGCCGCTGGGAAAATCTCCTCATCGCCGCTCCTCTTAAAGATTTTCAGGCGCTCGCCGAAGGATTCATCCTGGCCTCCTACGAGTTCACGGAGTACAAGAAGCCCGAGGCGCCGCGCCTGGCCGCGGTTGGCTTCAAGGCCGCCGACGCGCGGGAAAAGGCTCTGCTGCAAAAATCCCTGGATAGGGTCCTTGCCGCCTGCCGGGCCGTCGCTTTCGCCAGAGACTTGGTCAATCGCGGCGCCTCCGATAAGACGCCGGAGAAAATGGGCGACGTCGCCCGGACGCTGGCCGGGCCGCGCGTCAAAGTCGAGGTTTTCGGCCGCGAAAAAGCCGCGGAATTAGGCATGGGATCTTTTTTGAGCGTGGCGCGCGGCAGCGAGGACGAGCCTGCGTTTGTGCGCCTGGTTTACAAGCCCTCCGGCAGCGCCAAGAAGAGAATCGGTTTGGTCGGCAAGGGCATCACCTTCGATTCAGGCGGCCTAAGCCTCAAACCTCCGGCTTCGATGGAGACGATGAAGATGGACATGGCCGGCGCCGCGGCGGTCTTGGCCGTCTTTCAGGCGCTGCCGATTCTTAATTTGAAGGTCGAGGTCCACGGCTTTTGTCCCTTTACCTATAATCTGCCGGGCCCTCGGGCGACCAAGCCCGGCGACGTGGTCAAGGCCATGAACGGAAAGACCATCGAAATATTGAACACCGACGCGGAAGGACGCTTGGTGCTGGCCGACGCTCTTTGCCTGGCCGACCAGGAGAAGCTTGACGCCGTCATCGACATGGCGACCCTGACCGGCGCGGCCGTGACGGCGCTGGGCGGCAAGGTCGCGGCCCTGATGGGCGGCGACAAGGCGCTTGTGGAAAGGCTCCTGCGGGCTTCGCGGGAAAGCGGCGAGATGATGTGGGAGCTGCCCCTGGTCAAGGAGTATCGGGAGATGCTCAAAAGCGACGTGGCGGATTTGCGCAATATCGGCCGCTCGCGCGGCGAGGCCGGAACCATCATCGGCGGGCTTTTCCTGCAGGAGTTCGCCGGCCAAACGCCGTGGGCCCATTTGGACATCGCGGGCCCGGCGTGGTCCGGAAGCGAATCCTCGTATTTTTCGCAAGGCGGCACCGGAACTCCGGTGCGCGCCATTCTGCGCTACCTGGAATCCCTATGATGAAGACGAAAATAAAAGCCAATCATTCCGAGGGCGAAGACGCCATCGCCGAGAGCGTGCGGACCATCCTCGCCGAACTCGGAGAAAAGCCGGATCGCGAGGGCCTGCTCAAGACTCCCGGACGCGTGGCCCGTTCTTTGCGCGAGATGACCTCCGGCTACGGCGTGGACGTCGACGCCCTCATCAACAACGCCATGTTCAAGGAGGAGTGCAACGAGATGGTCCTGGTCAAGGACATCACGTTCTATTCGCTCTGCGAGCATCACCTGCTGCCGTTTTTCGGCAAGGCGCACGTGGCCTATCTCCCCAGCAGGCACATCATCGGCCTCTCCAAGATTCCCAAGCTCGTCGAGGTCTTCGCGCGGCGGCTGCAGGTGCAGGAGCGCATGACCCGCCAAATCGCCCAGACGTTGGAGCAGAAGTTGAAGCCCCTGGGCGTCGCGGTCGTGCTTGAGGCCAGGCACTTGTGCATGGAAATGCGCGGCGCCGAGAGCCTGCTCTCCCCGACCTTGACCAGCGCGATGCTGGGAGCTTTCCGCAGCGACGCGCGCACGCGCGAGGAGTTTTTGAAGCTGGTGGTTAAGGCTTAGCCGGGCGGGGCTCGCCTAGTCGCCGGACCAGGGGTTGAACCGCCCGCCCTGGACGGGGGCCTTGTCGCAAAGCTCGCGGTAAAGCTTCAGGTCTTCCTCGCTGGCCCCTTTCGCGACAAGCTTCTGCTCGATTTCGTAGACGCCCGCCTCGTATTCGCTCCGCGACCAAGGCATGCCCTTGTACATGGCGGCGTGCTGGGCGGCGGCCTCGATGATTTCCCGGGACAGGCCCGGCTCGTCTTTTTCCGCGGCCGCGTTTTTCCTGACGCTATTGAGGGAGGCGTCGCCCTTCATGTCCGCGGCCTCGGCCGTCCTGGCGTTGACCGCGATGGCGTGCCCTTTCGCGTCGTAGATGTGGTACCAGAAATCATTTCCTCCGTCGCGCTTGTCGAGGCCGAGCAGGTAGGCCGCGTTCAAGGTCAGGCCGGGGAACTTCTTGCGCGCGGCCTCCAAGGCCGCGTAGGGGGAGTAAATTATTTGCTTGGCGAGCTCGGCGGCCTCGTAATGACGAGGCTCCACTTCATGCTCCTTGGGGTTGGTGATGAAGGTCGCCACGCGCGCGCCCATGCGCTGGCCGCTCTGGGCCCAGGAGCGGGAGAAATCGACGTAGATGATGCCGGAGTTTTTCTCCGCCTTGCCTGGTTGGACGTAGAATTCGTAGCTGATCTCCCGGGCGTCGCGGCTTGAAAAAGTCCCCTTGATGTCGCCGAGATTGACGTCCTCGGGCTTGACGCCGTAGCGCTGCGCGGTGTGCGCCGCCTCGGCCAATGCCTGGGCGTAGAATTCCGCCGGATTGACCGGCGTCCAAGGAAGCGACGCCTCGGCTCGTCCGCCGCCGCGGCCATGCCCCCCGGCCGCCAGGGCCTCGGGGAAATCGAACGGAGAGCCGTCGATGTCCGCCTGCCCGGATAAAATGGCCGCGATGCTGTGCCCGGCCTCCGCAGAGCCATCCATCGAGGAATGCGCGTCGGCGGCGGCCTTGAGAGGCCCGCGCAGATCCTGAGCCACGGCGGAAACCATTTTTTGCGCGGCGGCCTCATGGGCGTTTTTCACGGCGGCGGGAGTTTGGGAGTGATCGCTCTCGGCGACCGGAAGGCCTGGGATTTCGGGAGCCGCCGCTTGCTGCGAATCGCCGAAGAGGGGCAGCTGCTGGACGATGGGCGCGGGAAGAGTCAGCGCCGCCGCGGGCAGCGCGGCGAGGCTCGGATCAAGGATGGCGATGGGGGATATGGGCGCGATGGCAGGCATGAAATCAACGGCATCTGCCGGAAGCTCCAAATTCATTTGCTCCGGAACCACCTCTTCCGCCGCGCGGACCGACGAGATGGAAAGAGAGCCTGCCGTTAGAACCGCCAAAACCAGCGAAAGCCGCCTGTTGTTCATTCGTCCCCCTGTGCGGTGTATTTTAGTGATGAGAGGCGTCATCGTCATGGGCCTTTCGGGAAATATTTTCCCGGCCTTTAGACCCATAAAGAACAGCCAAGCCGCGCGCTGTTCGCGCGGGGGCGCCGCGGGTTTGACTCAGTCAGTCTCCGAATGATATTCTGACTCAACTTTCTCCTCGGAGGCACATAATGAGCGTCGTCGCGGCATCCCCGGCAATTTCTTCAGCGTTGCAGTCGTTCCTGGATAAAAAAACTCACCTTCTTTTGATCGACGGCCAAAGAAGAGAAGCCTCCGACGGCCGGACTTTTGAAACCTTCAACCCCGCGACCGGGGAGACCATCGCGCGCGTGGCCGAGGCGACCGCGCAGGACGTCGACGCCGCGGTCAAGTCGGCGCGCAAGGCTTTGGACGGGCCGTGGGGAAAGCTCAGCCCCGCCGAGCGCGAGAAGCTCGTCAACAAGCTGGCGGACTTGGTGGAAGCCCATGCCGAGGAACTGGCCCAACTGGAAACCCTGAACAACGGCAAGACCATCCGCGAGAGCAAGAACGGCGATTTGCCGCTGGCCATCGGGCTGCTGCGCTATTTCGCGGGCTGGCCGACCAAGATTCACGGCGAGACCATCCCCGTGAGCGTCCCCTATTATCCCGGCGCCAAGTTCCTGCACTACACCGTGCGCGAGCCCATCGGCGTGGTGGGCGCGATTATCCCCTGGAATTTTCCGCTCTTGATGGCCGTGGAGCGCCTGGCGCCCGTTCTGGCCTGCGGCAACGCGCTCGTTTTAAAACCCGCCGAGCAGACCCCGCTTTCGGCCCTGCGCCTGGGAGAACTCGCGCTTGAGGCCGACATCCCGCCCGGCGTGGTCAACGTCGTGCCGGGCGGCGGCCCCGGCGCGGGCGCGGCTTTGGCGGCGCACCCAGACGTGGATAAGATCACCTTCACCGGCTCGACCGAGGTCGGCCGCGAAATCGTCAAGGCGTCGGCGGAAAACTTGAAGAAGCTTTCCTTGGAATTGGGCGGGAAATCGCCCAATATCGTGTTCGCGGACGCGGACTTGGACGCCGCGGCCAAGGGCATGTTCATGGGCATTTTCTACAACCAGGGCCAGTGCTGCTCGGCCGGTTCGCGCGTGTTCGTGGAAAAATCCAAGTTCGACGAGATGGTCAGCGCCTTGGCCGAGCGCGCCAAGACCGTGCGGCAGGGACCGGGCCTGGATCCCAAGACCCAGATGGGGCCGCTCGTCTCCAAGGAGCAGAAAGAGCGCGTGCTGGGCTACGTCGCGGCGGGCAAAAAAGAAGGCGCCAAGCTGTTGTGCGGCGGCGAGGAGCTTCCCGGGAACGGCTACTTCGTCAAGCCCACGGTGTTTTCTGATGTTAAGGACTCGATGAAAATCGCGCGCGAGGAGATTTTCGGCCCCGTGGTGACGGTCATGCCGTTTGAGAGCGCCGAGGAAGTCGTCGCGCGCGCCAACTCCACGGACTACGGCCTGGTCGCCGGCGTGTGGACCAAGGACGTCAAGAAGGCGCACAAGATGGCGCAGAGCTTGAAGGCCGGGACCGTGTGGATCAACTGCTATCACTTCGTCGACGCCGCCGCGCCGTGGGGCGGCTACAAGCAAAGCGGCTACGGGCGCGAGAAGAGCCAGTACGCCATCGACCTCTACACGCAGCTTAAGAGCGTATGGGTGGACTTGAATTAAGAGCGAAAAAAAACAGGTCCTGGAAAACCAGGACCTGTGGAACGTCACCGGCTGTCAACACTTTTAGTTTAGCGCCAGGATATAATGAAGTCAATGGCTATTAAATTCTCGGGTGTTAGCTTCCCGGCTGTTTGGAGAAGCCATTACCCTCGGTTCTGCGGGATGGGGCTCGAACCCATATCATCCAGTTGACAGCCGGTGGTCTTGCCAATTAAACGACCCCGCATACCTATGGAGAATACGATTTGACCCCTGAAAAAGTTCCCGTTGAAAAGCCGACGCTCGTGGCAAATGAACTTCTCGTTTCGCGAGAAGGCGCTGTCGCCACGTTGACGCTCAATCGCCCCGAGGCGTTGAACGCCTTAAATCATCCGCTCATGGATAAACTTGAAGCGGCGCTCAACAGTTTTGAGACAGACGACGCGGTGCGCTGCCTTATTATTACCGGCGGCCCCAAGGCATTTGCCGCCGGCGCCGACATCAAGGAAATGGAAAACGCTTCGGCCAAGGCCATGGCCGCGGATCCGCACCTCTCGCGCTGGGACAAGCTGGGACGCTTTCCTAAGCCCGTCATCGCCGCGGTTTCGGGCTACGCCTTGGGCGGCGGCTGCGAGATGACGCTGGCCTGCGATCTGGTGGTGGCTTCCGAAACCGCGGTCTTCGGCCAGCCCGAAATCGGCATCGGCGTCATTCCCGGCGCGGGCGGCACGGTGCGCTTGGCGCGCCTCGTCGGCAAGCACCGCGCCTTGGAATTGATCCTGACCGGACGGCGGTTTTCAGCGAAAGAAGCTTTTACGATGGGTTTGGTCAGCCGCCTGGTTCCAGCGGAGTCGGTTTTAGACGAAGCGATGGCGCTGGCGCGGACCATCGCGGCCATGCCGCCCTTGGCCGTGCGCGCGGCCAAGGAAGCCGTGCTTAAGAGCTTGAACTCAGGACTGGACGACGCGCTGGCCTTCGAGCGCGGCCGCTTCTACGATTTATTCGACACTCAGGATCAAAAAGAGGGGATGAAGGCGTTTGTGGAAAAGCGCAAGCCCGTTTGGACGGGGAAATGAAACCAGAAACCGCTGCCGCCGCCGCGCCGGAATTGCTCGTCGAGGAGTCGGGCGGCGTCATGACGCTGACCTTGAACCGCCCGGAAGTCCTCAACTCGCTGACGCACGCCATGATGCGCGGCTTGATGGCGTCGCTCAAGAAAGCCGAGAAGGACAAGAACATCCGCTGCGTGATTTTGACCGCCGCGGGCCGGGCTTTTTGCGCGGGCGCGGACTTGGGCGACCTGAAGAAGCGCCAGGCGGACAAGCCGCTGTCCTTCGGCGAGGAACTGCGCCGGCACTTCAACCCTCTGGTCCTGCAAATCCGGCGCATGGAAAAACCGGTCATCGGCGCGGTCAACGGCTTGGCCGCCGGCGCGGGGGCCAGCATCATCCTTTCCACGGACATCAAAATCGCCTCGCAGGAAGCCAAGTTCATCAGCGCCTTCGTGCGCGTGGGGCTCGTGCCCGATTCCGGCATCACCTATTTCATGCCGCGCTTTCTGGGGCTCTCGCTGGCCCTGGAGCGCGCCTGGACGGCCAAGCCGGTCACGGCGGAAGAGGCCCTGCGCTTTGGCTGGGTCAACCGCGTCGTGCCGCCGGAGCAGGTTTTGTCCGCCGCCAAGGAAATGGCCGCGGAGCTTTTGAAGGCGCCGCCCTTGGCCGTGGCGCTCACCAAGCGCGCGATGAACCGCTCCTTGGAAAACGATTTGGAAGGCCAGATGGAATACGAGGCCCAGCTGCAGGAAGTTCTGGGCAAGACCAAGGATCACCAGGAAGGCGTCGCCGCGTTTTTGGAGAAGCGGCCGCCGCAATGGAGGGGAGAATAATGGCTGCGGAAAGCGCGCGCGTCAAAGAGGAACGCCTGGCGGAGAAGCTGGCCAAGGGCGGCAAAGTGGAGACCTTGGACGAGATGACCGACGAGTACCGCGAGCATTTGACGCATCTGATGATGATGCAGGCCGACTCCGAGCTCGCCGGGGCCTTCGGCTACGTGCCCTGGATCGCCAAGTCCCCGGACATCAAGGAGACCTTGCAGGTCGCGCAAATCGTCAAGGACGAGGTGCGCCACGCGCGCGTGATGTACCGGCTTTTGGAGGGCATGGGCGTGGACGTGGACGAGTACTACAAGAAGCACAACTTCAACCTGCGCGTGGAGACCTCCGACATCGGCACCGAGCGCGTGGCCGACGACAAGCGGGTCAACATCTTCTACTACCCCATCGAGACCTGGTATGACTTCATCATGTTCAACTTCTGCATGGACCGCGGCGCCGGGCATCAGCTGGAGGACTCGCTCGACTGCTCGTACAAGCCCTGGTGCGACGCGATGGACGGCATCTTCAAGGAAGAGGCCATGCACATGGCGCACGGCGATCAGTGGGCCAAGAAGCTCTCCGAGGGCGCCAAGACCCACGGCGAGCTCCAAGCCGCGCTGGACAGGTGGTATCCGCGCACCATGAACATCTTCGGGCGCGCCAACTCGCCCAAGAACAAGATTTACCGCAAGCTGGGCTTGAAGTCGCGCGACAACGACGAGGTGCGCCAAGCCTTCGCCAAGGAAGTCGCGCAGAAATGCGCCGATTTCGGCCTGGACGTTCCCCAGTGGACGCCCGAGGAAAAGAAAATGTCCGAGGAGCCGTTCATCCCCGGGTGAGGCTGCGCGCGGCCCGGTTTATGCGAAGACTGGTTGTTCTCTATTCTGCAACGCTGGATGGCTGTTTTAAGGAACTAAATCGACCCCTCAATCGTAAGTAAGTATGGGCAGGTAACATACTTAGTACAATTGGAGAACACAATGAAACTAAACGGTCCCGACATCATTGACGCATCCTATCACAATGGCCGCGGAGCGAAACCTCGTTTCCCTTTTCGTTTTATCGATCTATTTTGCGGCATAGGAGGATTTCACCTGGCCGCGCAGTCGCTTGGCTGGCAGTGCGTCATGGCTTGTGATATTGACGAACACGCCCGCAAGGCGTATTCCCACAACTTTGATCTCTTGCCGTTAGGAGACATTCACAAAATATCGGTAGAGAATATTCCCGATCATGATATTCTCTGCGCCGGATTTCCCTGCCAACCTTTTAGCATTATTGGCGACAGAAAAGGTTTCAAGGACACTCGGGGAACGCTATTTTTCGAGATCGCTCGGATTCTGAACAAGAAAAAGCCCCGCGCTTTTGTATTAGAAAATGTTAGACAACTTGTCGGTCATGATGGCGGAAGGACTCTCTCGGTCATTCTAAAAACTCTAGATAAACTGGGCTACAAAGTGTCGTGGCGAATTCTCAACGCGCTTGACTTTGGCTTGCCTCAGAAGAGAGAGCGAATTCTTATCGTGGGCACATTAGAAAATACTAAGTTCGAATGGCCCTCTGGCGGCATTCCCATGAAGCCACTGTCCCACATACTGGAAAAAGACGTCGATCGCAAACATTTCACCTCGCAGCGCATCGCCAGAAACCGAGAATCTGTTCATAAAAGCGCGTTCAGCCCCGCCATCTGGCATGAAAACAAGGGAGGAAACATAAGTTCCCATCCGTTCTCTTGCGCTCTTCGCGCCGGGGCTTCGTACAACTACCTGCTTGTTAATGGAAAGAGAAGGCTGACGCCGCGGGAAATGTTGCGGCTGCAAGGTTTTCCTGATAATTTTGAGATTGTGTGCAACGATTCTCAAACAAGAAAACAAGCAGGAAACTCCGTGGCCGTTCCCGTGATTCGCGCCGTTCTTGAACAATTAGCCAAATCACTAGTTACCGCGCCTAATATTACGGTCAGGCATCAGAGGGCGCTTATCCCGGCATAGGAGTCTACACCAACGCCCCCTCCAAAAGAACATCCCCGCGTTCGCACTGTCAGCAGGATTCCGCCTCCGTATCCGCTTAACGTATTTCCACCTGACTTTGCGTTAAAAGTCGGGCGGGAAATCGTTTATATCCTGGCCACAGATCCTCTCTGTGGGTTGCCCAACCGTCAACCGGATATTGAGGGCCGCGTTTGGGAACGAATATTCGCCGTAGCGATAGATGGTTTATGGAAACCCTCTAATGTCGGACTTGACGATGTTTTGCTTGGCAACTGCGCCTGGGGAGCCAAGACCGTTAAAGGCGGCTCCCATCCTTTCGGCAAGACGGAAGTCCGACTTATTTCTGGACGAAATTCGCCCACTTATTCCTTCGATCGGCGCGCGATGAAACTTGACGACAAGGGCGTTCAAAACATTGGCGACGACGTCTTGGCGATATGGAATGAACGGGTTGGCAATCTTCGCGCTCGCTATGTCCACATGAGAACCGTGGTTCTTATAAAATCCCTGGACCTTGCTCAATTCGTTGTGTTTGAGACGGAGATATTAATATACCCCCCAGAACAATACCGCTGGAAGCTAAACAAGCGCCGCAATTTAGAAGGGTATGATCGGCAGACCGATGAGCATAAATTTACCTGGCAGCCCCACGGATCACAATTCACCCTTATAGAAAAAATTCCAACCAAGCACCTCCGTTTCAGCGTCCATCGGCCGCCTAATTTGACTGCCAAAGACGTTCTCGGACAAATAGGCTTCGATCCTTCTTGGATCAAGATACACTGAGACGGCGAATTATATGGACACCGTCAGCCGCGCGACGCGATCCAAGATTATGGCGGCCGTCAAATCCTCCCGGACTCGCTCTACGGAGCTTAGACTGCGCGGCTGTCTCATGGCCCTCGGAATTCACGGATGGACAACGAAAGGCCATAAGCTTCCGGGGAAACCGGACTTTATTTTTCATCGGCCGAAATGCGTTATTTTTGTCGACGGATGCTTCTGGCACGGATGCCCCCAATGCTATCGAAGGCCGAAGAGCAATCGGAGTTATTGGGACAAAAAAATAGCAGCCAATATGCTACGCGACAAAAAGAAATGCCGAGAACTTCAAGAGGCAGGCTGGAACGTATTACGTTTTTGGGAGCATGATGTCGCCAGAAGCCCACAGAAATGCGCCAAAATTATAACGGAAGAGATGGCCGAGCGAGTCAATAGGAGATAATCATGCCAAAGGTTAAGGTGGCAAAGAAAAAAGAGACGGGAGAAAATGAGTGGATTGATAAGGATGAAGCGGACGAAGAAGCAAGCGATGGCATTAAAAACTACGACATCATTTCCAATCCCAACGATTTCAACGTAAAAACTATTTTTGATTTTATAAAGTCGGGCGTCGTTAAATTGCCACCTTTTCAACGATATTATGTTTGGGATTTACGACGAGCATCTAGGCTAATTGAGTCTCTTATTCTTGGCTTGCCGATACCACAGATATTTCTGTTTGAGGCAGAAAGGAACAAGTTCCTAATTATTGACGGTCAGCAACGCTTGTTAACCATCTATTATTTCATTCTCGGAAAATTTCCGAAAGACAAAATGAGAATAGAACTGCGACACCTCTACGATGAGCACGGAAATATCCCCGAGGACATCCTTAGACAGGACACCTATTTTGATGACTTCAACTTGCATTTGGAAGGAATTAGTCCCAGCGAGACGAATGCCCTAAACGGCCTGAGTTATCTTACATTAGACAAAGACACTCGGGACACGTTCGATCTTCGAACAATCCGCAATGTCATTCTAAAGCAGGGTTCGCCAAACGGGAATGACTCAATGTATGAAATTTTTAGCCGTTTAAATTCTGGCGGGATTAACCTGCGGCCGCAGGAGATTCGTGCCAGTCTTTATCATTCCAAATTCCATGAAATGCTAAATGAGCTTAATCTCAATAGGCAGTGGCGCAAACTCATTGGCTCTTCTCAGTTGGATATTCACATGAAAGATGTGGAGGTTCTTTTGCGGGGATTTGCCATGCTGGAACGAGGCGAAAAATATACCCCTTCAATGACGCGCTTTCTTAACGACTATTCCGCAACTTGTATGGGATTATCCCAAACGCATATCAAGTATAGGCGTGATCTATTTGGCTCATTCTTGGATGCCACAAACGAAATTGATCCGGCCGTTTTTTGCGTTACGCCGGGCCGGTTTAATATCACAATATTTGAAGCGATCTTCTATGGCGTCTGCTTCGGGGCCTTTGCAAAGAACCAGCTTCTTCAGTCAACGCTCTCCACAAACGCATTGATGCAGCTTAAGCACGATAAAACTTTTATGGACGCGATTCAGTCTCAGACAACCAACACCAAAAAAGTTCAAGCCCGGCTCCACGTAGCAAAATCTTTGCTGGCGCGCGGCTAAGGAGTTGCGCGAACTTGATTCCGGCACTATACGAAGAGAACTGCGCTCTGCTTAAGTTTATAGATAAGAGCGTTCAGCCATCACTATATAACGACGCAGAGAATAAACTGAAGAAAGGGCTTATTATGTCTATTGCAAGCCATTTTGAGAACCGTATCCTAACAATTATCCGCGACTATGTTGCCCGCGCAGCCAAGGCCGATATGATTATCGTATCTCTGGTTGAACAGAAGGCATTGACTCATCAATATTTCACATACTTCGAATGGAGCAAACCCGTAGCGGGAAGTATTAATAATTTTTTAAGACTCTTTGGCGCCAAATTTCTAGATAAATTTAAATTGAATATTATAGAAGATCCAAAACTAAAAGAAGCCGTCGAGGCATTCCTTTCATTGGGCGGAATGCGCAATGGGTTGGCGCATAAAAACTATGCCCTATATCCCATTGATAAAACCAGCGAGGAGATTTATGCTTTATATCTCAATGCGAAATATTTCGTAGATTCCTTTGAAAAAGAGATCTCAAGACAAACCGCTCCCGAATCGGGGGGTGGACTTTAATTTTCTAAGGCTGCGCAGAAGAGAGTCGCGATGATTCATTCCCAGAAGGACGAGCCCTGCTATTTGTTTTCTGAAGACTTCATGGAGACGAGGATTGCTTGCGCCTCAAGGTCCTCACCTGCATGCTTGATCCGATATGAAATTAGGCGGGAATCACCCACTCAGTCTGGAGAAGACCCATATTAGAAAGCAGCCGCTGATTTTTCGATGAAAATGGGCGGCTAGGTCTGCCCAGGTCTAGACGGGGGTCTAACCAGAGTCCGGGGGTCTGGCAGGCGTCTGCCAGACGTCTAGACAGGGTGTCTAGCGGTAGATGGACTAGATCGGATCTAGATGGATCTGGGGTGGCTAGGGGGTAGATAGTGACTAGGCAGGGGACTATAGTCACTACCTAGTCAAAAGCTAGTCAAATCTAGTCGGTATACGGGGGGTGTATAGCCTCGGCTATAGCCAAGTGGATAGCGGCTGGGCCAGGTAAATAATGAATAAAACAAGCGCTCCGGAGCTTTTCCAGAAAAATCGAAAGTAGAATTTGGGCGCGTCCTGGGCCGAGGTTGAAATCCTCGTCGTGGCGGCGCCTCTGTTGAGGCGCGCCGGCCGCGCGCTACTTTCGACGACCCGTCAGCCCGGGGTCATG
>Ga0307373_10000314_pt1 | contig 91831 bp, 84 predicted proteins | sample OX2MG_FD_202534 | JGI IMG/M metagenome (GOLD analysis project Ga0307373, IMG submission 202534) | Soil microbial communities from Risofladan, Vaasa, Finland - OX-2 | ecosystem: Environmental > Terrestrial > Soil > Coastal area > Acid sulfate soil | place: Finland: Risofladan, Vaasa | collected...
GAAGTCCGCGACGACCAACGACACCTTCGTCGGCTCGGTCTGGCGCGATCCCGTCCTCACTGCCGAGGGCGTGAACATCTCGACGATCATCTTCCAGCCGGGGGCGCACACCTTCTGGCATTCGCACTCGAACGGCCAGATCCTGTTCATCGATCACGGGCGCGGCGTGGTGGTGACCCGCGCCGGTGAGGTGAGGAGCCTCGGTGCGGCGGACGTCCTCTACGCGTCGCCGGGCGAGGAGCACTGGCACGGTGCCCTCCCCCACAGCTACCTCGGGCAGACCACCGTCTCGATGGGAAGCACGGATTGGCTGGAGGCGGTCGACACCGCCGCCTACGAGGAGGCGGCGCGTCAGCTCGAGAGCTGATCGCTCAGCGGTTCAGCCAGCGCGGCCGGCCTGCTTGCGGAGGAGGCCGTCGAAGGCGACGGCGAGCGCTGACCCCCCGAGCGCACCCGCCTCGTAGAGGTCGAGGAGCGCGGCGCTCGTCCAGACCGCCCCTCCCGGGTCCTCGAAGGGCCAGTTGGCGGCGCTCACGAGGTGCACCACCAGGTTCGGGTAGGCGACGTCGGGTACCGCGAGCGTCTCGTCGAGGAAGGCGTCGTAGTCCTCGGAGCGCAGGTAGAGGTCGACCGCCGCCGCCCGGCTCGACCCGACGAGGCGAAGCGCCCGCGCCCCTCCGAGAAGGTCCCGCCGAGAAGTGACCACCGCTTCGAGAGCGCCGGAGCCGACGCTCAGGCGTTCCGCGGCGGCCCGCCCACGAAGGCGCGGCAGCAGCTCCTCGAGGGGGCGTGCGAGGTGCCTGCGGAGTCGCGCCCGTTCCTCGCGGGCGAGGCCGGCGCGCGGCGGTCGCCCCTCCAGCTCCGCGAGCACGCTCCACGCGAGGCGCTCGCCGAAGGGTCGGCCGATCACCGGGGCCACCGCGGGCGTGCGCTCCAGGGCCTCGCCGGGCACGAGCCAGCTCCGCCCGTGCCGCTCCCCCACCACCGCGCCGCTCCCGAGCAGCTGCAGCAGGTGGCGACGGCCGACCCCGAGTCGCCGCGCCGCCTCGTCGACGGTGTACACGTCGCGGAAGTGCATCGTCACACAATAGCGGGTGTATCGGCGCAGTACTGTGTCGGAGGGTGGTGTGCCTTCGGGACCGCGCCATCCCGTAGCTTGGCGCGCGATGGACGAGGCGCAGACGGACGAACACGGGCGACCCGAGCCACCGCACGGCGGCGACGAGCTCGCGACGCTGCTCGGCTTCTTGGAGTATCAGCGGGCGACCTTCGAGTGGAAGTGCCGGGGCCTGAGCGACGAGCAGCTACGCCAGGCGCTGCCGCCGACGTCGATGACTCTCGGAGGCATGTTCAAGCACCTCGCGATGGTCGAGGACTACTGGATGAGTGAGGTGGTCGCCGGCGCGCCGCTGCACGAGGCGTGGGCGACGGTGGACTTCGACGCCGATCCAGACTGGGACTGGCGGAGCGCCGCCGACGACACCGCGGAGGAGCTGCAGGCGCTGTGGGCCCAGCGCGTCGAGCGCTCCCGAGCGATCGTCCTCGCCGAGCTCGGCCGCGGCGAGGCGGCGGCGCTGGCGGAGAGCCACCCCGCTTGGGGGGGCACGGGGAGGTCTCGCTCCGCTGGGTGCTCGTCCACCTCATCGAGGAGTACGCACGGCACAACGGGCACGCAGACCTCCTCCGGGAGTCGATCGACGGCGAGACCGGCGAGTAGCGGCGGGTCGACACCGCGACTGCCGTCACAGTTCTAGGGCTCTGCGCGTCGTGTTCTGTGACGCCCTAGAAGTGACTCCAGTGCACGACCTCGTCGAAGTCCCTGCGCTTTGGCCGCGTGATCGGCGCGAGCGGTCGGTCCCCGGGGTAGCCGAGGGAGAGCAGCCAGGCGCAGAAGCGGTCCTCGGGGAGGCCGAGAAGCTCGCGAGCACGCTTGTGTTCGGAGACCGCGGAGTGGGCGCTGCCGATGCCGAGGTCGGCCGCCGCGATCGCCATCGCCATCGCAGCCTGCCCGAGGTCGAACTGCAGGGTCTCACGGGTGTGCGGGTCGGCGTCGTCGATCGTGACGAGCGCCACCGTCGCCCGGGAGTGCGCCACGTGACCGGCGCCCTGCCAGACCATCGACAGCGCCGCCAGCTGCTCGCGCTCGGTGCAGACGACGAAGTCCCACCGCTGACCGTTGCGCGAGGAGGGGGTGCGCCGCGCAGCCTCGAGGATCTGCTCAAGGTCCTTGCGGGCGATCGGCTCCTCGGAGAAGGTACGGGTGTTGCGCCGAGAGATGATCGCCTGCCAGGTCTCCATGTGGCCACGCTAACGGGCTGCTCAGAGGGGAGCTGGCGAGGATCTCCATCGCCTCGGCGAGCGTGAGCTCGCCGAGTGAGCTGAGGCGGTGGTGGGCCTCGCTGAAGTCCGCTCCGTGGGTGATGGCGTTCGGCACGACGACACAGCGCAGGCCGGCGGCGAGCGCGGCCCGCAGGCCGTTGTGGGAGTCCTCGACGGCGAAGGCGCGGGCCGGCTCCACACCGAGTGACCGGCAGGCCGCGAGGTACAGGTCCGGTGCCGGCTTCGCGGCGTGCCGCTCGTCGGGGCGGTGGACCGAGGAGAAGGCCTGCTCGAGGCGCACCGTCGCCAGGCAGCGGCGGACCCACTCCTCAAAAGAGCTCGAGGCGACGGCGAGGCCGAGGCCGAGGGCGCGCGCTTCGAGGACCCACTCGACGACGCCGGCCATCGGCCGCATGGTCTCGAAGAGGTCGTGCTGGAGGTCCCGGATCTCGGCCCGCAGCACCTCTCGCGGCGCGACCGCGCCGCTCGCCCGTGCGCAGAGCAGCTCGTAGACGACGCGACCGCCCTCCGCGCTGCCGACCGTGCGGTTCCAGTCCTCGAGGGAGAGCTCGCAGGCGTGGCGGCGGAAGACCGTGCACCAGGCCTCGAAGACCGAGTCCTCGGTGTCCACGATCACGCCGTCGAGGTCGAAGACCACCGCGTCGAAGGGGCGGATCGACACCGGGAGAGCATCGCAGAAGCGGGATACCGTTCCGAGCGGTTCCACCCGACCAAGGAGGGCCCGTGCTCGGCCTGATCACCGATCCCGCGGCACCCGGCGGCCTCGTGCGGCGCGAACTGCCGGAGCCGACACCGAGGGACGACGAGGCGATTGTGGCGGTGCGCGCCTTCGGGGTGAACCGCGGCGAGCTCTCCCTCCTCGAACGGCGGCCGGAAGGCTGGATGCCCGGCCAGGACGTCGCCGGCACCGTGGTTGCCGCCGCCGCGGACGGGAGCGGACCGGTGGCCGGCAGCCGGGTGGTCGCCGTCGGGGACGGCGCAGGCTGGTCCGAGAGCGTTGCCGTCCCGTCGGCGCGCATCGGGCTCCTCCCTGACGGCGTCGAGTTCGCCGACGCCGCCGCCCTCCCCGTCGCCGGGCTCACCGCCCTCAGAGCGCTCCGCACCGGTGGTCCTGTGATCGGGCGCCGTGTGCTCGTCACCGGGGCGACCGGAGGGGTCGGCCACTTCGCTGTGCAGCTCGCCCGCGTCGCCGGGGCGCACGTCACTGCCCTCGTGAGCGGCGAGCACCGCCTCTCCGAGGCGCGGGCGCTCGGTGCGCACGCCGCCTTCGCCGGGACGCTCGGGGAGGCCGACCCCTACGACTTCGTCATCGACGGCGTCGGTGGCGAGGTCCTCCTCGACGCCCTCCACCACGTCGGGACGGACGCGACCGTGACGACCTACGGGATGGCCTCCGGCGCGCCCGCGCCGATCGCCTTCACCGACTTCCCCCGCACCTCGCACGCCCGCCTCACCGGCTTCTTCGTCTACGAGACCGACCTCTCCACCTTCGGGGCCGACCTCGAGTACCTCGCCGGCCTCGTCGCGGAGGGCCGCCTCAGCGTCGAGTCCGGCGTGCGCAGGGACTGGTCCGAGACGGTCGAGGCGCTCGAAGAGCTGCGCGCCCGGCGGGTCGTCGGGAAGGTCACCCTGACGATCGGCTGAGGCCGCTCAGGACCTCGCGAGCGAGGGGTCGAACGGGACGACCTGCAGCGGCAGTGCCTCCCAGTAGCGCTCGAGCTCCGCGCTCCCCCACCCGGCGTAGACCTCCTCCCAGTGCAGGTCGCCCTCCTCGCGCAGCGAGACCTCGCAGACCGGGTCGGCGGCGCGTTGGTAGCGGCAGTCCACCGAGCGGCGGAGGGCACCACTGCGATTGGCGAGGGCGGCGTGCACCGTGTGGCTGTGGAAGACGACGACGTCGCCGGGGTCGAAGTCGGCGCTCCTCCAGCTGTCCTCGAGGCCCTCCGCCGCGCAGCAGAAGACCCTCGCCCCCGCGACCTTCCGCAGCGGGCGGATGCCGCCGAGGTGCGAGCCCTCCGCGACGGCGAGCGCCCCATCTTCGCGGCCGCAGCTCTCGAGGGCGATCCAGGCCGTGTAGGTCTCCGTGGCACCCTGCATCCCGACGTGGTCCTGGTGCGGCGGGGTCGGCAGCGCGCCGCCGAGGGACTGCGGAAAGGCCACCCGTGCCACGGGCCGCGGATGGCGGAGCACCGCGGAGGTGTCGAGGAGGGCGCCCAGCAACGCGAGCAACCGCGGGTGGTGGGCGACGCGGTGTAGCGCCTCACAGGAGAACAGCGCCCGCTGCACCGGTCGTGAGCTGACGAGGGTCGCCGCCTCCGCAGCCCCCGCTGCCTCGGGGTGGAGCCTTCCGCCGGGCCCGCCGCTGGCCCAGCCCGCACCGAGCAGGATGGTGCGCTGCGCGGCGTCGAGCGCGGCGAGGTCGTCGGGCGGCACGAGGCCGCGGACGAAGACGTAGCCGTGGCCGGCCATGGCCAGGCGCAGCGCCTCCTCGTCACCGACGATCGAGCGGGCGAGCTCGCCGCTCGCCCTCACGGGGGCCTCGGTTGCCGCGGCCGCCACGCTCACCGCAGCGTCGCCGGTTCGGCGAGGCCGGCGACGACGCCCTCGAGGATGCCGGCCGCCTCGGCGATCTCCGCGGCCGTGACCGACAGCGGCGGCGCGATGCGCAACACGTTGCCGTAGAGGCCGCCCTTGCCGATGAGCAGGCCCCGTTCGCGCGCCCCCTCGAGCGCAGCGGCGGCGAGGGCTGGCGCGGGGGTGCGCGTCCCGGGGAGGACGAACTCGACCGCCGCCATCAGCCCCTTGCCGCGCACCTCTCCGACGGTGTCGAGCGGCGAGAAGAGCCGTCCGAGGGCCTCGAGGAGCTCGCCGCCGCGCGCCCGGGCGTTGCCCTGCAGGTCGTGGCGCTCGATGTAGTCGAGGGTGGCGAGGGCGGTCGCGGTGACGAGCGGGTTTCCGCCGAAGGTGCTGATCGAGTTGACCGAGACCGAGTCCATGAGCTGCGCGCCGGCGACGACCCCACCGATCGGGAGGCCGTTCGCCAACCCCTTGGCGAAGGTCATCGCGTCGGGGCGCACCCCGTCGGCGGAGATGCCGAAGTAGCTCTCCCCGGTGCGTCCCCACCCGGTCTGCACCTCGTCGGAGATGAAGGTCGCGCCGAGCTCGTCGGTGACCTCCTTCAGCGCGGCGAAGTAGCCCTGCGGCGGGACGATGAAGCCACCGACGCCCTGGATCGGCTCGACGATCACCGCGGCGAGGTCACCGGAGAGACCCGTCGCGACCAGCTCCCGGAGATCGGCCACGCAGGCCGCCAGGAAGGCCTCTTCAGGAAGCGCCGCGTAGGGCGAGCGGTAGCGGTAGGGCGAGGGGGCGAGGCTCACCGCGAGCGGCGAGAAGGTGGACGCCGACCAGTTGCGGTTGCCGGTGACACCCATCGCCGCGAAGGAGCGACCGTGGTAGCTGTTGCGGAGGGCGAGCACCTGGTTTGAACGGCGAGCGGTCGTCGCGAGCAGGAGCGCCGCCTCGTTCGCCTCCGTCCCGGAGTTGGTGAAGAAGACCTTCGCCTCGGGGATCCCCGAGAGCCCCGCGATGCGCTCCGCGAGCTCGATCTGCTGCTCGATCAGGTACAGCGTCGAGGTGTGCACGATGCGCGAGAGCTGGGCGCGGGTCGCCTCGACGATCTCCGGCACGTTGTGCCCGATGCTCGTGGTGAGGATGCCGCCGAAGAAGTCGAGGTAGCGGTGGCCTTCCGCGTCCACGACGTGGCGCCCGCGCCCTTCGACGAGAGCGATCGGGCGCTCGTAGTTGAGCGCGATCCAGTTCGGCAGGACGCGGCGGTGGCGGGCGAGGAGCTCGTCGTGGGTGGTCATCGGACCATTCAACCGGTGTCACGGGGCGCCGTCGAGTGGAGCCCTCAGCCCTCGGCGCGCACGAGCTCGACGACGGGGATCGGCCGGGTCGTCTTCTCCTGGTACTCCGCGAAGTTCGGGAAGGCCTCCGCGTGCTCGGCATAGATCCTGCCCCGTTCGGGCTCTCCGAGCGGGGTGGCCGTGGCGCGGAAGGTCTCCGGTCCGAGCTCGACGGTCACCGTCGGGGTCGCGACGAGGTTCACGTACCAGTCCGGGTTGGTGGGAGCGCCGCCCTTTGAGGCGAAGACGAAGATCCGCTCGCCCTCGCGGCGGTAGATCATCGGCGTGGTGTGCGGGTTGCCGCTCTTCGCGCCGGTGCTGGTGAGAAGGAGCAGCGGCCGCCCATCGAGCGTTCCGTCCGAGGTCGGGGCGTTGGCGCGGTAGGCCGCGATCACTTCCTGGTTGTGGCTGTTGCGGTCGGTCATCGTCCACTCCCCTGCTCGGATGCTCCGGCGCTCCCCGCGTCGGGGCGCGCTCGCGGTCGCCAGAGCTTAGAGATTCGAAGTAAGATTGCGCCCACGTGAAAGCCAATTCGAACGGGCAGCGGCCCTGAGGATGTCGGAGGGGAAAGATGCACATCACTGAGGAGATGAATGAGCGCCTCGTGCGCGTCGGTCCCGGGACCCCGATGGGTGAGGTGCTCCGTCGCTACTGGACGCCCGCCTGCCTCGCGGAGGAGATCGCCGAGCCGGACAGCCCGCCGATCCGCGTCCGCCTCCTCGGCGAGGACCTCGTTGCCTTCAGAGACTCCTCGGGCGAGGTCGGCCTCGTCGCCGCCTACTGCGCGCACCGCCTCGCACCGCTGTTCTATGGCCGCAACGAAGAGTGCGGGCTGCGCTGCGTGTACCACGGCTGGAAGTTCGACACCCAGGGCAACTGCGTCGACATGCCGTCTGAGCCGCCGTACTCCAAGTTCCGCCTGCGCGTCTCGATCAAGGCCTACCCGACCTACGAGGCCGGCGGCATCGTCTGGTCCTACATGGGCCCCGTCCGCGAGATGCCCGCTCCCCCCGACTACGAGTGGCTGCGAGCCCCGGTCGGCACGCACGTGCGCGTCTCGAAGACTGGCGAGCACTGCAACTGGCTGCAGGCGCTCGAGGGCGGCATCGACACCGCCCACTCGAGCTTCGCCCACAACAACGACATCTCGAACACCAAGGCGCTGCGCAACCTCGACACGCACCCCACGCTCGAGGTCGACGAGAAGCCGTGGGGCTTCACCTACGGCTCGATCCGCAACATCTCCGAGGACCAGAGCTACGTCCGCGTCTACCAGTACATGATGCCCAACCAGCAGATGCGTGGTGGCCTCGTGAACGGTGCGAACGGCGAGCCGGCCAAGCACCCCGCGTTGAACGGTCACATCTGGGTGGCGATCGACGACGAGAACGTCTTCGCGTACAACATCAAGTACACCTCGGACGACTCGTGGGAGATGACCTTTGAGAGCTTCGACGCCGAGGAGCACCGTGGCGGGCGTGGCCAGGTCGACTACATCCCCGGCACGCACTGGCTGAAGTCGAACAAGTCCAACGACTACAAGATCGACCGCGAGGTGCAGCGGACGAAGACCTTCACCGGCATCCACGGGGTGAACACCCAGGACTTCGCGCTGCAGAGCGCACTGGGCGGCGGGTACATCGAGCCCCGCCACCTCGAGGCCCTCGGCTCGACAGACCGCGCGATCTCCTCGATGCGCAAGCTCCTCCTCGAGGCCGCCGATGACGTCGAGGCCGGACGGTCGATCCGTGGCACCGACCCGACGGTGCTGCGCACCGCCCGTGCCGCGGACATGGTCATCCCCCGCGGCGTGCCGTGGCGCGACGCCAGCAAGGAGGCCACGGTCGCCTACTGGTAGGCACCGACGCAGCACGTTCTCGCAAGTCATCGATCGCCCGTCCGGCCCTGCGCCAGGCGGGTGATCGGCATTTCCGCGCCCTGTCTCGCGGCGGGCGCAGGTGTTCAGCAGGCGCTGCGGGCGAAGCGGTCAGCTCCCCGAACGAATCCTCATTGTGTCAAGAGGGCCGTTCGGTCGCGTGCCGAAGCGGCAACATCGAAGGGTCGTTTCAGCGTGGCGTCAGGATGGCGATTCGCGCACCGGCCGCCCATGCAAGGTGCAGGTCAGCAGGCACGGGGTTCCCGTCCCGGTCGAAGCCGATCCCGTTGAACTTGGCGAACGGGTGGTTGTCCCTCGCCATCCGCGCCAGGTGCTCCACGACGCCGGTCTCGTCGGCGAGCACCTGCACCTCTGCCGGCCGCCGTCTGCCGGAGAGGCGGGTGTCCACGGGCTCCCCGCTCCGGAGATTGCGGATCCAGCCGAACTGCGAGCTCACGAGCAGGCGTCCGTCGAGACGGGTGTACGCGACCGGGACCGCGTACCGGCGGCGGGACTTGCGCCCGACGACGTAGAGGGTGATCAGCCGCTTCCCGATGGCGCGGCTGAGGAGGGGGGCGCGCAGAAGGCCGCGGATCAGCCCGTTGACGATCCTCTGCAGGGGCAAGGTCTGTGCCCTCACGGTCGGTTTGACGACAGGTTGTGCGTTCGGGTCGGTCATTCGGTCCTCTCCAGTTGCTCTCGTCGGCGGAACGGCTGTGCCTCAGGCGGACTGGGCGGCCGGCTCGGAGCGGTTGATCCACTGGGCGACCCAGTCGCCGGCGACCTGCCGGGTGGTGGCGTTGATGCGGTTCCAGGCGTTGATTCCGGCGATCGCGATCACCAGACCGGCGAGTTGGGGCTCGTCGTAGTGGCGGGCGGCCTCCTCCCACACCTCGTCGGGGACCGCGTCCGAGCGGTCGGCGAGACGGGTGGCGGCCTCGGTGAGTGCCAGGGCGGCACGCTCGGCCTCGCTGAAGTACGGAGCCTCCCGCCAGGCGCCGACCACGAAGACACGCTGATCCGGCTCCCCCGCCGCCTTCAGCTCACGCGAGTGCATGTCGAGGCAGACGCTGCATCCGTTGATCTGACTGGCGCGCGCTTCGATGAGGTAGAGCGTGCTCTCGGGCACTCCGGCGCTGCGGGCGGCGGCACCGAGCTGCCGCAGCGCATCCATCGCGCCGGGGACGGTCATCGCCGGGTTGTTCATCCGTGGTCCCATGATGGTCCTCCAGCCATGTCTGTCGGTGTCGCGGTCACATCACCTGCGTCTCAGGTGTCTACGGGTATGACACGCGGCGACGGAGGAACGTGACATGACCGATCAGCAGTGGCTGGCCGAGCGGTTCGAGGAGCACCGGCCCCGGCTGCGGGCGGTGGCCTACCGGATGCTGGGGTCGCTCACCGAGGCGGACGACGCGGTCCAGGACGCATGGCTGCGGGCCAGCCGCGCCGGAGCGGGCGGGGTCGAGAACCTCGCGGGCTGGCTCACGACGATCGTCGCCCGCGTCGCGCTGAACATGCTGCGTTCGCGCGGCGCGCGCCGACAGCAGCCGCTCGATGTCCACCTCCCGGACCCGGTGATCGACCCGCCGGGCGGCACCGATCCAGAGCACGAGGCGCTGCTGGCCGACTCGGTCGGCCTCGCGCTGCTCGTCGTCCTCGAGGCTCTCGGTCCCGCCGAGCGCCTCGCCTTCGTGCTGCACGACATGTTCGCGGTGCCCTTCGACGAGATCGCGGAGATCGTCGACCGCTCACCAGAGGCGACCCGCCAGCTCGCGAGCCGCGCCCGCCAGCGGGTACGAGGCTCGGTGACGGTCCCCGACGCCGACCTCGACGTGCAGTGGCGGGTCGTGGACGTCTTTCTGACGGCGGCGCGTAGCGGTGACTTCGAGGCGCTCATCGCCGTTCTCGACCCCGATGTCGTGCTGCGGGCGGACGGCGGGATCGGCCTCTCGCACTACGTGCAAGGCGCGGCGGAGGTCGCCCGCCAGGCCAGCATGTGGCGGCGGACAGGGCTCAGCGTCCGGCGGGCACTGGTGAACGGCGCCGCCGGGCTCGTCTCCGAGCGCGATGGCAAGCCCTTCTCGGTGGGGGCGTTCACGATCAGGAACGGGAAGATCGTCGAGTGCGACTTCCTGGTCGACCCGGCGCGGGTCGCCCAGCTCGACCTCAGAGCCCTTGACGAGCGCCCATGAGCCGCCGGAGTACGGCAGGCGGGAGGGGATCAGCTTCTGGCACGTGAGCACCGAGCTCTTGAACTGATTCGAGCTCTGGTTGACGCTCGAGGGGATGTTGGCCGCACGTCGTTGCTCGAGAAGACCGGGTCGGGGAAACCCCGGAAGCCGTGTGAGCGCATGCAGTCGACGGCCTTCAGGTAGCCCGCCTGGTCGGCCGGTGTGATCGCCTGACCGCCCACTTGCCTGCCGGCAGGTACTTGTGGCACGCGGCCTGGGCCGACCGGAAAGGGGGCGATTTCGGGTCGACACCCGTGCCGGGACCGATCCTGATGGAGATCTCGTTCGCCGTGATGCGGGGCTCGGGGAAGCTCGGGACACCGTGGGTGCGCATGCACTGGGTGAACTCGATGGCCTGTTGGCCCGCGCTGCCGGCGGCCGCCCGCGACGTCGTGCCGGCGGTGGTCGAAGTCGTCGTCGAGCCCGTGATTCTCTCCGGTTTTCCGACCCGCCGCGAGCCGGGCAAACCGCCGCCCTCTCACCCTAGCGAACATATGTTCGCTAGGGTGACGTCGTGGACGAGGAGACCGGTCGACTGCGCTGGCCGCTGGCGGCCGACCAAGCGCCGCCTGCCGATCGCGGCCAGCTCTTCGACGACGCCCCACCGGCGGTCCACCATGTCGGCGTCGGCGAGTACCGCGGCCTCGAGTTCCTCGAGGTGAACGCGAAGCGGGTGATCAACCGGGTCCCGGCGGCGAGTCGCCTGCCCTTCTCGCACACGATCAACGCCTACCGCGGCTGTTCGCACGCCTGCAGCTACTGCTTCGCCCGCCCGACGCACGCCTTCCTCGGCCTCGGCGTCGGCGAGGACTTCGAGCGACGCATCGTCGTGAAGGTGAACGCCGTCGAGCGCGTCGCCATTGAGGTGCGCTCGCGCCGCTGGGGTGGCGAGCACCTCGCGATGGGGACGAACACCGATCCGTACCAGAAGGCCGAGGGTCGCTACCACCTGACGCGCGGCATCGTCGAGGTGCTCGGCGAGGTCCGCAACCCGTTCAGCATCCTCACCAAGTCGACGCTCATCCTGCGCGACCTCGCGCTCCTCCGGCGCGCCGCGGCGCGCACGGAGGTCAGCGTCAACCTCTCGATCGGCACCCTCGACCGCACCGCCTGGCGCCTCTTCGAGCCGGGCACTCCCCCGCCACGGGGGCGGGTCGAGGCGGTGCGTCGGCTGAACGAGGCGGGGGTTCCCTGCGGTGTGCTCATCGCCCCGGTGCTGCCCGGCCTCACCGATGACACCGAGCACCTCGAGGAGATCGCCGCCGCCTGCAAGGAGGCGGGGGCGGTCTCGGTGAGCGCGATCGCGCTCCACCTGCGCGACGGGGTCCGCGAGCACTTCCTCGGCGAGCTCGGGCGGCTCCGCCCCGACCTCCTCCCCCTCTACGCCCGCCGCTTCTCCGCCGGCGCCTACCAGCCCGCCGACGAGCAGCGCCGCATCGCCGACACTGTGGCGGCGATCGTGCAGGCTCCGGTGCGGACGACGCTGCGCGAGCGCCGCCCCGAGGTGCCCGCAGCGCCCCTCGGCGAGCAGCTCGGCCTCTTCTCTCCCGCCTGCGGCTGAGCACGCGAGGCCTAATAGGCCAGCTCCTCGGGGGAACGCCCGACGTGGTCGGGAGGCGGGTCTGCCGGGAAGCGCACCGCGGCCACGTGGCTCCTCCCCTCGACAAGGGCGCGGGCGATGCGGTGCATGCCGTCCATCACCCGGCCGTCGGCACCGAGGATCACGGGGTAGGCGAGCTCCGCTGACTGCACGAGGACGAGGTGCTCGACGATCTCGCGCACCGCGAGCGGCGCGCCCCCGGCGGTCGACCAGTAGGCGGTGTCGATCTCGCTGATCGCCGAGAGCGCGACCTCCTCGAGCGGGAGCCCCCTGCTCAGCTCGACCAGGCGGGCGACCGACCAGGCCTCGAGGCCGTCGGGCCCCTCGTGGAAGTGGTACTGCGGGCGGAGCGGTGCCGTCTCAGCCGTCGATCAGCTCCACGCGGTTGCCGAAGGGGTCGAAGACGACGCAACGGTGGACCTCAGGGGTGTCGTCCCAGTGCAGGGGCACCCCCGCGGCCTCGAGGAGCGGTGCCAGCTCGTCGAGCCCCGCGACGCGCAGCGCCGGATGGGCGGTGAGCGCGGGACGGAAGTCGGGGTCGACGCCGAGATGGACCTGTACGTCGCCGCGACGGAACCAGCGGCCGCCGCGCAGCGCCTGCGCCGCCGGCTTCTCCAGGATCTCGAAGCCGAGGAGGCCGGAGTAGAAGCCGTCGGCCTCCTCCTCGCGCCCCGCTGGCATCGCGACGTTCACGTGGTCGAGGGCGATCACCGTTGCCATCACCGAAGCATCCACCTCGCGCCCGCCGACCGCAAGGCCGCGGTCGTGCCGCTCAGCGGCTGTCGCGGTGGCGCAGCAGCAGCACCGAGCGCCCCGAGAGGGTTACCGCGGCGTTGCGCACCGGACGGCGGCCGGCGCGGGCGGTGTCGAGGAGGATCTCCCAGAGCCCGGGGGCGGGCACCTTCGGGAGGGTCCAGGGGCGCGAGACGGCCGCCGCGTTGAGGAGCAGGAGGAGCGTCTCGCCCCGCAGGCTGCGGCCGCGGCTGTCCACCTCGTCGGCGGCCTGGCCGTGCATCAGCATCCCGAGGCTGCGGCGCTCCGGGTCGGCCCAGTCGGCGTCGGTCATCTCGTCGCCGTCCTGGCGGATCCAGAGCACCTCGTGCTCGGCGAAGAACTCCCGCCGGCGCAGCACCGGGTTCGCGTGCTCGATCTCGATGAGGCTGCGGGTGTAGGAGAGCAGGTCGCGCCCCGGGTCGTCGATCGCCCAGTTGAACCAGCTGATCTCGTTGTCCTGGCAGTAGGCGTTGTTGTTCCCGTACTGGCTGCGGCCCACCTCGTCACCGCCGAGCAGCATGCGCACCCCCTGGGAGAAGCACAGCGTGGCGAGCAGGTTGCGCTTCATCCGCTCGCGCAGCGCGATGATCCGCTCCGAGTCGGTGTCGCCCTCCTCCCCCCAGTTCGAGGAGTAGTTCTCGCTCGTCCCGTCCGTGTTCTGCTCGCCGTTGGCCTCGTTGTGGCGCTCGTTGTAGGCGACGAGGTCGGTGAGGGTGAAGCCGTCGTGGCAGGTGACGAAGTTCACCGAGGCGTAGGCGGCGCGCCCCGAGGGGGCGTAGACGTCGCTCGAGCCGCTGAGGCGACTGGCGAGCTCGGGGACCATGCCGGCGTCGCCGCGCCAGAAGCGGCGGACGCAGTCCCGGTAGGCGCCGTTCCACTCCGACCAGCCCTGCGGGAAGCGGCCGAGCTGGTAGCCGTCGGGGCCGACGTCCCACGGCTCGGCGATCAGCTTCACCTCCGAGAGGACGGGGTCCTGCCCGATGATCTCGAAGAAGGCGCTCGGCTTGCCGTCCCCGTAGCCGCGCACGAGCACCGGGGCGAGGTCGAAGCGGAAGCCGTCGACGTGCATGTCGGTCACCCAGTAGCGGAGGCTGTCCATGATCAGCGCCATCGTGCGCGGGTGGAGGATGTTGAGGCTGTTGCCGGTGCCGGTGAAGTCGGTGTACTCCCCCCGGCGGTCGTCGGCGAGGCGGTAGTAGGCGGCGTTGTCGATGCCGCGCAGCGAGAGCGTCGGGCCGAGGTGGCTGCCCTCGCCGGTGTGGTTGTAGACGACGTCGAGGATCACCTCGAGGCCGGCGCGGTGCAGCGCCTTCACCATCGACTTGAACTCGCCGACCTGGCCGCCGTCGCCGGTCGTCGCGTACTCCACGTGCGGGGCGAAGAAGCCGATCGAGTTGTAGCCCCAGTAGTTGGTGAGCCCCCGCTCGACGAGGTGGCGGTCGGCGACGAACTGGTGGATGGGCATCAGCTCGACCGCCGTCACCCCGAGGTTCGTGAGGTGGTCGAGGACGGGGTCCGAGGCGAAGCCGAGGTAGGTGCCACGCAGCTCCTCGGGGATCTGCGGGTGCAGCTTGGTCATGCCGCGCACGTGCGTCTCGTAGATCACCGTGCGGTTCCAGGGGGTGCGCGGCGGGCGGTCGCCCCCCCAGGTGAAGGCGGGGTCGACGACGACACTCTTCGGCATCGCGCTGGCGCTATCCCGGCCGGGCATGACGCGGGGCGCGAGGGGCTCCGCGGGGTCGTAGCTGAATAGCGCGTCGGACCAGCGGATGCCGCCGGAGATCGCCTGCGCGTAGGGGTCGATGAGGAGCTTGGAGGCGTCGAAGCGCTGGCCCGCCGCCGGGTCGTAGGGGCCCTCCACCCGGTAGCCGTAGCAGGCGCCGGGGCGGACGTCGGGGAGGTAGGCGTGCCAGACGTGGTCGGTGACCCCGGTGAGCTCGATGCGCGCCGACTCGTCGCCGTCGGGGGCGTCGTAGAGGCAGAGCGTGACGCGCGTCGCGTGCTCGGAGAAGATCGCGAAGTTCACCCCTTCGCCGTCCCAGCGGGCACCGAGCGGGCGGGGTTGCCCTGGCCAGACCCGCAATTCGCGCACCCTCCTCACCTCCCCCGGCCGCGATGCCGGCGGAGGGCGGCAAGTGGAGCATGCAACAGGGGGTTCCCGCCAGCCGGGGCGAGCAGCGGGGCGCTCACCTGGGCAGGCCGCGCAGCACCACGGCGGCGAGCGGCGGGAGGGTGAGGCGCAGGCTCGCCGGCCAGTCGTAGTGCGCCGCGGCGAGGGCCTCCACAGCGCCGGCGTTGCCGACGTCGCTCCCCCCAAAGAGCGCCGCGTCGCTGTTCAGCCGTTCCTCCCAGCGTCCCGCGAAGGGCACCCCGAGGAGGTGGTCGCGGCGCACGACCGGGGTGAAGTTCAAGGCGACGAGACAGGTGCTGCCGTCGCGGGCGCGCCGCAGGTAGCTGAGGGTGCTCTCGGCGGCGTCGTCGGACTCGACGAAGTCGAAGCCCGCCGGGTCGCAGTCGAGCTCGTGCAGCGCCGGCTCGGCTCGGTAAAGGGCGTTCAGTTCGGCGACGAGGCGCCGCACCCCCTCGTTCGCGGGGTGCTCGAGAAGCGCCCAGTCGAGGACCGAGTCGTGGTCCCACTCCCGCTCCTCGGCGAGCTCGTCCCCCATGAACAGGAGCTTCTTGCCCGGCGCGGTGAACTGGTAAGCGAGGAGGAGGCGCAGCCCCGCGAAGCGCTGCCACTCGTCACCCGGCATGCGCCGCAGCAGCGAGCGCTTCCCGTGCACGACCTCGTCGTGGGACAGCGGCAGCACGTAGTGCTCGCTGAAGGCGTAGAGGCCGCGGAAGGTGAGCTCGTGGTGGTGGAAGCGGCGGTGCACCGGCTCGCGCTGGAAGTACTCGAGGGTGTCGTGCATCCAGCCCATGTCCCACTTCATCCCGAAGCCGAGGCCGCCGTGGTCGACCGGGCGGGAGACCCCCGGCCAGGCCGTCGATTCCTCGGCGATCATCTGGATGCCGGGGTGGTCGCCGTAGGCGCCGGCGTTCAGCTGGCGGAGGAAGTCGATCGCCTCGAGGTTCTCGCGGCCCCCCTCACGGTTGGGGAGCCACTCGCCGGCCTTTCGCGAGTAGTCGAGGTAGAGCATCGAGGCCACCGCGTCGACCCGCAGCCCGTCGCCGTGGTAGGCGCGCAGCCAGTGGTCGGCCGAGGAGGCGAGGAAGCTTCGCACCTCGTGGCGGCCGTAGTTGAAGATCAGGCTCCCCCAGTCGGGGTGCTCGCCGAGGCGGGGGTCGGCGTGCTCGTAGAGGTGGGTGCCGTCGAAGGCGGCGAGGGCGAAGGCGTCCTTCGGGAAGTGCGAGGGGACCCAGTCAAAGAGCACCCCGATCCCCGCCTGGTGCAGGCGGTCGACGAGCGCCATCAGCTCGGTCGGGCTGCCGTAGCGCGCGGTCGGTGCGAAGAAGCCGGTCACCTGGTAGCCCCAGGAGCCGTAGAAGGGGTGCTCCATCACCGGGAGCAGCTCGACGTGGGTGAAGCCGCAACGGGTGACGTGCGCGATCAGCGCGTCGGCGATCTCCCCGTAGCTGGAGAAGCCCTCGCGGTCCCAGGGGCGGCAGAACGAGCCGAGGTGGACCTCGTAGATCGACTGCGGCGCGTCGAGGGCGGCGCGGGCCCCCCGCCCCGCCATCCACTCGCCGTCGCCCCACTCGTAGTCGAGCGTGGCGACCACCGAGGCCGTCTTCGGCGGGCACTCGCTCTGCAGCGCGTAGGGGTCCGCCTTCTCGAGCAGGGCGCCTGTCGCGCTCGTGAGGGCGTACTTGTAGGCGGCGCCGACGCCGATCCCCGCGACCTCTCCCTCCCAGATCCCCGACACCCCGCGCGGCGTGAGCGGCGAGGGACCGGGCTTCCAGCCGTTCGCGTCGCAGAGCACCGAGACGGCGCGCGCGTTCGGCGCCCACACGGCGAAATGCGTGCCACCCCCGGCGAGCGGCTGCGCACCGAGCTTCCCGGCGAGGTGACGGTGCGTCCCCTCGTTGAAGAGGTAGAGGTCGTCGTCGGTGAGCGTGCTCGGGCTCATCGCCGCCGCTCCGCGTCGACGTGCTCGAAGAGGGCCGCGAGCGTGGGGTCGTTTGCCAGCTCGGCGAGGGTGCGCCCGCTGCGCAGGCTCCAGTTGCCGTCGTCCTCGGTCCCGGGGCGGTTGATCGGCTGCTCCTCGAGGAAGGCGTCCTCGAGGTCGCACACGACGAGGTCCGCGGGGCTGCGCGCGAGGTGGCCGAGCAGGCCGCGGAGCGCGGCCCGGGTCGTCTCCGGCGAGGTGAGCGCAGCGTCGGTGCCGCTCCCCTCGGCCGCGAGGCCGAGCGCATCGGCGACCCGGTTACGCAGCGCGGCGCGCGCCGTGCGCGCGCCCGTGTCACCGGGGTCGAGGTCGTCGCCGCGCCAGAAGGCGGCGAAGCGCGGCAGGTCGTGGGTGCCGACCGACGCCACGGCGCGCGCCGGCGGCTCGGGGAGGGGCGCGTCGGCGCGCAGGGTGAACTGGAGGATCGAGCTGTGCAGCATTGCCTCGTCGTCCATAGCCCGTTCGGTGGTCGCTGAAACGGTGCCGAGGTCCTCGCCGACCACCACCGCCCCGGCGCGCGCCGCCTCGATCGCCACCAGCGCGTGCAGCTCCTCGGTCGGCGAGGCGACGTACGCGCCCTCGGTGGCGGGGGCGCCGGCGGGGATCCACCAGAGCCGCTCGAAGGCCATCACGTGGTCGATGCGCAGCACCTTGGCATAGGAGAAGGCGGCGCGCAGGCAGGCGCGCAGGTAGCGGTAGCCCTCCGTGCGCTGGCCCGTCGGGCTCGGCGGCGGGAAGCCCCAGTCCTGCCCGGCCGCCTGGAAGGGGTCCGGGGGGGCACCGACGTTCGCCCCGAAGGTGAAGCTCTCGGGGAACGCGGCGGTGTCGAAGCCCTCGGGGTGGACGCCGATCGGGAAGTCGAGGAGCAGTCCCGGGCCCTCGCCGGCGAGGGCGTCGAGCTGGCGGTCGAGGGCGAACTGGAGGTAGCGGTGGTAGGCCTCCCGCTGCTGTACGTCCGCGCCCGCAGGGGGGGTGGCGGCGAGGTCGTGACGGGCCCGGAACGAGCAGTAGGCGGCGAGCTCGGGGCGCGCCGCGTAGAAGGCATCGATCGCGGCGCGCCCCGCCGGGTCACGAGCCGCGAGCGCCGCGAGGCGCCCGAGCAGTGGGGCGCGGCGAGCGAGCACCTCGTCATAGCGCACCCGCGTCGGCTTGTCATCGGCCGCCCCGAGGAGCGCCGCGGCGTGCTCGCAGCGGAGCTGCTCATCCCCCGTCGCGGCGACGAGCGGGGTGAGATCGAGGTAGAGGCCGTTCCAGGCGAGGCGGGACAACGGCAGGTAGGGGCTCGTCTCGAGCGTCGGGCTCTCGCGTGCCGCGTAGAGCGGGAGGGTGGCGACGAGGGCCGCGCCCCGCTCGGCGAGGAGGCGGGAGAGGGCCGCGAGGTCGCCGAGGGTCCCCGCACCGAGGTCCGACGCACCCCGCAGCGCGTAGGTGGGGGTGAAGGCGCCCCAGCCGCGCTCGGCGCGTGGCAGTGCGGCCGGCGCGACGAGGAGCGTCGCCTGCTCGCAGAGGCCCGCCGAGACGAGGGCGATGCGGTGCACGCCGAGCGGCACCTCCCCCGGAAGGCGCACGGCACGCCGTCGCGCCCTGGTGGTCGGGGCCTCGAGGGACGAGAGAGGGTAGCGCTGCTCGTCGCCGTCCTCCTGGGTGACGACGAGCTCGGCGCCCGCGCCGAGCGCGCGCCGGGGGGTGAAGCTGATCACCGGTGCGCCGGGGCCGCGGTGGACGAGCACGGCGTCGAGGGTCACGGCCGAGCGCCGCGCCCGCTCGGCGGCGGCCGCCGCGTTCGCGGCGCGCTCGCTCCCGACGCTCACCCCGAGCAGGCCGAGGAGGGCGACGACGCTCTCCCGCGGGGTCACGACGGTCTCACCCGTCGTCCTCCGGTAGCTGGTCGCGATCCCGTGCAGCGCGGCGAGGCGCGCGAGGGCCGGCCCGGGGGCGGCGCCCACGCTCACCGGTGGTGGCCGAGCAGCTCGAGGATGCCCTGGGCGGGGATGGTCACCCACTCGGGTCGGCTGTTCGCCTCGTAGCCGAGCTCGTAGAGGGCCTTCTCGAGGAGGAGGAAGTCGAGGAGGTTCTCGAGCTCCTCGCGCCCTTCGGGGAGGAAGGGCGCGTCCCAGCTCACCTCAAGGTAGGCGGTGAGGAAGGCGCCGGCGATCGAGCGGTACCAGAGCAGCAGGAGGCGCTCGAGGATCGAGGGGTCGCGCCCGGGGATGAGGTCGCGGCTCAGGCGGGTCGCCGCCACGGAGGCGACGTAGTGCACCGAGCGCAGCATGCCGGCGACGTCGGTGAGCGCCGGGCGGCGCAGGCGGCGGGTCGAGATCGAGCGGGCGGGCTCGCCCTCGAAGTCGATGATCGTGAAGTCGCGTCCGGTCCACAGCACCTGCCCGAGGTGGTAGTCACCGTGGCAGCGGATCTTCCAGGCGGTGCTCGAGCCCTCGCGCACGAGATCGAGGCGGGCGCGGATCTCCCCCTCGGCGGCGAGCACCTCGGTGATGACGGGGTGCCGCTCGGGGAGGGCGCGCACGGCGCGGAAGCTGCTGCGCATCAGGCTGCGCGCCCCGTGCAGCATCGCCTGGCGGTCGATGGCCGTCAGCTGCTGCGGCACGATCGCCGGATCGTAGGGGCCGGATGCGAGCGCCCGGTGCATCTCCCCGGTCCGCCGCCCGAGGAGCTCGGCCCACTGCAGGTGGGGCCCGATCAGCGGGTGCCCGGAGTCGGGGGCCTGCATCGCGACGTCGAGCAGGCGGCTCGGCACGTGCACGATGAGCTCCTCGGGGTCGCGGTGCGCGACCGCCTCCTCGAGGCCGTGCAGCAGCGCGTCGAGGACGTAGCTGAAGCCGTCCCCCTCGTTCTGCACGTACTCCTGGACGACGGCGATGCAGGAGGCCTCGCTCGCGCCGTCGCTGCGCCGCTCGAGGTGGCCGGCGACGACCGGCGAGTGCGCGAAGCGGGCGCGCTCGTGGAGGAAGCGGCCGAGCTCGACGTCGGGGTTGATCCCCGGCTCGACGCGCCGCAGGAGCTTCACGACGAGGCGGTTGGCGAGCACGATCGAGGAGTTCGACTGGTCGCCTCCGATCAGCTGGCTCGGGGCGTCGGCTTCGATGCCACGCGTCAGGCGCGTGAACGCGGGGGCGGGCACGGTGCTGATGCGCCCGGCGGTGCCGAGGAGCTGGCGGCGGCGCCCGAGGGCGCGCACGAGCGCCGCGGCGAGCTCCGGGTCGTAGGTCGCGTCGAAGAGCACCCCCTCCTCACCGCCGCTGCGCAGCTCGCTGAGGAGCGACTCGGGGTGATGGCGGCGGAGGTCCTCGGCCCGTTCGCCGGTGGCGAAGGCGGCGGGCACGAGGTAGTCCTCCGGTGCCCCCTGGTCGAAGGCGACGTGCAGGAAGAGCAGGCTCGCGACCTGCTCGCTGGGCCGCTCGGCGTGCGGCAGCCCGACGACGTCGTCGATCGTCACCCGCCGGATGCGCCGCGCCTTGTCCCTGTACCAGCGGCGCCGCGGCAGGTAGTCGACGAGCGAGCCCTCGAGGCGCAGCTTCGCCGCCCCGCTGAAGACGTCGGTGAAGCGGCCGGGCACCTCGAGGTGCGGCGGCTGCGGCTCGGCCTGCTCGACGGAGGCCTCGATCGCGAACCAGTAGAAGCCATGCGGCCCGAGGGTGATGAAGTACGGGAGGTCGCCGATCGGCGGGAACTCGGTGCCGCCGAAGAGCTCGACGGGGACCGCGCCGAGATAGCCCTGCAGGTCCAGCGAGACGCACTGGGTGAAGCGGGAGAGGTTGACGACGACGAGCAGCGTTTCGTCCCCGAGGCGGCGGAGGAAGGCGAAGACCTTGCGGTTCTCCGGCAGCAGGATCTCGAGGTCACCGCGGCTGAAGGCGCGGTAGCGGTTGCGCAGCGCCACCAGCCGCCGCATCCACCACAACAGCGAGCTCGGGTTCTCCTCCTGGGCGGCGACGTTCACCGACTGCGCGTGGTACTCGGGGTCGATCACCACCGGCAGGTAGAGGCGCTGCGGGTTGGCGTTGCTGAAGCCGGCGTTGCGGTCGCCGTCCCACTGCATCGGTGTCCGCACCCCGTTGCGGTCACCGAGATAGATGTTGTCGCCCATCCCGATCTCGTCGCCGTAGTAGATGATCGGCGTCCCCGGCAACGAGAAGAGCAGGCCGAGCATCATCTCGATGAGGTTGCGGTCGTTGCCGAGGAGGGGCGCGAGGCGGCGGCGGATGCCGACGTTCAGGCGGGCCTGGGGGTCCTCCGCGTAGGTGCGGTACATGTAGTCCCGCTCCTCGTCGGTGACCATCTCGAGCGTCAGCTCGTCGTGGTTGCGGAGGAACAGCGCCCACTGGCTCTCGGGGGGGATCGGCGGGGTCTCGGTGAGGATGTCGACGATCGGAAAGCGGTCCTCCTGGCGGGCCGCCATGAAGATGCGGGGCATCAGCGGGAAGTGGAAGGCCATGTGGCAGGCGCCCTCGAGGTAGGCGACGGCGTCCTCGGGCCACTGGTTCGCCTCGGCGAGCAGCATCCGGTTGGGGAAGTGCGCGTCGACGTGCGCGCGCAGCTCGCGGAGGAAGGCGAAGGTCTCCGGCAGGTTCTCGCAGGTCGTCCCCTCGCGGGCGTAGAGGTAGGGGACGGCGTCGAGGCGCAGCCCGTCGACCCCCATCTCCAGCCAGTAGTCGACGACGTCGACCATCGCGGCGCGCACCGCCGGGTTGTCGTAGTTGAGGCTCGGCTGGTGGGAGTAGAAGCGGTGCCAGTAGTAGGCGCCGGCTGCCGAGTCGAAGGCCCAGTTCGAGGTCTCGAAGTCCTTGAAGATCACCCGCGCCTCGCGGTAGCGGTCGGGGGTGTCGGACCAGACGTAGAAGTCGCGCTCCACCGAGCCCGCGGGCGCGGCGCGAGCCCGCGTGAACCAGGGGTGCTCGTCGGAGGTGTGGGCGAGGACGAGCTCGGTGATCACCCTCAGCCCGCGGGCGTGCGCCTCGCGCAACAGCGCCCGGAAGTCCGTGAGCGTCCCGTAGGCCGGGTGGACGCGGCGGTAGTCGGCGATGTCGTAGCCGTCGTCGCGCAGCGGTGAGGGGTAGAAGGGCAGCAGCCAGAGCGCGGTGACGCCGAGCTCGCGGAGGTAGTCGAGCTTGCCGATCAGCCCGCGGAAGTCCCCGACGCCGTCGCCGTTGCTGTCGGCGAAGGCGCGGACGTGCACCTCGTAGAGGACCGCGTCCTTGTACCACAGAGGGTCCGGCGCCGGCCCGAGGTCACGGCGGCGCGCGCTCACCCGCCCGCCCCGAGGGGTGCCGCGGCGGCGCCGGGGGCGGCGGCCGTCGGCGCCGGGGTGCTCGGCTCGACCGCGAAGAGGTGACCGGGGGCGCGCTTCGGATCGAGGATCACGAAGTTGCGGCCGACCTGCCAGTGGTAGCGCTCGCCGCTCAGCAGATCGTGCACGTCGAAGCGCTCCACCTCCGGGCCGGCGAAGCCGGCGGGGAGCTCCACCCAGCCCGACTGGGGGTAGTGCGCGTCGAGGTTGGCGACGCAGAGCACCGTGGCCCCCGCCTCCCCGGCGCCCGGGTGCTTGGAGTAGGCGAGGAGGGCGGGGTTGTCCGCGCCGTAAAAGGCGAGTGTGGTGTTCCGGCGGAGGGCGGCCTCGGCGCGCCGCAGCGCGTTCAGCTGCGCGACGAGGGGCGCGACGCCCGCCTTCTCGTCGAGGTGCCAGTGGCGTAGCTCGTACTTCTCTGAGTCGAGGTACTCCTCGGAGCCGACACTGCGCGGGCGGTGCTCCGCCTGCTCGAAGGCGGGGCCGTAGATCCCCCAGCTGGCCGACAGCGTCGCCGCGAGGAGCGCCCGCAGCGCGAACGCGGCGGCGCCGTCGCGCTGCAGCTGCTCGGTGAGGATGTCGGGGGTGTTCGGCCACAGGTTGGGGCGGAAGTAGGCCGCCATCTCGGGGCTCGTCAACTCGCGGAGATAGTCCACCAGCTCCTCTTTGCCCTGGCGCCAGGCGAAGTAGGTGTAGGACTGGCTGAAGCCGAGCTTCGCGAGCTCGCCCATCACCTTCGGGCGGGTGAAGGCCTCGGCGAGGAAGACGACCTCGGGATCCCTGCGCTGCACCTCCCGGATCAGCCACTCCCAGAAGGAGAAGGGCTTGGTGTGGGGGTTGTCGACCCGGAAGATGCGGATCCCGCGCTCGACCCAGAACTCGACGACCCCGCGCAGCGCCTGCCAAAGGTTGCGCCAATCGCGGCTCTCGAAGTCGATCGGGTAGATGTCCTCGTAGCGCTTCGGGGGGTTCTCCGCGTAGCGGATCGAGCCGTCGGCGCGATGGCGGAACCACTGCGGGTGCTCGCGGACCCAGGGGTGGTCGGGTGAGCACTGGAAGGCGAGGTCGAGGGCGACCTCGACCCCTCGCTGCGCCGCGGCGGCGACGAGGGCGTCGAAGTCCGCGAAGCTCCCGAGCTCGGGGTGCAGCGCGGTGTGACCGCCCGAGGGGCCGCCGATCGCCCACGGGCTCCCGGGGTCCTCGGGCCCCGCCTCGGTGGCGCCGTTCCGACCCTTGCGGTGCGTCGTCCCGATCGGGTGCACCGGCGGCAGGTAGAGGACGTCGATGCCGAGGTGCGCCAGGTAGTCGAGGCGCCCGAGCACGTCGCGGAAGGTTCCGTGTGCCCCCTCCTCCTCGGCACAGGAGCGGGGGAAGAGCTCGTACCAGGCGCCGACGAGGGCCCGCTCCCGTTCCACCTGCACGGGGTAGGGGGCGCTTGTGACACGCTGCGCCGGATCGGGGTAGCGGGCGCAGAGCGCGGCGACCTCGTCGCCGACGAGCTCGTCGAAAAGCGGCGGACGCGCCGCGAAGGGCTCGGTGACCTCCATCAGCCGCCGGCGGTCGTTGCCGCGCGCCCGCACCGCCGCGGCGCGCGCGAGTGCTCCCCCGGTGAGCAGCTCGAGGCCGATGTCCTCGCCGGCCGCCGCCTTGATCGCGACCTCGCGCCGCCAGCTCCCGAAGTGGTCGACGGCGACCTCGGCCACCACCTCGTGGCGGCCGAGGCGCGAGAACGAGAGCGTCGCCCCGTAGCGGTCGTTGCCGAGGGCGACGAGCGGCACGCGCTGCCAGCGCCGCTCCTCCTCGTGGCGGTGGCGGAGCTCGCCGGTGAGCAGGTCGTGGCCGTCAAGGAGGGCGTCCACCTCGAAGCGCTGCGGGTCACCGGCGATCGCCTTCAGCGCTCGCCTGCCCCCGTCGACCGCGGGCCACAGCCCCGACAGGGTGGGGCGCGCCGGTGGCGCGCCGGCGGCGGGGAGCGAGGGGTCCGCAGCGTGGAGTTGGCGCACGGCAGTCCCTACCCGAACAGGATCGTGTCGACGCCCACCGTGCGCCGGTTCTACCTGTTCTAGTCGACGCCGCGACACGTCCCTCACTTGTGGCGCGCCCCTCAGGCCGGTTGCGCCTCTTCCTCGGGGGCCTCCGCGAACTGGGTGCGATAGAGCTCGGAGTAGAGCCCACCGCTGGCGAGCAGTTGGCCGTGCCGCCCGCTCTCGACGATGCGGCCGCCCTCGAGGACGAGGATCTGGTCGGCCTCGCGGATCGTCGAGAGGCGGTGCGCGATGACGAGCGAGGTCCGTCCCTCGAGTGCGGTGTCGAGCGCCCGCTGCACCGCCACCTCGGACTCCGAGTCGAGGTGGGCCGTCGCCTCGTCGAGGATCACGACGTCGGGGGCCTTCAGCAACAGGCGGGCGATCGCCACCCGCTGCTTCTCGCCACCGGAGAGGCGGTAGCCACGGTCGCCGACGAGGGTGTCGAGGCCCTCGGGGAGCGAGCGCACGAGCTCGGCGATCTGGCCGCCCTCGAGCGCCTCCCAGAGCTCCTCCTCGCTCGCCGCCGGCCGGGCGTAGAGGAGGTTGGCGCGGATCGTGTCGTGGAAGAGGTGCGCGTCCTGGGTGACGACCCCGACCGCCTCCTGCAAAGAGGAGAGGGTGAGCGAGCGCACGTCGTGGCCGCCGACGAGCACGCTCCCGCCGTTCGCGTCGTACAGGCGCGAGACGAGGGCGCCGATCGTCGTCTTGCCGGCGCCCGAGTGGCCGACGAGCGCGACCAGCTGGCCCGGCTCGACGGTGAAGCTCACGTCGTGGAGCACCTCCACACGGGGATGGCGCTCGAGCACCGCGACCGACTCGAGCGAGGCGAGCGAGACCTCGTCGGCGCCGGGGTAGGAGAAATCGACGTGTCGGAACTCGACGCCGTTGTGGCCGCGCGGTAGGGCGCCGGCGCCGGGCGCCTCGGTGATCATCGGCTCGAGGTCGAGGACCTCGAAGACCCGGTCGAACGAGACGAGCGCCGTCATCACGTCGAGCTGGACGTTGGAGAGGGAGGTGAGCGGGCCGTAGAGGCGGGTGAGGTAGGAGCCGAGCGCCACCACCGTGCCCACCTGCAGCGTGCCGTGGGCGGCGAGGACGCCGCCCCATCCGTAGACCACGGCGGTCGCCACCGAGGCGGTGAGCATGATCCCGGCGAAGAAGATCCGCCCGAGCATCGCCTGGTGGATGCCGATGTCCCGCACCCGCCCGGCCCGCGAGTCGAACGCGGCACGGTCGCTCTCTGGGCGGCCGAAGATCTTCACGAGCAGCGCCCCGGAGACGTTGAAGCGCTCGGTCATCATCGTCGTCATCTCGGCGTTCAACGAGTACGACTCGCGCGTGATCACCTGCAGCCGACGGCCGACGAGGCGTGCCGGGATGACGAAGACCGGGAGGATCACCAGCGCGACGAGCGTGATCGGCCAGGAGAGGAAGAACATCGCCACGAGGACGAAGGACACCGTGACGACGTTGGAGACGACGTTCTGCAGCACGTCGGTGAAGGCCTGTTGGGCGCCGAGGACGTCGTTGTTGAGGCGCGAGACGAGCGCGCCTGTCTGGGCGCGGGTGAAGAAGGCGATCGGCATCCGGCTCACGTGCGCGAAGACCCGTGAGCGCATGTCGAAGATGAGTCCCTCGCCGACGCGCGAGGAGATCATCCGCTCGATCACCCCGAGCGCGACGTCGAAAAAGGCGAGGCCGGCGAGCAAAAAGGCGAGCGAGACGACGAGCGAGCCCCGGTGATCCTTGATCCCGACGTCGATGATCTCCCGGTAGATGAGCGGGTTCACCGTCCCGGCGGCGGCGTCGACCGCGATGAGCACCAGGAAGACCGCGAGCATCCACCGGTAGGGCTTCGCGAAGCGGATGATGCGGCGCACCGTGCCGCGCTTTAGCGGCGTCTTCAGCACCGAGCGGTCCCGGCGCATGTGCCCCCAGTACATCGCGCCGCCCATGCCCATGCCCACCGCGCCGACCTCCGCCTCTCCGCCGCGGCGAGCGTATCGGGGTGCCTGCGCCCTCCCCGGCGCGTCGTATGTTCATCAGGCGGTAACTTGACCGGCGCAATGGCCCGCCGGATGGAGATCGAACTCACCTCGCTGAAGGACGACGTCTCCTACACCTGGCGCGCCGCCGGTGCCCGGCAGCCGAAGGGCGTGGTCGAGACCAAGCTCCTCCCCGCCGGCGCGAAGGTCGGCGACGTGCTGCGCGTCGAGGCGGACTTCGAGCTCGACGGCATCACGGTCGTCCAGGTCCTCCCCAACAAGGAGCACAGCCCGAGCACCGACCGCATCGAGCTGCGCCCCGAGCGCCCCGTCACCGGCGGGGTGACGACGACCCTCGTGGGCAAGGAGGAGCGCCGGGGATCCGGCCGCCGGGACGCCCTCGGCGAGGACCGCCCCCGTCGCGACCGTCCGTCGCGCGACAGCCGCCCCGGCCGCCCGCCGGCCGAGCGGGGCGACCCTCGGCCCCGGCCGACGGCCGAGCGTGGGGACTCCCGCAGCCGTCCCGCGCGCCCCGAGGGCGCGCCGCCGCGAGAGCCACGCGAGCCCCGAGAAGGTGGCGCCCGACCAGACGGCGCCCGCCGACCGGCGCGCGCACGCCCGGTCCGTCTCGTCCCGGGGCGGGTCCACCTCGACGCGCTCCTCGACACGCTCGCCCCCGAGCGGCGGCCGATCGCCGAGCAGTTGGCGCTCGGCGGCCTCCCGAAGGTGCGCCGCGCGATCGCCGACGAGCAGGCGGCAGCCCAGCGCGAAGGCCGCCCCGCGGCGGCCGGGGACGCGATCGTGGCGATCGCCGAGGAGCTCCTGAAGCCCGTCCGTGAGGCAGCCTGGCGCGACCGCGCCGAGGCCGCCGCGAAGTCGCTCGAGCAGATCTCGCTGCGCGACCTGCGTGCCGCCGTCGTCGGCGCCGCTCCCCAGAACGACGAGGGGCGGACGCTCTTGCGCTCGTTGCGCGAGGCGCTCGAGACGAGGGTCACCAAGCTGCGGACGACGTGGGAGGAGGAGATCGCCCACGCGCTCGAGGAGGGCCGCGTCCTGCAGGCGCTCCGTCTCTCGGCGCGTCTCCCCGAACCCTCCGCCCGCTTCCCCGCCGCGCTCGTCACCCGCCTCGCCGAGGCCGCGGGGGCGGCGCTCGGCAGCGACGTGCCGCCGGAGCGTTGGGTCGCGGTGCTCGAGGCGGCGGTCGCCTCCCCGATCCGCCGCTCCATCCACCCCGCGGGGCTCCCCGAGGACCCCTCGGGGGCGGTTCGTCAGGCGGCCACCGTGGCCGCCGGTCGCATACCGGCGCTCGCGAAGCTCGTCGGCCTCGCGATGCCCCCGCCACCGCGACCGGTCGGCGCGATCCCGCGCCCGCCCCGCCCGGCGGTGGCCGGCGCGCATCGCCTGCGCGTCCCCCCGCCGCCCGCCGCCGTCCCGCGACCGCCCGCAGAGGGCTCCGCGGCCGAGCCCACCCCCCCGGTCGCGGCGCGCGAGGGTGCCGGGCAGCCTTCCGAGGACGCGCCGGGCGCCGTCGCGAGCCCGCACCCGAGCGGAGCCGCGGCCGCGTCGGAGGAGGCGGTGACCGTGCCCGAGGGCGCGTCGCGCGTCCCGCCCGCGACACCAGCCGCTCCCGCGGAGGAGGCTGCCGTCGAGGCGACCGGTGCGGTGCATGGCGTCCTCAAGGCGGCCGAGTCACCCGTCGACGGGCCGCCGTCCACCGAGGACGCCGCCGGCGAGCACGCGGTGGCCGAGGAGCCAGTCGAGCAGGCCGCTGCTGAGATCGAGAGCCCCGAGCCCGCCTGAGGCGACGAGGGCGACCTCGGCGGCATCGCCGCCCGGCCGCAGCGCACCCCCACCCCGAGCGGCGCGGTAGTTCCACACGAGGAAGCGGCGACCACCACCGCACACGAGCGCCGTGCCCACGAGCGCACCGAGGACGACCTCCAGCCCCGTCTCCTCCTCCGCCTCGCGACGGGCGGCCGCGGCCGGTGACTCCCCCACCTCGACCCGTCCCCCTGGGAGCGACCAGCGCCCCCGTTCCGGCTCCTGGCCGCGCCGGACGAGGAGCAGCCGGCCCGCGTCGACAAGGACGATGCCGGCACAGGCGATGACCGGTGAGCGCTCCCGGTCGCTCAGCGGCGGGCCTCCCCGCGGTGCACGAGCAGCAGGTCCGTGAGGTAGCCGCGCCCCTCGAGGAGCACCTTCGCGTCGCGCGCCCCGGGCGGCACGACGGCGTCGAGGGCGCCGTGGCCCCCGGCTGCGGCCCACCCCTCGGCAGCCTCGAGCAGCGCCTCGCCGACGCCCACCGAGCGGAAGCCCTCGTCCACGAAGAGGAGGAGGAGCGTCGCACGGTGCGTCGCCGTCGGCAGGGCCGCGTAGGCGAGGCCGCAGGCCACCCCGTCGTAGCTGCCGAGGAAGAGCTGCCCCGCTCCACCCGCCGACGCCGCTGCGAGCGAGGGGCCACCGTCGCTCCCCTCGGGGAGCCAGCGGAGCAGCGAGCTCCCGCCACGAAGGGCGGCGAGCGCGGCGAGGGCGTCGTTCCAGAGCGGCTCGGCGAGGGCCGTGCCGTCCGCGGCGAACGGCACGGCCAGGGCGGGGCCCTCCCCCACGGCCGTCAGCCTCGGAGCTGGGTGACGCGGTTGAGGATCGTCCGCCGCCGACGGGTGGCGAGCTCGTACTGCTCGACGGCGTCGAGCTCCGCGGCGGTCAGCGCCTCGAGGCGGGCGACCACCTGCGAGGCGGCGAGGGCGTCGTACCCGGGGATCGCGAGGTGCTCCGAGGAAACGGCGACCGCGGGCGTGACCGGCGGCGCGGCGGGGGGCTCCGCCCGGTCGTCGCGGTGCAGCACGGTGACCGTCGCGTCGGTGCCGCTCGGCTCGAGCAGGTCGTCGAGGCGGCGGCGGGCGTTGCGCAGCGCGAAGCGGCCGACGAGCTTCGCCGCGCCGACCTGGCCGGCGACGCGTCGGCGACCCTTGTCGATCAGCCCGGGGAGGTCCTCGAGGACCGTGAGCGCGAGGCCGACGGGCGCGTAGAGCGCGACGTCGAGCAGCTCGTCGAGGAAGGGCCGCTCCTCTTCCATCAGACGCAGTCCCTGCAGAGCATCCGCTTCTCGTCGGCGAGCTGGGTGTCGCTCTTCACGAGGAAGCAGGACTGGCAGAGGAACTCGCCGGGCTGCTTGGGGAGCACGCGGGCGTTACCGTCGACGCGGTCCTCGGTGTCCGCGGGCTCGTCCTCGTCGGGCTCCTCGTCCTCCTCCTCGGCGACGACGAGGCGCTCCTTCAGGATCACGTCGAGGCTCGCCTCCACCTCGTCGTCGTCGATCTCCTCGTCCTCTTCGTCCTCGCTCGCCTCCTCGCCCTCGACGAGGGCCTGCGGGTTGGCGACGACCACCACGGTCGGGTCGCCGTCGGCGACGAGGACGTCGTCGCCGAGCACCTCGTCACCGAGCACCTCGTCACCGAGCACCTCGTCTCCGAGGCCGTCGTCGTCGAGGTCGTCCCCGAGTGCATCGTCTTCGAGCTCTTCGAGGGCGTCCTCGTCGAGCTCGCCCTCGAGGAGCTCCTCGCCTGGCTCGGCGGGCTCTTCCTCCTCGACAGCGCCTTCGGCCACTTCGCCCTCCGGATCGCTCTTCTTGCTCGGCATTCAGCTCCTCGTTCTCATCGCGCGTGGTCGTCGGGCCCTGGGGCGACGGCGCGCGACGACCTTCCGGGGGTCGGGCGCGGGTCACTATAGGGCACGCGTGTGGGGCTTCAACCGCTGTCACGGCCCGGAAATTCCCGCTGCGCGGAGGGTCTCCTCGGCCTGGAGGAAAGGCGAAAGGCGGGGCCGGGGAACCTTTGGGGCCGTCGTCGTCTCCGACGTTGTCTACTCAGTTCCCTACGGCCCCGCCTGACGCAACAGCCCCGCCGTACTGCCGGGGAGCGACTGACGGAGGCTCCGGACGACATGGCGGAAACGGGACCCCCTATTCATGACGCGTGCGCACCGCCGCGTCAAGAGTCGATCCGAATCGCCTCTCGCCCTCCACCGGAGAGGGTACCGGGGCCGGAAACGGCCCCTCCCCCTCCACCACGCCGAACTTCCAGGCGCTGCTCGGCGTCGAGGCGCCCGAGCTCGACCTCGCCGTGGTCGACGAAGGACATCGCCGCCGCGAGCGCCCGGTGGCCGGCCTGCTCGGCGATCGCGCGGTGCATCTGCTGGGCGATCACCCGGTAGGCGGGGTGGCCCTGCGGCCCCGAGCGGAGCTCGGTGACGTGCATCGCCTCGCGCGCCGAGAGCTGCAGCGAGTAGCGGATGTTGAAGGCGAGGGCCACCGCGTAGCTGCACTGCTCGGGGAAGCTCTCCTCGAGCGCGCCGTGCAGCTCGCGCGAGCGCTCGAGGGAGGCGACGAACTCGTCCTCGAGGCCGGCCTCGGCGACGAGCGGCGGCACCCCGTAGCCGAGGGTGGTGGTGAGCGGCTGCCACTCGATCGTCAGCATCCGGTGACGCTGCAGGTCCCGGAAGGCGCCGTAGTCCGAGACGACGTCGAAGCGGTAGGAGGTGCGCTCGAAGGCCCTGCCGGGGCGGTGGCGGCGGTTCTGGCGGCTCCCGACGTAGGCGGCGACGAGCTCCTCGCGCTCGGCCGGCGTGAGGGCGGCGACGCGCCGCTCCACCTCCGCGTCGGAGACCCCCGTGTACGGGTAGCACATCGCCGCGAGGACCTTCTCCTCGCCGGCGGGGTCGAAGTCGACGAGGCGCACCGAGGGCTCGACCGCGCCAGCGGGCTCGTCGGGGAAGAGCAGCGCCGCGAGGGCGGTCATCTCGTCGCGCCGCCCCCCCAGGTACTCGACCCACTCGCCGCCGCGGTCGGGGCGGTCGAGGCGGGTGAGGAAGGAGGGGATCACCTTGTTCAGCTCGACGAGCATCAGCTCGGCGTAGCCCCGCACCTCCGGCGAGGGGTGCGCCCGCATCCGCAGGAGCAGCATCTCGTAGGCCTGCCCCGAGCCGTAGATGCCGACGTTGGAGAGCGCCCCCGCCGGCAGCAGGCCGCGCAGCGAGTCGAGCGCCGCGGCGCGCACCGACTGGCGGTAGGCGAAGTCCGAGATCGCGTCCGGCTTCTGCACCGAGCGCCGCAGGTGCCCCTCGAGGCGCGGCAGGAGCTCCCCGTAGGTGTCGAACATGCGGTCCATCTCGCCCACGTAGCGGGCACCGAGGGGCGACTCGAGGACGTCGGGGTCGCGGTAGTAGCGGTAGTGGCCGCTCGGCATGCGCGTGTCGTAGGGGATGTAGCGGGTGGACTGCTCGAGGTAGGACATCAGCCGCCCCCGCTCGAGGACCTTGGTGAGGATGTTCGAGGCCTGCTCGCAGGCGAGGTGGACGCCGCCGAGCTGCGCGACCGAGTCGTCGCCGTACTCGCCGAAGACGCGCGCGTACAGCTCCTCGGCGCGCCGCAGCCCCATCGTCGCGTCGAGGTAGATGTCCCCCGAGACGTCGAGGTCGTCGACGAACTCGTCGAGGAAGAGGCGGCGCAGGCTCTTCGGCGAGCGGGAGTAGCGGGCGAAGAGGGCACCCTTCACCACCTCGGGCAGGTTGACGAGCGCGAAGACGGGCCCGTCGAGGTTCGTGACGTAGTGGCGGAGCACGTCCCGCTCGTCCTCGGTGAAGGTCTCCCGGACGTAGGCCATTGCCCGAGAGAGATTAAAGGAGCGGCTCCGTCTTCGGGGGGACCACCGCCTCTTCCTCGCTCTCCACGACCCCGGCGCCCGCCGAGGCGGCGACGATGCCACGCGTCAGGAGCTCGGCCGCCTGGCGGGCGACGGTCCCGACCCGCTCTCCCGCCGTGACGTTGCCGATCTGGCGGAGGAGGTCGATCAGCTGCTTCATGTTGCGGACGAAGTCGCCCCCCGACATCACCGGCTCGAAGGTGCCGGCGCGCCCCGGTGCCCGACGGGGCGCGAGCAGGCGGGCGAGGTCCGCGCCGCGGCACCACTCCTCCGCGAGCGAGGCGAAGCCGCTGTCGAGGGCGCGTGTGCGCGGCAGGCCGAGGCGGCGCTCGTCGAGGCGGAGCTCGACGGCGAGCTCCTCGAGGCTCGCGGCGCGGCGCGCGAGGCGGGGCGTGGAGAGGCCCCCCGGGCCCCGCTGGCGGCGCGCCTCGAAGGTGAACATCGAGGCGACGGCGGCGAGGCCCGGGGCGTCGAGGCCGTCGAGCAGGCCGGCTCCGATCGCCTCCGCGATCAACAGGTCGCAGTCGTGGTAGAGGCCGGAGAGGCGCTCGCCGGCCGGGGTGAGGTGCCAGTTCTCGAGGTAGTCCCGCTCCTCGAGCAGCGCGAGCACCGCGTCCAGCTGGCGGACGAGGGGTTGCTCGCTCTGGTACTGCGCGAAGGACGAGGCGACGAGGCGGTAGGTGTCCTCGCGGTGGTAGCGGCGGACGAGGTTGACCACCATGTTGAAGTTCGGGCGGAACGAGGAGCGCAGCGCCCGCGAGCGGCTGGCGGCGAGCGCGGCCACCTCGTCAAAGGTATGAAAGGGCGAGTAGACGACGGCCGCGTAGCCGACGTCGTCGATGCTGCGGCGCCCCGCGCGCCCGGTGAGCTGGGTGTACTCCCCCGCCGTCAGGTCCTGGTGGCCGTTGCCCCCGAACTTGGAGAGCGCGTCGATCACCACCGAACGTGCCGGCATGTTGATCCCGAGCGCGAGGGTCTCGGTGGCGAAGACCGCCTTCACGAGCGCCTTCGCGAAGAGGTCCTCGACCGCCTCGCGAAAGGGCGGCACCATGCCCGCGTGGTGCGGCGCGATGCCGGACTCGAGGCCGGAGACGAAGCGCTGGTAGTTGAGGACCTTGAGGTCCGCGTCGGAGAGCTCGTCGACGTGCTCCTCGGCGATGCGACGGATCTCGCGGCGCTCCTCGCGGCTCGTGAGGCGGATGCCGACGTCGAGGCATTGGCGGACCGAGTCGTCGCAGCCGGCGCGCGAGAAGACGAAGTAGATCGCGGGGAGGAGCTCCTCCTCTGCCAGGCGCTCGACGACCTCGGCCCGGGCGGGCCGGAAGAGGTCTCCCGGCTTGCGCGCCGCGCTCGCACGCGGCCCCCGGCCGGGGCGCACCCTGCCCACCCGGTGCGCCCGCTCGTCGAGGGCGGCGGCCTCCCGGTTGGGGGCTCCGTCGACGAAGGTCGGGAAGAGGTGGAGATGGCCCGCCGAGCGGTCGCCGACGAGGTAGAGCTGGCGGAGGTCGATCGGCCGGTGGTCCTCGATCACGGTGCCGACCGAGCCGCGCACCGTCGAGATCCAGCCGGCGAGCTCCTCGGCGTTGGAGACCGTCGCCGAGAGGCAGACGAGGACGACCGAGGGGGCCGCGGAGAGGATGATCTCCTCCCACACCGAGCCGCGGTAGCGGTCCTCCAGGTAGTGGACCTCGTCGAGGACGACGTAGCGGAGGTCCTTGAGGCTCCCCGAGCTCGCGTAGATCATGTTGCGCAGCACCTCGGTCGTCATCACGACGATCGGTGCCTCGCCGTTGCGCGAGACGTCGCCGGTGAGCAGCCCCACCTGCTCGCGTCCGTAGGCGCGCACGAGGTCCCCGTACTTCTGGTTGGAGAGCGCCTTCAACGGGGTGGTGTAGAAGGCGCGCCCCCCCTCCGCGATCGCGCGCGCCACGGCGTACTCGGCGACCACGGTCTTGCCGGAGCCGGTCGGCGCGGCGACGAGCACCGAGCGGCCGGCGTCGAGGTGGTCGAGTGCCTCCTGCTGGAAGGGGTCGAGGGGGAAGGGGCGGCTGTCGACGAACCAGCGGCGGATCCCAGAGGCGGAGGGGGGCGGCGCCCCCGGCTCGGTGGCGGTGCCCGCGCTCAAGGCTTCAGCAGCCTGCCGAGGACGATCGAGGCCTCGTAGAAGACGAGGAGCGGGACGGCGAGGGCGAGCATCGAGAAGGGGTCCGAGCTCGGCGTGACGACCGCGGCGATGACGACGATCGCGATGATCGCGATCCGCCGCGACTTCGCGAGCTGCGCGGGGCGGACGGCGCCGGCGAGCTCGAGGCCGACGAGCACGACGGGGAACTCGAAGGTGAGCCCGAAGATCGCGAGCAGCGCGATCACGAGCGAGAGGTAGCGGTTCGCCTGCAGGAGCGGCTTCACGCCGGGGCCGCCCTGGTGGAGGAGGAAGGCGAGGGCGTGCGGGAGCGTGAGCCACGCGACGAAGACGCCGAAGGCGAACAGCGCCAGGCTCGCCAGCACGAAGGGGATCGCGTAGCGGCGCTCGTTGGTCTTGAGGCCCGGGGTGACGAAGCGCCACAGGTGGTAGAGGATCACCGGCGAGGCGAGGAGCGCGCCGCCGAGGCCCATCGCGTCGAGGCGGAAGCCGAAGGCGTCGAGGGGGGCGGTGACGTACAGGCTGCAGTGCTGCGGGTCGGCGTGGCACAGCGGATGGCGCAGGAAGTTGATGATCTGCGGGTACAGCGCGTAGCTCGCGATCGCGGCGAGCACGAAGACGGCGAGGCAGATCAGCAGGCGCTGGCGGAGCTCGGCGAGGTGCTCGGTGAGCGTCATCTCGTCCGGGGCGGGCCCGCCCGCGCGACGCAGCAGCCGGTTCATCGGCGCTTCGGGACGGGGGTCAGTTCATGCCCGGGTCGTCGAAGCCGATCGTCTCGACCGGCCCGCTCGAGCGCCTTGCGGCGCCCGTCGCCGCGGCGGACGCGACCGCGTCGGCGTTCCCCTCCGTCCCGCCGGGGCGGGTGAGGTCGTTGAGGAAGCTGCTCACCGACCCGGGGCGCGGCATGCGCGGCAGCTCGCCGACCTCCGGGAGGGCGCGCCGCACCTCCTCGGTGACCTGCTCACGCAGGTTCGTGAGCGTCCTCCAGGCGGTGCCGATCTGGCGGGCGACCTGCGGGAGGCGCTCCGGACCGAGGATGACGAGCGCGACCACGAGGATCACCAGCAGCTTCGCCGGATCGAGGTTCAGCACCTGTGCAATGTACCGGTGGGCACGCCCGGACCGGCGGAAGGGCGCCGGTTAGAAGAAGTGGATGTCGGGACGGCCGTTGTGCCACCACCGCAGGTCGACCTTGCCGACGATGGTGTCGCCGACGACGGTCCCCCAGTAGCGGCTGTCGCAGGAGATCGCGCGGTTGTCGCCGAGGACGTAGAAGTTGTCCGGCTTGATCTTCTGCGGCGTGATGCGCACCGGCCCGAGGGGGTCGTCCCTCGGCAGGTAGGGCTCGCTGATGCGCTTGCCGTCCACGTAGATGCTGTTTCCCTGCGAGCGGATCGTCTGGCCCGGGAGGCCGATCACCCGCTTCACGAGGTCGGTCTCCGACGAGCCGCAGGTATCGCGCGGCGGCTGGGTGAAGACGATGATGTCGCCGCGCTGCAGGTGGTGGTAATCGAAGAAGGCCTTGTCGACGAGGATCCGGTCGCCGATGTTGAGTGTCGGCTCCATCGAGGCCGAGGGAATGAAGAAGGCCTGCACCGCGAAGGTGCGGATGACAAAGGCGAGCAGCAGCGCGGCGATGAGGACGACGCCCCACTCGGAGGCGACGCGCCGCCGGCTGTGCCGGCGGCGCGAGGACTCGCCGGCGGCGTCGGCCTCGGGGACCGGCTCGCCGTCGCCGCCCACCGCCTCGTCCCGGCTCACCGGGACCGTCATCGTCGGGGGGTCGCGCCGCGACTCGTCCCCGGGGTGCTCTTCGCTCACATCGCCTCGATGAGGCGCTCGACGCGCTCGTCGTGGGCGCGGAAGGGGTCCTTCAACAAGACGGTGCGCTGGGTCTGGTCGTTCAGCTTGAGGTGCACCCAGTCGACGGTGAAATCCCGTCGGCGCTCCTTCGCGCGGCGGATGAACTCGCCGCGCAGGCGTGCCCGCGTCGTCGCCGGCGGGTGCTCCATCGCGTCGTTGATCGCCTCGTCGGTGACCATCCGCTCCACGGCGTTCTTCGCCTGCAGGCGGTAGAAGACGCCGCGCTCGCGGCTCACGTCGTGGTACTGCAGGTCGAGGAGCGCGACGCGCGGGTGGCCGAGGGGGAGGCCGTGGCGCTCCCGGTAGCCCTCGATGAGGCGGTGCTTGATCACCCAATCGCACTCGCGGTCGAGCGAGAGGGGGTCCTTCTCGATGCCCTCCATGCAGTGCTGCCACATCCCGAGCGCCTTCATCTCCTGCTCGGGGAGGCCCCGCTGCTCGGCGTAGCGGACCGCCCGGCCGAGGTACTCGTTCTGGATGTCGAAGGCGCTCACCTCGCGGCCGTTCGCGAGGCGGACGCGCCGCCGGCAGGTGATGTCGTGGCTGATCTCGCGGATCGCGCGGATCGGGTCCTCGAGGGTCATGTCGCGCAGCACGATGCCGGGGTCGTCGAGCATCCGCAGCATGATCGCCGCGGTCCCGACCTTCAAGAAGGTCGCGTACTCGCTCATGTTCGAGTCGCCGACGATGACGTGCAGGCGGCGGTAGCGCTCGGCGTCGGCGTGCGGCTCGTCGCGAGTGTTGATGATCGGGCGCGAGCGCGTCGTCGCGGACGAGAAGCCCTCCCAGATGTGCTCGGCGCGTTGCGAGATGCAGTAGGCGGCGCCGCGCGCCGTCTGCAGCACCTTGCCCGCCCCGGCGTAGATCTGCCGCGTGACGAGGAAGGGGATGAGAACCTGCGCGAAGTGGGCGAGGTCGTCGCGCCTGCCCGTCAGGTAGTTCTCGTGGCAGCCGTAGGAGTTGCCGGCCGAGTCGGTGTTGTTCTTGAACAGGTAGACCACGCCGCGGATGCCCTCGTCGCGAAGGCGCGCCTCGGCAGAGGCGACGAGGCCCTCGAGGATCCGCTCCCCTGCCTTGTCGTGGGCGACGAGGTCGAGGACCGAGTCGCACTCGGGGGTCGCGTACTCTGGGTGGCTTCCGACGTCGAGGTAGAGGCGGGCACCGTTCTCGAGGAAGACGTTGGAGGAGCGCCCCCACGAGACGACGCGGCGGAACAGGTAACGGGCGACCTCGTCGGGGCTGAGGCGGCGCTGGCCGCGCAGCGTGCAGGTGACGCCGTACTCGTTCTCGATTCCGAAGATCCGACGGTCCACGCCGAGAACCTACAGGTCGCGGCGCGAGCTGGAGCACCGCCGAGAGGGATCTTCGATGGTCAGGCCGCGGTTTCGAGGAGCGCGGCGAGCTGTTCGGCGCTCGGGCGGTGGAAGGCCCGCCGGCCGTTGCCACGCGAGAGGAGCCCCACCTCGAGGTCGGCGGCGCGCAGCGTTCGCTCGCCGCCGAGGGCCGCGACGCCGGTGCGGAGCGCCGCCGCGAGGTCGGCTTCGGCCTCGAAAGCCGCCTCCACGCGCTGGGTGATCGCCTCGGCCTCGCCGCCGAGGACGGTGAAGCGCTCCTTGTCGGCGACCGTGCCGTCGTAGGCGATGTGGTAGAGCCGGTAGTCCTCGGCGCTCTCGCCGAGCTCGGCGACGAGAATCTCCACCTCGAGCGGCTTCATCTCGTGGGTGAAGACCTGCCCGAGGTACTGGGCGTAGAGGTTGGCGAGCGAGCGGGCGTCGACGTCCTCGCGCGAGTAGGTGTAGCCCTTGGTGTCCGCGTGGCGGATGCCGGCGACGCGCAGCTGATCGAACTCGTTGAACTTGCCGACCCCGGCGAAGGCGACGCGGTCGTAGATCTCGCTGATCTTGTGGAGGGTCCGCGAGGGGTTCTCGGTGACCATCACGATGCCGTCGGCGTAGGTGAGCGCGACGAGCGAGCGACCGCGGGCGATGCCCTTCTGGGCGTACTCGGCGCGGTCCTTCATCACTTGCTCGGGGGCGACGTAGTAGGGCATGCTCATCGGGAGCCGCCCCCTTCCCGGTTCGCCGCGGCCCGCCGCTCGAGGACGGCGCCGAAGCGCTCGGCCACCTCGTCGTCGCCGATGCGCTGGTAGCCGCCGCTGTCGACGGTGGCGATGATCGGGTAGATGCCGCGCACGGGGTCGGGGCCACCGGTCGCGGCGTCCTCGTCGGCGGCCTGGTAGAGGGCCTCGACGGCGAGCTCCACCGCCTCGTCGCGCGAGAGCGCCTCGCGAAAACCCAGCTTGATCGTCGTGCGGGCGTCACGCCCGCCCGAGCCCGTCGCCGAGAAGTCGCGCTCCTCGTAACGGCCGCCAGTGACGTCGTAGGTGAAGATCCGGCCGTACATCCGGCGCTCGTCGTAGCCGGCGAACAGCGGCACGACGGCAAGGCCCTGCATCGCCATCGGCAGGTGGCTGCGCAGCATCTGGGAGAGCTGGTTGGCCTTGCCCTCCAGGCTGAGCGCCGCGCCCTCCACCTTCTCGTAGTGCTCCAGCTGGGTCTGGAAGAGGCGCACCATCTCGATCGCCGGCCCGGCGGCGCCGGCGATGCCGACCACGGAGTAGTGGTCGGCCGGGAAGACCTTCTCGATGCCGCGGTGGGCGATCGAGACGCCCTCGGTGGCGCGGCGGTCACCGGCCATCACGACCCCCTCCGCGTAGCGGAGGGCCGCGATCGTGGTCCCGTGCGGGATCTCACCGAGGGTGTTCGACGATCCCCCGGCGAGCGCCTCGGGGGCGGCGCGGCGCAGGAGGTCGGTGAAGCTCGGACCTGGGTCCTCGTCTGGCGCGTAGAGGTGGAGGCTCATCGGGGCGCCACCCTAGCGGCGGTCGGCGACGGCGGTTACTCGCCGCCTTTCTGCACGTAGTTGCGCACGAACTCCTCGGCGTTGTCCTCGAGGACCTCGTCGATCTCGTCCAGCAGCTCGTCGATCTCGGCCTTCAGACGCTCCGCGCGCTCGGTCGACTGCGGCGCCTCTTCGACGGCCGCCTGTTCCTCGCGCGGGGGAGCTGTCCTTCGCTTCTGCTCTCGTTCAGCCATGTTCCTCCCTCAGGTCCCCCCGGTGTACTACGTGGCCCGTCCCTGCGGTGGTATCCCGCTCTCCCCTGTCGCACAAAGGACGGTGCTCCTCCTCCGTCGTCACGCCCCGAAGGTCGGGTCCACCGGCGAGGACCCGCCGAGGCGATCGATGAGCTCATGCGGGCTCTTCGACTCCGCTAGCAGCGTATCGACATGCCCAGAGCTGCCACGCAGCGGGTCCATCATCGGCACCCGCCGGAGTGGCCCCTCGCCCAGGTCGAAGATGATCGAGTCCCAGTTGGCGGCCACGATGTACTTCGCGAAGCGCTTCAGGCACTCGCCGCGGAAATACGCGCGCGTGGTGCGTGGCGGGTCGGTAATCGCGGCCAGCACCTCCTCCTCGCTGATCAGCCGCTCCATGTTGAGGCGGGCGAAGAGGGAGCGCTCCGGGCGCAGGTCGTGGTACTGCAGGTCGAGCGCCTGCACCCGGTGGTCGTCCTCGGGGCAGTCGTGACGGGCGCAGTAGGCGTCGATCAGTTCGCGCTTCGCGACCCAGTCGAGCTGGCGCTTCAGCTGCGCGGGGTCGTTCTCCAGGTCGACGAGCACCGACTCCCAGCGCTCGAGGACCTCCTCGCCCACGGCCTCGGGGCCGAGCGCCTCGAGGCCGCGCTCGTCGGCGTACTTGCGGGCGAGGTCGAACAGCTCCCACTGCAGCTCGATGGCGGTCATCCGCTGGCCGCTCACGAGCTCGAGGGGCAGCTGCAGGGAGAGGTCGTGCGAGACGTCGTGCATCGCCCGCACGGGCTGCGCGAGGACGAGCTCGCGCGCGGTGAGTGCGTCGTCCTCGATCAGGCAGAGCACGATCGCCGAGACGCCGACCTTCAAGAAGGCGGCGACCTCGGCGAGGTTGGCGTCGCCGGTGATCACGTGCAGGCGGCGGTAGCGGCCGGGGTCAGAATGCGGCTCGTCGCGGGTGTTGATGATCGGCCGCTTGAGCGTCGTCTCGAGGCCCACCTCCTCCTCGAAGAAGTCGGCGCGCTGGCTGAGCTCGAAGCCCCTGCGGCGGCTCCCCTCCTCCTCGCAGCCGACCTTCCCGGCGCCGGTGTACACCTGCCGAGTGACGAGGTGGACGGTGAACTCGCGGGCGATGCGGGCGAAGGGCAGCTCGCGGTGCAGGAGGTAGTTCTCGTGGCAGCCGTAGGAGTTGCCCTTGCCGTCGGAATTGTTCTTGTAGATGACGATCTCGTCGCCGGCCGGGAGGACCCGCTTGGCGGCGGCCATCGAGCGCTGCAGGATGACCTCGCCGGCGCGGTCGAAGGTCAACAGCTCGCGGACGTTCGAGCATTCCGGGGAGGAGTACTCGGGGTGGGCGTGGTCGACGTAGTAGCGGGCGCCGTTGGTGAGCACCGTGTTCACGAGGTGCGTCTCGATCTCGGGCGCGGCGTTGCCGTCGCGCACGAAGCCGCGGGCGTCCTGGCCCGGGGACTCGTCCTCGAAGTCCCAGCCGATCTTGCCGGCGAGATCCGCCACGTAGGCGTTGATGAGCAGCGACGACGCGCTCGTCGGGTTCGACTCCGCCGAGATTGCGTGGATGCCGTACTCCGTCTCGATGCCGAGGACCTTCGGGACCGCCATAGCCCGAAGCTAACCGGAGCGGCGCGTGGCCGACCCGGTGATGCTCACCGGCATCTCAGAGGTACTGGCCCGTCCCGACACGCTCGATCGCCCGCCCGCCGCGCTTGTCGTCGTCGCCGCGGTCGATGATGGTGCGGACGTACACGATGCGCTCGCCCTTGCGGCCGGAGATCTTCGCCCAGTCGTCGGGGTTCGTCGTGTTCGGGAGGTCCTCGTTCTCCTTGTACTCCTGCTTGATCGACTCGAGCAGGTCGTCGAGGCGGATCCCGTGGCCGTCGTCCTCGAGGGTGCGCTTGATCGCCAGCTTCTTCGCGCGACGGACGATGTTCTCGATCATCGCCCCGGAGGAAAAGTCCTTGAAGTAGAGGATCTCCTTGTCACCGTTCTGGTAGGTGACCTCGAGGAACTGGTTCTCCTCGTCGGTCCGGTACATCTCGCGGACGGTGTGCTCGATCATCGCCTGCACGGCCTTCGCCACATCGCCGCCCCCGTACTCGGCGACGTCGGCGACGTCGAGCGGCAGCTCGACGTTGAAGTAGCGGGCGAAGATCTGCTGTGCGGCGGTCTCGTTCGGCCGCTCGATCTTGATCTTCACGTCGAGTCGACCCGGCCGCAGGATGGCCGGGTCGATGAGGTCCTCGCGGTTCGAGGCGCCGATCACGATGACGTCGCGCAGCGACTCGACGCCATCGATCTCCGCGAGCAGCTGCGGCACGATCGTCGACTCCATGTCCGAGCTGATGCCGGTGCCGCGGGTGCGGAAGAGGGAGTCCATCTCGTCGAAGAAGACGATGACCGGGTAGCCCTCCTCGGCCTTCTCCCGCGCCCGCTGGAAGACGAGGCGGATCTGGCGCTCGGTCTCCCCGACGTACTTGTTCAACAGCTCCGGGCCCTTGATGTTCAAGAAGTAGCTGCGGGCGTTCTCGTTGCCCATCGTCTCGGCGACCTTCTTCGCCAGGCTGTTGGCGACGGCCTTCGCGATGAGGGTCTTGCCGCAGCCCGGGGGGCCGTAGAGGAGGATCCCCTTCGGCGCGGGCAGCTGGTGCTCGAGGAAGAGCTCGCGGTGCAGGTAGGGCAGCTCGACGGCGTCGGTGATCGCCTCGATCTGGCTGTCGAGGCCGCCGATGTCGTCGTAGGTGATGTCGGGGACCTCTTCGAGGATGACCTCCTCGATCTCTGGGCGGGGCAGCTTCTCGACGAGCAGCTGGCTGCGGGTGTCCATGAGCAGGGAGTCGCCGGCGCGCAGGCGCACCCCGACGAGCACCTCGGCGAGCTCGACGACGCGGCTCTCGTCGGCGCGGCCGACGACGAGGGCGCGGCGCCCGTCGTCCATCAGCTCCTGAAGCGTGACCACCTCACCGGCGTGCTCAAACTCGCGGGCGAGCACCACGTTGAGCGACTCGTTGAGGACGACCTCCTGGCCCCGCTGCAGCTCCTCGCCTTCGATCGCCGGGTGCAGCGAGACGCGCATCTTGCGCCCGGAGGCGAAGACGTCCACGCTACCGTCGTCGTTTTTCTGCAGGAAGGTGCCGTAGGCCGAGGGCGGCTGGGTGAGCTTGTCCACCTCTTCGCGCAGCGCCGCGATGTTCTCCTTGGCCTGCTGCAGGGTGAAAGAGAGCTTCTCGTTCTGCGAGAGCGCCTGGGCCAGCTGGCCCTTCACCTCGAGGAGGCGCTCCTCGAGCACCCGCACCCGCTGCGGCGCCTCCTGGAGGCGGTGACGCAGCTGCGTCACCTCGTCCTCCGCCGCTTCGGCGCGGGCCCGAAGCTCGCTCAGGTTCTCATCGTCCATCGGGGGACCACCTCCTTACGGGCGCGTGTCCCAGCCGTTGTCGGACCCTACACCGAAGTCCCCGCGACGATGCGCATCGTCCCGGCCGCCCAAGGAGACGGTGCGGAGGCCTCCGCGAGCGGGGCCAGGTGCCCGACTGGTGGGGCCCGGTCCGGTAGAGTCCAGCGTGACGGATCGACGAGGAGCACCATGAAAGTCTGGATTGACCAGGATCTCTGCACCGGCGACGGCCTCTGCGAGGAGATCTGCCCCGACGTGTTCACGCTGCAGGACGACGGCCTCGCGTACGTGAAGGACGGCGACTCGGTGAAGAACGAGCCGGGAGGTGCGCAGGGCCTCGTCTCGGTCGCGGCGAACCTCGAGGACGCGGTCACCGAGGCCGCTGAGGAGTGCCCCGGCGAGTGCATCTTCATCGAACAGGACTGACGCCGGGCTGAGGGCCGCTCAGCGGCCCCCTCCTCACTCCTCGGTGAGCGCCGCCTGCTCGCCGCCCGCCTCGCTCCAGCCGCTCTCCGCGCCCGCACTTTCGTGATCGGGGTCGAGCAGCGCGCCCTTCGCGGCGAGGCGCGCGGAGGTGAGGAAGCCGGTGTGGGCCACCATCCGGTGGTCCGGTCGCACCGATCGTCCCTCGATGTGCCAGCTGCGGTGGAGGACCTCGATCGTCTCGGCGAGCACGAAGCCGCAGCGCCCGAGCACGCCGCGCAGCTGCGCCGTCTGGTTGATCGAAGGGAGGTAGGCGCACAGCACGCCCCCCGGTTCGAGTGCGCTCGTGAGGTGCGGGACGACCCGCCAGGGCTCGGGGAGGTCGAGCAGCGCGCGCTGGAAGCCGCTCTCGTCGATTCCTTCGTAGGCGTCGCGCTCCTCCACCCGGTAGTGCGCGAGCGTGCCGGTCGCCGCCTCCACGTTGTGGCGGGCGCGCGCCGCGAAGTCGGCGCGGAGCTCGTAGCCGACCACCTCGCAGCCGGCACGAAGGGCGGCGATGGAGAGCGCACCGGAGCCCACACCGCTCTCAAAGACACGCGCTCCCGGGTAGAGGTCGGCGGCGATGAGGATCGCCCCGAGGTCCTTCGGGTAGATCACCTGCGCGCCGCGCGGCATCTTCAAGATGAGGTCCGAGAGGGTCGGCCGGAAGGCGAGGAAGCGCCGCGGCTCACCGGGCGCGCCCTCGCGGCGGCGGACGACGATCTGGGTCCCCTCTTCGGCGCCGATCACGGCGTCGAAGTCGACGACGCCGGAGTGGCTCTGGAACGAGCCCCCCGCGTCGAGGCGCACGAGGTAGCGGCGATCCCGGCCGTCGATCAGCAGGACCCGCTCGCCTGCGGTGAAGACCCCCACGATCAGCGCCGCCCGCCGCGGCGACCGCTCACGCCTGCTCGGCTTCGGCGGTGTCCTTGCCTCGGCGACGGCGCGGCGGCGCGACGTGGGTCACGGTGAGCGACTCGCCGACGCGCAGCTCCTCGCGGATCACCTTCGGCGACTCCGGCCGCAGCAGCAGCCTCGCCAGCCCGGCGGCCGCGGCGACCATCAGCCATGCGGCGTTACCCTCGAGCAGCCCCTGGCGCAGGCCGCGGCGCAGCAGTCGGCGGGCGACGCCGTCGATGAGGCCGATCATCAGGCCCGCCGGATCTCGAGGACGGTGGCGCGCTTGCGCCCACGACGGCGGCCGAGCAGGTAGGTGCCGGCGATGAAGGCGACGAGACCGACCACCCCGCCCACGAGCACGTTCTGACGGGAGCCTGCGAGCGCCTCGCGGGTGCCTCCCGTGAGGGCGCGCAGGCGTCCCTCGATGTCGGAGAGGGAGATCCGGTCCTCTCCCCCACCGTCGGTCACGAGCAGGAAGTCCAGACGACGGCTCACGGTTCCTCCCGGTGCGGCCCCGCCCCGTGGCGGTCGCCGTTCAGGCCGCGCACCGTGAGCGCGACGAACGCGGCGACGAGCGCCACGCCGGCGATGGCGGCGAAGAGATAGGGGGCGAAGGACCAGTTGCCGGCGAAGGTGGTGCCGCTCTCGGCCTGGGTGAGGCGGAGCACGCCGACCACGACGAACAGCCCTCCGAGGCCGAAGGCGAGCGCCCCGGCGAGGCCGTAGGCGAGGACGCGGCCGAGCCGCTTGATCGGCCCGACGGTCTCCTGCACGACGTAACGGCGCAGCAGCGTCACCGTCTCGGAGAGCGAGGGTCCGCCCGCGCCGGTGCTCTGCACGGCGCTCTTGTTGCGCCCGAGATGCAACCGACCGATCTTCACGCAGTCCCTCCGGTTAGTCCCCTACCCATCTGGCGCCGCGAGGCTACCCGCGACCCCCACCGACCTCTTTCCACGGCGGCGCCGGGAGGGCCGGCGGAGCTGCCTAGAGTCGAAAGGCGCGGTCGCGCCACGCCGAGGAGGACAGATGACCCGTTTGCACGATCTCTACCGCCTCGGCGGCCAGAGCCCCTGGATCGACGACCTGAAGCGCTCCTACGTCGCCGCCGGCGGCCTCGAGGAGCTGGTCGCGAAGGGCATCCGCGGCGTGACCTCCAACCCGACGATCATGGCCAAGGCGATCGAGGCGGGGAGCGACTACGACGAGCAGTTCTTCGACCTCGTCGCCGCCGGCTCGACCGTCGAGGAGGCCTACTGGGAGCTCGTGCTCTTCGACGTCCTCGGCGCCTCACGCATCTTGCGCCCGGTCTTCGACGAGGCGCGAGGCGGCGACGGCTTCGTCTCGATCGAGGTCTCGCCGGCCGTCGCGCACGACACCGAGGCGACGATCGCGATGGCCCGCGACCTGCACCGCCGCCTCGAGCGGCCGAACGCCTTTGTGAAGATCCCCGCGACCCTCGAAGGCGTCCCGGCGATCGAGGAGATGATCGCCGGCGGGCACAGCATCAACGTCACGCTGATCTTCTCCCTCGAGCGCTACACGGCCGTGATCGAGGCCTACCTGCGCGGCCTCGAGCGCTTCGCCGCCGGCGGCGGCGACCTCTCGACCGTCGCCTCGGTCGCCTCGTTCTTCGTGAGCCGCGTCGACACCGAGGTCGACCGCCGCCTCGAGGCGATCGCCGCTGGCGCGCCCGGGAGCGCCACGGCCCGTGAGGCCGAGGCGCTGCGCGGCAAGGCTGCCGTCGCACAGGCCCGCCTCGCCTACGCGCTGTTCAGCGAGCGCTTCGGCGACGGGCGCTTCGCCGCGCTCGCCGAAAAGGGCGCCCGTCGCCAGCGCCCGCTGTGGGCCTCCACCTCCACCAAGAACCCGGTCTATCCCGACCTCCTCTACGTCGAAGGGCTCATCGGCCCCGACACGGTGGACACGATGCCCGGCCCGACGGCCGACGCCTTCCTCGACCACGGGACCGTGGCACGGACCGTCGACGAGGACCCCGAGGGGGCGCGCTCGGTCATCGAGCGCCTCGGGACCGTCGGCGTCGACCTCGCCGACGTCACCGAACAGATCGAGCACGAGGGTGTGACCTCCTTCGCGAAGTCCTTCGACGAGGTCATCGAGAAGCTGGAGGAGAAGGCGGCCTCGGCCCCCAAGCACCCCTGAGCGCCCCCCGCACGACAGAGATCGACCGCGACGAGCTCGCCGACCGGCTCGCGGCGCGCGACCCCTCGCTGTGGGGCGGCGGCGGCGCGCAGTTCGCGTGGCTCGACGCGCCCCGTGCCGTCGACCGCGAGCGCCGCGAGCTGCAGCGCTGGGCGGACTCCCTCGACGAGGAGCGCGTCGTCGTCCTCGGGGTCGGCTCCGCGGCGCGCACCGCGCGTCTCCTCGCCGCCACGGCCCTTGCGCACGGTGGCCCCTCCGCCCGCTCGCTCGTCGTCTGCGACTCCACCGAGCCGACGGCGCTCGCCGCCCTCCCCCTCGAGGAGGCCTTCGTCGTCGTGATGGCGCGCACCGGGCGCCGTCGCGAAAGTCGGGCGCTGTTCGACTACGCGCGCAGCCGGCGGCGCGACGACAAGCTGATCGCGCTCGTGAGCGACGAGGGGAGCCCTCTCACCCGTGTCGCCGAGGAGCTACGGGTGCAGCGCTGCTTCTCCCCCCCACCCCTCCCCCACGCCTACGGCGCGCTCTCGCTCTACGGCGCGGTGCCGGCGGCGCTGCTCGGCTACGACCTCGAGGAGCTCGTCGGACGGGCGATGGAGGCCGACCGTCACGACGCGGTCTCCCTCGGTGTCGACCTCGCCGAAGGTGTCCTCGGCGGCGCCCCGCTCGCCGCGCTCACCGGCCCGGCGGCGGACGCACCGCTGCGCGACTACCTCGCCGGCCTGCTCGACGCGACCCTCCCGCACGGCGGTCTCGGCCCCGCCGCCCTGCCGCTCGGCGAGCAGCCCGTGCCGCTCTCCGCCCAGCCCTACCCCGTCGCTCTCGGTCAGCCCCACGAGGTCGGGGCGCACCTGTACCGATGGCAGGTCGCGAGCGCGATCGCCGCCCAGCTCCTCGGCAGCGACCCCTACGCCGGGCCCGGCGACGAGGAGGTGGAGGGCACCGTGCATGCCCTCCTCGCCGATCTGCCGGTGCCGGACGCGCCCGGCGTCGAGCCCGGCTCGCTCGGCACCTTCCTCGGCGAGCACCTCACCGACGGGACGCTGCTGCGCCTCGAGAGCTACCTCCCTGAGGAGGCCGCGACGGAGCTCGCACCCGTCGTGCGCGCCCTCGGTGACCGCTTCCCCGGGGCCGGGGTGCGGGGGGCGAGCGGCCCGGCCTCGTCCTTCGCCGGGGCCCGCCTCACCCGCGAGGGGCCGCGGCAGCTCCTCGTGCAGCTGGTCGCGCGCGAGCAGCAGCTCGAGCTGACCGTCCCCCGCGAGCTCTACGGCTTCGGCGCGCTGACGCGCGCCCGTCTCCTCGCCGACGGCCGCTTCGCCGCCGCGGCGGGGCGCGAGACGCTGCGCATCGCCCTCGACGCGGTCGGTGAGCTCCTGTAGCCGGCTGGGCTTGCCATGGCCGCGACGCTGCGCGCCGATAGGGTCTCGTCGGGGTCCGCCCGAGGAGGAACAAGACGATGTCCACCGAAGCCGCGATGCTCCCCGACCCACCCGGGCACGGCGGCGAAGTCGTGGAGCTCGATGCCGGGCTCTCGCGTCGCGCCGACCCGCTCGCGCTCGTGATATTCGGCGCCTCCGGTGACCTCGCGCACCGCAAGATCCTCCCCGCCCTCGGCGCGCTCGCCGCCCGCGGCACGCTGCCGGCCGAGTTCTCGGTGGTCGGCGTGGCGCGCACCGAGCTCAGCGACGAGGAGTTCCGCAAGCTCTGCGAGGAGGCTGCGCCCCCCCACGAGGCGGAGCGGTGGAAGAAGGTCCTCCCCAACTTCCGCTACGTGAGCGGCGACTACGGCGACCCCGCGACCTTCAGCCGCCTGCGCGCCGTGCTCGAGGAGCTCGACCATCAGGCCGGCACCTCCGGCAACCGGGTCTACTACCTGGCGACCATCCCGGCGCTGTTCTTGACGGTCGCGCAGGGGCTCGCCAAGGAGGAGCTGAACCGCCCGGCCGAGGGGGGCACCTTCGCCCGCCTCGTCGTCGAGAAGCCTTTCGGCTCGGACCTCGCCTCCGCCCACGAGCTCGACGCCGCGCTGCACGGCTGCTTCGCCGAGGAGCAGATCTTCCGCATAGACCACTACATGGGCAAGGAGACGGTGCTGAACGTCCTCGCCCTGCGCTTCGCGAACTCGATCTTCGAGCCGATCTGGAACCGCCGCTACGTCGACCACGTGCAGGTCACGGTGGGTGAGAGCCTCGGGGTCGAGCATCGCGGCAACTTCTACGAGCACGCGGGGGCGCTACGCGACATCGTGCAGAACCACGTGATGCAGGTCCTCGCGCTCACCTTGATGGAGCCGCCCCCGACGATGGACGCCACCGCGATCCGCGACGAGAAGGTGAAGCTGCTGCGCTCGGTGGTGATCCCCTCTGTCGAGGAGGAGGTGAACAACGTCGTGCGTGGACAGTACGTGCGCGGCGCGATCGACGGGGAGGAGGTGCCCGGCTACCGCGAGGAGGAGGGCGTCGACCCCGCCAGCCAGACCGAGACCTTCGTCGCGATGTCGCTGAACGTCGACAACTGGCGCTGGGCCGGCGTGCCGATCTTCGTGCGTACGGGCAAGCGGCTGAAGAAGCGGGCGACGGAGGTGTCGATGGTCTTCGACCGCCCTCCGCACCTCGCCTTCGCCGGCCGCCTCGCCCGCGACCTGCGCCCCGACGCGCTCACGCTGCGGATTCAGCCCGACGAGGGGATCAGCCTCTCGTTCGGTGCCAAGGTGCCCGGCCCGGCCTTCCGGGTGCGCAGCGTGTCGATGGAGTTCAACTACTCCGAGACCTTCCCGGGCGAGAACGCCGACGCCTACGAGCGCCTCCTCCTCGACGCGATGCTCGGCGACCCGATGCTGTTCATCCGCACCGACGAGGTCGACCAGGCGTGGGCGATCGTCTCGCCGATCCAGGCCTCCTTCGCCGACGCCGAGCCGCCCCTCGCCCGCTACGTGGCGGGCAGCTGGGGGCCGGTCGAGGCCGAGCGGCTCATCGAGGCGAGAGGTCACCAATGGCGGAATCCGTGAGCGCCCCGACGCCCGGCCGGGTGCGCCGGTGATCGGCGAGGTGCGGGTCGTCGACGACGTCCCGGGCGTCTTCGCGGAGGTGGTCGCGATCGAGATCGACCGGGTGCTCGGCGCCGCGGACGCGCCGGCGGCCTTCCGCATCGGCTGCTCCGGCTCCTCCTCGGCGGCGCGCGCCTTCGCTCGCCTGGCGGAGAACGACACCGTCCCCTGGGGGCGGCTCGCCTGCTACTTCGTCGACGAGCGCTGCGTCGCTCCGGACTCGCCCGAGGCGAACCAGCAGACGCTGCGCGAGGCGCTCGCGCCGCGCCTCTCAGGGCTGGCGCGCTTCGCGGTGATGGACTGCTCGCTCGGCGCCGCGGCCTACGAGGAGATCCTCCGCAACGAGGGCACCTACCACCTCGCGCAGCTCGGGATGGGCCCCGACGGCCACACTGCCTCGCTGTTCCCCCACTCCCCGGGGCTCGCCGCCCCCGCCGACCGGCTGGTGGTCGACAACGTCGACCCCTCCGGCCGCAACGTCCACCCCCGCCTCAGCCTCACCTTCGCCGCCCTCGCGGCGATCCCGCGCCTTGTGATGACGGTGACCGGCGCCGACAAAGCCGACGCGCTCGCGAAGGTCGACGCCGGAGAGGACCTGCCGGCGGCGCGCGTCGACTCCTCCTCGGTGCTCTGGCTCTGCGACGAGGCGGCCGCGGCCGGGCTCTCTTGACCGAGCCCTCTGGCGCGTCGGGTACGCCGCCCGCCGCGCCGGGCGGGGCGCCGACGGTGCTCGAGCTCGCCGATGCCCTCATCGCGACGAGCGGCGTGCGGCGCAACCGCGACCTGCTCCGCGAGATCGTCGCCGCCACCCTCGGCCTCGCCCGCGAGGAAGCGAGCCGCCTCGACCTGAAGATCGCCCGCGCCGCGCTCTCCGAGATGGCCAACGCCTTCCGGATCTTCGCCCCCTTCCGCGAGGTGCCGAAGGTGACGATCTTCGGCTCCGCCCGCACCGCCCCCTCCGACGGCCTCTACACGCTCACCCGCGAGCTCGCCCGCCGCCTCGCCGAGAAGGGGTGCATGGTGGTCACCGGCGCGGGGCCGGGGATCATGGCCGCCGGCAACGAGGGTGCGGGGCGGGCGATGACGATCGGCGTGAACATCCGGCTCCCATTCGAGACCGAGGCGAACTCCTGGATCGACGTCGGAGACAAGCTCGTCGAGATGAAGTACTTCTTCACCCGCAAGCTGATGCTGATGAAGGAGTCCGCCGGCTTCCTCGTCCTGCCGGGTGGCTTCGGCACCCTCGACGAGGCCTTCGAGCTGCTCACCCTGCTGCAGACGGGCAAGGCCGAGCCGGCGCCGATCGTGCTTGTCGACACGCCGAACGGCCGCTACTGGAGTGCATGGGAGGAGTTCGTCTCCGGCGTGGTCTACGCGCGGGGCCTGGCCGACGCCGCCGACGCCTCGCTCTACCGGATCACCGACGACGTCGACGACGCGATCGAGGAGCTTCTCGGCTTCTACCGCAACTACCACTCCCGTCGCTTCGTCGGCGAGACGATGGTGCTGCGCCTGCACCACGCGCCGAGCGCGGTGCAGCTCGCCGAGCTCACCGAGCGCTTCGCCGACCTCTGCGGGACCCGCGGCATCTACGCCACCGACCCCCTCCCCCCCGAGCGCGCCGATCACGACCACCTCGAGCTGGCGCGCATCGCGCTCGAGTTCGACCGCTCGCGCCACTCCCGGCTGCGCCAGCTGATCGACGCGCTGAACGCCCTCGCGCCGTTGCACGCCGACGAGCTCGGCTCGCTGCCGCCCTCGCCCACCGACGAGGCCTGAGGCCTCGGCTCACTCCTCGCTGAGCAGGGCGCGTGCCCTCACGAGGGCGTTGCGCACCCTCGTGAGGCGCCGTTCGAGCGCAGGCCGTTCCCGCTGGCCGTCGTCGACCGCCTCGGCGAGCTCGTCGTAGATCAGGTCGTCGAGGCGCGACACCAGCCCCTCGAGGGCGGCGCGCAGCTCGTCGAGGGTCTCCTCGCTCGCCACCTCAGATGAGGGCGACGGCCCCGGGACGGAGCGGCGCCGGGAGGTCGCTCGCGCCGGTCAGGTAGGCGTCGAGCGCGGCCGCGGCGGAGCGCCCCTCGGCGATCGCCCAGACGATCAGGCTCTGCCCGCGCTGGCAGTCCCCGCAGGCGAAGACCCCCTCGACGCTCGTCATGAAGCGGCCGTCGACGGCGATGTTGCCGCGCGCGTTGAGCTCGCAGCCGAGCTCGCCGACGACCCCCTGCTGCTCGGGGCCGAGGAAGCCGAGCGCGAGGAGCACGAGGTCGGCCTCTAGGAGACGCTCGCTGCCGGGCAGCGGGTCGAAGCCGGGGCCGTCCGCGGCGCGGGTCACCTGGCTCACCGAGAGGCCGCGCACCGCGCTCGCGCCGTCGCCCTCGAGCGAGGAGGTGGCGAGGGAGTAGAGGCGCTCCCCGCCCTCCTCGTGGGCGGCGGCGCTGCGAAGGATCACCGGCCAGGTCGGCCACGGGTTGCCCGCGGCGCGGCTCGCCGGGGGCTCGGGGAGGATCTCGATTTGGGTGACCCCGGCCGCCCCCTGGCGGTGCACGGTGCCGAGGCAGTCGGCGCCGGTGTCGCCGCCCCCGATGATCACCACCTGCTTTCCCGCGGCGGTGATCGGCGGTTCGGCGAGCACCCCCTCGCAGACGAGGTTCGCGCCCTTCAGGTAGTCCATCGCGAAGTGCACACCGGAGAGCTCGCGGCCGGGGACTTCGAGGTCGCGGGGCCGCGTCGAGCCGACGGCGAGGAGGATCGCGTCGAACTCGGCGGTGAGGGTCGCGGCGTCGACGACGGTGAGGCCCTCGGCCGCGGCGGCTCCGGGGACCTCGGTCGCGCCGGCGGCGCCGACCACGGTGCGCAGGCGAAAGCGCGTCCCCTCCGCCTCCATCTGCGCGATCCGCTGGTCGATGACGTGCTTCTCGAGCTTGAACTCCGGGACCCCGTAGCGGACGAGGCCGCCCGGCTGCTCGGCGCGCTCGAAGACGACGACCTCGTGGCCGGCGCGGGTGAGCTGCTGCGCGGCGGCGAGCCCCGAGGGGCCGGAGCCGACGACGGCGACCCGCTTGCCGGTCTGCGTCGTCGGTGGCTGTGGGGCGAGGCCGCGCGCCTGGCTCCAGCTGGCGATCTCCACCTCGACCTGCTTGATCGAGACGGGCTCCTCGGAGATGCCGAGGACGCAGGACCCCTCGCAAGGGGCCGGGCAGAGGCGGCCGGTGAACTCAGGAAAGTTGTTCGTCGCGTGCAGGCGGTCGCTCGCCTCGGGCATCTCGTCGCGCCAGACGAGGTCATTCCACTCGGGGATGAGGTTCCCGAGCGGGCAGCCCTCGTGGCAGAAGGGGATGCCGCAGTCCATGCAGCGCGCCGCCTGGTCCTTCAGCTGGCCGTCGCCGAAGGGGAGGTAGACCTCGCGCCAGTCCTGCAGCCGCTCGGCGACCGGGCGGCGCTTCGGCCCCTCGCGCTCGAGGCGGAGGAAGCCCCGGGGATCAGCCACCGACGGCCGCCATGATCGCGTCGTCGACCGACTCCCCCCGCTCGATGGCGAGGCGGGTGATCTCGAGGACCCGCCGGTAGTCGCGGGGCATCACCTTCTTGAAGGCCGAGAGGCTCTCGTCCGGGGACTCGAGCAGCTCGGCGGCGCGCTGGGAGCCGGTGAGGTCGCGGTGGCGCTCGATGAGGTCGAGCAGGAAGCGGCGGTCGCCCTCGTCGGGGACCTCGACGTCGACGAGCTCGGTGTTCAGGCGGAGCCGGAGGAGGTCGTCGGGGTCGTGGATGTAGGCGATGCCCCCCGACATCCCCGCCGCGACGTTGCGGCCGGTCGCACCGAGGATGACGACGCGCCCTCCGGTCATGTACTCACAGGCGTGGTCGCCGACCCCCTCGACGACGGCCGTCGCCCCCGAGTTGCGCACGCAGAAGCGCTCGCCGACCTGACCGGAGATGAACAGCTCCCCGCCGGTCGCCCCGTAGGCGCAGACGTTGCCGGCGATGATGTTCTCCGCCGCCGCGAAGGTCGCGCCGCGGGGCGGGCGCAGCACGACGCGCCCACCGGAAAGGCCCTTCGCGAGGTAGTCGTTCGCGTCCCCGAAGAGGGTGATCTCGATCCCCGCCGGCAGGAAGGCGGCGAGGCTCTGCCCCGCCGAGCCGGTGAGCAGCACGCGGATCGTCGCATCCGGGAGGCCGTCCGCGCCGTAGCGGCGGGTCACCTCGGCGCCGAGCATCGTGCCGACGGTGCGGTTGGTGTTGCGCACCTCGTGCTCGATCTGTACCGGCTTCGCGTCCTCTAGGGCGGCGCGCGCCTCGGCGATGAGGACGTTGTCGAGGGCGAGGGCGAGGCCGTGGTCCTGGTCGCGCACCTTGTGCAGCTCGGTCGAGCCGTGGAAGGGCTCGGCGGCGACGAGCAGCGGCGAGAGGTCGAGGCCCTGCGCCTTCCAGTGGCCGACCGCCTCGGTGGTGTCGAGCGACTCGACGTGGCCGACGGCCTCCTCGATGGTCGCGTAGCCGAGGGCGGCGAGGTGCTCGCGCACCTCCTCGGCGAGGTAGCGGAAGAAGGTCTCGACGAACTCCGGCTTGCCGTTGAAGCGCTTGCGCAGCTCGGGGTTCTGGGTGGCGATGCCGACCGGGCAGGTGTCGAGGTGACAGACGCGCATCATCACGCAGCCCGAGACGACGAGCGGCGCGGAGGCGAAGCCGAACTCCTCTGCGCCGAGCAGCGCCGCGATCACCACGTCGCGGCCGGTCTTCAGCTGGCCGTCGACCTGCACGACGATGCGGTCCCGCAGCGCGTTGCGCACCAGCGTCTGCTGGGTCTCGGCGAGGCCGATCTCCCACGGCGAGCCGGCGTGCTTCAGCGAGGTGAGCGGCGCGGCGCCCGTCCCGCCGTCGTAACCGGAGATGAGCACCACGTCGGCGTGCGCCTTCGCGACCCCGGCCGCGACCGTGCCGACACCCACCTCGGCGACGAGCTTCACGTGTACCCGCGCCCGGTCGTTCGCGTTCTTCAGGTCGTGGATGAGCTGGGCGAGATCCTCGATCGAGTAGATGTCGTGGTGCGGTGGCGGAGAGATGAGGCCGACGCCCGGCGTCGAGTAGCGGGTGCGGGCGATCCACGGCCAGACCTTCCCGCCGGGCAGCTGGCCGCCCTCGCCGGGCTTGGCGCCCTGTGCCATCTTGATCTGCAGGTCGTCCGCGTTCACGAGGTAGTTGCTCGTCACCCCGAAGCGCCCCGAGGCGACCTGCTTGATCGCCGAGCGGCGGGAGTCCCCGTTCTCGTCGGGGACGAAGCGCGCCGGGTCCTCGCCGCCCTCGCCGGTGTTCGACTTGCCGCCGAGGCGGTTCATCGCGATCGCCAGCGTCTCGTGGGCCTCTGCCGAGATCGAGCCGTAGGACATCGCGCCCGTCGAGAAACGGCGGACGATCGCCTCCACCGGCTCGACCTCTTCGATCCGGATCGGCGGCCGGGGCGCCCCCTCGCCGGTGCGCAGCCGCAGCAGGCCCCGCAGGGTGGCGAGCTGCTCGGCCTGCTCGTCGACGAGGTGCGTGTACTCCTTGAAGATCTCGTAGCGCTTGGCGCGCGTCGCGTGCTGCAGCTTGAAGACGGTCTTCGGGTTGAAGAGGTGGTACTCCCCCTCACGCCGCCACTGGTACTCGCCGCCGACCTCGATCTCGCGGTGCGCGAGCTCGCTCGGCCGGTCGGGGAAGGCCAGGTGGTGGCGCCGCGCCGCTTCGGCGGCGATGACCTCGAGATCCGAGCCCCCGAGGTGGCTCGTCGTGCCGGTGAAGTAACGGTCGACGAGCCCGCGCTCGAGGCCGACGGCTTCGAAGACCTGCGCGCCGGTATAGGAGGCGATCGTCGAGATGCCCATCTTCGACATCACCTTCAAGACACCCTTCCCGGCGGCCTTGATGTAGTGCTGGACGGCGGCGCGCTCTGTCGTCGCGCCGAGCTCGCCGCGACGCGCCATCTCGGCGACCGTCTCGACGGCGAGGTAGGGGTTCACCGCGGCGGCGCCGTAGCCGACGAGGAGCGCCATGTGATGGACCTCGCGCGCCTCACCGGTCTCGACGACGAGCCCGGTGCGGGTGCGGGCCCGCTCGCGCACCAGGTGGTGATGGACCGCGGCGGTGAGCAGCAGTGAGGGGATCGGTGCGAGCTCGGCCGAGGCGTGGCGGTCCGAGAGGATCACGACGTTCGTGCCCTCCTCGATCGCCGCGAGCACCTCGCCGCAGATCCGCTCGATCGCCGCCGCGAGCCCCGCGCCGCCCTCCCCGACGGGGTAGAGGCCGTCGATCGCGAACGAACGAAAGCCGGGGGTCTCCCCCTCGTCGTTCACATAGAGGAGCTTCGCGAGGTCGTTGTCGTCGATCACCGGGAAGTCGAGGGTGATCTGTCGGCAGGACTCCGGCTCGGGGGCGAGGAGGTTGCGCTCCGGGCCGACCGTCGCGGAGAGCGAGGTGACGAGCTCCTCCTTCAGCGCGTCGAGCGGCGGGTTGGTGACCTGCGCGAAGAGCTGGGTGAAGTAGTCGAAGAGCAGCCGCGGCCGGTCCGAGAGGACCGGGATCGGCGTGTCCGAGCCCATCGAGCCGACGGGCTCGTAGCCGGAGCGGGCCATCGGCCCGAGGATCAGCCGCAGCTCCTCGTTGGTGTAGCCGAAGAGGCGCTGCTGGTCGACGATCGAGCCGTGCTGCGGGACGAGGGCGCGCTTGGGCGGCAGGTCCGCGATTTGCAGGAGGTGCTCCTCCAGCCACTCGCCGTACGGCGCGGCCGCGGCGAGGTCCGCCTTTACCTCCGCGTCGTCGACGATGCGGCCAGCGGCCGTGTCGACGAGGAACATCCGTCCCGGCTGCAGGCGACCCTTGCGGACGATGCGCTCGGGCTCCATCTCAATCACCCCGACCTCGGAGGCGAGCACGACGAGACCGTCGTCGCGCACCCAGTAGCGGGCGGGGCGCAGCCCGTTGCGGTCGAGGACGGCGCCGACCAGCGTGCCGTCCGTGAAGGCAACGGCCGCCGGGCCGTCCCACGGCTCCATGAGACAGCCGTGGTAGCGGTAGAAGGCCTTGCGAGCGGCGTCCATCTCCCTGTGGTTCTCCCACGCCTCGGGGATCATCATCAGCACCGCGTGCGGCAGCGAGCGACCGGAGAGGTGCAGCAGCTCGAGGACCTCGTCGAAGGAGGCCGAGTCCGAAGCGCCCGGGCTGATCACGGGGAAGAGGCGCCCGAGGTCCTCGCCGAAGCGGTCGGTCGCGAGGAGCGATTCGCGGGCGCGCATCCAGTTGCGGTTGCCGGCCAGGGTGTTGATCTCGCCGTTGTGCGCCACCAACCGGTACGGATGGGCGAGCGGCCAGGAGGGGAAGGTGTTGGTCGAGAAGCGGGAGTGGACGAGCGCGAGCGAGCTCTCGACGCGCTCGTCGGACAGGTCCGGGTAGAAGCGGCGCAGCTGCTCGGTGGAGAGCATGCCCTTGTAGACGATCGTTCGGCTGGAGAGCGAGGGGAAGTACACCCCGGCCACGGCGTGCTCGACGCGCTTGCGCACGACGTAGGCGAGCCGCTCCAGCGCGAGGTCGTCCGAGAGCACGGTGGTCGTCCTCGGCACGAGGAAGAGCTGCGAGAACTGGGGCGCCACCTGCTGCGCCCCGGCACCCGCCTCGCTGAGGACCACCGGGACCGGCCGCCACGTGAGGACGTCGAGGCCCTCTTCCTCGGCGATCGCCGCGACCGCCTCCCGCGCCGCGGCCGCCGCGGCCGGCTCGGCGGGGAGGAAGGCGATGCCGGTGGCGTAGCGCCCGGCGGCGGGCAGGGGGACGTCGAGAACCTCCGCGTAGAAGCGGTGCGGCAGCTGGATGAGGATGCCCGCCCCGTCACCGGTCTCGGGGTCGGCTCCGAATGCGCCGCGGTGGCGCAGGTTCTCGAGCGCCTGCAGGCCGAGGTCGACGGTCTCGTGGCGGGGCCGCCGGTTCAAGTCGGCGACGAAGCCCACACCGCAGGCGTCGTGTTCGAAGCGGTCTGAATACAGGCCCTTCAGGCCCGGGTCCTCGCTCATGCGTCCCTCATCTGTCGGAAGCCTCCTTCTGGAGACCCCTCACCCGTACTGACCGGGACGCCGTCGGCCCGAAGTGAACGCACCAAATTTAACACAGCCGTGACACGGACCCGCCTCGGAGCATCACCGAGCCATCGCCACGGTGCCTCACCGCTGGAACAGGCCGGTGAGGCCGAGTTCGAAGAATCGGTGGAAGATAAGGATTCCATCAAGATTTCGTCAAGTTCGCTCTGTTTCCCATATGCCGCCGACCCCCTCCATCGATTTTCCGCCCCTTCGACCGCCCCCTTGCCCGCAGCTTTAGCCTGTTCAGTGACCCTGTCGCCACGTCGCGTGGTCATGTTCCCACTCAAGGCGGTCATGCGCGGCAAACACCTCCATCTTGAGCATTCGATACCTCGAACTTCCGTGGCATTTTGCCGTTTCATAGAGCGATTAGAGTTCCATGGGCAGGACGGCTATTTCGTGGAGAGAGATCGGTTGCTTGCCTGGGACGCCAGGTGAGTGGAGCTAGGGCAGACCCGTTGGCTAGCAAGAAGCAGACTGCGAAGGGTGGGCGGTACACCCCCAAGCAGCGGTCTCGCGCGGCCATTGCCCTCGGCGCCGTCTTGCTCAGCACCGGCTCGACGCTCCCCCTCCTCACCTCGGAGCAGGCTGCGTTCGCGGCGAGCTCCAATCAGGGGCCCCTCTCCCCCTACGGTCTAGTAACCAACCGATCTGGCCAGCTCTCGAACAGTGCCGCGATCCATACCGGCAGCCCCAACGGCAACGGCACACCGAGTTCCCCGAACGGGCCCACGGGCGTGGCGGGCTCGACTCCCGTCGACACGATCACGAGCAACGTGGCGTCTGCTCTCGCCCGTCAGGCAGCGGCTCCGAAGATCCCTCCGGCAATTCCCTCGACGACGACCACGCTCCCAGCGACATCCAACCATCCGACGGGCAACGGAACCAACCCCGCATCGGGGTTCATCACGATCAATGGAAACGAGAACGCGGCAGCTCTGAACGGTGCCACAGGGTCCGCTGGCGCAAATGGCCAGAACGGCGCCACGGGTCCGCAGGGACCCGCTGGACCCCCCGGCGCCCCCGGCCCGCAAGGCGCACAAGGTGCCGCGGGAGCAGCCGGCCCTCCAGGTCCCGCGGGAACTCAGGGTCCGCAAGGTGCTCAGGGCCCGCAAGGCGTTCCCGGCTCGGCGGGGTCGCGTGGCGCCGTCGGGCCCGCCGGTGCAGTGGGAGCCGCGGGCGCCCAGGGAATCGCAGGTGCCCAGGGAGTAGCCGGAACACAGGGACCGGCTGGCGCCAATGGCTCTCAGGGGGCGCCCGGGTCAACGGGACCGACCGGACTAACTGGTGCGACCGGTGCTGCGGGCACCAACGGGGCCACGGGCGTACAGGGTCCCATCGGAGCGACAGGCGCGGCGGGACCGACTGGTACCCAGGGACCGACTGGTACCCAGGGACCGACGGGGCTCACCGGAGCGACTGGTGCTGCCGGGTCCAACGGTGCCACCGGCGCTGCCGGCGCCAACGGAGCAACCGGTGCGACCGGCGCCAATGGGGCCACCGGGGCTGCCGGAAACAGCGGTGCCACCGGCGCGCAGGGTCTCACCGGCGCGACGGGCGTGGCGGGACCGACTGGCACCCAGGGACCGACGGGGCTCACCGGCGCGACTGGTGCTGCCGGCACCAACGGTGCGACGGGTGCTGCCGGCATCAACGGCGCCTCCGGCGCCTCCGGTGTGGCCGGCGCCAATGGGGCCACCGGGGCTGCGGGAAACAGCGGTGCCACCGGCGCGCAGGGTCTCACCGGCGCGACAGGCGTGGCGGGACCGACTGGTGCCCAGGGACCGACGGGTGCCCAGGGACCGACGGGGCTCACCGGCGCCACCGGGGCTGCCGGATCCAACGGTGCGACCGGTGCTGCCGGATCCAATGGCGCCACCGGCACAGCCGGCACCAATGGGGCAACCGGTGCTGCCGGCGCCACCGGCGCGACGGGCGTGGCGGGACCGACTGGTGTCCAGGGACCGACGGGGCTCACCGGCGCGACTGGTGCTGCCGGCACCAACGGTGCGACGGGTGCTGCCGGCACCAACGGTGCGACGGGTGCTGCCGGCACCAACGGGGCCACCGGCGCGCAGGGTCTCACCGGCGCGACCGGCGTGGCGGGACCGACTGGTGCCCAGGGACCGACGGGTCTCACCGGTGCGACGGGTGCTGCCGGCGCCAACGGTGCGACGGGTGCTGCCGGCACCAACGGGGCCACCGGCGCGCAGGGTCTCACCGGCGCGACCGGCGCGGCGGGACCGACGGGTGCCCAGGGACCCACCGGAGTCAGCGGCGCTACGGGAACTGCCGGCGGCAACGGATCGAGCGGCGCTGCTGGCGCGACCGGGAGCAACGGTGCGCCGGGAGCGACCGGCCTGCAGGGCCCGACGGGCGTGCAGGGACCGACGGGGCTCACCGGGGCGACTGGTGCTGTCGGCGCGACAGGTGCGGGCCCGACCGGCGTGCAGGGACCGACGGGCCTGACCGGGGCGACCGGTGCTGCAGGCGCGACGGGTGGCGGGGCTACCGGGGTCATGGGGCCCACTGGCGCATCTGGCGCTACAGGACCGTCGGGAAGTCAAGGCACAGCCGGTCCGACGGGTCTGATCTCAGCGTACGGAACAACGGGTGCAAGCGGGCTGACCCTCGAGACCGACCCGCACATGTACTACGGCACGATCACGACTGCTGCCACCAGTACCGTGATTACGTTTGATGCAGGGAGCGGCTTCACCTCCACTACCTCCTATGCCTGCGCCGGGACTGACCAGACCAAGGGGCCGGCCCCCGCGGCGGTGAAGATCGTCAACACCAGCACTACGTCGATCACGGTCACGGTGGCGTCCAGTGGTGACAAGGTCTCCTGGATCTGCGTCGGTACTTGACGGCCTTGTCGGACCCGGAAGGTTCGCCTGTGTCTGGCACGAGGGAGAGACGTGCCCCACGCGACCGGTCTGCTGATAGCTGCGACGGTCGGAGGCCGACCATGAGGTTGCCGTTGGGATTTGATTCCTGGCAGGCGAACAGGCCTTAAGGGCGCGAGCTAGGTGGTCGAGGTCGCGTTCTCTCCCGGCAGCGGCAGGTACTTCGATGGGATCCGCGCGAGCAGCGACTTGTCGAGCGAGACCGCGTAGTCGATCTGCACGTATCCCTCGGAGGTCTTCCCCGACTGGAGGAGGAGCAGGCCCAGGTTGAACGCCACGGCCGCGGGTTGCGACAGGTTCGGAAGCTTCTGGATCTGCTCGTACAAACTGATCGCGGCGGCTGGGTTGGTCACCGTCTCGATCTCCGCGAGATTGAAGAGCGCCGGCTGGTAGTCCGGCTTGAGCAGCAGTGCCTTCTCGTAGGCGCTCGTCGCGTCGCTCGGATCCGAGGCCTGCTGGTAGATGAGCCCGAGGTCGTAGTAGGCGAAGCTGTTCAACGGGTCGAGCTTCAGGATCTTCACATAGATCTTCTCGGCAGCAGAGAGCCTGCCGGCGCTCAGCAGGTTGCCCGCCTGCTGGAACAGGAGGTTCTCCTGGGCTGAGGTGCTCGCCGTGCGGTGCCCCGGCACGGCGAAGTGGTCGACCGCGACTCCGCCGCCGAACGCGGCGAGCACCACGACCACCAAGAGCAATCGACGCGCGCGACGGCCGCGGAAACGGCCCCGGATCGGGCGCGGCACCTCGGCTGCCGTGTTGGGCAGGATGTGCGGGCCGAAAGCACCCACCGGCCGGGCAGCAGGCGGCGCGCTCACGACGGCGCGCTCCGCGGCAGCCCTGCCGCGAGGGCGCGCCCGCGGGCAGCCTGTCGAAAATCGCCGGAGGATTCCGGTGGGTAAGCGGGCGCGCCGAGCGCGCCGTCGCGTCCGCCGCTCAATGCGCGCACCGAAATACTGTACAAGCGATTCTGCGTAGCACCTGTTCAATGCGGTAATGGATGTGCGCCGTGCGCTTGGGATCCCGGCCACAGCACTCCCCCGAACCGCCTGCTATTCCAGGTGGCACCCATTTTTGATCTGGCTCTCCGGCGCCCGCATGCTTCCTCTTATCGACCACTCGCTGCGCGCACTTGGTGACGAGGGGTGTTCAAGGGCATCTGGACATTCCGATGTCGTACGCGGGCATTGCGGCCCGGGTGACTGCCGGCGGGCCGCGGATCCCGTCATACGATGGCCGTATGGCCGCTCTCGACCTCGCCGTTGTCGGGTCCGGCGTCGTCGGCCTCACCGCGGCATGGAGGCTCGCGAGCACCGGCCAACGGGTGGTGGTCGTGGACGCGCACCCCGGGCGCGGCGCCTCCTACGCCGCTGCCGGCATGATCGCCCCCGTCACCGAGGCCGCCTTCGGCGAGGAGGCCGTCACCGCGATCGCGCTGCGGGCCGCCGATGGCTGGCCCGCCTTCGCCGCCGCGCTCGAGCAGGCGAGTGGCTTCAGCGTCGGCCTCGAGCAGCGCGGCACGCTCCTCGTCGCGGCGGACCGCTCGGACCGGGCACAGCTCGAGCAGCTCCTCGAGTACCACCGCGAGCTCGGCCTCGATTCGCGCTGGTGCCGGGCGAGCGAGTGCCGCTCCCTCGAGCCCCTTCTCGACCCGGCGATCAGCGGCGGGCTCTTCGCTGCCGGGGACCGGCAGGTCGACAACCGGCGCCTGCTCGCGGCGCTCGCGACCGCGGCGGCGGGCGCGGGCGCGACCTTCCTCACCGACGAGGTGGTCTCGCTCATCGAGGACGAGGGCGGAGTGTGCGGCGTGCGCACCCGTGGCGGTCGCGAGCTCGCGGCGGCGCGCACGCTGCTCGCGAGCGGTGCGGCGCTCACCCCGTTCGCCCCGGCGGACCTCCCGCAGCCGCGGCCGGTGAAGGGCCAGATCCTCCGGCTGCGCACCCCGGCCGCGGGCCCCTGGCTGAGCCGAACGGTGCGGGCAGTCGTGCGCGGCCAGTCCGTCTACGTCGTCCCCCGCGGCGACGGCCGTGTCGTCGTCGGCGCCACCGTCGAGGAGCACGGCGACCCCCGGCGCGTCACGGTCGGTGGCGTCTACGAGCTGCTGCGCGACGCCGTGCAGGTGCTGCCGGCGCTGAAGGAGTTCGAGCTCCTCGAGAGCTTCGCCGCCGCCCGCCCCGGCTCGCCGGACAATGCGCCGCTCGTCGGCGCGACCTCGATCCCCGGCCTCTATCTCGCGACCGGCCACTACCGCCACGGGATCCTCCTCGCCCCGGTGACGGCTGCCGTGCTGGAAGCGGTGCTGAGCGGCACCGCGCCGCCTGCCTGGAGCACACCGCTCGACCCGGCCCGCTTCGCCCCGGCGCTCCGATGACCGCGTCCAGTGGCGCTTTCACCTTGAACGGGGAGGCCGTGCCCCTCCGCGAGGAGACGACGGTCGCCTCGGTCGTCGCCGAGCTCGTCGCCTCCCCCGACGGCTGCGCCGTGGCGCGTAACGGGGTCGTGCTGCCGCGCAGCTCCTGGGCGGCCGAAGCCGTCAAACCGGGCGACCGCCTCGAGGTCCTCGGCGCGGTGGCGGGCGGGTGAGCGGCCCCGTCACCGACGACCTCGTGGTCGCCGGCAGCAGCTTCTCCTCTCGCCTCCTCCTCGGCACCGGCGGCGTCTCCAGCCTCGAGGTTCTCGATGCGGTGATCGCCGCTGCCGCACCGGCGATGGTCACCGTCGCGCTGCGTCGCATCGAGGCGGGCGCGAGCGGCACCCTCCTCGAGGTGATCCGCCGCCGGGGTGTTGCGCTGCTCCCGAACACCGCCGGCTGCCACACCGCGAAGGAAGCCGTGCTCACCGCGCAGCTGGCCCGCGAGGCCTTCGCCACGGACTGGGTGAAGCTCGAGGTGATCGGCGACGAGCACTCCCTCCTCCCCGACGCCGTCGAGCTCCTCGTCGCCGCGGAGGAGCTGGTCGACGAGGGCTTCGTCGTGCTCCCGTACACGACCGACGACCCGGTGCTGGCGCGTCGCCTGGAGGCCGTCGGCTGCGCCGCGGTGATGCCGCTCGGCGCGCCGATCGGCAGCGGCCTCGGCATCTCCAACCCCGGCAACATCGAGATGATCACCGCCGCCGCGGGGGTGCCCGTCGTCCTCGACGCCGGGATCGGCACCGCCTCCGACGCGGCGCGGGCGATGGAGCTCGGCTGCGACGCGGTCCTCGCCGCGAGCGCGATTACCCGCGCGCGCGAGCCGGCGCGGATGGCCGCGGCGATCGCCCACGCCGTCGAGGCGGGACGCCTCGCCGCCTCGGCGGGGCGGATCCCCGTCCGCCACCACGCCACGCCGAGCTCGCCGATGTCGGGGCGGGCGGAGCTCGCCTGAGGTGGCGCGCCGCTCCTCCACCCCGCCGGTCGTGCTCACGATCGCGGGCACCGACTCCGGCGGGGGGGCGGGCATCGCCGCCGACCTCCGGAGCTTCGCCGCGCACGGCGCCTTCGGCACCCTCGTCGTCACCGCGGTCACCGCCCAGAACACCCTCGGCGTGCAGGCGGTCGCCGCCCAGCCCGCGGAGATCGTCGACGCCCAGATCGCCTCGGTCCTCGCCGACCTGCCGGTCGCCGCGGTGAAGAGCGGCATGCTCGCCAACGCCGAGATCGTGAAGGTGGTGACGGCGTGGGCGGAGCGGGGCGCGCTCCCCCAGCTCGTCGTCGACCCGGTGATGGTCGCCGCCTCCGGCGGCCAGCTCCTCGACGCCGGCGGGCTCGCCGCCTACCGCGAGCTCCTCTCCTCGGCCTTCCTCGTCACCCCGAACGCCCCCGAGGCGGCAATGCTCCTCGGCGGCGCCGTCGAGAGCCGCAGCGACCTCCGCGAGGCGGCCCGCGCCCTCGGCGCGCTCGGCGCCGGGGCCGCGCTCGTGAAGGGAGGGCACCTCGCGGGCGACGAGTCCGTCGACGTCCTCTACGCGAAGGGCGCGCTCACCGAGTTCCACGCGCCGCGCCTCGCGAGCGCGCACACCCACGGCACCGGCTGCACGCTCTCGGCGGCGATCGCCGCCGGGCTGGCGGGGGGGATGGGTCTCCTCGGCGCGGTCGAGCGGGCAAAGCGCTACGTCACCGCGGCGATCGCCGCCGCCGCCTCCTGGGAGCTCGGCGCCGGCCCGGGGCCCCTCGACCACGGGGTCTGGGGGACCTCCCAGGGCGGCTCAGTCAGCTGACGCTCGCCGCGGTGTGCTCGAGGCGCGGCGGCGCGCCGAACGCGTGCAGCACCTCGGGGACCGCCACCGCGCCCTGCTCGTCCTGGAAGGACTCGAGGATCGCGACGAGGAAGCGGGCGGTCATCGCCGTCCCGTTCAAGGTGTGCGGGTGGCGGAGCTGGTCGCCCTCGCGCATCCGCGTCCCGAGGCGGCGCGCCTGGTAGTCGGTGGTGTTCGAGCAGGAGGTGATCTCCCGGTAGCGCCCCTGGGAGGGCATCCACGCCTCGATGTCGTACTTTTTCGCCGCGGAGGGGCCGAGGTCGCCGGCCGCGGTGTTTACCACCCGGTAGGCGAGGCCGAGACCGCTGACGATCGCCTCCTCGGCGGCGAGGATCATCTCGTGGGTTTCCTCAGAGTCCTCCGGCGTGGTGAAGACGAACATCTCCACCTTGTCGAACTGGTGGACCCGGAAGATGCCGCGCGTGTCGCGCCCTGCGGCGCCGGCCTCGCGCCGGAAGCACGTCGAGTAGCCGGCGTAGCGCAGCGGCAGCGACTCCGCCTCGAGGATCTCGCCGAGGTGCAGGCCGGCGAGGGCGACCTCGGAGGTGCCCGTCAGGTAGAGGCCGTCCGGCGAGACCTGGTAGAGGTTCGCCTCCTCGGTCGGCAGGAACCCGGTCCCGTACATCGCCTCCTCGCGGACGAGCACCGGCGGCAGCACCGGAACGAAGCCGAGCGGCAGCAGGCTGTCCAGTGCGTAGCGGTAGAGGCTGAGCTCGACGAGCGCGGAGTCGCCCATCCGGTAGGCGAAGCGGGTTCCTGAGAGACGGGCGCCGCGCTCCTGGTCGAAATCGCCGAGGGCGAGGTGGTCGCGGGGCTCGAAGCCGAAGCTCGGCGGCTCGCCGACGCGTCGCACCTCGACGGCGTCCTCGTCGCTCACGCCGTCCGGCGCGCTCGCGGAGGGCGGGTTCGGGACGCGCGCGAGGAGGGCGTCGCGCTCAGCGGCGAGCGCCTCGAGGCGCTCCTCGACGAGGCGCAGCTCCTCTTTGGTCGCGAGCAGCGCACGGCGCTCCTCGTCGGTGGGACGCCCCTTCAACTTCGTGCGTGCGCGCAGCTCGTCAGCGATCGCGGTCTGCTCCCTCCAGCGCTCGTCGACGGTGAGCAGCTCGTCGAAGAGCTCCGCCGCGCCCTTGCGGGCGAGGGCGGCGCGCACCGACGCCGGATCCTGGCGTGCGGCGCGGATGTCGATCACCGTCTGCCGCCTCGCGGTCGGTTGCGCGACGCCGGGCGCCGCAGCTGCGGCCGGGCGCCGGGGCTGCTCGCTCGCGGGGAGTTGGGACGCGTCAGGCCGCCCGCCCGCTCGCCTTGGTCGCCGGGGGCGCCCCGCGCGGAGACCTCGGCGCTCGGGCTGCGGGCGACGTCGAGCGCGGAGAGCAGGAGGCGCTCGCCGCCGCGGGCGAGGAGGCGCTCGCGCAGCTGGCGGTAGCGGGGCTCGCGCTCCTTCAGCATCGCGACGAGCGGCGAGGCGATGAAGATCGAGGAGTAGGCACCGGTCGTCAGCCCGACGAGGAGGGCGAGGCCGAAGTACTGCAGCGTCGTCGCACCGAGCACCTGCGCACCGAGGACGAGCACCGCGAGGATCGGCATGATCGCCACGAGGGAGGTGTTGATCGAGCGCGCCAGCGTCTGGTTCATCGACAGGTTCACGAGGTCAGAGATGGTGAGCCGGTCGCGGACCGAGAGGTGGCGAAGGTTGTCGCGGACGCGGTCGAAGACGACGATCGTGTCGTAGAGGGAGTAACCGAGGATCGTGAGGAAGGCGACCACGGTGTCCGGAGTGACCTCGAGGCCGGTGAGCGAGTAGATCCCGACCGTGACGAGGATGTCGTGGAGGACCGCGATGATCGCCGCGAACGCCATCCGCCACTCGAAGAAGGCCGAGATGTACACGGCGATGAGGACGAAGAAGACGATCAGCGCCTCGATCGCCTTGTGGGTGATCTGGCCGCCCCAGGAGGGGCCGACCGAGTCGATCGAGACCGCGCTGACGTCGGCGTGCGCGGCCGAGGCGAGGGCGGCCGCGACCTCCTTGGAGACCGCCGCCGCCTGCGCCTGGCTCTGACCTTTCGGGAGCTTCGCCTCGACCTGGATGTTGCGCGTCGCTCCGGTGCCGAGGACGGTGATCGTCTCGCCCGAGAGCATCGGGAGGTCGCTCTGCACCTGGGGGATGGTGAGGGTCGTCGTCTTCACCGTCCACGAGCTGCCGCCGACGAAGTCGATCCCGAGGTTGAGGCCGCGCGTCGCGAGCGAGACCACGCCGGCGAGGAGCACGACCCCCGAGATGGTGAACCAGATGCGTCGCCGGCGCACGAAGTCGACGCGCGTCTCGCCGTAGTAGAGGCGGCTGAAGAAGCCGCGTGCCTGCGCGGCGGGCGGCGCGACGATCGGCTCCTCCGCGATCTCGCGAGGCTCTGCCGCTGCGGGAGGGGGCGGTGGTTGCGGGGCGGTGGCGGCGGGGGGGACGACCTCGGAGACCTCCGCTACCTCGACGTCCTCCGGCGGCCGGGCGGGCTCCTCGCCGCCCGCCGAGCCCGGCCGGATCCGGTCGGGGCTCACTGGCCCTCGTGGAACGCGAGGCCGCGCGCCACGCCGAGGTGACGGGCCTCGGTGAAGACGCGGTTGCGACCGAGGAGGATGACGAGCGGCCGGGTGAAGATGTACGCGGTGACCACGTCGACGAGCGTCGAGAGACCGAGCATGAACGCGAAGCCGCGCACCGCCCCGACCGAGAGGAGCCACAGCACGAGGGCGCCGATGAACGAGACCGCGTCGGCGGAGAGGATCGTGCGGTAGGCCGAACGGAAACCCCGGTCGACCGCGGCGCGGATCGATCGCCCGGCGCGCACCTCGTCCTTCAGCCGTTCGAAGTAGACGATGTAGCTGTCGACGGTGATGCCGACCGAGACGATGAGCCCCGTCACCCCTGACAGGTCGAGGGTGAGGCCGAGCGAGGAGGCGCTCAGCAGTGAGATGAAGCCGTAGAGGAAGGCCGCCGTGGTCACGAGGCCGAGGACGACGACGATGCCGAGCGCCCGGTAGTAGAAGATCGTGTAGAGCATCACGAGCAACAGGCCGAGGAGGCCCGCGAGCAGGCCGGCGTGCAGCGAGGCCTTGCCGAGGGTCGGCGAGACGATCTCGGTGGTGAGCGGCTTCACCGTCACCGGCAGCGCGCCGGAGCTGAGCAGCTGGCCGAGCTGGTTGGCGCTCGCCTGGTTGAAGTTCCCCGAGACCTGCCCCGAGCCGGGGAAGGACTGCGACTCGATGATCGGCACCGAGATGAGCGAGCCGTCGAGGTCGTCGGCGACGAGCTGGCCGTAGTACTGGTGCGCGAGGGCGTTGAACAGCGTCGAGCCCTTGCCGGTGAGGTCGAAGACGACGACCCACTGGTTGGTCTGGGTGTCGAGGGCGGCGTAGGCCTTGGAGATGATCTGGCCGTTCACGATCTGGTTGTTGATCACCGCCGGGCCGAGGACGTAGCGGTTGCTCGTCCCCGCGCCGATCGGGAGGATCACGTTCTGGCGCGCCACGGTGTCGGTGTCGTCCTGGTCAGGCGTGGTCGTCGGGTAGCTCGCGTACTGCGGGTCGACGCCGGCCGCCGGGGGCACGTAGTTCTGGGTCGAGGAGTCGTAGGTCCCGGACTGCAGGAAGTTGTACTGCGAGGGGCAGGTGGGGGGCACCTTGTAGGCGGGGGGCTGGCCGTGCACGAGCTTCGGGCCGGAATAGGCGGGCGCCTCGCAGAGCACCGGGCGGAAGTAGATCTGCGCGGTCTTGCCGATCGTGTCGAGGATCGTCTGCTGGTTCTTCGCCCCCGGCAGCTGCACGACGACGTCGCCGCCCTGGGTGGTGATGTTCGGCTGGGAGACGCCGAGGCCGTTGACGCGGATCACCATGATGTTCGCGACGTTCTGCAGCGTCGCCTGGTCGACAGGGCGGACGGGCTTGTAGACGACGGAGAGCCCGCCCTCGAGGTCGAGGCCGAGGTGCGGCGACCAGCCGAGGCCGAGGGCGACGCCGAGCATTCCGAAGCAGGCGATCGTGCAGAGCAGCACGCTCGCCACGAGGCGTCGTCCCAACTACTTGGTCCCTCCCCCGCCTTCGGGGTTCTCCTCCTCGCCCTTCGGCCACCAGGGCTCGTTCGGGGCGGCGTCGGGACCGGCGTCAGACTGGTCCTCGGAGTACTCGCCCTCGGGCGCGGGCGGGTCCACGCGGCGCGCGATCGCCGAGCGCAGCACGGTCATCGTGTGGCCGTGGCCGCTCTCGATCACGACGCGGTCGCCGTGGAGCGACAGCACGACGCCGACGATGCCCGAGGTCGTCACGACCTCGTCGCCGACCTCGAAGGTGCGCGTCTGGGACTGCTGCTGGCGGAGGCGGTTGCGCTGCGGGCGCAGGTAGAGGAAGTAGACCGCGAGGAAGCCGAGCAGGAGGATCGGGAGGAGGTAGCTCCCGCCGCTGCTCTTCTTCGCCGTGGACGCGACCAGGGTCGCGTGGTTGAGCAGAGTGCTGAGTTCGGTCATGGTCACCGTTTCAGGAGGAACTGGCCCGCTGACTGTAGCCGGAGCACCCCGCAGGTACGCGTCCGCGGCGCCGCCGGCGGCCGGGGGCCGTGCGCCTCAGAAAAGTGGCGTCGCTCCGCCGCTGTTCGCTGTGAGCGGGCTGCCGTAGGCGGCGGGGAGCGGGAGGCCGAGGTGCTCGTAGGCGCCCGGGGCCGCGACCCGCCCACGCGGCGTGCGCAGCAGCAGGCCGCGCTGCAGGAGATAGGGCTCGTAGACGTCCTCGATCGTCTCGGGCTCCTCCCCGACGCTCACCGCGAGGGTCGTGAGCCCGACCGGCCGGCCGGCGAAGTGCACGCAGAGCATCTCGAGGAGGCGGCGGTCGAGGCGGTCGAGCCCCGCGTGGTCGACCCCGAAGAGCTCACAGCCGCGGCGCGCCGCCTCGAGGGTGATCACCCCCTCCTCGCGGACCTCGACGAAGTCGCGGACCCTGCGCAGCAGGCGGATCGCGAGGCGCGGCGTGCCCCGCGACCGGGAGGCGATCTCGCGCGCCCCGCCGAGGTCGCACTCGACGTCGAGCAGCCGACCGGTACGGGTGACGATCTCCTCGAGCTCGTCCACCTGATAGTGCTCGAGGCGCTCGACGAAGCCGAAGCGGTCGCGCAGCGGGCCCGTGACGAGGCCGGTGCGCGTCGTCGCGCCGACGAGCGTGAAGCGCGGAAGGCCGAGGCGGACCGAGCGGGCCGTCGGCCCCTTGCCGATCACGATGTCGATCTCGCCGTCTTCCATCGCGGGGTAGAGGATCTCCTCGACGGTGCGGTTCAGGCGGTGGATCTCGTCGATGAAGAGCACGTCGCCCTCGCCGAGGCCGGAGAGGATCGCCGCGAGGTCGCCGCCGCGCGAGAGCGCCGGACCGGAGGTGATCCGCAGCCCCGCCCCCATCTCGGTGGCGACGATCCCCGCGAGGGTCGTCTTGCCGAGGCCCGGGGGGCCGCCGAAGAGGAGGTGGTCGACGGGCTGCTCACGGCGGCGGGCCGCCTCGAGGACGATCGCCAGGTGCTCCTTCAACGCCCGCTGGCCGACGAAGTCCGCGAGCCGACGCGGCCGCAGGCCGGCCTCGATCGCCTCCTCCTGGGGGTCGGCGACGGCCGAGACGGCGCGCGCCGCGTCCTCGAGCTCATCGCCGCCGACCACGACGCGCCGCGGGCTCACCGCTGCGGCGCCAACGCGGCGAGCGCCTCGCGCAGCAGCGCCTCCACCGCCCCCTCGGGCGGGAGGCCCTCGAGGACGGCGCGGATCTCCTCGTTGCGGTAGCCGAGGGCGAGGAGCGCCTCGCGCACCTCGCCGCGCCCGCCCGCGTCCGAGCCCGCGGCGCTCGGCACGAAGGCGGGGGCGAGGACCTCGAGGCGCGAGGAGAGCTCGATGCACAGCCGCTGCGCGGTCTTGCGGCCGATCCCCGGCACGAGACAGAGCTGGTCGAGGTCGGCCTCGCTCACCGCCTGGGCCAGCGAGGCGGGCGTGTGCACCGAGAGGATCGCGAGCGCGAGCGCCGGGCCGACGCCGTGCGCGGTGATCAGCAGCTCGAAGGCGCGGCGGCCGGCGCGGTCCCCGAAGCCGTAGAGGGTGAGCTCCCCCTCGCGCACGTGGGTGTGGATCGAGAGCGCGACCGGGTCACCGAGCGGCGGCAGCGCGACCGCCTCGCGCGCGCCCACGAGGACGCGGTAGCCGACGCCCTGCACGTCGACCTCGACCTCGACGGCGTGGTCGCCGGAGGGCTCGACGGCGGCGACCGAGCCGGTGAGGGCGCCGATCACCGTGGCACCGCCGAGGTGAGGCGCTGCGCCGCGAGGTGGCAGAGGGCGAGGGCGAGGGCGTCGGCGACGTCGGGAGGGCGGGGCACCTCCGCGAGGCCGAGGAGGCGGGCGACCATCTCCTGCACCTGCTCCTTCGGGGCGGCGCCGTAGCCCGTGACGGCGAGCTTCACCTCGTTCGAGGAGTACTCGACCACCGGCAGCCCCGCCTGCGCCGCGCAGAGCAGGGCGATGCCGCTCGCCTGGCCGACCGACATCGCGGTGCGGGCGTTGGTCTGGAAGAGCACCCGCTCGACGACGACGACCTCCGGCCGGCACTCGGCGATCACGGCGGTGAGCTCGACCTGCAGCTCGGCGAGGCGTTCTGGCAGCGGGGTGTCGATCGGTGTGGTGATCACGCCGGCGGTCACCGCGCGCTCGTTGCCGGCCTCACGGGCGACGCAGCCGTAGCCGCAACGGGACAGGCCGGGGTCGACCCCGAGCACAAACATGCGTTCGATGGTACCGGGCGGCGGCACCGGGGCCGGGGATCCCCGCCGGGAGCCCCGCGGCGATCGCCGACGCGCCCTCAGGCGTCGACGGCGACCTTCTCGAGCACGGCGTCGGGGATGTCGAAGTTGGCGACGACGTTCTGCACGTCGTCGTGGTCCTCCAAGAGCTCGAGGAGGCGGAGGACCTTCTTCGCCTCCCCCTCCTCGTTGACCTCGACGACGCTCGTCGGGAGCAGCTGCACCTCGGCGGAGTCGATCGGGATCCCCGCCTCCTCGAGGGCGCTGCGCAGGCCGCCGAGGAGCGTCGGCTCCGCCGTGAGCACCCACAGCTCGCCTTCGTCGGCGAGGTCCTCCGCGCCGGCCTCGAGCACCACGCCCATCAGGTCGTCCTCGGCGACGCTGTGCGGCACCGAGACGACCGCCTTGCGCGCGAACTGCCAGGCGACGGCGCCCGGCTCGGCCATCGAGCCGCCGTTGCGGGAGAACAGCGCGCGCACCTCGGCGCCGGTGCGGTTGCGGTTGTCGGTGAGGGTCTCGACGATCACCGCCACGCCGCCGTGCGCGTAGCCCTCGTAGGAGATCGCCTCGTAGCGGACCCCCTCGAGCTCGCCGGTGCCGCGCTTCACCGCCCGCTCGATCGTGTCGAGGGGGACCGAGGCGTCACGCGCCTTCTGGAACATCGTGCGCAGCGTGGCGTTGGCGTTGACGTCGCCGCCCCCCTCGCGCGCCGCCACCTCGACCTGGCGGATGAGCTTCGCGAAGAGCTTGCCGCGCGCCTTGTCCTTCGCGCCCTTCTGGTGCTTTGTCGTCGCCCATTTCGAGTGGCCGGACATCGTTGTCTCCTCGGGTCGTCAACTTCGAAGGTCAGAGCTCGGCGAGCGCCGCAGCCCGCAGCTCGAGATCGAGGACCCCCGCCACCACCGGCAGTGAGGGGCCCTCGTCGAGGGGTGCGCACCAGAACGGCGCGGTGAGGCGGGCGAGGCGCTCGCCCACCGCCGCCGGGCGGCGGGAGGGGGCGGCGGCGAGTTTCTCGAGGGCGCCGCGCAGCCCCGGTGGGTAGCGGGTCATCGAGGCGCCGAGCTGGTCGGCGCCGAACTCGCGCCGTGGGTCGCCCGTGCGCCGCAGCAGCCGGCTGCCGCCGGCGAGGGGCGCGAGCGGGCCGAGCAGGCGCATCGCGAGGCCGGCGGCGCTCGTGTCGCCGCGCTTTAGGTGGGCGAGCTCGTGCGCGACGAGGCCCTCGAGCTCGAGGCGGTCGAGGCGGTCGAGGGCGCCGCTCGTGATCACGAGGTAGGCGCCGCGGCGCGGGCTCCCGAGCGTGATCGCGTTCGCCGCAGGATCCTCGAGGACGAGGAGGGAGGGCGTGGCGAGGCCGTAGGCGACGCACAGCCCCTCGACGACGTTCACGAGTCGCGCGTCGCCGGCCGCGCTGACGGGGCGGCCGGCGAGCGCGGTGACGAGCCGCTGCGGGGCGCCGAGGCGGGCTCCCGCCGCCAGCAGGACGCCGGCACCGACGACGAGGAGGATGCCGAGGAGCACGATGCCGAGGGCGAAGGCGACGATCGCGACGAGCACGACGACCACCGGCAGCGCGAGCAGGAGGCGCCCGGACAGCGGCCGCGCCGCGGTCGCGAAGGGCAGCACCGCGGGCGGCAGGCTCGGGCGCGGCGCCGGGATGCTGCGGGGGGCACCGCGCGGCGCGGGGCGGCGGCGCTGGCGGGAGCGGTTGTCGGTACTCATCGGGCGGATTCTACGGCCTGCACCGGGGCCCCCCCGGCGGGGTCAACGCGCGCGCCCGCGGCCGAGCGCCCGCTCGTAGCAGGACTCGTAGGCCGCGGCGAGCGCCGAGAAGGAGTGCTCCGCGGCGCGGGCGCGCCCCGCGGCGCCGAGCCGGCGGACGAGCTCGGGCTCGGCGAGGAGCCGCGCGAGCCCTTGCCGCAGCGCCTCGGGGTCCCCGGGCGCGACGTAACACGCGCTCTCGCCACCTGCCTCGCGGTAGCCGGGGAGGTCCGAGGCGACCACCGCACAGCCCGCCGCCATCGCCTCGAGAAGGACGACGCCGAAGGACTCGCCGCCGAGCGAGGGGGCGGCGAAGAGCTGCGCGCCGCCGAGGAGGGCGGCGAGCGCGTCGTCGTCGATCCTTCCGAGCCAGCGCACCCGGGGATCGGCGCAGTCGCGCTCGAGGCGCGCCCGCTCGGGGCCGTCGGAGACGACGAGCAGCTCGAGGTCGTCGCCTTCGAGGCCGGTGAAGGCGCGGAGCAGCACCTCGAGGCCCTTGCGCTGCTCGTGACGGCCGACGAAGGCGATGCGGCGAGCGCCGCCGGTAGGGGCCGCCGGTGGCGCCGAGAAGCGCTCGGGGTCGACGGCGTTGTGGAGGACCTCGTCGGGCGCCCGGCCGGTCACCGCCTCGAGGGTCGCGGCGGCCGCTAGGGAGACGGCGACGCGCCCGTCGAGACGCGCCGCCAAGCGGGCGAGGAGCGGCCGCAGCGAGCGGTAGCCGCGGCCCGCGCCGGCGCGGTGGAAGGTCCCGACCAGCGGCGCGCCGACGGAAAGGCCGGCGAGGCCGACGAGCGGGACGAAGGGCTCCTCGAGGTGCACGACGTCGGGGCGGAAGCGGCCGAGCGCGCCGCGGGTGCGCGAGAGGACCGAGAGGCCGAGCGCCAGGGGGGCGACCGAACCGTTGGCCGGCACGGCGCGCGTCGCTCCGAGGTCGACCACCGGAAAGGCCCCGCCGCGAGCGCCCGCCGCGCCCGGCGCGAGGAGCGCCACCTCGTGGCCGCGGCGCGCGAGCGCTCCGGCGAGGCCGAGGCTCTGGCCCTGCACCCCGCCCGGGACGTCGAGGGCGTAGGGGCAGACGATCGCAACCCTCACGCCCCCTCCAGCGGGGCGTCGGCAGGCCAGTTCGGCTGGAAGACGTGCCACTGCGCGGGGTCGCGCGCGATCAGCCCCTCGAACGCGCCCGCGAGGTCGGCGGTGACGCGCCGCACGTCGTCGCGCAGCCGCCCGCGGCGGGCCGTGTCGAGGGGTGCGAGGAAGGCGAGGCGGATGCCGCCGTCGGGCTGCAGGTAGGTGCCGACGGGGACGAGTGGCGCGCCGCTGCGCAGCGCGAGCAGCGCCGGCCCGCCCGGCAGGCGGGTCGTCGCACCGAAGAAGTCGACCTCGAGGCCGTCGCCGACGAGGTCCCGGTCGGCGACGAGGGCGACCGAGCCCCGCCCCTCCAAGACGCTGAGCAGCTCGGTCGCGGTGCGCGGACCGAGCGCGAGCACCTGCAGGCCGAGCGCGCTGCGCACCTTGGTGAAGAACTCGCTCAGCCGCTCGGTGCTAGCCGGCTCGACGACGGTGGTGAGGTCGAGGCCCTGGCGCACGCACCAGAAGCCCCCGCACTCCCAGACACCGAGGTGCGGCAACGCGTAGAGGACCGACGAGCTGCGGAAGAGCTCGAAGTGCTCCCGCCCCTCGATCGTGACGCGTCGGTCGATGCCCCTTCCGTCGCGCCGGCTCAACCGCGCGGTGACCGCCCAGTAGCGGCCGTACTGCACGAAGGCCTCGGTGACGAGCGCCTCGAGGCGCGGGTCGTCAGCTCGGGGGGCACCGCCGTCGCCGAGGACGTGGGCGAGGTTGGCGGCGACGGCACGGCGGCGCTCAGGCGCGCGTCGCGCCGCCAGGCGGCCGCCGGCGGCGCCGAGGAAGAGGACGAGGCGGCGCGGCAGGAGACGGAGCAGCGCCGCGCCGCCGCGGTAGAGGAGGTAGGTGCGGTTGATGCCGCCGGCCGCCACTCGCTACTCCTCGACGGTGCGGGGAGAGGTCAGCGGCCGCCGTCGAAGCGCTCGCGCAGCGCCAGCGCGGCGCGGCGCCGCCCGCCGGCGCGACGGCCGACCGGGGCTGCGGCGCGCTCGCTGCCGAGCACCTTGCGCAGACGGGTCCCCGCCGGCTCGAGGCTGCGGCGGCTGCGGGTGTTGCGGCGGCTGCGCGCCCGGCCGCTCTCCCGCCAGGCCCGCCACTGGCTCTCCATGCGGGCACGCCCGAGCGCGGGGCGGGGTGGGACCCCGCCGGCGATGCGCCACACCCGGACGAAGCGCCCCGCCGCGGTAGCGATGCAGAGTGCCAGCAGCACGAGCAGCAGCGAGATGAGCACGACGTGGAAGAAGAGCGCGACGCCGAGGAGGATCAGCCGCTCGGCGCGCTCCATGAGGCCGCCGCGGGCGTTGAAGCCGAGCGACTCGGCTTTCGCGCGCTCGTAGGAGATGAGCGCGCTGACGGCGAGGATGGCGACCGGAAGGATTGCCTCGCGGGGCTGCGCGCCGAGGAGCAGGTGCCAGGTGAGGCCGCCGAAGACGAGGCCGTCGGAGATCCGGTCGGCGACCGAGTCGAAGAAGGCGCCGCGCGCCGACGCGCTGCCGGCGGCCTTCGCGACGATGCCGTCGAGGGCGTCCATCAGCCCGCCAGCGGTGAGCAGGAAGACGGCGGCGAAGAGGTGCCCGAAGCCGATGAGCACCGCGGTGGCAGCGGCGAGGGCGATGCCGACGAGCGTGACGGCATCGGCGGTCACGCCGATGCGGACGAGCACCGTGCCGAGGCGCCACCACGACTGGGCAGGGGCGTCGGTCACCTGCTGGGGGGCCGTCGCAGTGCGGCGACGGCGGCCGTCGATCATCGATCCTCCCTGCTGAACCGCTACGAGGTTACCACCGGAGGGAGCCGCGGCCCGGTTTCCACGGCGGCCGCTCCCACCTCAGGTGCTCGGGAGCTTGCGCCAGGCCTCGGCCACGGAGAGGTCGCCGGTGCGCTTCAGCGCCTCGGGCGGGAGGCGGTTCCAGGTGTAGAGGAAGAGCTCGGAGGCGGCGCCGACGAGGACGACGTCGGCGGGGCCGCGGCCGTGCCGCCAGCGCAGTCGCCCCCGCTCCACCTCGACGACGAAGGCGGCGGGAGCGTCCTCGCAGATCAGACAGACGGTGCCGCCGAGCGAGGCCGAGGAGCCCTCGCCGAGGTCGCTCGCGAGGTGCACCGCGATCCGCTGCTCGATGCCGTCGATCGCGAGCTCGAGCTCGACGGGGAGGGGGCGGCCCTGGCTCTGCTCGCCGTCGACGCGGTGCACCGCCGTCTCGATCGCCAGCTGGCGGGCGACCCAGGCGGTCGTCAACTCCTCGCCGCTCCAGTTCCAGCAGGGCGCCTCCGGGCCGGCGGTCCGCAGCTCGGCGACGAGGCGGTCGGCGTTGGCCGCGACCGCCTCGGGGTCGCACTCCTCGACGGTCTCGGTCATCTCCTCGGGGTCGCCGGCGGCGACCTGCTCGGCCCAGAACTCGAGCGTCGCGGCAACGTGGCCGAGGAGCTCGCGTGCCGTCCAGTTCGGGCAGGCGGGGACCTTCTTGTCGAGGTTCGCGGCGCGGTCGAGGTCGGCCGCGAGCAGGCTGTCGAGGCGGTCCGCCTCCTCCGCGATGGCGTCCAGGTAGGAGGCGAAGGCGAGCCTCACTCCGGCCAGCTCGCGCGCAGCTTGGCGAAGGACTCCGACAGGGCCTCGGGGAGGACCCGCACCGAGGCGATCGTGGTCATGAAGTTCGTGTCGCCCACCCAGCGGGGCAGCACGTGGAAGTGCAGGTGGCCGGGGATCCCCGCACCACCGGCGCGGCCGAGGTTGGCACCGAGGTTCACCCCGTCGGGTGCGTAGGCGGCGCGCACGGCGGCGAGCGCCCGCTGCACCTCGGCCCACAGCTCGAGCGACTCCCCGGGGTCGAGCTCCTCGGGCTCGGAGAGGTGCCGCAGGGGCATCACGAGCACATGGCCGCTCGCGTAGGGGTAGGCGTTCAGGAGCGTCGCCGCGCCGCTCGAGCGGTGGACGAGGTGGCGCTCCTCGTCGGGGGCCCCCGAGGCGAGGATCGCGCAGAAGACGCACTCCCCCGCGGGCCCCTGCTCGGCGTCGGCGCCGCTCGCCGCGACCTCGGAGAACGAGTTCACGTAGTCCGAGCGCCACGCCGCCCACAGGCGGTCGAGCGTCACGCCCCGACCCGGTCCTCGGGGCTCGCGCGACGGCTGATCTCGTCGGTGATGCGGGCGATGAAATCGCCGACGGACACCCCTCGCTCGGGGGCCGCCGAGCTGCGCGCGTTCACACCCACGGTACCGGCCGCGAGGTCGTCCCCGCCGACGACGAGGATGTAGGGGAGGAGCTCGTTCTTCGCCCGGTGGATGCGCGCCCCGAGGGGCTCGCTCGCCTCCTCGAGGTCGGCGCGCACGCCCGCCGAGCGCAGCTGCTCGGTGACCTCCGCGGCGTAGTCCCCGTGGTCGTCGCGCACCGGCAGCACGCGCGCCTGCACCGGGGCCAGCCAGGTCGGGAACTTGCCGGCGTAGTGCTCGAGGAGGACGGCGAAGAAGCGCTCGACGGAGCCGAACAGGGCGCGGTGGATCATGATCGGCTGGTGGCGGCTGTTGTCCGAGCCCACGTAGCTGAGGCCGAAGCGTTGCGGCAGCTGGAAGTCGACCTGCACCGTCGACAGCTGCCAGGTGCGCCCGATCGCGTCGCGCGCCTGCACGGAGACCTTCGGCCCGTAGAAGGCGCCACCCCCCTCGTCGAGGACGAGCGCGAGGCCGAGCGCCCCGGCGGTGCGCTCGAGCGCGGCGGTCGCCTCCTCCCACTCCTCGTCGCTCCCGACGGCCTTGCCCGCGGGCTTGGTCGAGAGCTCGAGGTAGAAGTCGTCGAGGCCGTAGTCGCGCAGCATCGAGAGCACGAACTCGAGCAGCGAGACGAGCTCTTGGTCCATCTGCTCACGGGTGCAGAAGATGTGCGCGTCGTCCTGGGTCATGCCGCGCACGCGCGTCAGGCCGTGCACCACGCCGGACTTCTCGTAGCGGTAGACGGAGCCGAACTCGAAGAGGCGCATCGGCAGCTCCCGGTAGCTGCGCTGGCGGCTCCGGTAGATGAGGATGTGGAAGGGGCAGTTCATCGGCTTCAGGTAGTAGCGGTGCTCCCCGTCGAGCTCCATCGGCGGGAACATCCCCTCCGCGAACCAGTCGAGGTGCCCCGAGATCTCGAAGAGCTCGGACTTGGTGATGTGCGGGGTGTTGACGAACTCGTAGCCGCCCGCCGCGTGGCGCTCCCGGGAGTACTCCTCCATCACCCGGCGGATGAGGCCGCCCTTCGGGTGGAAGACGGCGAGGCCGGAGCCGATCTCGTCGGGGAAGGAGAAGAGGTCGAGGTCGACGCCGAGGCGGCGGTGGTCGCGCTGCGCGGCCTCCTCGAGGCGCTCGAGGTGCTCGGCGAGCTCGCGGGCGCTCGCCCAGGCGGTCCCGTAGATCCGCTGCAGCTGCGGGCGGTGCTCGTCGCCGCGCCAGTAGGCCCCGGCGACGCGCATCAACTTGAAGTGACCGAGGCGGCCGGTCGAGGGGACGTGCGGACCGAGGCAGAGGTCGACGAAGCGCTCGTGGTTGCGGTAGAGGCTGACCTGCGCGGCGCCCGCCGCGACCTCGCCGGCGAGCTCCTCGTCGCTGCCGCCCGCGGCGCGCACCCCCTCGATGATCTCGGTCTTGAAGGGCTGGTCGGAGAAGAGGGCGAGGCCCTCGTCGACGGTGTGCTCCTCGCGCACGAAGGGCTGGTCCTCGGCGATGATCTCGCGCATCTTCTCCTCGATGCGCGGCAGGTCCTCGTCGGTGAAGCGCCTCCCGTCGGGGAGCTCGAAGTCGTAGTAGAAGCCGTCGGCGATCGCTGGGCCGATCGCGTAGTGCGCGCCCGGCCAGAGCGCGAGCACCGCCTGCGCGAGGACGTGTGCGGTCGAGTGGCGGAGCACGTGGGTGCCCTCCGGGCTCTCGGCGGTGACGATGCGCACGCTCTCGTCGGCTCGCAGCACGAAGTTCAGGTCGACGAGGTCACCGTCGACCTCGGCGGCCACGGCGGCGGCGCCGAGGCGCGCGCCGATCGCGGAGGCGAGGTCGCCGATCGTCGACCCCTCGGAGAGGTCGCGGCGGCTGCCGTCGGGTAGGACCACGCTGATCATCGGTTCGGACAGCCGGGCACGGAGCCGGTTCCTCCTCTCGACGGGTCCGCCTCTGCCCGTATCTGGCGTCAGCCTACCGAGGGCCGCTCGCGGCGATCGACGAGGGGCCGTGCTCAGCCGAGCTCGACGCCGAGCAGCGCCGCCGCCGCCGAGACGCCGCGCCCGGCGGCCGCCTCCTCGTCGATCGCCGCGAGCGCGCCGGCGGTGTCGAGGTCCTCGTCGAGGCGGGCGCGCACGGCGCCGAGGCCGGCCTCGCCGCGCCCCGCGCCCCGCCAGCGCTCGAGGCGCGCCTCGGCTTCGGTGAGGAGGCGCTCCTCCCACTCCCAGGAGCTCCGGTAGTGCTGGGACAACACGGCGAGGCGGATCGCGGCCGCGTCGTGGTCCTTCAGGAGCTCGCCCGCGAAGACGAGGTTGCCGAGCGACTTCGACATCTTCTCGCCACCGAGGCGGACCATGCCGACGTGCATCCAGTGGCGGACGAAGGGCTCCCCCGTCGCCGTCTCGGACTGCGCCGCCTCGCACTCGTGGTGCGGGAAGATGAGGTCCGCTCCCCCGCCGTGCAGGTCGATCGTCGTACCGAGCTCGCGCAGCGCGAGCGCCGAGCACTCGATGTGCCAGCCCGGCCGTCCCGGGCCCCACAGCGACTCCCAGGCCGGCTCGTCCTCGAGGGAGGGCTGCCAGAGGACGAAGTCGAGGGGGTCGTCCTTGAAGGGGTCGTCGGGGTTGCCGCCCCGCTCCGCGGCGAGGAGGAGCATCTCGTCGCGCGACAGCCCCGAGATCTCGCCGAAGCGGGAGAACGAGGAGACGTCGAAGTAGACCGCCCCGCCCGCCTGGTAGGCGGCGCCGGCGTCGAGGACCTTGCCCACGCAGCGGAGGATGTCCGAAATCGCCGACGTGGCGCGCGGCTCGGAGTAGGAGGGCAGGAGGCCGAGGGCGCGGATGTGCTCGTCGAAGCGGGCGGTCTCCTCGGCGGCGAGATCGAGGTAGTGGACGCCGAGGCTGCGCGCCTTTCGCAGGAGGTCGTCGTCGACGTCGGTGACGTTGCGCACGCAGCGCGTCTCGTGGCCGAGGTCGCGCAGCCGTCGCTGCAGCACGTCGTAGGCGAGGTAGGTCGCGACGTGGCCGAGGTGCGCCGCGTCGTAGGGGGTGATCCCGCAGGTGTACATCGTGACGACGGGCCCCGGTTCGAAGGGGACGGCCTCGCCACGACGGGTGTCGAAGAGCTGCACTCAGCGCTCCGGGAGGCCCGGGAGCTTCACCGCGACGTGGGTCTTGTAGCGGATGTTCACGTTGAGGAGGACCGCCGTCAGCGCCTCGACGGCGTTGGCCGAGGCGAGCGAGCCCGCCTGCACCGCCCGCAGCCCCGGCACGGCCTCGACGAGGCGGCCGGTCACCTCGCCCGCCTCACGGTCGTCCGCGCAGACGAGGACGTCGCAGTCGAGGGCGTGCGCGAGGTCGCCGAGCTCGCGCGCCGGCAGATGCTGGAAGGCGGCGGTGACCCGCGAGCCGGGGAGCACCGCCTGCACGCTGGCGGCGATCGAGCCGCGCGCCGGGACGAGCGCCTGGAACTCGTTGCCGACGCGGGCGAGGGCGTTCACCATCGAGACGACGACCTTGCCCGAGAGTGTCTCGGCGTGGTCGCGCGCCGTCGAGACGGCACCGTCCCAGGGGGTGGCGAGCACGACGACCTCGGCACCGGCGGCCGTCGCGTTGTCGACGCCCACGATGTCGAGGCCGAAGGTGCCGGCCTCGGCGATCACCTCGGCGGCGACCTCCTCGCCGCGCGCCCGGTCCCGCGAGCCGAGCAGCACCGACACCCCGTTCGCGCCGAGGCGGACGGCGAGGGCGCGTCCCGCCGGCCCGGTCCCTCCGATGATCCCTGCTTGCATCTCGCCACCCTTGCACAGCCGCGTACGCCTACGGCAACCCCGCGCCGGCACCTCAGCGATAGGCGGCGAGGACCTCGAGCGCTCGGTCCGCGTGGCGGTTCATGCGGGTCTCGCTCTTGATCACCTCGAGCAGCCGCCCGCTGCGCCCGATCACGAAGGTCCAGCGCTTGGTGGTCAGCGGCCCGAAGGAGCGCCGCACCCCGAAGCGGCGGGCGACCGTCCGCTCGGCGTCGGAGAGGAGCGGGTAGTCAAAGGAGTGCAGCGCCGAGAAGCTCTGCTGCTTGTCCACCCCGTCCGCGCTGATCCCGACGCGCGCCGCGCCGTGCGCCGCGAACTCGCCGGCCAGGTCACGGAAGTGGCAGGCCTCGGCGGTGCAGCCGGAGGTCATCGCCGCCGGGTAGAAGAAGAGCACCACCGGCCCCCCGGCCCACAGCTCCGAGAGCGTGACGGGCCGCCCCTGTTCGTCGGGCAGGGTGAAGTCCTCGATCTGGTCGCCAACTTTCATAGACCTTGTCAACGAATCGCCGGCGCCGCTTATTCCGGGCGTGCGGGGCGCACGCCGCTGCGCGACCATCCCCCGATGGCCGCACCATGCCGAGAGCCAGTCGCGGCACCGGTCGTGCTCCGCCTCCTCACCCCCGAGCGGGCGCGCCGGATCTGTGACCGGGCGCCCGACGTCACCGACCACTGGGCCCCGGACTTCCCGAGCGAGGGGGACCGCGAGGCGGCCGGGGCGCTGCTGCGCGACCTCGACCAGGGGCGGGCCCCGGGCCCCTTCGGCCCCTACGAGGTGATCGAGACCGAGGGCGGGAGCGTGGTCGGGGGGATCAACTTCCATTCCGCACCCGACGCGGAGGGCGCCGTCGAGGTCGGCTACGGGATCGTCGAGAGCGCGGCGGGGAGGGGCTACGGCACCGCGGCGCTCGCCGCGCTCGTCGAGGTGGCGCGCGGTGGCGCGGTGGCGGTGGTGCGTGGCAGGGCCCTCCCCGAGAACACCGCGAGCCGTCGCGTGATGGAGAAGGCCGGCCTCTCCTTCGTCGGCATCACCGACGGCTACGCCTGCTACCAGCTCCTCCTCGCCGCGCGCGCCGTCGTGGAACACTGGGACGGGGACTGAGAGACGATGCGCAGCGCGAGCGGTGGAACCGACACGACCGGCGACGAGGGGCCGCTGCACCTCTGGCGCGACCCGCGCGGCCCGGTGCTCGCGGCGCTGATGATGACGATGAGCCTCGCCGCGCTCGACAGCACGGTCGTGACGACGGCGGTCCCCTCGATCGTGCGCGACCTCGGCGGCTTCGGCCTGTTCCCCTGGCTCTTCTCGATCTACCTCCTCACGCAAGCCGTCACGGTACCGATCTACGGCCGCCTCTCGGACCTCTTCGGCCGCAAGCCGATCCTCTTCGTCGGGATCGCGCTCTTCGTCGGCGGCTCGCTGCTGTGCGGCATCGCCTGGAACATGGAGTCCCTGATCGCCTTCCGCGGCCTGCAGGGCCTCGGCGCGGGTGCGATCGTCCCGATGGTGCAGACGGTCGTCGGCGACCTCTACACGGTGAGGGAGCGGGCCAAGGTCCAGGGCTACACGGCGGGCGTCTGGGGGATCGCCTCGATCCTCGGCCCCTCCCTCGGCGGCGCCTTCTCGCAGTTCGCGAGCTGGCGCTGGATCTTCTACATCAACCTCCCGATCGGGATCCTCGCCGTCGTGCTCCTGCAGCGCCACCTCCACGAGGGCGTCGCCCGCCGCTCGCACCGCATCGACTACGCCGGCGCGGTCGTCCTCACCGTCGGCCTCAGCACGCTCATCTTCGGCCTGCTGCAGGGGGGAGCGGTCTGGCGCTGGTCCTCGCCGCTCGAGATCGCCGTGCTCGTCGCCGGCGGGGTGCTCGTCGCGCTCTTCGTCGTCATCGAGCACCACGTCCCCGAGCCGATGGTCCCGCCGTGGGTGATGTCCCGGCGGCCGCTCGCCGCGGGCAACGTCGCGAACATCGCCCTCGGCGCGGTGCTCCTCGGCCTCACCAGCTACGTCCCCGCCTTCTCCCAGGGCGTCCGCTTTGTGGGGCCGCTCGTCTCCGGCCTCGTCGTCGCCGCGGTGACCCTCGGCTGGCCGATCTCCGCGGGCTTCGCGGGGCGCATCTACCTGCGCATCGGCTTCCACTCGACCGGCGTCATCGGCGGCGTCCTCACCCTCGTCGGCTCGCTCTGCTACGTGACGCTCACCGCGCACAGCCCGGTGGTGGTGATCGCCGCCTACGGGGTGATCATCGGCCTCGGCCTGGGTCTCATCGCGACCCCCGTCCTCATCGCGATGCAGAGCCTCGTCGGCTGGGAGCGCCGGGGGGTGGTCACCGCCTCGAACATGTTCTCCCGCTCGATCGGCAGCGCGGTCGGGGTCGCGATCTTCGGCTCGGCCGCCAACTCCTCGCTCGCCGCCTCCATCAGCCGCGCGCCGAAGGCGATCGCCCTCGAGCTGCCGAGGAGCGTGAACGTCACCTCGCGGATCCTCGGCGGCGGCCGCAGCACCCTCCCCCGCGCCGCCACCGCCTACCTGCGCACCGCCCTCTTCGAGGCGACGCACACGGTCTTCTGGGGCCTCGTCATCGCCGCGGTGATCGGCCTCGTCGCGGTGATCGTCATCCCCCGCTCGACCGAGCCCCTCGAGCTGCCCGACGACGCCGCGAGCCCGGCCGACGGCGTCCCCGCCGTCGCTGCCGTCGCCGAGCAGGCGTAGCGGTGGCCGACCCCTCGGCGCCCCTCCGGGTCCGACGGGGCCTCACCCTCCCCGCCGAGGAGCTCGAGTGGTCCTTCTCCGGCTCGGGCGGGCCCGGCGGCCAGCACGCGAACACCGCGAACACCCGTGTCACCCTGCGCTTCGACATCGTCGCCTCGCGCGCCCTCGGCCCCCGCCAGCGCCAGCGCCTGCTCGAGCGCCTCGGTCCGGTGGTGCGCGTCGTCGCCTCCGACGAGCGCTCCCAGCTGCGCAACCGCGAGCTCGCCCGCGAGCGCCTCGCCGCGCGCCTCGCGGCCGCCCTCGTCACCGAGACGCGGCGCGTCCCGACGAGGCCGGGGAAGGGCGCCGTCGAGCGCCGCCTGCAGGAGAAGCGCGCGCTCGCCTCGAGAAAGCGCGACCGCCGGCCCCCGGGCGCCGACGACTGAGAGCCCTGTCTCAGCAGCTGGCGGCGGCCGCGGCGAACAGCGGCCGGAGGTTCTCCTCGGTGCTCACACCGGTGGCCTCGTCGACGCCCACCCAGAGGAGCGGCGCCCCGTCGTGCTCGGCGACGGCGCGCTCGGGCGCCTCGGTGAAGAGCAGGTAGCGGAAGTCCAGGTGGCGGTGGGCCCCCGGCCCCGGGACCTCGACCACGACCACCTGGCTGAGCGGCGCCGGAGCCGGCATCCCTTCCCACGTGAGGTCGCGCAGGCCGGACTCCTCCGCCGCCTCGCGGCGGGCCACAGCGAAGGGCTCCTCCTCGCCGGGATCCGCATGACCACCGAGCTGGATGAAACCCCCGACCTGCTCGTGGTAGCGGAGCAGGAGGCGCCGGGAGGGGCGGTGGACGACGAGCGCGGAGCCGGTCACGTGCAGCGGGCTGGCGCGATCGAGCGCCGCGGCGCAGTCGCCGAGCGCGGCGAGGGCCCGCGCCGTCTCGGCGTCGACATCGGGGCGCGCGAGGCACGCCGCGACGAGCGTGGCGAGCTCCCCCACCGCGCCTTACAGTTCGAGCGTCGGCGGGTAGAAGACCTGCTCGAGGCCGAGCGCCGAGGAGCAGAGCCCCTGCTCGTGGGCGTAGGCGGCGGCCGTCTCGAGGAGGTCCTTCTGCTGGGTGACGCCGTAGGTGTAGATGTCGGTGGCGAGCGCCTTGCCGGTCGCGCCGTCGATCACCCCGGCGTCGAGGTAGGGGGCGAGCAGCCCGGCGCCGTCGGCGACGGTCTGCAGCTTGGAGTCGAGGAAGGCCGAGTAGAGGTTGAGCACCACCCAGGGGAAGCGGCGGACGACCTCGCGGGCGACGACGACGACGCTCAGCGCGGGGAAGAAGCCCGTCTTCTCGTGGTAGCGGCGGGCCTCGGCGCGCGGGTCGGCGAAGAGGCGCTTCGCCGAGTCTCCCTCCGCGAGGGCGCCACCGGCGAGCAGGGCCGCGTCGAGCTCGCCGCCGACGAGGGCCTCGGCGACCGAGGAGTCGCGCGAGAGGAGCTCGCCCGCGGCCTGCGGCCCGCTCCCGTGCTCACCGACCCAGTCGACCGACGAGCCCGCGACCCCGAACTCGTGGGCGAGCGCGCCGCGCGCCCAGAGTGCCTCGGAGCCGCCGAGGTCGGCGACGCCGACGCGCTTGCCGGCGAGGTCGCCGGGGGCGCTGATCCCGGCGGCGGGGCGCACGACGAGCTGGGTGTGCGGGAAGCCGCGCGTCGTGAAGATCGGCACGCCGACGAAGGAGTCGTCACCGGCGCCGACCGCCGCGAGGTGGTGGGCGAGGGGGATCTCGGTCACCTGGGCGCCCGCGGGCGCGCCGCCGGCGCCGAGGCGCGAGGTGCGCAGGTCGATCCCCTGGGCGCGCGAGCGCCCGCTCAGGAGCGCCTCGTTCCGTGCGTTGGACAACAACGCCGCACTGAGCTCGATGTTCGACATCCCGCCTCCTAAGCGCGCCACCGCCCCGCTGAATGCGCGTTGGATCGTCCCCCGTGCGCGGGCGGCGCAGATCGCTGGCGATGCTACGCAGCGCGCCGCGCGCTGTCGAGGTGTGCAAAAAGTGCCCGCGGGGCCCTGTGCTACCTTCCGCCCGTGCGGCAGCCCCCCGTCGCGATCGAGCTCAGGGCGACGCCGCCCGTTCCCCCCGCCCTCCCCGCACCCCTCGACCCCGAGGCCTCCGCCGTCGCGCTCGCCGGCGCCCGCAGCGCGCTCTTGGAGGAGCGTCGCCTGCTCACCCGCGAGGAGCTCGCGGCCCTCGCGGTCCTTCCCGACGGGGAGCTCGACGCCCTCGCCGCGCTCGCCCACGAGGTGCGCCTCGACCGCGCCGGCGCGACCGTCGAGATCGAGGGGATCCTCTCCGCGAAGACCGGCGGCTGCCCCGAGGACTGCCACTTCTGCTCGCAGTCCGCGCACTTCCCGACCCCTGTCCGCCCGGCCCCCTTCCTCGACACCGAGGAGGTACTCGCCGCGGCGCGCGAGACCGCCGCCCTCGGGGCCAGCGAGTTCTGCCTCGTGCTCGCCCTGCGCGGCCCCGACGAGCGCACGATGCGACGCCTCGAGGAGCTCGTGCCCCTCGTCGCCGAGCGCACCGGCGTGCGCGTCGCCGTCTCCGCGGGGATCCTCAGCGCCGAGCAGGCGGCGCGCCTCGCCGCCGCCGGGGTGCACCGCTACAACCACAACCTCGAGACGGCTGCCTCGCACTTCCCCGCCGTCGTCACCACGCACAGCTACGCCGAGCGCTACGCGACCTGCGAGGCGGTGCTCGCGGCCGGGATGGAGCTCTGCTGCGGCGCGCTCCTCGGCCTCGGCGAGAGCGACGCCCAACGCATCGAGCTGCTGGAGGACCTGCAGCGCCTCTCCCCCGGCGAGGTGCCGGTGAACTTCCTCAACCCGCGGCCGGGCACCCCCTTCTCCGAGCGCCCGCTCCTCGGGGCGCGCGAGGCGATCCGCTGGATCGCGCTCTTCCGCCTCGCCCTCCCCGACGCGATCCTCCGCTACGGCGGCGGGCGGGAGCTCACCCTGGGCGAGCTGCAGGCCGCCGGCCTCTCGGCGGGGATCAACGGCCTGATCGTCGGCAACTACCTCACCACCCTCGGGCGTGCCCCCGAGGAGGACCTCGCGATGCTCGCCGCACTGGAGATGCCGATCGGCGCGCTCGGCGACGTGCTCTGAGCGACGCCCGAGCGGCCCACTGCAGCGGCTGCGGCCGCACCCTCGCCGAGTGCGCGGGCTGCGGCCGACCCCTCGACCCTCCCCGCTACTGCAGCGTGTGCGGCACGAGGCTGCGGGTCCAGCTCACCCCGGCACGCGCCCTCGTGAGCTGCCCGCAGCACGGCACCCTCAACGCCCCGGCCGCCCCGTGAAGGTGGCGGCGATCGCCGCGTAGCAGCGCGCCCGCCCGTCTCCGTCGCCGGCGAAGACGGCCCCCCGCCGCTCCTCGAGGAGCCACTCGAGGTTCTCGCGGTGCACCACCTCCCGCCGGTCGAAGCGGTTGAGCAGCACCGAGCACGCCACCCCCGGAAGGGCGCGGCCGATCGCCTCGGTGGCGAGGGCGACGTCGTTCAGCGCGCCGAGGCCGGCGGGGGCGACGAGCAGCACCTCGGCGGGCCGCAGCGCCCCGAGGAGGGCGAGGCCGTCGGCGCCGAGGGCGTGCGGCGAGCGGAGGCCGCCGACGAGCTCGACGACGGCGACGTCGTAGGCGGGGGCCCCGGCCGCGTCGAGGAGCGAGGCCGCCAGCCAGCCGAGCACCTCGCCGCGGCGCGGCTCGGGGCGCCCGTGGCGGCGCGCCGCGATCGGCGGCGCCGCCGCCGCCGGGTAGCTGAAGCGGTCGTCGGTGACGACGTGCGGTGGCTCACCGCTCGCCTCTGCGAGGCGCTCGGCGTCGGTCGCTCCCTCCCCGGGGGAAAAGGACTGCAGCGGCTTTCGTGCCGCGACCCGCAGGCCCGCCCGGACGAGCGCGCCGACGAGCTCGACGGCGACGAAGGTCTTGCCGACGTCGGTGGCGGTGCCGACGACCACGACGGTCGGCACCGAGGGGGCCGCCCGGGGAGGCGCCGGGCGGGTCACCGTGGTGAGGCCGAGGCGGCCAAGCGCCGCGGCGAGGGCGGCGATCTCCTCGGCCGAGTGCCGCGCGGAGAGCGTGGCGCGAAGGCGCGAGCTCCCGGAGGGCACCGTCGGTGGACGGATCGCGGGGACGTAGAAACCCTCCCCGGCGAGCGCCGCCGAGGCGGCCAGGGCCTCGGCGGCGCCTCCGACGACGACGGGCACGATCGGGCTCCGGTGGCCGGGCGCGAGCAGCGCGACGTTCGCCGCGAGACGACGGACGAGCGCCTCGCCCTCGGCGGAGTCGAGGATCTGCAGGGCGCGCGCCGCGGCGGCGGCGTCTGCGGGGCTGAGGCCGGTGGTGAACAGGTAGCTGCGGGCGCGGTTCTCGACCAGGTCGACGAGGGGCGCCGCACCGGCGACGTAGCCGCCGAGGCTGCCGAGGGTCTTGGAGAGGGTCCCGACGTGCAGCAGCTCCCCGGGAACGGCAGCGGGCGCCACCTCGAGGACACCGTGCGCCTCGTCGAGGATGAGCAGCGCGCCGTGCGCGGCGCACAGCGCCGAGAGCGCGGGGAGGTCGACCGCGTCGCCGTCCATCGAGAAGACGAGCTCGCTCACGACGAGCGCCGGCGGCGGCGTGCGCGCGAGGAGGGCCGAGAGGTGCTCGAGGTCGAGGTGGCGGTAGATGAGGGTCGGGCTGCGGGCCAGGCGGCAGCCGTCGATGATCGAGGCGTGGTTGAGCGCGTCCGAGAGGACCGCCGAGGCGCTCGCGGCGAGCGCGCTCACGACGCCGACGTTGGCCGTGTACCCGCTCGAAAAGACGAGTGCCCGTTCGCTGCCGTGATGGGCGGCGAGCGCCTCCTCGAGGGCGGCGTGCGCGGGGCGGGTGCCGGTGACGAGGCGTGCCGCCCCCGCCCCCGCCCCGTCGCGCTCGAGTGCCTCGCGGGCCGCGGCGACGACGCGCGCGTCGCGGCCGAGGCCGAGGTAGTCGTTGGAGGCGAAGGAGACGAGGCGCTCCCCGCTCTCGGTGTCGATCAGCCCCGTCTCCCCGGCCACGGCGAAGACCCGCCGCCGCCGCCACTGCTCGGCGAGGCGGATCGCGTCGCTGGCCGCGGCGGCGCGCCCGCGCCAGCTGCCGTCGCCTGCGCTCACCGGCGCGCCGGTGTCGCTTCCGCGGCGCTGCGCTCGTCGAGCGCGCCGCGCAGCGCGCGCACGATCCGCTCCACCTCCCCGGCCGTGGTCGTGAGCGGGGGGACGATCGGGATCACCTCGCCGACCGAGCGCAGCAGCACCCCGCGCTCGACCGCGCCGGCGGCCACCCGGCGGGCGCGGTCGCCACCCCCCGCTGCGAGCTCGACACCGATGAGCAGCCCGCACTGGCGGACCTCGCGCACGAGGGGGTGTGCCGTCACCTCCTCGGCGAGGCGGCGGCCGAGGAGGTCGGCGATCCCGGCGACGTGGGTCGCGAGGGCCGGGGCACAGACGAGCGGGAGGTGTGCGAGGGCGACCGCGGCGGCGAGGGCGTTGCCGCCGTAGGAGTGGCCGTGCAGGAGGGTGCGCTCGGAGCGGTCCTCGCCGAGGAAGCCGGTGAAGACCTCACCCGAGGCCACCGTCGCCGACATCGGCAGGTAGCCGCCGGTGATCCCCTTGCCGAGGCACAGCAGGTCGGGGCGGACGCCCGCCCGCTCGCAGGCAAAGAGGGCGCCCGTGCGGCCGAAGCCCGTGGCCACCTCGTCGGCGATCACGAGCACCCCCATCTCCTGCGCGCCGCGGCAGAAGCGGGCGACCTCCTCCGGGCTCGTCGTGAGGATCCCCGAGGCCGCCTGCACGAGGGGCTCGAGGACCACCGCGGCGAGCTCGCCGCGGTACGCGGCGACGAGCGCGAGGGCCTGCTCGGACCAGCCCGCGTGCGCGTAGCCGGGGGCGCGCAGCACCGGGAAGCGCAGCGGGTCGAAGCGCGCCGTGCCGAAGGCGCCGTCGCCGAGCGAGAGCGCGCCGATGGTGTCGCCGTGGTAGGCGTCGGTGAGGGCGAGGAAGCGGTCGCGCCCCACGATGCCGGCGTTCTGCCAGTACTGGAAGGCGATCTTCAGGGCCTGCTCCACGGCCGAGGCGCCGTCCGAGGCGAAGAGGAAGTGCGGGGAGTCGACGGGGACCACCCCGGCGAGCGCCTCCGCAAGCTCGAGGACGACGCGGTTCGCGTTGCCGAGCATCGTCGAGTGGGCGATCCGCCCCGCCTGCTCGGCGAGCGCCGCGTCGAGCTCGGGGACGCGGTGGCCGAGGGTGATCACCCACAGCGAGGAGATCGCGTCGAGGTAGCGCCGGCCGTCGACGTCGATCAGCTCGCGCCCCTCGGCCCGCTCGACGACGATCGGGGCGTTGGCGGCGAAGGCCGCCATCTGGGTGAAGCCGTGCCAGACGACCGCCGCGTCGCGGGCGACGAGCGCGTCCGCCGACCCGGGCCCACCCCCGAGCAGCGGCTCGGGCGGCACCGCGGTCGTCACCGCTCGACCGGCCCGCACCGGCCGGGGTCAGTCGCTGATCGAGAGCGCCTCGGTCGGGCAGCGACGGACGGCCATCTCGAGCTTCTCGCGCAGCGCAGCCTCCGGGTTCGCGTTGACGACGACACTTTGGTAACCGTTGTCCCCTTCGCGTACCTGGAAGATCTCCGGAGCCGCCTCTTCGCACTGCGAATGGCCCTGACAGATGTTGAGGTCGACGACGATGTTCATGGCAGTCCCCCTGTCCTTCCCCGCCTTTCGCCGGACCATAGCTGCTCGCGGAACGGCGAGTCGAGGGCGCCGCGACGACCCGCTGACGAGGGTCGACGCCGTCGCGGCACCTCCGCTAGTCTCCCGTCGTTCCAGGTAAGCAAGGTGATGTCCGCGCGCTTGCGGAGGCCCCGAGCGGGCGCTTGCGACGGGCATCGGGCCCCGCAGCGCCGCTACGGGCCGCTTTCGGGGGTACCCACAGGAGGGAGCGTCAGTGGCTGAGCACAAGGTGGTGGAGGTCCGGGCGACGGGACGCCTTCCCGAGATCGTGGCGCAGGACGTGCAGTCGGTCCTCGACACTTACCAGGAGGGCGGATGGGAGCTGATCACCGTGCAGCCGGTGATCTACAACTCCTCGACGACGGGTTACCTGCTGCTCTTCTTCCGCAAGCCCTGAACGCGGCGCGCCGCGCGCCCCGGCCCGGCGAGCGGCCGGACAAGCGACGAGAAAGAGAAAAGGCGCCCCCTTCGGGGGCGCCTTTTCGTGAGCGGTTCAGCTCACCAGTTCGTCTCGACGATCTCCTTCGTCGCGTCCCGCCACGGAACGCCACGGGGGATGAGCATCTCGCCGGCGCGGACGTTCCGGTAGGCCTCGGGGTCCGTCCCGACGAGCGCCTTGCCCTCCTTCACGCCCTCCGCGGCGTCGAGGAGGAGCTGGCGGGCGGCCTGGATGGCGTGGTCGGTCGAGCCGAGGGCCTCGAGCCAGCGGGGCTCGATGGGGCCGCCGCCGAGCGCCGACTGCAGCGCGAAGTCCTGGGTGTTCACGCCCTCGATGCCGGTGAAGGTCTTCGTCCGCTGCACCTGGCGGTCGATCATGTAATCGTTCGACTTGTTGCGCTTCAGCCAGTGGGTGCCCGGGATGTAGTCGTCGGGGTGCCGGCCGTTGCGGCGCTCGCCCTCGAGGAACTTCTCCCGCGGCAGCGGCGTCGCGTCCGTGGAGGCGTAGTGGATGTTGTAGACGAAGACGTTCTCGTCGTCGATCGGCACCCAGATGTGCCCGTCGAGCGCCGGCGTCTTCGCGGCCTTGCCCTCGCCGTCGACGAGGCTCGCCCGCATCTGCTGGTTCGGCATCATGAACTGGTAGACGCGGATGTAGCTCTGGTCCTCAGAGACGTTGCGGATCGAGCCGTAGGTGAAGCCCCAGGGCTTCTGGTCCACCTCGAGCTTGGGGTGCGGGTCCCGGCTGCGCAGCAGGTTCTGGTTGGTGATGTCGTTGTTGTGGGCGAAGCTCGAGTGCGCGGTGTCGATGCCGCCCTCGATCGCCTGCAGGTAGTTGCAGTGCTCGCCGGTCTTGGAGACGCCGATGTGGGTCGCCGGCACCCGCATCCACTCGTAGTCGGGGGGAGCGGGCATCTCGCGCGTCGGGCCCATGTAGGTCCAGACCACCGCGCCGGCCTCGTAGGTCGGGTAGGCCTTGATCGAGACGCGCAGCCGGAACTTGGAGTACGGCGGCTCGGAGGGCATGTCGACGCAGTTGCCCTGGGTGTCGAACTTCCAGCCGTGGTAGACGCAGCG
>Ga0307373_10000315_pt1 | contig 91710 bp, 79 predicted proteins | sample OX2MG_FD_202534 | JGI IMG/M metagenome (GOLD analysis project Ga0307373, IMG submission 202534) | Soil microbial communities from Risofladan, Vaasa, Finland - OX-2 | ecosystem: Environmental > Terrestrial > Soil > Coastal area > Acid sulfate soil | place: Finland: Risofladan, Vaasa | collected...
AACGTTGGCCGGCTGATCCCGAAGTGGCGACAGGTCAAAGCCACATTCCGTCCATGAGAGTCATAGTAATCGAACCAGGCCAGCCGCTTGCGGGGGCCTCCCGGCTCAACTCGACCGCGCCCCGCTCCAGGGATCTGGAGCGGGGCATTCCTATCCCTTTAATCTGCATCGTGACACTCTACACCGAGTGTCACCCATCATTCTGAACGAGTACAATTTGCAAAACTTCTCGGTTTTCCTTGATTCTCGTCTCTGGCGGTGCCATAAATAGCCATTCTGATCCAGTAAGGTTGATGATGCCGAACAAGATTCAGGATGGTCCTCTCACCGGCCAGGTTGCGCTGGTTACAGGAGCGGGACGGCGCATCGGGCGCGAAATCGCACTTACGCTCGGGCGCGCCGGAGCCGCCGTGGTAGTGAACTACCACAACTCAAAACCCGAGGCACAAGCAACCGTCGAGGAAATCAAGGCCCTCGGAGTCCGCTCCGTGGCTCTTCGCGCTGACGTTTCGCGTCCGGCGCAAGTTCGCCGTATGTTCCGAGCGGTCGAAGAGCGGTTTGGGCGGCTCGATATCCTGGTCAACAATGCAGGAATGTTTTTCCCGTCCACGTGGGACCAGCTTACGGAAGCGCAATGGGATCGGATTCTGGGAGTAAACCTGAAAGGCCCTTTTTTTTGCGCCCAGGCGGCGGCGCGAATCATGCAGCGGCGCAGGCGTGGCCTCATTGTCAACATTTCGTCGCTCGGTGGGTTGCAAGCCTGGCCTGACTACGCGCATTATTGCTCTTCGAAGGCCGCGCTTATCATGCTGACGCGTTGCCTTGCCAAGGCCCTTGCCCCCAATATTCAGGTCAACAGCGTTGCCCCGGGGACGATCTTGTTTCCAGATGAAAAGCCCAGCCGGACGATTAAGCGCATTATTAGTGCAACACCTCTAAAGAAAGCGGGGAGTGCCGCGGACATTGCGTCGATGGTTCTTTACCTGGCAAGTCGCAGCGATTTTATTACGGGACAAATTTTTGTTGTGGACGGTGGGAAATCAATCCCCTGAAGTTGCCTTGGCAAGCTTCTCTTCATTTCACACTATCCGTAATCTCCCGCAGCGCGGTCCGCAGCCGCGCGAGTGAAAGCGGTTCTCGGCCGTACCGAATTCCATTGTAGAGGCGGGTAAACTCCGCTACGCGTTCCCCCAGAGGCGAGCCGAGCAGCTTGCGAGCAAATTCCTGAGGAGTTTCGGAAGCTTCCTTCCGATAACCTCGCCTCCCCAAAATATTCAGAAATCTCTGGTACGTCATTGTCGCTTCCTGGGGACTCAGTATTCTGTCAGTGTTCTGAAAGCCCCACGCCCAGCGGAATTTGAGTTCTGCGAGGTTCCATCCTTTTTCCATAAAAAGCAGGAGGATCAGGATGCCACCCATCGCCAGCAGGAGGAGAAATTTGTTCGCAGTCAGCAGTCCTCCGATGTGCGACGCCTTCCCTGCAAGCCATCGCCTGAGATAGCGAATGTGACCGTGAAAACTCTGTTGAATCCGCCGCGAATTCAGTTCTACCTGCTGCGCGAGTTGGATCTGGTGGGAAAAATCGTAGTTAATCACCCACTCACTCCAGAAAAGGTCTAAGGCATCAAGGTAATCGTCCCATTCGGACGCAATCACGGGATGAGGATCTGGCGGGGTCGGGTCAAACTGAATCCAGCCATAGCGTGGAAAATAAACCTCCACCCAGCTATGGGCGTCGCGGGCCCGCACCACAAAATCCTTCCCGAAGCGGTTATAGGAGCCGGTCTGGAAGCCGTTCACCAAGCGCGCGGGAACTCCGAGGGTTCGCAACATGATGGCCAGGGCCGAGGCAAAATACTCGCAATAGCCTTGCTTGGACACAAACAGAAAGCTTCCGATGGGATCGGAGGGTTCGATGTTTGGCGGGTCGAGCGTGTAGCCAAAATTGTTGCGCAGGTAATTCTGAATCTCGAGTGACCGGTCGTAATTGTTGGTGGCGGTGCGCGTGATATTCTCCGCAAGTTCCTTGATTCTCGGATCAAGCTTGGGCGGGAGGCGAAGATAGAGCCGGCGAAAATCGGCGGGGTAGCTGCTTAGGTTGGCGCGCAAGGCCGCGGCTGGAGGGACGCCGACCTGCGAAAAAACCTCATACTGGATCGGAGAAAAGGCGTGCTGTGGATTGTGCAGCGAATCGGTCTCATCAAGCGCCAGCATGCGCATCTTGCCTACGAGTTCACGGGGAAGGGCGGCGGCAAACAATACGTCGGAAGAAATGGGAGAAAGCAGAACTTTGTAACGCAGAAGATGTTCGGGCCGGTTTCCATTGCCGGGTTGCCGCGGGAGGATGAATCGATGCCCCACGGCCGGCTGGAGAGGTGTCTGTTGTGTATTGTCGTTATACCAATGTTTGCCGTCGAAACTGTCGAGGGCTACTCCCCGCCACTTAAGGTCCTGATATGGGCGTGGATTGCCTTCCGGGAGAACGCGCAGAACCACCGAGCTGGAACGCAAGATTCGGCCGAGATCACCCAGATCGACGCTCTCTGAAAATCCACTGATGTTCTGCGGGTGCATGCCCAGTCCGGTGAGATAACCTGACCGGTAGCGCGGAATGATAAAAAACAGGAGCGAAGCCAGTGCGATAATTCCCAGCGCCAAGCCTGCCGTCGTCTTGCCGAGTGCGCGCTCGATCGCCGGCCGGTTCCGTGAAAAAGTTTCAAAAGGACCGTTGACCGCATTAGCGGTTCCTTCAAGGGAGTGTTTGATTTCATAACTGATTAAAGTTGAAATGGCGAAAAGGACGTAAAGGATGAAAAAGGCCAAGTAGGCCGTGTTGACCGTCAGAATCGCACTGGCGAGGATCATCAGGAAGGAAAGCGTCGCAAGATAGGCATAATCACGGTGCGTCCGTGCCGAAAAAACCTTGATGATTGTGGTGAAAAGGACCAGGTGGATAGTCGCGTTCAGCATCCTGTCAAGCAGGGTGAGGCCGGAGGAGAAGACAAGAAAATCCAGGACGAAGAAGAGAATATAGAAAACAGCGAGGCGCGTTACCGTGCGGGGTGAAAGCCGCAGGTCACGCCCGCGGGTGTAACCCCACAGGCGCACGGCAAGCGCCAGGCAAACCAGGATGACCGAAACAAGGTCCAACCTGCCGGTTGACGCCAGTGTCACAAAGCCCGTGCCCAGCATGAGCAGGAGCGAAACTTCAAAATAGCGATCGGCGCTCGCGAGGTTTTGCCTCCCGGCTGGTTCGGCGGGATCGATGGGGCTTTTGCGAGTTATGCACTGTGACATGCTTCCAATAACCAAGTGCAACGATGAGTCTTTAGTGTCCTCGTGAATGCGGAAGTGGGGGTTGAAGCCTCCAAGTGTCAGTAAGAACCGTTCGATTTCTCAATGGCGTCGAGGTCAGCATCCCAGTGCTCGGGCAGCGCGGGATGTTCCTGCAACATATGCACCGCTGTTTTAATCGACAGGTTGTGGGGAACTCTTTCATAGCAGCAGCGGATCTCCCTTTCGTGGATGTGAAGCCCCTTGAAAATTAACTCTGTTCCATCGAAGTCAACCGAGAGAAGTTTCGGATGCCACGTTCCATCCGGCCCTTTCGATTGTTCCATCAGAAAGCGGCCACCCTTGTAAAGGTGCGCCAGGAAACCCCATCCGATTGTTACATCCTTGATCAGCATGCCATCAATCGTAACCATCCTCTGGCAGGAAGGATCAACCCAAAGTTCCCCCGCCATGCCTTCCAGAATTAAGGCCTGCCGGGAGCTGGGGTTGAATTGCGGATCGGGTCGAAATTTGAGATGAATTAAACCATCCTTGCTTCTTCCCAGATATGTATAAATGAACGCCTCCGGAAGATTTTTGATTACACTATTGCGGCGTGCGGTGTCCTGGCGTTGATCCTTGAGCCGGGACTGCCGGAATCCGGGGTCCGTGATGAGCCTTGAGAGGAGATGGTCGTTGGCTTGGCGCTGTTTTGCGGACGGCGACTTTCCATTCACGGCGAGTAAAAGCTCAGCCACGCCTTGGGAGGTTTGTATTTGTTCGGTCGTGCGCGAGCCGTCAGGCGAAGCATTGCGGTTGATATAGCGGTAATAATGGGCGGGGTGCTCGGTCGCCTGCAGTTCATTCCAGGCCATGTCGCGTATTAACTTGTGGATGTTCGGAGGAGGCTGTTGTTGCGCTTGATGCGAACTGGCCATCAAGGTGGAGGGCGCCGTTTGGATGGCGATTAAAGCACACCCGACCATGCAGAAAAGGAAATTGCGCGTCAACATCGTCTTATCGTTGCAATGCTGAACTTGGGCAGCCGCGCGGGGATTCATGAGAGAACTCCTTATTGCTACCCTAGCTATACAAGCCCGTCCGCAACATTTCAAGCCTTCCGTGCACAAAAGATTGCTATCCCATTTATCCTTTGAAGATGCGAATTGCACCCGGCGGCCCACCGCGCCGCAAACTGCAGGTATACTTTCCAGGTATATTCGATCTTCACGATCCCATAGGGATTAGCGCTCAATGTAATTTTGAGGAGGCAAAATGAAGAGAATAGGTTTTGTTCTGAAGGTGAAGCGCGACAAAATCGAGGAGTACAAACAGCATCATAAGAAGGTGTGGCCGGAGATGTTGGATGCCTTGCGCCGCACCGGTTGGCACAACTACTCCCTGTTTATGCGAGCCGACGGCACCCTTTTTGGATATTTCGAAACCGCTGAAAATCTGGAGCATGCCGTGGCGGCGATGGCAAAAGAGGAAATCAACTCCCAATGGCAAAAATTTATGGCCCCGTATTTCGAAGCCCTGGAGGCTTCCCAACCCGATGAAAGCATGAAAGAACTGGAAGAGGTTTTCCACCTCGATTGACCCCTGCGAGCATGGCCGAACCGTGCAGCGGCAACCCGCGAACGGGATTCTCTGCTGGGCCGATGAAGGTGAGCGGTTGTTGCTATCCGCGAACGGCCGTTCCCTGCCTACTTGATGTACCTTATCCGCAACTCGCTGGGCTCCCGGTCAGTGACCAGTTCCGGGTGTTCACGCCGGAACTTCTCCGTGACGTTGCACGACCAGCAAACCGGCGCGCACTGGGTAAATAACTCCGGCAGTTTTTCGGCAGGAAATTCATTCCAGAATATCGTCTTCTTTTCGGGCGTAAGCAGGGCGGGTTTGTGGTCAACCCACCACTCCTTGACTTCTGCGATGGACCTGCCGCAATAGACGCAGTTTTTGTCGTTGAACCAGTTGATGACGATGTTGCGAACCAGGCAATCCGCGGGGGCCTGCTCGATCTGGCTGAGGCATTGCTGTCCGCAATCTTTGCGTTCAGGCCAGCGGGAGCACTCGCTTAATCGCATCTGGGGTTTGTGAAAGAGAGCTTCATGGGCAGCATGCTTGGCATCGAGTTCCACTGCCGCGGTCTGCTGATTTTCGGGGCAGGTTACCAGCCGTTTGCCCCTGAGTTCGAAGTAGGCGCGTAGCCCTCCAATGGCTCGAAATAACAAGTACCCAAGCACGGATCCCCCGAGCACGACGATGACCCAATAGGCTGCATGACTCATGGGCGCCCTCCTTTCTCTTCCCACATGTAGCAATAACGCGGGCGGAACGCTGTGACGGAAATCACTTCTCTGTGTGTTCCGGCACGGCAGGTTCTGAACGTTATTCTCTGGCACGAGCCCGTGAAGATGAGGGTGGCGCTTGAGCGGAAGGACTCTGATGGCATAAGGTCGTCGGCTCCTCGACGGGGAGAGTAGACTGGCGTTGTGAGAAAGACCAGAAACTCTCTGAAGGAGGAGCCGAGACATGATCATTATAGGCTGTGATTTCCATACGCGGAGCCAGCAGATTGCGATGCTGGAGACGGAGACGGGCGAGGTGGTCGAGAAGCGGCTGGAGCACGAAAGCGGAGAAGCAAAAAGATTCTATGAAGGGTTGAAGGAGGAGGCGCTGGTGGGGATCGAAAGCACCGGCTACACGCGGTGGTTTGCCGAGATGCTGGCCGAGCTGGGGCACGAGCTGGTGGTGGGCGAGGCGGGAAAGATTCGGGCGAAGCAGACGCGCAAGCAGAAGTATGACCGTCGCGACGCGCAACACCTCCTGAACCTGCTGGTGACGGGCGATTTTCCGAAGATCTGGCTGCCCCCGGCCGAGGAGCGCGACGTGCGGGTGCTGGTGGAACATCGGCATCAGTTGGTGGAGCTGCGCACCCGGGCACAGAACGGCCTGCAAGCGATCGCGCTGAGCTACGGGCTGAGGCGGCGCCAGCGACTGTGGAGCGCGGCGGGCCAGGAAGAACTACAAAAGATTCCTCTAAGAGAAGGGATGGCGCGGCGCCGCGAAGACTTGGTCAAACTGGTGCGGCAACTCAGCACGTGGATCAAGGAACTCGACCAGCGGATTGAGGAGGAAGTGGCGCGCCGCCCTGAGGCGCAGCGGCTGATGACGCATCCGGGCGTGGGCGCGCAGACGGCGCTGGCCACCGTGCTGGTGCTCGGCCCGGTCGAACGCTTTCCCGACGACCGGCATCTGACCAGTTACTTGGGGCTGATTCCGGAGGAAGATTCCAGCGCCGGACGCCAGCGCTTCGGGCATCTGACCAAACAAGGCAACCGCCTGATGCGCTTTTTGCTGGGCGAGGCAGCGCAGACCGCCAGCCGCTACGATCCCGGGCTGCGCCGCACCTATCGCCGCCTGGCCTTTCGCAAAGGGGCGCCGGTGGCCAAGGTGGCCGTGGCCCGCAAGCTGGCCATCCGGCTGTACATTATGTTAAGAGACCGGATCGATTACGCAGAGTTTTGTCGGCGAGGTTCGCATGCCGGGATGCTCGTAAGTAAGCCGCTGGTCTAACCATGACCGAGACTCTGATTGAGCTACCGGCCTCCCTCCGCACGGGGTGAGGGAGTCAGAAAAAGCCATCATGGTCCCCACGCGGGATCGAATAGATGTGTGGTGGAACCTGGCCACCGTAACGACGCGAACCAACAACCAGGACCGACAAAACTCCGTCCACTTTTCCCTTGACGGAGCCGACAACCTTATAGATGCGGTTTGTCTGACAGGGCACATGGGGGTTACTAGAGAGTTACTGGTCATCGGATTACATCTTGTGTTTTCGCCGCAGGCTGGGTAGCTTTAATGTGCAAAGGGCGATGAAAGCGTTAATTACAGGATCGGGCGGACTTATCGGATCGGCATGCGTTTGCTTGCTCGGCGAAGCTGGCTGGGATGTTATCGGTATTGACAACAACATGCGGCGGTTTTTCTTTGGTGAGCAAGGATCGATTGAGCCCACCTTGAAGCTCTTGCAGGCATCTTTGCCGGGCTACCGGCATATGAAGTTGGACATCCGTGATCGTGAGGCAATCCGCGATCTTATTGCGGCGGAGCGGCCCCACTTTATTATCCACGCGGCTGCACAGCCTTCGCACGATAAGGCGACCTCCATTCCGTACGAGGATTTTGATATCAATGCCGTGGGGACTTTGAATCTGCTCGTGGCGGTTCGGGACTTTTGCCGGGACGCCCCGTTCTGCTTCCTGAGCACGAACAAGGTTTACGGCGACCGGCCCAATTCGCTTCCCTTGGCCGAGCGTACGACTCGTTACGATTATGCGGATGCAAGAAACGGCATCGACGAGACAATGTCGATTGATGCCTCCCTCCACTCGCTTTTCGGAGTTTCCAAGCTAGCCGCCGACGTGATGTGCCAGGAGTTCGGGCGGTACTTCCAGATGCCGGTGGGAGTTTTTCGAGCGGGGTGCATGACCGGGCCCCAACACGCTGCCGTCGAACTCCATGGCTACCTGGCATACCTCATCGATTGTGCGGTGAGCGGGCGTGAATATACCATCTTCGGATACAAGGGCAAACAAGTCCGGGACCAGATTCATTGCGACGATGTTGCACGGCTTTTTGTGGAGTTCTTCGATGCTCCCAAATGCGGTGAGGTGTACAACCTCGGTGGCGGAAGACAGAACAGTGCGTCGATCCTGGAAACCATCGGTTTGCTGGACAAAATGGGATTTTCAGTCCCTTACCGATACAATCCTGCTAATCGAGTTGGAGACCATATTTGCTACATCACGGACTTGAAAAAGCTTCGCTCACATTTTCCTGGCTGGAAGATTGAATACGGCCTGCACGAAATTGTTACGCAGATTGCCACCGCCCGACTCCGGGCGCATTCAAGTGAAGGGGTGGCTTTCGAAGTAAACCGTGAAGTTGCCGGCCAATGAGCGTCGCGAATTGGTTAGGTGAATTCACCGGCCGTCTTTAGTCCGCGACGGAGTCGAATACAAGAACTTGCCGTATTTGTGCCCTTAGGGGGGGACGCGTGGCTGTTATTTCATACACGGCTGAGGGTCGCAGCGACGCGCTAAGCGCGCTGGGATTCAGTGAAGCCGGCCGCGGTGCGGAAAGATTGCTCCGGGAGGCAGAGAGATCCCGCGAGGCCCGCTGGCTTAGAAACGAAACGGAATTGGAGGACATCCTTCGGCGTCGCGCTTTCCTGGCGGTGCGCTCGCTGCCTGTTCTTCCGGGAAGGGCCGTCCTCGAGATCGGGGCCGGCAGCGGCCTGTGGACGGCGCACCTCGCTGCTGTCCTGGGTACTCAAAACACCATCACAGCCGCAGTGTTTGATGAGGACTTGGCCCGCGTGTGTTCAGCCAGGAACTTGCCTGGCACGCGTTGTGTCCATGTGAGTGACTTCGCGAACCAATTCCCTGCGGGTAGCTTTGATTACGTTTTTGGAACGGACATCTTGACGGACGCCCTTTGTTCGAGAATCCTCGCGGCAGCTTATGGTTGGTTGAAGCCCGGAGGACAGATTGTTTTCTTTGGGCCCAACCCTGCGTATCCACGGGTCTCAGTCCAAGAAGCCTTTCGTTCTGGGATGCGGCGGGATCACAGCCGAAGCCTCCAACATCCTGTGTCTCAAAAGCAATGGAGCGATGTCGCAACCCAGCGGGGGTTCAAGGACCTTGAGGGCATTCCTTGCGAAGTCATTCGCCCGGCAAATTCTGCATCGGGCCATGTAGTCAGTTTGCTCCTGGAGCGTGCTCCAGTAGCCAGGAAGTTTTCCAAGACAATCACCTTCATGGCTGCCAAGCCGGGCAGTCTTCCGGAAAGTACTTGGCAGGTTAATCTGGCCACGCATCCGGCGCTTTTTGGAGCTGTTTCAGTGGTCGTGCCTTGCCATAATGAGGAGTCAAACATCGGCCAGCTCGTAAGGACTCTTCTTGGCATGTATGGAGATTACATCCAGGAGATCGTCATTGTGGACGACAACAGCACGGACAGAACGGCGGAGGTTACAGCAGCGATACAGGCCTCCGAGCCCCGGGTCAGGCTTCTGCGGCGCAAGCCCCCGAGTGGGGTGGGGCGGGCGCTTCGCGATGGCTACGCTGCGGCGAGGGGACGCTACATTCTTTCGATGGACTGTGATTTCATCAATATTGTTTCAGAATTCAGGAGGTTGTTCGACGTTGTGGCAGATGGGCACGACGGGGCCATTGGCAGCCGGTTCTCGTCAGAATCGGCTTTGATACGCTATCCTTTCCTTAAGATTGTTGCGAATCGTACTTTTCATTGGATTTTGAACTTGCTGTTAGGCAAAAGGATCCGCGATCTTTCGAACAACTTAAAACTCTACCGCGCCGACATCTTGAAGAACCTGGACATCGAAGAGAATCATTTTGCTGCCAACGCCGAAACAGGGCTGAAACCTCTGTTGATGGGTTACGACATCCGTGAAGTTCCAATCTCATGGATCGATCGCACGTCGGAAATGGGGAAGTCCTCTTTCAACATCCTCAGGGTTGGCCCGGATTACCTGCGGGCGCTCCTTCGAATCACCTGGAGAGCTTGGCGCGGCCGGTACCGCATTTTGCACGCATAGAAGCGATTTTCCCTTCGGGGCCAAGCCGGCATGTGCCCTGATTTTCAATATATTTTCAACCCCTCCCCATCTGTGCAAAACTAGAGGGCGTTTTGCGAGGTTAAATCTCGAGTTCCTCGTTCTGGCTTGAACCGTGATGAATAATCAATTTAGAGAAAGAATTGAGCGATTCCTCGAACCGCTGGCGGGAAGAATTGAGAAGAGAAAATTCCTTCTGATCTCCATTTTTTCCGTTTTTTACTTTGCGGGCTTTTGTCTTATTGCCTCCCAGAAGGTGATGTGGAATGACGAACTCTTCACTTTTTACATCGCCCGCCTTCCGAACTTTTCGGACAGATGGAAGGCGCTGCTGACAGGGGCTGAGCAGACGCCACCTCTTTCTTATGTGGTGACGCGGGTATTTTTCGGATTATTTGGAGTTACAAACCTCGCGATTCGCCTGCCGGAAATCATCGGGGTTTGGCTGATGGGCCTCTGCCTTCTGGTATTCGTATCGAAACGTACCTCATTCCTTTATGGGTTCGTGGCCATGCTGTTTCCGTTGGTCACAGTGGTCTTCCTTTATGCAACAGAAGCGCGAGCCTATGCCCTGGTGCTAGGGTTCTCAGCTTTCGCGCTGCTTTGCTGGCAGTGGGCAATCGAAGGCCGGCATCGGCGGCTGGCGCTGGTGGGTTTGGCCGCGAGCGTGGCGGCAGCGCTATCGAGCCATTATTACGCTGTCCTGATTCTGTTTCCACTTTCGCTGGGGGAGTTGGTGCGCTCCATCGGTCGGAAGCGGATCGACACGGCAATTTGGGTTTCGTTGGGTCTGGGCTTGACTCCGCTCGTGCTGTTCCTGCCCTTGATCGAGAGCGCAAGATCTTTCGCGCCGCATTTTTGGGCGAAGCCGCACTGGATTTCCATGCTTGATTTTTATCATCGCTTCCTGCTGCCTCCCACGGTCCTGGCCTTGGCATTGATTTTGGTGCTTGTGATGGCTTATGCCGCCTTCCGGCCCGCGTCGCGGGATTCGAAGCCGCCCCTGCATGTTCCGGTCCACGAGCTTGCCGCAGTGTTGGGTTTTGTTTTGATTCCCGTGGTGGGTGTCATCCTGGCAAAGACGGTCATCGGGGCCTACGACGACCGCTATGCGTTCCCGGCCGTTATCGGCTTCTGTATTGTTGTGGGTTGGGGATTATATTACGCCTTCGACGGAAGTTCGGCCATGGCGTTGGCCGTCAGCGTCTTGCTTTTCGGGGCTGTGATCGCGAAAGACATTCGAAGTTACCATACGATGGTTGGGGATCGCGAGGCCCGCGAGGCAACGTACAGGTTCCTTGAGAAGCATGCAACGGGTACGATGCCGATCGTTATTGCGAATCCGGGACCGTTTGTAGAGCTTTCTCACCGTCCGCCGGTTGATCTAGGGCCGCGATTGCTGTACCTCGTCGATCCGTCCTTAGGCCTTCAGGATACCGGGACAGATGATGTCGAGCGCGGCGTCGTGGCGATGAAGCACTGGGCCGGGATGAATGTTGAATCGTTTCCAGACTATATGGCTTCGGGCCACAGATGTTTTATCTATGTACAAAATTATCCCGACCAGTACGAGTGGCTGCTTCCTGAGCTGGTAAAAGCCCATTGGAAACTTGCCCTCGTAGGATGGCAGGGTCTCGACATGCTCTTCTCGGTTGCTCCTGGCAATAACACGGACTCCCCGCCCAGCGCGAAGTGATGGGTGTTATATTGCCAGACGCTATCGCGGAAGAATTCCGTGCGCTTCGAGGAAGCTGAATACGGCCGCCTGGGCCCTCAAGTTTTCTTCGCGTGACCAGCCATCATGTCCGCCTCCAGGGATGGTTACGAGTTCGTTGGGGACTCCGGCGGCATCCAGAGCCTTGTGGAGCCGCACCCCTTGGGAATAAGGCACGAGGGGATCTTTATCTCCCTGGAGAGTAATAATGGGTGGAAGACCCTTGCGGACGTAGCTCAGAGGCGAGAGACGCCGAGCAAGTTCCATCCGGTGGGGTTGGCTGCCCAGCCACATTTGTGCCCACGTGCGGGTGTTAGGCCCCTGCAGCAGGTCCGCGACATCGGTAATCCCGAAGTAGTTGACGATGGCGGCCACTTTCAAGTTTTCAAGCTTTCCTTGAATGATGTGTTCCGGACATTCGTTGTCGAACCCCGCGCTAGGTGTCAGCATGCCGGTCATCAGGCTGAGGTGCCCGCCGGCGGAGTGACCTTCCACGACGAGGTGGCTGGTGTCAAATCCATATTCTTTTGCATGGTCGTAAACCCAGCGTAGTGCACACCGGCAATCTTCTACCGCGGCGGGCGCTAGCGACGCAGACGCCAGCCTGTACTCAACGTTAACAGCATTCATCCCGTGGGCGAGAAAGGGAAGGACTTCGAATTCATATTGCTCTTTGGATCCGCCAACCCATCCCCCGCCATGAATGTAGATGAGGGTTGGTCGCGGTTTCTTGGTGTTATCCAGCGTGATGACTTCAAGCCTTAGATCGATATTGTTTGCCTTGTTGTAGACAATATTCGGGCGCACGTTAAATTCAGATCCCGCAATCGTCGCCCAGCGGGATACCGGATCGAGCTGCTGGCCGTACAAGATCGGGCTGAGCACGATCAAGAATGCAAACAGAACAACACATCTTTTCATGAATATCCTCCCGGATCTGCAATCGGCGTGACATTAAGCCCGCCGTTTTTCCCGCGAAAAGTCGTAGCTGCGTTAGGAAGTGGTTATTCTACACCTTTTGGCTCGGCGCCGCGGCATACTTGCGGAGATAATCTTGCACATTCATTTTGCGCGCGGTGTTTTGGGAACTCAGGTAGCGGACCGTGCCGAACACAGGCCGCTCCGGCCACCACGGGCGGTCATAGTCTTTAGTGGACCAGCACATAGCTCTTCCCTTGCATCTTGGAATTGGCGTTGATATGCTTCAGCACTTTGAATCTGTGAGGAAGTCCCATCACCGCAAGCGGAGGCGGCCCATGAATCGAAGGACGTTTATAAGAAATTCCTTAGTCGGGCTGGGCGGCACATTCTTGGAGGTGTCGTGCGCGACAGCCGAGCATCCTAAGCGAGATCCGCGCCTAAAAGGGGCGTTCCGGCTGCCAAAGAAAAACGGTTGGGCGTTCGTTCATCTTGAAGGGACACCCGCCGAGATCGGCTATCAGCACGGCTACCTGCTATCCAGTGAAATTCAGGACGCGGCGAAGGTCAAAATCCTCGAGCAGACCCACGATGGCAAGCACGACTGGCAGTTTTTCCGCGATGCGGCCAAAAATATGATGTGGCCACACGTCGAGCAGGAATATCGTGATGAGATGCAGGGGATCACTGACGGCCTGCGCGCGCGCGGTGTCAAGCTGGACCTCTGGGACGTTGTGGCGATTAACGGGTCAATGGAGTCGGGCTATTACGTCCGGCAGTATGACCAGCAGCACCCAAGCCACAGTCGAGCGGAGCACTGCAGCGCTTTCGTGGCTACGGGCAGTTACACGAAGAACGGTAAGGTCATCATTGCGCACAATTGCTGGACCAACTACCTGGAGGGTGAGCGCTGGACCGTTATCTTTGACATTGTGCCTGCCAAAGGGTACCGCATCCTGATGGACGGTTTTCCGGGATTCATTCACAGCGGCGACGACTTTGGCTTGAACTCCGCAGGGATCGCCATTACTGAAACAACCATCTCACATTTTTCCGGCTACGATCCGAAGGGCATCCCGGAATTCGTGCGTGCGCGCAAAGCAATACAATACGCCGCTTCGATCGACGATTTCGTGCGCATCATGAAAGAAGGAAACAACGGAGGCTATGCGAACAACTGGTTGGTTGCCGATCGTAATGCCAACGAAGTGGCAGACCTTGAATTGGGGCTCAAGAACGTCAACTTATGGCGAACCAAGGACGGCTGCTTTGTGGGTTCCAACTTTCCCGTGAGTCCGAAGCTTGCTCGCGAGGAAACGAACTTTGATTTGAACGACATGAGCGAAAGCGCCAACGCCCGCCACGAGCGCTGGAAGCAGCTCATGGCTGAAAACAAAGGTAAAATCGATGTTGCGCTGGCCCAGCGTTTTCTTGGGGATCACTACGACACGTTCGAAAAGAAGAACGATCCTGACGAGCGCACGCTGTGCGGGCACGTGGACCTTTCGCCTCGTGGAGCGAAGTCCTGGCAGCCGCCGTACGGCCCCGCAGGCGCAGTGCAAAACAAAACCTCGGACGCGGCGATGATTGAAAATATGTCCCTTTCTGCTTCTGCCGGCCATTGCTGCGGCCTTGACTTTAAGGCCGCCGAACATTTGCGCCAGCATCCGGAGTTCTCCTGGCAGGCCCCATTGCTTCACGATATGGACTCTGAGCCTTGGACGACCTTTGCGATCGCGAAATAGCAGCCCCAGGGACGCCGGCAAGGAGGAAGGGGCGAGCACGGCGGTCGGGGACCGCCCGAGAGGTTAGGTGGGAAAGCCACTGAGGGGGATGATGCAATTTTTACCCAATGTTCCATTAAGAAACATAGTTGCCGAGAAATTTCGATTTTAAGCGCCCCAAAATTATCGTATCCTATTCATAATTAATGGCTTGCCAACTATCCGCCGAGAGGGTTGCAAACGTCCCAATTGTCCCATTTCAGCCTCCTTCCCGATTAGTAGCCTACATAGCGAGCTATGTCGCCCGGCGCGACGTCCGCCCAGGCTGCTTCACCGCGCGGCTATTTGTACCCCAGCGCTCCGGCAGGAGTTGTGGGTTTGACCCAGTCTACCGGCTGCCTTGTGGTTGCTGGAGTAACTGTGGGCTGGTACGTTCCGTCGTAGTTGATCATCTTGAGTATGACGCGGACGAGGACGTCATGCAGATGCAGTGTCATATCAAGAATGTTCTCGATTTGAAATTCTCCCGCTTCAATATCGAAAAAGCCTCCGTGAATAGGTGCTCCTCGGAAATGGGACAGGTCAGAAGCCCAGCTTCGTGTTGCGCCTCCAGAAGTTGGTTTCTTGCGATAGTGGGAGTCAACAACGATTGAATCCGGAAAGTTAAACATGTTGAGTAAATCGACTAAGGCAAGGCCGAATTTCCCAGTCTTGCCCAAAGGGGTCCTTGTAGTTCGCTCCGCGATCTCGATCAGAGCGGAGTTTTCCTCTACTTCCTCCACTGTTTCGGGCTTTCCCGCGAGGGCCCGTACGCGCGAGGCAGCGTCCTGCAATATCTCCTTGACCATTTCTCTTTTGCTTGGCTCCAATCGCTTGTCCAAAGGTGGCTCAGTTAGGTTGAAATGCTTAAGCAGGCAGTCAAGCCCGCGAACCACATATATCAGCTTTTCCTCGATCGTGAGGCCGCTGTAAATCCCTCCCTTTGTTGCATGACTCATCGCAACAGGCAAATACGACTTACCAAAGTGTTCGGAGGACAGGAAACAGGTCATCAGCCGACCGGTACCTCGGTGAATTCCCTCGCGAATCGCGCCGTGGCCGTCCGCAAAGATCGACAATCCATAAGCCTCGTGAATTCGCCGCACAAGCCCGCCGAATTCATCGCGGAATTCAATCCATGGCGTGCCGACTTCAGCGCCCGTACAAAGACCGAGCAGCCGCAGCACGTCAAATGGAAACCATTTCTCGAGGTATTTATGATCAATCGAATTCTCTCCTACCTCGCCAACCATCACGGCGGTCACTAAAACAGGGACCAGGCCACCTTTAATCTTCTTTTCACGCTCTTCGTAATCGGGAAGTGGCTCGATGAAACCGGGGAAGCCGTTGAACGTGAAGGTGATCAGGTTGTTGCGGGAATGCGCACGGAGTGAAGCGGTAATAAATTCGTCCTTCGATAGATTTGGTGGAATCTCAGGGGTGGGGAATATGCGGAGCGGGTGACTATCAATGGGACTCGCTGGCCAGGAGAAGTCCGACAAGAAATCTAATAGCGGGAGCACCCAATACTTTGGTCGTTTCGGCCCGTGTGTATCAAATTGAGATCGCAAGGGATGAAACTCAAGCCATTCACCATCGGAGCCGGACAGAAGTCCATAGTCATAATTGATGTAGGCCTCGCTGGTAAATACACCGGATGAGGTCTCCACAGTCAGGCCTGTGCAGGGGGTTACTCATCTGCCCGAGCCCGTGCGCGAAGATGATCCCGCCATCCGGCTCGGGGTATCTTCCCGAGGCAGTAAGCTCGTGCAAGCCGAAATCCGAGTTTTGGGCTGATTCTGGCCGCTCAATCTGTTGAACCTCCATTCGTATCTTGCTGCCGCCGAACTCATCGAAAAGCATTTTGACATTTCCTACTGCCGCCCCTCGGTCGTCCGCAAAATCGGCCCGCCCTTTTCCTTCGTACTGGACGTTGCAGGTAAACCACCGGTTTTCCTTGGGCGTGACTTCCTCAATGTTGAACGGCATTGGGTTGGCCTTTCTACGTTGTTCTAGTCCGGCCCTAAAATTTCCGGTTTGGAATGGCCGAGAACCCAGATTGTACACCCTCGCGGGTAGCCGCAACGCGGTCCTTATACCGTGGGCTTGTCGGTCGTCCGCCGAGGACGCGAATCTGGAGTTGGCGATCTTCCCCGTTTGAAGTATACGGAGTCGGTCGTCAAGGAATCGATGCGGCTTTATCCGCCCGCAATACGGGATCAAGATGGCCCTTGCGAAGCGGGATTACCACGGCTCGTAACATTCGCGCTGCCACTATGCCCGGCAGCCCATGGAAGTTCCGAGTTCCGCTGCCGGCGAGCTAAATCTCACAATGCACTGGCTTTAGCTGGGCTTATGCGACGTCATGCGTTTAGAATGCGTTTAGAATTGATCTGGCTTGTTTTGGTGGGTTATGGTACTAAAGTAACATGGTGATATGCTTTACCGAATGATAACATTACGTACGTTTACATCGACAGCGTTTGTCGAGTACAGCAGGGATTGTGATGATCATGTCTCTCTTGGTCTTGGTTTTTTCGGTCGCTCTCTTTTTCTTTTACATTCAGACCATTTGTGAGAAGGCGCTCCGGCGCGAGTTTGCCCATCCGTATTTTCAAGATATTCTTAAGGCCATTCAGTTGGAGTTCCCCGGCTTGCGCGATGCCCTGGCAGCAAATTCTTCTCTGGACTATTCGCAAATACGGCTGGACCTGAAATGCGATTTTACGACTTTGGCTTATCTGCTGAAGAACAGCGACCCCGCGCGCCGGCATTTGTCACGGCCGGAGAAGGTCCTGATTCTTTATTTCCGCTTGCTGCTTTTCTGCCTGCCGTTCCGGCACGCGTTCAAGCTCCACGAGAAAGAAGCCATTCTGAAATTAACAACGATTCTTCAGCATTTTGCGAATTTGACGGGAGAAAAATTGAGCGCGAGTACTCTTAATAACGCGCTGCCCAATCTCCAATCCTAAACCGGCCCATGGTTGCAACGGAGTCTTTCATGGCCTCGAACCCGCACCACCGGAAAGTTCTGATCTTTGGGGATGAACCGTCCATCCGAAATCTTCTCAATATTCTTGTCGAAAAACTGGAGCATGAGAATACGGCGGCCGCAAACGGGGCGGGAGCTCTGGCCACGATTAGCCGTAAGGCGTTTGATGCAGTCCTGCTTGACCTGCGCTGCTCGAACCGGCTGTCCGAAGACGGGGTTTGTGGTATCGCGGAGTTTTGGCCTAGCCTGGTGGGAAGGGTGCTTGCGATAAATGCCGAGGTCAGCGACCCGAAAACATTGGAACTGATCGAGCGGCACCTCTCTCTTGGTGCTTCTCGAAACGGCCTTTTGCATGATCTGGCCGGCCGTCTCCGAACGCTCCTGCACATTGCACCCTCACCCAGCCGAGAGATAACCCTGGATCGATAGTTGAAGGTGTAATTCCCGCCGGCGTGAGGGAATCTGGCTTGCAGGGAGAGTCGGCTTCTGCACTCAATTGGCACTACGATGCAGCATGAAGTTTAGCAATAACTTCCTGGGGCGAGGCGGTTCCAGTCCCTTTTTTCATGATGGTAATGGAAGCTATGAGATTGCCAAAGCGGGCGGCGGCAAGGGGGTCATGGGTTGCCGCCATCGTCAGGGAATAGCCTGCTGCGAAGCTGTCTCCAGCGCCGCAGATATCCACCGGGTGGTCTACTGGCTGCGCTTCAGCCCATGTTTCTCTGCCTTCCTCCAACACCAAAGCGCCTTTGGAGCCATGCGTTACCACCAGGACTTTAGCCCCTAATTCTCGCCGCATGTCCGGGAAATCCACCCTCCCCAGCAGCGCGCGGCTGGCGGCCTCCGCTTCTTCGCGATTGGGTTTCAGCATCACATTCCGGAACAGATGGGAGCGTCTGCGAGAATCCACAAGGAAAACCTTTTCGGGATGTTTCCGGGCGGCCTCGATGATCGCGTCGCGCACAGCAGGAGTAACAACGCCTCCTGCCCGGGTCTCGGCCTGGTCGGCGACAAGGACGACGTCGAAGGCGGCAACCGCGGAATGGATGTTTTCAATGACCCGTTGCTCGGCCTCCTTGGGCAGAGGCTGGGTGGAGATAAAATCGACACGGGGCTGATCTTCGATGCCGGTCTGGCTGTTCAAAAGCTTCGTATAGGTGAAAGTCTGCCAGGCCGGAACTTTAACCATTAACTCCGAGGTGATCCCGCGTTCAGCGAGCGCCCGGTCCAATTCAAACCCGAACCCGTCGTCGCCCCTGACGCCGAGCACCGAAACCTTCCCGGTACCCAGGCTCGACAAGTTGTTTGCCACCGTGCCCCCCGCGCCGGGCGTAACGGCCGTTGAAACCACACCCAGCCGCGGGATGTTGGTTTCGCAAGACGGCTCAGAAGTCGCCGGATCGTAGGTGCACCAGCGGTCCACGCAGATGTCTCCAATGACCAAGGCCTTGAGCTTGGGAAAGGCAGCTAGAATCTCCGCGGTTGTCATGCGATCTCCAGTAAGGCGCGCCTCAATGCCGGGACAGTCGAACGATGGTCCCCGCAAAAGTAGAAACTCTCTCCGCCGTCCGCCACGGTGCGGACCAGAATCGTCTTGTGCGGACGGAAGTAGTACCCTGGGTCGGTCTTTGGCAGCTCGTGGTGGACATCACCTTGAATCGGGACCAAGTCAAAGACCGCCGTGGTGAAATCTTTGATCGACCGTCCTTGCTGGAGCGCTACGTTGCGAGCCATCGACAGGGCCTTCAGGTAAACCTCGGGCGCCATAATGGACGACCCGAAGTCGAGCATAATGCCCCCCTCCAGATTTTCTACGGCATGCGCGAAAATCAGGAAATCACGGTAGCTCGCAGCGCCCAGGGCTGCGCCGTTGCAATTGGGGTGTTCATGGATAATGTCATACCCGATCCCGACGTGAACCGTGACAGGAATCGAGAGCCGGTAGGCTGTTGCAAAGATGCTGAGGTCCTTGTAGGGGTAATTGCTCTCGATGATATGCCGCCCGAGGTTCTCACCCAAACCCAGTGAGTTGTCTGCCGCCTCTTGGATTACCCCATTCAATTCACCTGTTTCCTTCCAAAGGCCAAACTCGCCGCTACGGATGTAGCGGGCCACGCTTTCCGTGGTGGCTCCGATGCGCGCGAGTTCGTAATCATGAATAGCGCCGGCGCCGTTCATCGCGATATGGGTCAGAAAGCCGCGTTCCAGCAGATCGATGACGTGCCGGCTCGCGCCCATCTTGATCACGTGTGCTCCCATCATCAAGATTCGCGCCGTTCCGGCTTTTTGGGCTGCAAGAATCCGGCGGGCGATTTCCGGAAGTTGCGGGTGTGAGTAAGGGGGTGCGTCGTCATCAAGACTCAAGACATAATCGAGGTGCATGTCGTGAGTGCGCTCGCGCAAAGGTTTGATCAGCAGCTTGGAACGATCGAAGCTCTCGTATTTGGAGTTCATATTTTCCTGTCACTCATGGAATAAGGTTTGGAGAAGCTGTTCGTGGCAAAGAAAATTGGGGATGATGTAGTCAGCGCCAACGGCGGCCAGGCGGTCGCGTTTCCATTGGCTTACCACCTGGCATTCAGGCTCATCGGTGGCAACCCCAACCGCCACCCCACCGGCTTCTTTGACATTCTTGATTTCCACATAGCCGTCGCCAAAGCCGAGCAATTCCTGTCCCTGGCATTCTAAGGACGAGGTGATCCGGCGGATGAGAATTTCCTTCGAAAAGCTCTTGTAATCATCCAGAGCGCCGTAGATGCGGCCGTCAAAATAGCGGCTAATATCCAGTAGCTCGGACTCCTCCAGTGTGTAAGCCTGATCGGTTCCGCTGGCGCAATAGAGAGTCAGCCCGCGCTTTCGCAAGGCTTCCAGAAGGGCCCGGGAGCCCGGAACCAGGTATTTTTCCGGTGAAATCTTTCCCCGCCGCAGGTCTTCTCGTCGAGCGTCTATTTTTTCTAGCAGGGCGTCGTGATACATTTTCTTATAAACGAGAGGGTCCAAGGGTTTCCCGCCGCGCAACTCAACTTGGCGGGCGAGTTCGATCATTTGATAAATTGTCTGCTCGCCGGTCAGCCGCGCCACGTAGTCTTCCACCAAGGCATGAAGTTCTTCCCGGCTTTCTCCAGTCCCGGTTTCGGCAAGAATATCTACCATCATGGGGAGCATAACCTCCATCCACCCGGCGCGAAGCAGCGATAGAGTACCGTCAAAATCAAAAAGGACCACCCGCGTTCCCGTAGCGGACACGCCGGTGCGAAGAGATTCAATCATAGGATCCAATCTGGAACCGCCCTCAAGCGATCTCTAAAATGAATTTGGTGTCTTTCACAACAACATTGTTCAGCTCTCAATAATACAACAAGTTGGCCTGTGAGATAGTATTCAGACTGAAAGAGCAACGATGGCTAGGGGGGAAAGATCGCGCTCCCGTCGGGAACCCGCGACGCCTCAGCGCAGTGCTAGCGAGGACCGGACATGCCTGGAGGGCGCCGGGATCACGCTGAAGTCGCCAGGGCACACAGCTACTTCATAACTTCAAGGCCCACTTCACTTAACCGGTTTTCCGCTTGTTGGTGCGTCCATACCACGCGACAGCTGCCGAATTGAGGTCTGCCTTGGCGGGAAAAAGCGTATACGGTCTGACCCTCGCTCAGGTTGAGACGAGTTGTAACTCGCAGGCCGTGTTCCGCCAGATCAAGGGTTGTGGCGGTCTGTTCCTTTTCACCGCTCTCGGACTTTACGACCAGAACCAAGCTCAGGTTCCTGCGCACCCGTACCTCATGCCGTGGCAGACGTTGGAGTTGTGCTCCCATGACCCCTCCCCTTTGAGTTGTAATGGTAGGCCTACTTTACCGCCGGCCGAGAGAGGTGTCAACTAGCCATCGGGGGGATAGGCGTGGTACGTTGGTCCCCCCTCGGGGATTAAAATGTCGAAGTGAGAGGAGGTGGCGAGCGGCGACTCCCTTGCTGGGGCCCCGTTTCCACCGGTGCGCTTTCCAGGCGGAATTGTGGAGGATGAGGCGCTTCTTGCCTCGAACGTTAGTACTTTACGCGCACCCAGCGGGATCTTCGCATCGACTCATAACCTGCGTCGAGAACGCAGTTAACGATGTAGCCGTCTTCATAAGTTTCTCGGGGTGTCTTCCGTTCCTTCAGACATTTGACAAAATGCTTCATTTCGGCCTGGTAACCGTAAGCAAAGGCTTCTTCCGGGAGAGAGCGTGTCCAGCCAAAGTCGATGTCCGCTTTCTCGACCACATAGCCGGCAGACTTTGTTGAGAACGTTGTGATCGGGGTTCCGCGGGTGACATCCGTAAAGATTGAGCCCTCGGACCCATGAACCTCATTGCGAAGGTCGAGACCTCCCTTCGTCGTCCAGGAGAGTTCGCAATGGCCGATACCTCCGCCGGCGAATTTAAGCACCAGCAAAGCGTTGTCTTCGCCCTTGGTCTTCTTGTGATGGACCAGCGTCGCGCCCCACGCCATGACTTCAACGATGGAATCTTCCTTGCCAAAGAAATATCGCGCCGCCGCAATGCAGTGGCATCCGAGATCGTTCATCGCACCGCCGCCCGTCTTCTTGACGTCCCAGAAATGCGGGCTGTGAGGGCCGCTGTGAGATTCCCGGGAGCGCACCCACAGAACGCGACCCACTCCGCCGCGCTCAACGATTTGCCGCGCCTTGACGACCGAGGGGCCAAAGACTTCTGTTTCCGCGTAGCCGTGCATGGCTCCGGAACGTTTTGCAGCCGCGAGCATGGCCTTGGCCTCCCGGCGGGTACGGGCGAGCGGCTTGGTGCAAACCTGGTTTTTGCCGGCGCGCGATAGAGCCAGTGAGACAGGCAGATGGGCTTCGTTGGGCAGGGCGATGAGATAAAGGTCGATGTCATCGAGAGCGATCAGCTTCTCGATATTCGACGCCGCGTCGGGAATCGACCATCGGCGCGCGAACTCTCGAGCTCGCGAAGCGTTCCGTGAGTAGTTTGCTACGACCTGCTGGCCGGGAACATCGGCCAAGCCCTGCATATAAAAATCAGCCACAAACCCGGAGCCGAGCATGGCAATGCGAATGTCATTCATAGCAGTTCCAGGACTCCTTGGGAGGTCGGTGTTTCATGAACCGGGCAGACTTCGATGATTCTAAAAGTAATGCTGGAGGGGGGGGTCGAACCCCCACGCTCTTTTGGAGCGCCAGATTTTGAGTCTGGTGCGTCTGCCAGTTCCGCCACTCCAGCACACATAAACCAAAGGAATTGCTTTCCGCTTCCTTTGATGCCGCGCATCTTGCTAATGGAAGAAGCCGGTCGTTCCGATGGGCGGAGTAAACTTCAAGTATATGCGTTCTTGATGGGGCGTCAATACAAAGTCATAGAACCCGAGGATTGCGGGGGAAGGGAAATTGCTGAAACAACTACTTCAGGCAGCCCTGAGTTCATCGAACCCGAATCGAGCTCCCGGATCACCTTTAATCCTGCTGGCGGACGTCTTCGAGCGCTTGGTTGTACGTCACCACGCGGCCGCCGTGCTGCTGGCGATAGGCTTCGGCCTCGTCCTGCTTGGCGAAGGCGACCAGCGTGGGCAGGCAACGATCGTAAGTTCGCATCTGGACTCCCATTGGCGTGCGCTCCACCGGAGACTCGTGGGCGGTGCAGTACTGGACGTCGCCGCCTTCATCGTAATAGGCGGATTGAGCTGGAATCATGCGGCCGGAGTGAAAGTCCGTGGCCCAGGCATGGCGGACTAACCCGGGATGGTTGATGATGTGGTGCATGGCGCAACGCGGGCAGCAGGCCATAACGGTTCCGTGGGTTGTATCCATGCGAAAGGCCGTTTGTTTAGGGATGTCTCGATTGCACATCTGGCAAAGGTCTGGGTGCTGGGAGGCTCGCCATCGGTAAACGGTCAAGCCTCCAACGACGATGGCTGCAAGGGCCGCAAGAGTCACGAGGACTGACTTCGTCCGCATGTTGTCTTCCTCCAGATACCAGTTATTCTATCGCGATGCCGCCCGGACATCCACAGTATGCCATTCGCCGCGGATTATGGCCGGTTTCGGTGATGGATATTCTCGTCTCACGTTTCAATGCTTTTTCTCGAGGGCCTCCTTTGCCATCTTCTCGTGGACTGCCGCAAGAGCCTCGGCATCTTTGGCTTGCTTTGTGTACAAGTCCGCCCAATCCTCGCAATGGTGAGCTGCCAAACTCCGAACGCCCGGGTGCTTGGAGGCATTGAGGTGAGGGTAGGCGGCAGCCATTTCCTGATGTTCTTTGGCTTGGCGAAGCAGGCGCTGTGCCTGCCGGCGATAGTACGTTGCCAGTTGCTCGTGCTGCGAAGGTGTTTCGGCGTGGGCAATGAGCCATAGTAATTGTTTGTGTGTTACTTTGGCAGTGTGTGTTTTTACGGTTTGCGACCCGATGGCGCTCAGTGGGAAAAGAGATAACGCCATTAACATCACGACCGCAGTTAACTTCGAAAATCTAATCGTTTTCATCGACCTTCCTCCTGGGTGCAAAATTTAACTTTCTGTTTTCACCATCTTTGTCTTTCGTTAACTCGAATTCTTTTTTCGGGTGTCTCGTTTAATTGTCGGCGGTGTCTCTCCTCCTGGTTCATCTCTCCCCTTCAAGCCTTCCTTTTGCGTTATCCGACGGCCGGAGATGATGAGGATCATTCCTCTGCTTCAGCTTCCTGCGATCCTCGCAGCGTGCCGCGACGGAGCGCGCGCTCTTTCATCATGGCGAAGAATACCGGCACCAGAATCAACACGTGGATTGTTGACGTTACCATGCCGCCGACGATAGGCGCGGCGATGGGCTTCATGACATCCGACCCGACGCCGCTTTCCCACAAAATCGGCACTAGGCTCGCCAGCACCACGCTGACAGTCATGAGCTTGGGGCGGAGGCGCATGACCGCGCCTTCAATTGTGGCGGCTTCGATGTCCTCGTGCGCGAGCGGCGCGCCGAGGCCCAGGCGCTTGTCGAGCGATTCGTGCAGATAGACGACCATCACCACGCCGGTTTCAATCGCAATGCCGAACAGCGCGATGTAGCCCACCCAAACCGCCACGCTGAATTCGTAGCCGAGCAGCCACTGCAAAATCAGGCCGCCGGTCATGGCGTATAAGGTGGGGAGGATAAGCACCATAGCCTCGGTGAACGAGCGGAAGACCATGTAGAGCAGCAGGAAGATGACGAAGAATACGATGGGCAGAATGAGCTTCAGCCGTTCTTTGGCGCGCAACTCGAATTCGTATTCGCCCGACCACTTGTAAGTGTAGCCGGTCGGAGCCCGGAGCTTCTCGCGCAGAAGCTGGTTGGCACGCGAGACAAAGCCGCCGTAGTCGTGGGTCGAGAGGTCGAAGTAAACGTAGCCAGTGAGTGCGGCTTCTTCATCGCGAATCTCGGCGGGACCCTCGGAGAAAGAGAGGGTGGCGACTTCGTTGATGGGAATCTGAGCGCCGGTGGGCGTGGAGAGGAGGACGCGTCCGAGAGCGCCCAAATCGTTTCGAAAATCGCGGTTGTAGCGGACGTTAACCGGATACCGCTCGCGTCCTTGAATATTCATCGCGATATCTTCACCGCCGATGCCGGAAGTGACGGCGCGTTGCACGTCCGCGACGGTCAGGCCGTAGCGCGCGGCTTCGGCGCGGTGGACATTGATATTGACGTAAAAACCCTGCGAGACCCGTTCGGCGAAAACCGAGCGCACGCCCGGCAGGCCAGACAGAATTTTCTCCACCTGTGTGCCGATCTGCTGGATGCCCTGGAGGCTTGGGCCTTGAATCTTCATTCCGACGGGCGTTTTGATCCCGGTCAGCTCCATATCGAGCCGGTTCTGGATGGGCATCGTCCAGGTGTTGGTGAGGCCGGGGAATTGCAGCTTGGCGTCCATCTGCTGGATCAATTTGGCGTAGGTCATACCGGGCGGCCACTGCTCGCGCGGCTTCAGCATGATCGTCGTGTCGTACATGGAGAGCGGAGCATTGTCGGTGGCGCTGTCGGAGCGGCCCACGGTTCCGAAAACACTATCAACCTCAGGAAACGACTTGATAATCCGGTCCTGTTCCTGCATCAAGTCGGAAGCCTGCGTGATGGAAATACCGGGGTAGGCTGTCGGCATGTATAAGGCGGACCCTTCGTAGAAAGGCGGCATAAACTGGCTGCCAATGCGAAACGCCAGCGGAATCGTCACGGCAAGGAAGAGAAGGTTGGCGAGCAGCGTGATGGCACGGTGGCGCAAGCACCATCGCAGGATCGGAAGGTAAATGGCTTGGGTGAAGCGCGAGATGGGGTTGGCCGATTCGGGCTTCAGGCGCCCGCGGATGAAGGCCAGCATCAGCACAGGGACTAGAGTGATGGCGAGGATCGACGAGAAGCCGATGGCCAGAGTTTTGGTCCAGGCGAGCGGGCGGAACATGCGGCCTTCCTGCGCTTCCAGAAGAAACACCGGCAGGAACGAGACAATAATGATGACCAGCGAAAAAAAGATGGCCGGGCCCACTTGCTTGGCAGCGCCGAGAAGGACCTTTTGGCGCTCGCGGCGGCCGAGCGAAGCAGCAGGTTGGGGGGCCGGAGTCCGCGGCGCGGAGCCGGGCGATGAAGAGAAGTCTTTCTCGAATCCTGAATCCGTGATTCCTGATCCCTCCACTTCCGCCTGCCGCTCCGACAGATGCCGGTAGCCGTTTTCAACCATGACGATGGCGGCGTCCACGAGGACGCCGATGGCCAGCGCCAGCCCGCCCAGCGACATGATGTTGGCCGTCACGTGAAAGTAATACATCGGGATAAACGAAGCGATGACGGCGATGGGCAGGGTAAGAATCGGGATGAGCGCGGAGCGAAAATGGAAGAGGAAAATAATGATGACCAGACTGACGATGATGGCTTCTACCAGGAGATCTCGTTGCAGGGTTTGGATGGATTTGTGGATCAGTTCCGAGCGGTCGTAGGCGGAAACAATTTCCACGCCCGGAGGAAGCGAAGACTTGACCTCCTCGATTTTCTTTTTGACGCCGTTGATCACGTTCAGCGCGTTCTGGCCGTAGCGCATCACGACGATGCCGCCGACGGTTTCCCCTTCGCCGTTCCAGTCCGCGACGCCGCGGCGAATGTCCGGTCCGAAAGCCACAGTTCCGAGGTCGCTGACCAGCACCGGTACGCCGTTGTTCGTGCCCACCGGGATTTCGGCGAGGTCACGAAGAGACTTGAAATAGCCGAGGCCGCGGATCATGTATTCCGCGCCGCCGAGTTCGAGCAAACTTCCGCCCACTTCATTGGTGCTCTCGCGGACGCGTTGGATCACCGTTGAGAGCGGGATGTTATAAGCCTGCAGTTTGTTTGGGTCTAGCTGAACTTGGTACTGGCGGACAAACCCTCCAATCGTTGCTACCTCCGCGACCCCGGGAACGCTTTCAAGCTGGTAGCGGAGATACCAGTCCTGAAGGCTGCGAAGGTCAGCGAGGTTCAGCTTGTGGCTGTGGTCGAGAAGAACGTATTCGTAAACCCATCCGGCGCCGGTAGCGTCAGGCCCCAGCGCAGGATTGACACCGGGAGGCAGCTTGCCCTGCAGTTGCTGAAGGTATTCGAGGACCCGCGAGCGTGCCCAGTAGAGATCGGTGCCGTCCTGAAAGACGACGTAAACGTAGGAATCTCCGAACATGGTGCTGGCACGCACCGCCTTGACGCGCGGCGCGGCGAGCAGCGTGGTGACGATGGGGTAAGTGACTTGGTCCTCGATGATGTTCGGTGGTTCGCCGGGCCATGAGGTGTGGATGATGACCTGAACGTCGGAAATGTCGGGCAAAGCGTCGAGCGAAATGTTGCGCATCGACCAGATCCCCCCCAGAACCAGCAGGAATGTCCCGGCAAAGACCAGGAATCGATTGCGTGCGCACCAGTCAATCCAGCGGGCTATCACGTTACATGCCTCCTTCCGCGTTCACGCTCAGTTGCTTGGTGGCCAGGGTCTGGCCGTCTTTCTGGGCGATCACCGTCACCTGCCAGGTGCCGCCGGTTTGGAGCTGGCCCCGGCCCTCGTAGAGACCGCCGCCCTGATCGGCGAGCGTAACCACGCTTTGCATCGCCGCCATTCCCATGGCAGGCATTCCGGGCATAAAGAATCGAACCGTAACTTTAGCTCCGGGGACAGGTTTGCCGTCCGCGCCCGTCAGCTTGACTCGAACGGTGTTTGGGCCTTTCGTCGGGGGCGATGGCTGGGTGGAAAACTCGACGTTTGTTTGGGGCATATTCCCCCTATTCATCGAGGCCGCGGCGCCGGCGCCGGGAGGTGGCGGCACGAAGGAGCCGAGCGCTGCCTGGAGCTGGCTCTCGGAATCGATCAGAAAATTTGCTGAAGTTATAATCCGCTCGCTAGGCTTGAGTCCCTTGAGCACAGCGTAGTCGTCACCGGCGCGCGGGCCGAGAGTGACGTCGCGCGGCTCGAGAGAACCACCGCCGTGATCGATAAAAACGATATTGCGCGTGCCGGTATGGAATACTCCCGAGGCAGGAATAGCAAGAGTTCGCCCCAGGGGAATTTTCAGGTTGACGTTGACAAACATGCCGGGCGTCAGCTTGAGCCCCGGGTTGCGGAACACCAGCCGCACCTTGATGGTGCGCGTGCTCATGTTCACCTCGGGATAGACAAAATCCACACGGCCGTAAAACGTGCGCCCGGGATAGGCGTCGCTGGTGACGGTGGCCGGCTCGCCGGCGCGGATCTGGCCGATGTCGGACTGGAAGACTTCCGCGAAGACCCAGACAGTTGAAAGGTCGGCGACGGTGTATAGCCGCGTGGCTGGCTGGACGTAGAGGTTTGGCAGCGCGTTGCGCTCCGTGATGTAGCCGGAAACGGGAGAATCAATTTCCAGATCGTGACGGACCTGTCCGGCCGACTCCAGGCGCTTGATTTCGCGCTCCGGCACTTCCCACTGCTGCAAGCGCTCCTGGGCGGAGGAGAGCAGGGAATTCGCGCCCGAGGCCACGCCGGGCACGGTGCTGGCCGCGAGAAGATCCCGGTTCTTCCTGGCCAGCAAGTACTCCTGCTCCGTGGTCACGAGATCCGGGCTATAGATCGTGAACAGCGGCTGGCCTTTGCGCACGTATTGGTAGGTGGAGTTGGCGTAGACCTTCTGAATCCATCCGGAAAAGCGCGTCTGAACGTAAGCCTGCCGCCGCTCATCCACGGCGACGTTGCCGACGGCGCGAATCTCGTTCGAAAGCGGTTTCACCTCGATTTCCGCACTGGTTACTCCGATGCTTTGCAAACGCTGGGGAGTGAGTTGAAGGGGCGCGAGCGGCGTCTGCTGGGCCGGGGCCGCAGGCTGCGCGCTGGCTTCGCCTCCGCTGCTGGAAGTGCTCGCAGCCGGAGTCGAAGGCGGCGCCTCGTGGGCCGGTGCTCCGCGGTGCAAGACGTACCGCCAGCCGACGAACAGCAAGCCGGCGGCAAGCAGCGCGCTGGTCGTTAAAGTAATGATAAAAGCTTTGCGATAATCTCTCATCGGATGACTCCTTTACTTCCCCAAGTGAAAGGCAAGCGTCGGGCCTGCCCGGCGGGCTGTTGGTTGTTTGCGACGGCTGCTGATAACGTTTTCCTCACGGCAAAGTCACTCCTGTTAGCCGCTCGAGGCGCGCCAGCGCGGTCTCGTGGTCGGCGAGGGTCCGCCAGTATTCCGTGTCCAGATTCAGAACGTCGAGAAATGAGGAGACCAGCGTTTGGAAATCCTGCTGGCCGGATTGATAGGCGGCCAAGCCGGCTTGAAAGGTTGCGGCGGCCTGCGGGATCAAACCTTCGCGGTAAATCTTGAGCACCTTGGCGTCCGCATCGGCGGCCAGGTACTGGTCTTTGACGTCGAAGTACGTTTGCTGCACCTGGGCTTCGTACTCGCGGCGCGACTGGTTGAGCTGGGCCGCTGCCTCGGCTACTTCCGGCTGCTGTCGGCGGCTGCGCCAGATGGGGAGTTTCACGCCCAACGTCACCACGTAATAGTCGCGAAAGGGCGCGCCCGTGTGCTGCCACATGTACTGGAGATTGAAGTCGGGATAAAAATCTTTTCGGGCAAGCTCCACGCCGAGGCTCCTGCTACGCACCATCTCCTGCTGGGCGGAAACGTCCGGGTTGCCGGTCCGGACCAGAGAAAGCAAATCGTCGGAGCTAAAGGGAAGAGCGGTCTCCGTCAGGGTTTCGGCCGTGACTTCAGCGGAGTCCTGCGGCCGGTTCAATAGTTCTTTCAAGCGGGCTTCGATACTGCTGCGCTGCTGGCGATACTCGGTCACGTCCCGAAGAAGTTTGGTGAGCTCGAGTTGCGCTTTCAGAACATCCTGTTGGTTGCCTTGGCCGACGCGGTAGCGAGCCTCGGCGATCTTTTCGATCTGGCTGAGCAGCCTTTCGTCGCGCGCGAGAATTTCAAGCGTTTTTTGGATGTAGGAAAGATGATAGTAGGTGACCTTAACCTGTTCAGAGACGGCGCGGCGAACGGATTCCACCTGCTCGCGGGAGGCCGCCGCTTGCCGCTTGGCCGCTTCGCCTTGCAGCCGGAGCTTGCCGGGATAAGGAAGGTCCTGTGAAATCCCGAGGCCGATATAAGCGAAATCGCTGTTGGAGAATCCGGCGAAGGGGCGGGGGCTGCCGACCGCGAACTGCTGAACGGTAACTTGCGGATCGGGCAGCGTGGAAACCTGCGACGGAACTTGCTCGGCGGCTTGCCAGGCTCGAAGCGCCGCGATGACGCGGGGATTATTTTGCTGGGCTTCTTCCACCAGCTTGGCGAGCGGAGTGGGAGAAGCGTGAGAGGCCGTTGCCTGCTCTTGAGCGCCCGGCGAACTGAGCGCTGCCGTGGGCTGCTGACCGGCTGCGCTTAGCGATACAGCCGCAACAAGCGATAAGACCAGCACGCCCGCGGCTTTGCGGCAACCCTTTCGCCGGATCGTAATTTTCATTCGGTGGGTAAAGTTCATCGGCGCGCTCCTCCGTTGGGGTCGAGACCGCTCAAATCTCTTGCGTAGACGTCGTTCCAGAGGCGGTCGAAAAGTTCCTTCGTCATGGGCTGCTTGAGCTCAAAGGCGAAAGTTTCGCGATAGGCTCCGACGCGGAAGTGATAAGGATCGGGATTGGCAATCGTCTGGATATCCTGCCAGCGCCAGCTTCGCGCGCCGTGGCCATCCGACGTGATGTAATCGATACCCGTATTGCGAAAGCGCAGGACGCCGTTGGTGCCGCCGCCGCGTGTCCGGTGGCGGGCCGGGAGCGTGGCGAAGGCGGGAGCATCCGCGCTGGGGTCGGCGTCTTTCACGGGCTTGCCGACGCGCCGCGCGAGTTGTGCTGCGACATCGGGCGGCACGGCAAACTTGAGGTCAAAAAGGAAACTGCGTTCTCCGTGGAAGTGCCACTTGCGGTTTTGGTAGCCCGCGAGCCTTAGCTGGTGGGGAGAGAGTTTGAAGGTTTGGATTTCCTCGAAAGACCAGTGGAACCGCTGGCCTTTCGCTGCCTGAAACTCCACCCCGCGGTCGTTGAACAGCAGAGTTCCTGAAGTTTTCTTCAAGCCGTGGCGCCAGCGGGCCGAGGATTGCCAGTTCAGGGTCTCGGCGGCTTCAGCTTTTTGATAAGGGGATGGCGCGATAGCCGCTCGCAGCAGATTTGGAGCGGTTCCGGCCGCTATCGCCAAAACTCCCAGCGCCAGATTTAAATGGATACGAGCGGACCGACCGACCATGGTTTCCTCCTGTGATGTTTTTGGTCTTCCTCTTGCCGGCATTTAGCAGGTGAAGAAAATGTGTGTATTCGCGCGCGCAAACTTGCTAGTGCAACGTCCTTCCTAAGTTTCGGGTGATTGCATTGAAGACACTCCTGGCGGAGGTCCTAAATCAGGAAGCTTGCGTTGAGAACGTAAAGTCTGGGAGAAGAGAGGGCTGCGGCGGGGAGATCGGAGCGAAATACTCGAGTTCCCGGCCCTTGAACCGAAGGTGGTTCAACGCTGCTGGCCGGTACCGCAACGATGGTGGGCGGAGCCACCGTAAATGGGGCGCTTGCCGCGAGGGATGGAATCGAGGAAGAGTCCAGGCGGCAGCAGGTGCAACTCTCCGTGATGGCCGTCGCGCCGCACGTCTTGCAGCACGCATTCTTGTGCTGGACGCTGGCGTTCACAACGCAGACGCCAACCAACATCTGAGCGAGAAGAACGGCTACTGCGATCCATCGCCGCATAGGGGCTCGATTCCAGCGGATTTTAGCATTGTCTTGCATCGTTTTACAATAACGTTTTTAGCAGACCCGCCGGCATGGCGCAGTGACCCCCGTCACATTCAAGCGTCCGTGCGGGAAATCCCCGGGGTAAGGGACAAAGGCCGATTTTGCGCCTCTAAGTCCTGGCGGTGTATCAACGGTGTCCGTTTGTTTTTCAATTCCACGACAGGCATCAACACCCACTCCACTACGGCCCGTGTTTCGATAAGCCAGAATTTCAGCATACGGCAGTCGCGCTCGGCTTTGCTCAATCAAATACCACGGTCTTGTTGCCGTAGCATAGGATGCGATGTTCCAAGTGCCACCTGACCGCCCGGGCCAGAACAACCCGCTCCAGGTCACGGCCTTTCTGAGTGAGGTCCTCCACCTGATCGCGGTGCGAAATGCGGACGACGTCCTGCTCAATGATCGGTCCGTCATCCAATACCTCGGTAACGTAATGCGCGGTCGCGCCGATTAGTTTCACACCCCGCTCGAACGCGGCGCGGTATGGCTGCGCCCCGCTGAAAGCCGGCAGAAAGGAGTGGTGGACGTTGATAATCCGCCGGGGATAGGCGGCTACAAAGTCCGGCGAAAGGACTTGCATATAGCGAGCCAGGATGACCAAATCGATCGAGTGCTGCCGCAGCAGTTCTGCCTGGGCGCGCTCAGCGCCCGTCTTCCGGGCGGCGTCCACCGGAACGTGATGGTAGGGAATGCCGTGAAAGTCAGCTAGAGCCTCGGCGTCCGGATGATTGCTGATGATCAGGGGCATGATGCACTTTAGCTCGCCGACTTTATGACGATAAAGCAGGTCAACCAGGCAATGCTGATGGTGGGACACAAAGATTGCCGCCCTCGGACGCTCCTGGGAGTATTCCAATTGCCAGCGGATCTGAAAATCGCGCGCGATGGGTTCAAAGGCCTCCCGGAAAGATTTGCGGTCCAGGTCGAAGTCCTTAAGGTCCCATTCGATGCGCATAAAAAATAAGCCAAGTTTGTTGTCCTGGTGCTGGTCCGCGTGCAGAACGTTCCCCCCATGGCGGTATATGAAATTGGCGATGCCCGCCAAAATGCCTTTACGGTCGGGGCAATCGACTAATAGGACAGCCGTTTTCACAACAGAGGTAGTAAGGGTCATGTGTCTTGGATTCCTCCTTGCAGTACCATGAGTCCGTGCGGTGTGCGGGATGGGACGCGGATGATGGGTGCATGGTTTCGCAAGGACGAGGGTCTAGCGTTCACGCACCGCCCGTTTAGCCTTTTCCCGGCGTCCATCGAGCCACCGCATCCATGAATCAATGCCTTTCTCCGCCGTGCAAGAGACTTCCAGAATCTCAATGCCGGGATTCATGCGGCGCGCGTTTTCCCGCGCCTGGGCAAGGTTGAATGGCACGTAAGGCAGCAAGTCCGTTTTGTTGAGCACCAGCAATTCCGCCTTGGAGAAAATCGCCGGATACTTGAGCGGCTTGTCGTCGCCTTCCGCCACGCTGAGGACGACGACCTTGGCTTCTTCGCCCAAGTCATAGCTTGCGGGACAGACCAGGTTGCCGACGTTCTCAACGAGCAGCAGGTCGAGTTGGTCGAGCTGCCACTCGCCCAGCGCGCGGTCCACCATCCGGGCATCCAGGTGGCAGGTTCCGCCGGTCGTGATCTGACGCACGGGGAATCCAAAGCGCGCAAGACGCCGGGCATCATTGTCCGTTTGGATGTCGCCTGTGAGCACCGCCACGCGCTCATCGCGCCCCAGGGCGCCGAGGGTCCGCTCAAGCAGCGCGGTCTTGCCCGCTCCCGGAGAACTGATGAGGTTGAGGCAAAGGATTCCGTGCCGGGCGAAGCGCGCGCGAAGGTCGGCGGCCATGCGGTCGTTTTCGCTCAAGACCTTTCGTTCGAGAGGTACGCGGCTCATGGCTCCTCCAGCTCCAGATAAGTGAATTCCAGTTCTTGCCCGCCCACACATTCCGTCCGTGAGGCGCCGCAGTTGGAGCAAGCGAGGTCATCGTTTTCGACCGTGAACTCGTTGTTGCATTCGGGGCAGCGTTGCAGCCGCGGACCGGATTCAATCTCAAGGGTGACAGGCTCCAGATCGGTTCCTTTCACCAGCACTTCAAAGCTGAAGCTCAGCGCGTCGGCATTCACTCCGGAGAGTTCTCCCACGCGCAGCCCCACCTTTTGCAGCCGCGCTCCCGGCCTTTGGGCGAGTTCAGCGCGGACACCTTCCAACACCGACTTGGCAATGCTCAGCTCGTGCATGGCGACGGCCGCCCGTTTCAAACGCCCGGCTGTCCTGCTTCAATCCTCAGCCTCCCATGATCATACGCCAAAGCGCGCGGGGAACTTTGGAGGTGGGCACGATACTGCCTCTGCTTCCACCGGAATGTTCGGCTTCACAGCAGGGTAACGGTATAACGTGTCTCGGGCGCACCCGCCGGCGCGGTCTGCAAATGGCTGCCGTTTTGTCCCGGGAACTCTGCTTCGACGTAGTACTCAAGCAGGGGTGCATCCAACTTTCTTGCTTCAATCTCTTTTACAAAAGTTCGCCTGCCCACGCGGTCCATGGGAAACGGCCGCCATTGGCCGGAGGTTACTCGCCGCACGAAGAGTTTCACGCGGGGTGTTTGCTCTCCGCCTGTCGCAACCGCAAAGATTCGCACCTTTTCGCCCGGTTGCAGAGCCGACGGGCGGGTGGGGATGAAGACGCGCGGCTTGGCGCCCGAGTCTCTCATGCGCACCTCGCGGAAGAGGGATTCCACTTCGCGCGGCAGTTCACCCAGGAACTCCTTCATCGAGAGGCGCAGGCGAATCAAGGCCAGCCTTTCGTACTTGTTGTGGATGGAGGCGAGAGAGCCCTGCTCGTTTCGCTCGGTGACGATTTGCTGATAGTCGAGCAGCGCTTCACGCACCTGCGGCGCAAGCTTTTGCCATAGCGGCACGCCTTGGTCCAGAACTTTCTGCCGCGCCTCAGCGGGTTTGCCGCCCTGCTTCAGGGCCTGGGCTTCCTGTAAAACTTTCTGAAGCTGTGACGCGAGGACCCAGGATTCCGAATAGGGAACAAGAAATTCAACGTAGCGAGTTAAGTAATTGAGCCGCTCGCGCTCTGCCGCGCTTGCTGCCTTGCCGGTCAAGGCTCGTAGCTGCTTGGCCACCTGGGCCTGGGAGGCTCGTACTGCTTCAGGCGGTTCGTAGCCCGCCCAGAACTCAAACGCCTCGCTGTAGTCGCCTGCGTAGCCGTGTGTCTGGTGGTGGCCATTCACGATCTTTCCGGTAAAGGAATTCAGTATCAGCCCATCGCGGTCCGTCTTGTTCAAAATGTCCGCCAATTCCTCGGCGCGCGAACCTTCAGCCTGGACATTCGCGAAGGCGTGAAAATACTCAGCGGGCTTAAGAGAACGGTTCCACGAGGATCGTGATTGGAATCCCGCGTTGGCGTCCATCATACGATTTCGCCAATGAATTCCCAGCACGCCCTGGCATCCGTACTTCTCGGCCAAGCCGATATCTCTCGCTCCACGATGGACGTGGAACTGCGGCAACCACATCGCCGGGTCGTCTTCGAGCCACGGAATGGGCCATCGCTCGCGGCTTCCGAGCTTGGCATACTCTTCGCTCACCTCGTCCCATCCCAGATTGTCATTGAGCGACGTGAAGATCACATCTTCGGGCAGAGCTTCGTGAAAATACGCGAAGTGACGAACCACCCCGCCCCAGCCCGAGACAATCATCCGCTTCCCGGGAGCATGCCGCTTGAGGAAATCATAAGCCTGCTTGTACGGCGTTACGGAGAGCGGGACTTTTTCCTTCTGGCTGGCCCAGCTCATTCCCTCATCTTCCCAGAGCCAGACGTAATCCACCGTCGGGTAGGCTTCGAGCAACCTTGCCAGCCTGGCTTCCAAAATGTTTCGACCTGCCACGGATTCAGGGTCGATGCGCGGTCCGGGGACTTTGGGATTCTTGCTCGCGTAATGGGCTTCAGGCGGAGTCGCGCGGTAGATTTCATCCGGAATCTGATAGGGTTCAAAGCCCACTCCCGTCCGGATACCCAGTTGCTTCGCGTAGCGAAACGCTTCCCCCCATAGTTGTTGGGCAAACTTCTCGTCCTCCCAGCAGTTGGTGGCTTTGGTTGTGGCTTCGGACCCAAACACCTCTCCGGCAAAGAAGTCTGCCGCGCCCATCCCGTAGTTTGACGTTTTCTCCGGGATGTAACCCCAGCGGTTGGTGGCGGTGGTATCTGTATAGGCCAGGTGGCCGACCCCGGCGTATTCAAACGAGAGAAAAGACTCCGTCCACTGCTCGGCGCCGGAATAGACGTGGACGCCCAGGGTGTTGAATCTCATCCGCAACATGGCTTCAAGATAAGCGCGCCACTCTTCGCGGTTGTAGACGGTGACGCAGTTCAGGAAGTCCGGCCAGGGCAGCAGTCCGCGAGTCTTGAAGCGGGGCTGGGCCTGCCAGGGATGGTTCACGGGAGGCAGATTCAGATTTCGCGCACTCTCGATGGGGTAGACGTCTCCCTCCAGTCCAAAGAATGCTCCCTGCCGCTCCAGGAAGTCGAAGACCGCATAGAGAACGGCTTGAGGCGTTGCGCCGGTCAAACGAATTCGAGTTCCCCTGCCTTTCGGCGCCTCTTGGGCGATTTCATAGGCTTCAGGATCTTTAAAACCTTCGTTGTTTACTTGCAGGGTAAAAACCACATCTTCAGTTTTCGGTTCTGCTTCTGACATCGCCGCCTGGACCGGCGCATGAGCGAGGCCTAGGCTTCGCAGGCCCCGAGCCAACTCCTTGCTTGCCAGCCGCTCTTGAAAGCTTGCTCCGGCCCGAGCCAGTATCCAGACTTTTTGACGGCCTTCGAGGCCGAAGTTCATGCTGAGCCGGCCGTTGTCGGCTACTGCTGCACCGGATGTGTCCGGACCGGCGGTGGCAGGCGAGCGGCCGACTCCGGGAGACGCGTAGGTTCCCGCTCCCCACAGGGCCACAGATCCCTCTAAGAATTCACGCCGATTGATGTGTTTCATTCTCTTCATGGTTGTATCCTATCTGAAGTGCATGCGGCAAACCGCTCAAGGTTATCGCGGCGATGCGGAATGAGGTATTATATCCCCGCTACGGTAGAGAATTTGCTCCTGTTGTTCAAAGGCCATGCCTTGCACGGTCTGAAGCGGTATTGCCAGCCGACATCGCAAGCTCATTCTAACGGAAGGGAGAATCAATCGACATGGGAACTTTGGCGAAAGTAACCTGCACAAGGGGTTCGTGGCAAAAGCGAGATGCTTATGTGATCGAGAACAATCTGATCCGCCTCGTCACTCTGACCGGCGGGGGACATATCGCGGAGATGCGATTTCGCGCGGGGCTCGATTTGCCCACGCTGAACCCTCTTTGGGTCCCGCCGTGGAAAACCATGGAGCCCTATCAATACAAAGAGAACATTCATGGCGCGCAGTATGGGAAGATTGACACGGGCAAATTGATTTGCGGCATCGCCGGGCACAACCTCTGCCTCGATTATTTCGGTGCGGCGTCTCCGGAAGAGAACAAGCAAGGGCTGTCGATTCACGGCGAGGCGCCGTCCGCTCGCTGGCGCGCCGCGCGCGTTAGCTCCAAGCCCGGCCGCGCCGATCTTGAAATGGCGGTAAGACTGCCCGTCGCCGGTCTCCGGTTTACGCGGCAGATTACGATCCGGCAGGGAGAATCCGTCGTCTATCTCAAGGAGAAGGTAACAAACGAGAAGAAGGCGGACCACTTTTTCCACTGGACCCAGCATGTCACGCTGAGCCCGCCCTTCCTTCAACCGAGGCATAGCCGCACCTTTATGTCAGGCGCCAAGGGAAGGACGTTTCCCCATGGGTATGACGGCAAGGAACTCCTTGTATCCTCCCGGGATTTCCAATGGCCGCTCGCCCCGGGTGTCTCCGGGGCCAAGGTTGACCTCACGCGGCCTTTCATCAAATCGGGCCGCGGAATTTTGGCGACGGTCCTGCTGAGACCGGACCGCGAAGTGCAATACGTTGCGGCGCTTAATACAGAAGCGAACCTGATCATGGGCTACTGCTTTAACCGCACGGACTTTCCCTGGGTGGCGCTCTGGGAGGAAAATTGCACACGGACCGACTCCCCCTGGAACGGGGAAACCCAGTCCCGCGGGTTGGAATTTGGGTCCACCCCTTTCCCCGTGGGCCGTCGAGAGGCGTTTTCCAACGGCCCGCTGTTTGGCGCGCCGCATTTTTCTCTCGTCCCGGCAAAAGGCCAGAAGACCGTGAACTACTTGAGCTTTCTTGCTGCGGCGCCCAAAGGGTTCGCGGAAGTCCGCGACATTAACATTCAAAAGGGCAAAATTGTTGTGCTGGGCCAAAGCAGCCGGGGGAAACCTGTCAGCCTGGAAATCCGGGCGTCCGGACTTCGCCAGGGAAATTTGTTGTAGCGCAGAGTTGTTTTCTGACTCTGCGGTTGTTAATGTTGGAAACAATTGTGAAGATAGAAATATCTACTATAATGCGGGCCAGGAAGTTGGTAAGGCGATGGCCAATCACCTCCGGAAAAGGGCCGCAGAGTAATGCGCTGCCGCGCACCACTCTGCGCTACCTGCTCAAGAGCCTTTACAACGCGGTGGCGGGTCGGCGCCCACGTAGCGCCGGGCTTGGGCCCGGCGTGCCGCCCTCCAACGCTGTATTGTAAAGCCCCGGCAGAGGGGCGAAGGATTTTAGCCCAGGGCGTGAGCCCTGGGAACGAACGGCCCTCATCCACCGCGTTGCGGTTCCCCCTCTCCCGCGGGGAGAGGGCTGGGGGTGAGGGATCGCTCATCAACAGCGCGGCAAGCAGGAGGGAAATCGATGCTGTATCCTGTATCCGAGGTTCGAAACTTCGTTGTGGGGCTGGACCATCCGGAGTGCGTGGCCGTAGGCAAGGATGGAAGGCTTTACGCCGGGGGCGAGGCAGGACAAGTCTATCGAATTTCGCCGGACGGCAAAAAAGTTGAAGTCATGGCAAAGACCGGTGGGTTCTCTCTGGGAATTACTCTTGACCAGGAGCAAAATATCTATGTCTGCGATCTTGGCCTGAAGGCAATCGTCAAGGTGACTCAGAAGGGCAAGGTCACAAAGCTGGCGGATTCCGCCGGCGGGCGCAAATTCGTTTCGCCGAATTTCAGCGTCTTCGATTCAAAAGGCAATCTTTACTTCAGCGATTCAGGCGAGTGGAAAGACGCGAATGGGGTGATCTACAGGCTGGGGCGGGACGGCAAAGTCCGCTTGTTTTCTGAAGGCCCGTACCATTTTGCGAACGGAATCGCCCTGGATGCGTCGGACCAATATCTCTACATCGTCGAAAGCAACCTTGACCGGGTGGTTCGCGTTGCGCTCAAGCCGGACGGCACGGCCGGCGTCCCCGAAGTGTATGCGGAAGGGCTCATCCACGTGCCGGATGGGATGGCCTTTGATGCGCAAGGCAATCTGTACGTGACAACCTATGCTTCGAATTGCATCTATCGCGTTGCGCCTGATCGCAAGGTGGAACTCGTATGTCAGGATGTCGATAATTTGGCGCTGTGCCAGGCGACGAATTGCGCTTTTGGCGGGCCGAATTTCGATCAACTGTATGTAGGAAATTTCGGCCGGGACCATATTTCCGTGCTGGACCTGAAGATTAAAGGACAACCGCTGTGGTGCCATCGCGCGCCGGAGTTTCGAAAATTCGTTTGAGCCAACCGAACGCCGGGAAAGAGTTTTGGAAAGCGAAATCTGCTGGACCGAAGCACTGGAAGATTAGGGAGGGAATGATGAGACTTAACTGGTTGAATCGCTGGCAGGCTCTATGGATTGCCTTAATCGCCTTCGTGGCATTTGCTGAACCTCAAGCGGCGATGGCGCAGGATGCCTGGCAGCCGGTGTGGACGATCGGGGTTTTCGATCAATCCTCTGCGGAGTTTGACCCTGGCAATGCGCTCACTCCCGCGGCGCCCTACATTGTCGGGAAGAGTGTGCCGGCCAAAAACTGGTTTGCCTTCCAGCCCGGTACTGGAAACGGCGACTTTGGCCACAAGCCTCATCCTGTCAGCATTCAGTTCGATCTTGCCGGGGAGCCCAGCGGCGTTTACCGGATGAAGATTGCTCTCCTGGTAGAGCAGCCGCGAATTTCGGCCTTGGATGTGTCCATCAACGGGCACACAGGACGGTTCTATCAGCATCCCATCCTGAACTACAAAATGGGCGATATCCGCAACGCCTTTTACCCGGAGTATTCGGCTGATACGATTACGTTCGAATTGCCCGCCCGTTTTTTCCTTCAAGGAGCAAACCAGATGGTTCTCACCGCCGTCGATGAGCCGAGTCCAGGCGATCAGCCCATGCAGGAGGAAACACCGGTCGGGGTTTCTGGAGTCGTCTATGACGCGCTTGAACTGGCGCGCCAGCAGGGAGGAAAATTCCAGCCCGGGCAGATCACCGCTTCCGTTTTGCCCACCATCTACTACCGCGACGAAGGCGGCCAATTAAAGGAGATGGTGGACGTCTTTGTCCGCTACCATGAGCAGCCCCGGAACGGAAAGGTGGAATTGGAAATTGGAGGGAAAACCTACACGGAAGCCCTTCCTGCGGACAGGGCTTTCGGCGAACAGAGGGCGCAATTCGCCGTGCCGGAGTTTGAGGGTGTGACACCCGGCAAAGTGACGGTTGCGATCGACGGGCACCGGCGAAACTTTTCGCAGGAATTGACGCCCGGAAAGAAGTGGACCTTTTTTGTGGTGCCCAACGAACACCTGGACGTGGGTTACACCGACTACCAGGCCAAAGTGGCGGAAGTCCACGCGCGGGTCATCGACGAGGCCATGGAGCTGATTGAGAAGCATCCGAATTTTACCTTCAGCGTGGACGGCTACTGGGAAATTCAGCAGTTCCTGGATACCCGGACTCCGGCTGAAAAACAGAAGCTCTTCCAGATGATTGCCGATCACAAGATCTTTATCCCAGCGCAAGACTCCAGCCTGCTGACCGGCTTCCCGACCGCGGAGACGCTCATTCGTTCTCTCTACCCCAGCTACCGTTTCAGCCGGAAGCACAATGGGCCGTTTGACTACGCCTCCATCACGGACGTCCCGTCTTATACCTGGTCTTACGCTTCGGTTCTGGCGGCAGCGGGCTTGAAGTATTTTATTGCCGCCAGTGACAACTACCGGGCGCCCGTTCTCTTGTTCGGAAAGCTTCATGAAAGATCGCCGTTCTGGTGGGAGGGGCCGGACGGGTCAAAGATTCTGATGTGGTATTCCCGGCACTATCATCAGGTGCTGACTCTCTTCGGCATGCCGCCCCAGATCGCGGCAGGCCACGACGCGCTCCCGGTGTTCCTCCAGGCGTATGAGCATCCCACGTACAAGTCAGATGCTGTGATTCTTTACGGAACGCAGCCGGAAAATCAGGACCTCTACCCGCAGCAGGCGACCTTGGTGGCAAGCTGGAACGCGATCTACGCGTATCCGAAGCTTGAATACTCCGGGTTTGCGAAAGCCATGGACTACATCACCGGGCAATTCGGCGGCTCGATTCCGACGATCAGCGGGGATGGCGGACCGTACTGGGAAGATGGAATTGCTTCTGACGCCTACTATGCGGCGATTGAAAGGGAGAATGAGAGCCGGGGCCCCTCGGCGGAGAAGCTTTCCACCGTCAGCTCCCTGGTCGATCGCCGTATTGCTCCCGATCAAGATCAGCTCCGGCGGATGTGGCAAAACATGGTCCTCATGGACGAGCATACGTGGGAGGCGGCCCGAAGCGTTACCGACCCCCACAGCGAAGAGTCCGTCGAGCAGCGCAAGGTCAAGGACTCGCGAGCAACCGGCGCGCAGTTGATTGTGGACAACATCTTGAGGCGGAGTATGGGATCGATTGCCAACTCGATTTCTGCTCCCCGCGGGACCTTGATTGTGTTTAATTCCCTTAACTGGAAGCGCAGCGGACTGGTGGAATTTGATTTGCCCAAGGGCCGGGAGATCGTCGATAAGGCCACGGGCGAGCCGGTGCCTTATGAGCTGCTTTCGACCAGCCCCAACTACCATCACATCCGCTTTATGGCGGCGAATGTTCCGGCGATGGGTTACAAAGCCTACACGCTCAAGGAAACCAAGTCCGCAGCGCCCAAGCCGGAATCCACGATGACCACCACTCTTGAAAGTCCCTACTACCGGATTGAGCTTGATCCGCAAACGGGGGCCGTGCGAAGCATTTTCGACAAGCAGCTCAATAAGGAACTGGTGGACGCGTCGAGTCCCTATCGATTCGATCAGTACGTCTATGTCACCGGGGCCGATAAGACCCCGAACCGCCTGCTTCAGTACCGGGCGGTTTCTCCGCTGCCTCGCTTGACGCCGCACCCGGCGGCGGACGGCCGGCTCCTCTCGGTGTTCCAGACTCCTTTCGGGACGGAGGCCCGCCTGGTGAGTTCGGCGGTCAACACCCCGAGCATTGAGACCACTATTTTGCTATTCAACAACCAAAAAAAGATCGAGTTCATCAACCGCGTCCAAAAGAAAGAAGTCTTCACCAAGGAAGGCGTGTATTTCGCGTTTCCTTTTGCCATGGACCATCCGGAATTTCACTATGAGATTCAAAACGGCGTCGTCGATCCGGCAAAAAACATGCTGCCGGGCGCGGGCCTCGAATGGTTTTCGGTCCAGCACTGGCTCTCGGTTGAGGAGGGCGGCGCTTCCGCCGCCGTTCTGCCGCTGGACGCGTCCATGATGACGCTGGGCGATATCGCGCGTGGAACCTGGCCCAAACAATTCGGACAACGCAAGGGAACCGTTTTTTCCTATGTCATGGACAATTACTGGGACACGAATTACCGCGGCGGCCAGGGCGGTGACTTCACATTCCGTTATGTGATCACCAGCGGTTCAGCGCTCAAGCCCGTCGCGCTCAGCCGGATGGGCTGGCAGGAAATGACCCCGCTGGAAATTGATGAAGTGGTTTCACAGGACAAGGCCATCGATGTCCCGCAGCCGCTCAATGGCGCCGAGAGCAGCTTGCTCACGGTCAGCAATCCCGATGTGCTTCTCGATACATGGAAATCGGCAGAAGACGGCGACGGAACCATTATGCGATTCCTGGATCTGGGAGGGCCGGCGGGCGATGTGCAGATATCCACTCCCTTGCTCGATGTGAAGTCGGCTTGGCTGTCGAACGCCATGGAAGCGAAGCAACAGCAGATTTCATCGACCAGCGCCCACGGATTCTCCTTCAGCATCAAACCCCACCAGATTGTGACGGTGCGGGTCGTGGGTTCTCCGACAATTCCTCCACCCGAGTTGTAAGCCAGGGCAGGAAGAGTCTTAGCAGGTTGCTGAAAGGTCGATGTTGTCAAGGTGAGCCCCTTCGCCTTGCTCAGGGCAGGATCTTCGCCTGTCATTCTCAGCGAAGCCCGTCATCCTGAGCGAAGCGAAGGATCTGCTTTGTTCGTTTTTATGGAGATGCAGTGGGTTCTTCGAATGGGAAAGACCCACGGTTGGGAATACGCCAACCGCGGCTACCAACTTTGATTAATGCTTTAGTTGGAGAGGTGCAATCGACACATGAAAATCGGACTTGGACTTTATCGCCACATGCTGACGCGCGACAATTTTCGTTTTGCCAGGCAGGCTGGAGCCACGCATATTGTCGCGCACTGGGTGGATTACTGGGGCCAGGATAAAATTCCCTCGACGGACGGCCAGCGAAACTGGGGCGTGACGAACAACCAGGGGCGCCTGTGGACTTACGAAGAGTTGCGCGACTTGAAGGCCGCCGTCAACGCCGAGGGGCTGGAGCTTGAAGCCATTGAGAACCTCGATCCCGCGCACTGGTACGACGTCCTGCTCGACGGCCCGTTGCGCGAGCAGCAACTGGAGGACGTCAAGACGATCATCCGGCGTCTCGGCAAAGCGGGCATTCATACGCTCGGCTACAATTTCAGCCTGGTGGGCGTTTGGGGGCACGTGCAGGGGCCTTATGCGCGCGGCGGCGCGGAATCGGTGGGCTTTCTGGGCCCGGATGGTCCCAAGGAGACGCCCATCCCGAACGGGCAGGTCTGGAACATGACCTATGACCAGAACGCTCCGGCGGGCAACGTCCCGCCTGTCGCTTCCGAAGAACTCTGGCGTCGCCTCGAAGGTTTTTTGAAGGTAATGGTTCCGGTGGCGGAAGAGGCCGGGGTGCGGCTGGCCGCTCATCCCGATGATCCGCCCATGCCCACTCTGCGCGGAATGGCGCGCCTCGTTCATCATCCGGAGCTTTTCCAGCGCCTGCTCGACATCTATCCCAGCTACTACAACGCGCTCGAATTCTGCCAGGGCACCACGGCTGAAATGGCAGGCGGAGACGTTTACGAGGCCATCGATAAGTACACGCGGCAAGGCAACATCGCCTACGTGCACTTTCGGAACGTGCGCGGCAAGGTCCCCAAGTATCACGAGGTTTTTCTCGATGAAGGCGATGTCGATTTCGTCCGCGCCATGCGGATTTACATCAAAAATCGCTTCGATGGCGTCATTATTCCGGACCATACGCCGCGCATGTCCTGCGACGCTCCCTGGCACGCCGGCATGGCCTACGCGCTTGGCTACATCCGCGCGCTCATCCAGGCCCTCCAGTCCGAGAAGGCCTGATGTGTTGCGCCGCTGTAGCGGCGATCGGCGGCAAGCACTGTTTGGCTGATCGCCGGTCCTTGGTAGAAAAAGCCGGCGGTTACAGACCGCCGCTACAATGGCAGCAGGTAGCGCAAAGTTGTTCTGTAACTCTGATGTGGCTTTGGGTTGCGCATGCGTTTCAAATGCGCGTCAGGCAGCCCCCGGAGGGGGCGAAAGACTTTAGCTCACGGCGCAAGCCGTGGGACACAAGAAGCCGACACATATCAACCCAGCCCCGGAGGGGCGGAAGGCTTTATTCCCAGAGGTGCCGCTCGTCGCCGGCTGGCGCAGACCCTGGTTTTGGGGGTCTGCGATTTTCCGCATTCCAAAAAAAAGGAGTGAAATCTTATGCCGGCAGAAAAGTCTTCTTTGCGCATAGGTCTGCTTCTACCGAGCGTGCTGGCGCTGGTCGTTTTGCTGGGCGGTTGTGCCACGAGCCAAAAGGTGCAGCAACAAAAGCCGGAAATCCCCGGTCCCGAGCAAACAGATCTCTTCATCGGTGGCGAGGGTGGCTACGCCAGCTACCGCATTCCTGCGTTGATTACCACCACAAAGGGCACGGTCCTGGCATTTATCGAGGGGCGGAAAGCGAGCGCGGCCGACCATGGCGATAACGACATCCTGCTGCGGCGCAGCTCCGACGGAGGCAAGACGTGGGGCCCCACCCAGGTCATCATGAACGACGGGACGAATGCGCTCAACAACCCGACTGCCGTTGTGGATCGCGACACCGGGACCACGTGGTTGTTCTTCATAAGGACTTCTACCCAAAAGTACAAAACGAATGAGGACATCGAAAAAGCCAAGGGCCCGGTCAGCAAAATGTACGTTATGCACAGTGATGATGACGGCGCCACATGGGCTGGCCCTGCCGATATCACGAAGTCGGTGAATCGGCCTGGCTGGAAGCGCATCGTTCCCGGCCCGGGCGTTGGCATCCAGATGCGGAGCGGCCGTCTGGTCATTCCTTGCAATCACGTTATGGGCGCCGTGGCGACTGACCACGTGATTTACAGCGACGATCATGGAAAAATGTGGCGTCTGGGCGGATCAACGGAAGCGAAAACAGATGAGGATCAAGTCGTGGAGCTGGCCGACGGCTCGCTTATGCTCAACATCAGAAACTACCGGGAGCGGGGCCATCGGGGGATCTCGATCAGCAAAAACGGCGGCCTGACTTGGTCCAAGGTGGTGAGCGATCCCACGCTCATTGAGCCGGTTTGTATGGCGAGCCTGATTCGATACACGGAATCTCCGCCCTTTGCCAAAAACCGCTTGTTATTTTCCAACCCTGCGAGCCAAACGGAGCGGATTCGAATGACCGTGCGGGCGAGTTACGATGAGGGCAAGACCTGGCCCGTTGCGAAACTCCTGAACGCCGGTCCCTCGGGCTACTCTTGTCTCGCCGTTCTTCCTGATATGAAGATCGGGTGCCTTTACGAACGCGGAGACCATTCTTCGGTTGATAAGGTCACTTTCGCGCGCTTTTCGCTCGCCTGGCTCACCGACGGCGCAGATTCAGTTCACAAACAGCAGCGGTAGCTACGACAGTGCCTTTTCTGTCGTGGGTTCTTGAAATAGAACCGCCGGCGGTCGCACAGTTGTAGCGGCGATTGGCGGCAAGCACTGCTTGCCTGATCGCCGGTTCTTGGTGGAAAAATCCGGCGGTCGCAGGCCGCCGCTACAATCGCAGACGTCACAAAGGCAAAGTCAAACGCCGCTGATCTAATGCGGTTAGGAGATCCCCGGCTCTGCCGGGGTGGCAGTAGACGTTTGACATTTTCGGCAGTGCGTGCGCTTCACCCAAGCTGTTTGCGCTTTTGCCGATTACTCTCCAACGTGACGGGTGCCGGGTTTTGATTTTGACCGGTTGCGATCAGGCCCCTTTGAGGGGCCAGCAACCGTAAAGCCTCCGGCTCTGCCGGAGGATCATTACAGATCCGCGCCACTTGCTGCGATTTCCCGGTGAATTACGGGCGATTCACGAATAGAACCTGCTCACGCCGGAGTGGAATCCGCCGGGGGTTTTGCAAAGAAAAATTTCCGGGTGTAGATCAGAAACAGCACGTAGGCGCCGATCCAGACCGTGGTCCCGATGAAAACGGCATGCATCATCTGTGGGAACCACTGCGTCATCCCAGGTTGCTGCGGCTGCCAGCCTGTTCGAGCCATCAGGTCGGCTGTGTTTTGAACTGAAATGCTCAAGGCCATGGACCCGCCAGCCACGAGCGCCTTAATAAAGGCGATATTCCAGCCCGCCCGCCTTCTCTTATAGATCAGCCAGGCCGCCATTGCTGAAAAGACGGAGTACGCGAGCCCGATCAGGACCGCCTTCCAGCCGTGAACGATGAACCCGAATGCGACGGTTACCGGCCTCACCAGCAGCAACAACACGGCCGAGATTCCGAGCGCTTCAAAGATTGCAACGATGGCCAGCGGAATGGGGAAACTGGCGGATGGCGGCTCGCCGCCCGCCGTTGCGGCCAGGAACGTGGCTTTGACGCTCTTCCGCGTGTAGAAAATCAGGAACCCGAGCGGCAGCAGAATACCAAGGATAACCTCGATTGAAATCACAAACGCAATTGTCTGGTGATGGGCTCCAGGAGGCGCGGCACGGCGCATTTCCAGCATTCGGGGAAGCATGAGAAAGCTGACCAATGATCCCATCAGGCCAAACAACAGCCAGAGGCCGCTGCCGATCAGCATCATGATTCGCGCCCAGTTCCTGCGCAGCACCGAGCCTGTTCCGGCAACAAGAAAGCACGCGGCGATCAGCACGTAGATCCCCACGGCGACAAGGATGGCTGCGACGGAAGGCGGAACGCGGCCCGGCGCAGGCGTTCTGAGGGGAATAATGGCCATGGAAGCGGCCAGCAAGAGAAAGCCGAGTCCCAGCAGAATTTCGATCACTCCGGCGGTGATGATCCAGCCTCGGCGGTCCGGATATGGAAGGGAAGACGGTTCAGAAAGGTCGTTGCCCATGGAAGTGTCTCCTTTAGGCAGATATTAACGCCACTATATCATAGTTTACTCAAGATGAAACACGCGGCCCAGGCTCATCTAGTGCGTCCGCACACATCGCAAACGGCGCGGTCGATGCTGTAGCGGCGATCTATGATCGCCGGTTTTTGGTGGGAAAGATCCGGCGGTCGCAGACCGCCGCTACAATCGCAGACGCCACAAAGGCAAGGGAAAGGCCGCGGATCTAAAGATCCGCGCTACCGGCTACACCCGGCGCACTTCAATCCCTTTGTCGAGGAAGCCCGAGATGGCCTCGTCGGTGGCTCCGGTGTCGGTGATGATCAGATTGATGGTTTCAACGGGGCAAAAGAGGTGCGTGGCGATGACGCCCAGCTTGGTGTGATCGACCACCGCAATGCGCTCCTTCGCTTGCCGGACCATGACGCTGTTAAGATCGGCCTCGTGGGGGTGGTAGGCGGTTGCGCCGTGTTCGGCGTCCAGGCCGTTCGCGCCGATGAAAGCTTTGTCCACAAAGATGCGGCGCAAGGCTTCAATGGCGGTGTTCCCGACCAGTGAAAACCATCCTCCGTGCAGGAATCCTCCCGTGACAAACACGCTGATGTCGGGCCGGTTGCTAAGCTCCATGGCGACATTGACGGTGTTGGTGACCACCGTAACGTTCTTGCCGGGAGCGATGCCGCGCGTAATTTGATTGGTGGTTGTGCCGGGCGTGAGCGCGATGATGTCGCCGTCGTTGATCAGATCGGCCGCGGCGATTGCAATGCGGCGCTTCTCATCGGCGCACTCTTGGACCTGATCGCTGTAGCTTGAAACGTGGCGAAACGCCTCGTAGAGAAGCGGCTCAAGGGAAATCGCCCCGCCGTGAGTCCTCCGCAGGCGGCCGAGCTGCTCCAGATTTTCCAGGTCCCGCCGCGCCGTGGCCACGGAAACGTTAAACTCCTTGCAGACCTGCTCCACCGTGATCGTGCCGGACTTGAGCAATTCCTCCAAAATCCGCTGTCCTCGCTGATCGATTTCACTCTTCGTCGCCATAGGCGTTTCCTGGCCTCATCGCAGATTTCTTTTTACAACATTCGAGGGTCGAAAGGAAGCTCCGGAGGAGCGGCATAGTTTAGCCCCGGCGCAAGCCGTGGGTTCGCTGAGCATTCCCCTCACCCCAGCCCTCTCCCCGTGGGAGAGGGGGAACCGCAAAGCGGTGGGTGAGGGCCGTTCAATCCCAGGGCTTGCGCCCTGGGCCAACATCTTGCGCCCCTCGCGGGGCTAGTGTTGTGTTCGGCAAATTGTATTACTTATACGGAAGGACCAATTTGTTGTAGCGCCGGGCTTTACGCCCGGCATACCGCCCTGAAGGGCGGCGCTACAGGTAAACGTATTTTCCAAACGCAACACTAGGGACTTTCCCACGGCGGTTGCGGGTCCTTCGTTCCCAGGGCTTGCGCCCTGGGCTAAAATCTTCCGCCCCTAGCGGGGCTATCAAACCCAACGCCGGTGTCCGGGCGATTGCCGGCATCAGTCTAGGCCTTGCGTTCGACGCGGCAAGGTGTGAAGTCTTTCCATTGGTTTTCAACGCTTGCCGGCTCGGAAACCCATTGGACGCTTGCCGGATCGTTCTCGAACTGCGTATAGATTGGCACGCCCGCCTTTAGCCCCAGGCTGCGATACTCGCGCGGCGGTCCGATAAGGAGGTCGCTTCTCGAGTAGTTGGGATTTGGCTGCCAGTCAAGCTTTCCGGCGGAATCGAGCAGGGCATACCACGCTAAACCCTGGCGCGCCCGGACAGCTTCATAAATAAAGCCGTAGTCGCGGTCACACCAGGCGCCGAAAGTCATCGCACATTCAGGATCAGCGTTGATCGTGGCGTGCGCCCAGCCGGGCGGGACCACGACCTTGTCGCCGGGTTCGGCGATCACCGCGAACGAACGCCCGGGATTATTTTCTGCGAACTCTTGCATATAAATCACAGCCCGGCCCGACCAGACTTCATAAAGCTCCGGCGGCGGCCAACCGCTGTGCGCCGCCGCGCGATGGACGTGGCCCTGGCTGCGCACCGGCTCGTCGCCCAACCGTCCGCTGGCGTAGGTCACCACGCCGTAGAGGAGCATCCGTTTTTCGAGATCGTCCTGATGCCCGCGCTTCGCGACATCCATCGCGATGGCGTAAACGGGGTCGGGGCCTGCGCAGCGCGGATCGCGCAAGCTGGGCCGGATGGAATCGAGGCTGCGGAGCTCGGGTTCAGGTCCCGCCACTCCCGGCCCGTACCGAAAACCCAGAGGATCGTGGGTGGCCTTGACGTCAAGGCCCGGATCATAACTCATGGCCTTGTCCTGACAAAAGCTTTGATGGTAGCGCACAGGCCCGGCGCGGCCGGCCGGATCGTGTACGGGCCGACAGCGGCGGGAACGATAAAAGTCTCGGCGTAATGGACGACGAAAGGCTCAAAGGTTCCCGCAGGGCTCTCGACGACCGCTTCCCGGCCTTCCACCAGATTCAATACGTTTACTCCGCCGCAGGTATTGTGTTCAACGCTTCCCGTGAACCAGTGGCGGCGCGTTTCAATAAACTCCCGTTCGTGCAAGCCCGTCCGCTCTTCGCGCCAGGCGTCGCCCTCGGCAAGCGGTCGAACGCGGTTCAGGAGATTGCCGCGCACCCATTCGGTGGTCCTCTCCCACTGGATATTCTCTTTGCCGTGTCCGAGATGGATGGGCCGGGGATTGCCGTCGAGTCCGAGGCGATCCCAATCCCAAAGCTTGAACGTAAAGATGTACGGCGTGGCGCTGATCTCCAGCACCATGCTGTTCTTGCCCGAGCAATGCACGGTGCCGGCGGGGATCAGGAAGTGGTCATGCTTTTTCGCCGGCCACTGGTTCACATACCGGCTGTCCGGAAAGATGTTGCCCGCCTGCTGGGCGCGATCGAGATCGTTCAGCATCGAGCGGGGATCAATCCCTTCCTTCAGGCCCAGATAAACCACCGCGCCTTCGTTTGCGTCCAGCATGTAGTAGCTTTCGTCTTGTGTGTAGGGCATTCCGAATTTGTCTTGGATGTATTCGGTCAAAGGATGCACTTGCAGCGACAGGTTGCCGCCTCCCACAGTGTCCAGCATGTCGAAGCGAATGGGGAATTCCGTGCCGAACCGCCCGTGGACCGCATCGCCCAGCAATTCCCGCGGGTGAGAGAACACCACGTCGATCGAGGGTATCTCAACTTGCGCGCTTGCGAAATCCAGCAGCAGGCTGTTCTCTTCAGGCACGCAGTCGAAGCACCAGGCAAAATTCGGAGCGTCGCCGGGCAGATCGCACGTCCCGCGCATCCACTCTCCACCCCAAGGGCCGGGATCGAAGAAGGGAACCACGCGGAACGGACGACGGACCACAGCGCCCAGGGCGCGGCGGAACGTCTCGCCAGGAATAAGTTTGGGGCAGTTGCGGTTGTTGGTATCGAGCAGAAAGTCGATGCGCGGGAAGAGGCTCTTCTTGAGCCGGTCTGCCGCGCGCCAGTCCACAAAGAATGCTCGTTTGTACTGGAGGCTGGGCTTTTCCTGGCAATTGTCCGCGCCAAGATTCGCGATCTCGTTGCGCCGCTGCCGCGCCTGGATTTCCCATCGCGCCATGTCCGCGTAGACAAGCACGTCGGCGCCGGGCGCAAGCAGCGATGCGCCCGTTCCGATCACCAGCACCGAACCCGGGTGCTTCTCGATGTTGCCGCGCGCGGCCGCGGCCTTGTCCATGTTCAGAAAGTCGGCGATTTCGATGCCGTTCATTCGCCCAAAGACAGGGTCGTCGGTGAGATAGTGCGCGAGGAGTGCATCGATCTCCTGAGCGGGCTTCAGACAATCGCTGGCGCGAAAAATCCGCGAGGGCTTGAGGCCGCTCGCGATTTCCCGCTCGATCTGTTCCACAAATGCGCCCGGATAACACTCCACGCATAAGACGCGAGGCTTTGCGCTGCGGATGCGGTCCAGAATCTGCGGCCATCCCACCGCACAGTCCGCAAGGGAGGAACTGACAAGAACAGAAGGGTGTTTGTCGTAATTGGATTTCATCAGCCGGTATGGCCCTCCAGGAGCGGCACCGAGCCGAGCAGGGCCGCTTCATTTCCAAGCTGCGCGGCGCGAATTTCCACTTTGCCCCAGGGAGTCCAGGCATGGCGGTGAACGTAGGCTTGGATCGATGGCAGAATTTCCGCGGCCCGCTTCATCACCCCGCCGCCGATAACGATCAGCTCGGGATCGTAGGCATGGATCAAGCCGACGGCCAGCGAACTCCACACGGCCAGGCAGCGGTCACGAACCGCGATGGCAACCCCATCTCCGGCTTCGGCATGAGAGAAGAGCTCTTCAAACGCGATCGTTTCTTCCTGATTCAGCGTGCTTGTGGAGAAGCCGGGCGTGGCGCGGCAGATTTCCTCAAGCGGCCAGGTGGAGGCTTCAGCTTCCGCGCAACCCACCGCTCCGCAGGTGCAATCGCGCCCGTTGAAAAGCACCGGCATGTGTCCGCCGAGGCACCCCGCCTGAGCATGTTTGCCCCGCAAGAGCCGGCCTTCGATCATCGCCGCGGCCCCGATGCCGGTGCCCAAGGTGACCATGACGAGGTCGTCGCATCCTTGCGCCGCGCCGCAATATCGTTCTCCCAGCAAGGCCATGCGCGCATCGTTTTCAACTTGTATGGGTATGCCAAACGCCGCGCGCGACCATTCTTCCAAGTCCAAAGCCGGCCCATCATCGTATTTGCTGTTGGTCGAGATGATCTTGCCCTTGGCGTGATCGACCAAGCCGCAGAAGCTTAAAGCAAGTCCCGAGCATTCACGGGCGGGCGCCTTGGCTTGGCCAAGAACGCGACCGCAGGCGCTTGCGAGCCGGGGAAGGAGCGGACGCAGTCCGCCGGCCCGGTCCGCAGCTAAAGATTCGCGGCTGACAATCGCGCGGTCCCGAACCAAAGCGCAGGTCGCATGAGTCCCGCCAAGGTCAATCGCCAGCGCTTTCATGGTTCCTCAACCAGAGTGGGAACGCCGTTGATTTTTCGCAACCGGGCGCTGAAACCTTCCGTGGCAATCGTTTGATAGTCGTGTCCGGCGTCGCTCGGCCAGCAAGCCAGGAAGCTCAGCAGAGACTCGCCAATGTTGGAGACGCGGTGCGCAGTATGCGGCGGAATGTAATGAAGGCTGCCGCGCTCCAGGATCTCGAATCGAGTCTTGCGGTTTTCATCCATCAAGATCAAGGCGCCCCTTCCGGCCAAGTTAAGATAGTATTCACTGCGGCTTCGGTCGGCGTGGAAATGCCCTTTTGTCATGAAATACTCGTCGCCGACCATTCCCGGCTCGATGAAGGTTGTGCCCCAGAATAGCCCACCCTCTCGGCCCTCTGGAACGGGCATGAAGGCCTGGACCCTGTAAATGGGTTGGCCGGGATCCATCGCGAGGCGGGCGGTTTCATCACGGAAAATACCCTGAAGATCCCGCAAGATCCGAACCGTATTTTGGACCGCGCTGCCCAAAAGTTCACCGGTGCTTAAATCGACTGTAATCATGTTTTTAGACAAGGAATCCACGTTGACTGTAGTTGCTGGTTGATCGAAGCTGTTTGAGAGCGGCAATTCCATCAAACGATCAAATTACACCGTAAATCTAGAATAGTCAAACCATGTTTTGAACGAAATAATATATATAAATCATGTTTATAGAGTGAATCAATGGAAATAGAGCGTATTGTGTTCTTTGATCGCATTGGTTGTAGATGGCCGGGAAGAAGCTTTAGCATGAATTTTAAGGGAAAAAGACGCAAGTTGCCATAGCAAGGCATTGGTTTCCGCACGACGTTGAATTAAGGTCTGGGACGACAACCGCCACAGGGATTTGCGTATGACCTCTTTGTCGTCGGGAAATCGCTCCTTGGCGGCTGGAGAGCTGAGGGGGTGGTCCGGGGCACAGGCTAGAGCGCAGCTTTTTCCTCAAGATGGCGCCAATACCTCTCGATTTCTTCCAGACTCTTTCCCTTGGTCTCAGGGACCAAGGTATAGCAGAAGATAAAAGCCGCAACGCAAAGGGCGGCGAAAATCCAGAAGGTTCCCGCCGGGCCTGCTGCGTTCACAAGCGACAGAAACGTTTCTGCCACAATCCAGTTGGCTCCCCAAATCGATAGCGTGCCCAGGGACATTGCTTTACCGCGAATCTTGGTGGGGTAAATTTCAGAAAGGAGCAGCCAACTCACCGGGCCTAGACTGACCCCGAAAAATGTGGTGTAAGCAATCACCTCATACAGCACGATGCCCGAGGTGTGCCAGCGAAAAGAGCTGCCCACAAGCACTAAGGCGACCGCCATGCCGGCCGTTCCGATCAGCAGAAGCCGCCGCCGGCCCAACCGGTCGACAAGCAGGATGGAAACGATCGTGACCAGGACGTCCGCCACCCCAATGATGGCCGCCGCCATGATCGCTGCCTTGTCTGAAGGATATCCCGCCATTCGGAAGATCATGGGCGAGTAATAAATAATGGTGTTAATTCCGGTGATTTGCGAGAAGATGGCGACCCCCACGCCAATCAGCACGGCGAGGCGGAAACCGGGCTGGAACAGAAGCCCAAAGCCTCCTGTCTCCTCAAGCAGCGCTTGTTCCACATCTCTGACCTCGGCCTCCGCTTCCGCGCCTCGTCCGAGTCTCTCGAAGGTCGCGAGAGCCCGCGCGCGCTGCCCCATCCGAGCCCACCAGCGCGGGCTTTCCGGCAAATAGATCATTCCGGCCAGCAGCATGATGGAAGGGAAGACCGCCGTGATAAACATCCATCGCCAGTTCTGGGAGCTTGCCAAGGCGTGATCGACAAAATAGGCCACGGCAATTCCCACGGTGATAGCGAGTTGATTCAGGGTTACCAGAGCGCCGCGCGTCCGCGCCGGCGAGACTTCGGCGATATAAAGTGGAGACACTAAGGACGCCAGCCCGATGGAAAAGCCCACAAAAAAGCGCGCGACAGCAAAAGTCGCAAGCCCCGTCGCCATTCCGCTAAGAATTGCGAAGACGCCAAATCCGATGCCGGTGGCGATGAGCACTTTCCGGCGGCCCCAGCGGTCGGCCGAGTAGCCGGCAACTGCGGCGCCGGCTACTGCTCCGGCCAAAGCAATGGCCACGGCAAATTCCAGTTGATTGTCGGAAAGATGAAAATCTTTTTTGAGAAACAACATGGCGCCTGAAATCACGCTGGTGTCGTAGCCGAACAGCAGTCCGCCCAGCGCCGCGACGCTTGCGGTGAGAAAGAGCGTGAAACGGGAGTGTGTGGATTTTGACATGAAGAGCTGCCTTTGACGTCAGGATCGATGCCGGTCCGTGCTTAGGGCGCGGACGCGCTTCACGGTGCAGAATTTCAGAATGCGCGTTTCCATTCGCCGCAAATCCGACCAGCCAACCGGAGCACGCACTAATAGCACAGTTGCCTCGCCTCAATCAAGCTGAATAGTTCGCGATCAACTTCTCTTTGTTTTTGTAGCGCCGGGCTTTCAGCCCGGCACAAAGGCTGATTCAGGGTTTCGATTTTTTGCAGCCTTTAGGTATTTGGTAGCGCAGACCGCTGCCTTTGCGGTCTGCGGCTTTTCTTTTGGCACGGGGCGTGACGGGCTTTGACGGTGACAAAGAATCGCCCGAGCCGCAAAATGGCGCTAGAATACGACACCGTGGATGGAAGCAGCGGAAGAACCGCGGACCTCAGCAACGGAGGTCCGCGCTACTCGCTTGACAACGCCGGCGCCGTTATAGATGCGCTACACGCTCGACGGCTTCAACGTGGCGCAGAAGGAGGATGGTTCGGAATGAGTTCCAATCGGCGAGAATTTCTGAAGGGTATGGGCGCGGCCGCGGGAGCGATGGCGGCATGCGCGCGCGGGACCGCTGCCCTGAGCGCAGAGAATGCGGCGCCGGGCATGGCTCAACAGGGTGGAGCGGCGGCGGGGAAAAATCGTGCTGACTGGATGTACCGCGCAAAATGGGGAGTTTTCATGCACTACCTCGCGAGCAGCCCATCGCTGCCTTCGGCCGAATGGAACCGGCTGATCGACGGATTTGATGTGGAAGGCCTGGCGGGGCAGATTCAATCCGTGGGGGCAGGCTATCTGTTCATCACCCTGGGCCAGAATTCCGGACATTACCTTTCTCCCAACAGGACATATGATTCATTCGTGGGAATCCGCCCGAGCAAATGTTCGAGGCGCGACCTGGTTGCCGACCTTTATGCCGCGCTCGCGCGCCGGCACGTCAGCCTGATGGTCTACCTGCCCGCGGGCGCGCCGGACGGAGATCCGGTGGCGATGAAGGCGCTGGAGTGGAAGAACGGCCCACACCGGAACGCCGCCTTCCAGCTGAAGTGGCAGCAGGTGATTGCGGAATGGTCTGAGCGCTGGGGAGACAAAGTCCGTGGCTGGTGGTTTGATGGCTGCTACTGGCCGAAGGCGATGTACCGCTCGTGCTCGCCTCCGAATTTCCGGACGTTCGCTGAAGCGGCGCGCAAAGGAAATCCCGGGAGCGCGGTCGCTTTTAACCCGGGAGTCTTTTATCCGATTTTCGCGGAGTCCGCCCAGGAGGATTACACCGCGGGAGAAATCGATGACCCTACGCGCGTCCATTGCTACGGCCGATGGGTGGATGGAGCGCAGTTCCACATGCTGAGTTATCTCGGGTCCCGCTGGAGCTACGGCGAACCTCGCTTTCCCGTGGCCCAGGTTGCCGAAATCAGCGCAGCCCTCGTGCGCCGTGGCGGCGTGGTGACGTGGGACGTTCCGCATGGCCCAACCGGGAGGCTTTCCGATTCCTTTATGCGGCAACTAAATGCCATCGGGGAGGCTGTCGGCCGAGCGGGTAGCAAGTGGCGCAGAGTCTCGGCTCTCAGAGACTCTGCGGTTTCTGAGGGTTGTTAATTGCTTTGTGGGGCGATATGCCGGGCGGCGTGTCGCGCCTGCGCCGGCTGGTATCATCGGACCGTTTCTTCTTCATCACCTGCCGGGTTCTGCCCCGCCGGAAGGAGCTGGCAGAAGGGGAGTTCGCCTGTCTGGCGCGGGTTTTGGAGGAGCGGCGGAAGAAGTACGTTTTTTTGCTGACCGCGTGGGTCCTCCTGCCCGACCACTGGCACGCGATCTTTTTCCCAAAGTCACGGCTGACCCTCTCTCGGGTGATGGAAGCGATTAAGGTGAGTTCGACGCTTCTCATCAACGGTGCCCGAGGCGAGCGAGGGTTGCTGTGGCAAGGCCGCTTTTTTGATCGCGCCCTGAGGACGGTGAAGGAATACCATGAGGCTGTCGATTACGTCCACGGGAACCCGGTGCGGGCGGGCCTGGTGAAGCGGGCGGAGGATTGGCGCTGGTCGAGCGTCCACAATACTCAGGTAGCATGTCCGTGCCCGTTGCCGGAACGCTCTCCATCGACCGCGTCCTCCTGCCCACCGACCAGCGGACACGCATATGATTCAACGCAAAGCCGCAGAGTCTCTCGACACCGAGACTCTGCGCTACCTGCTGCAGAATCTTGGGTATCGTGATCGAGCCATGAGATGCTGTAATTTCCGCTCGGGGCTGGCGTCGATCTTGGTTTTGAAGGGCTGCGAATTCCCGAAGGGACTGGTTTGGGCGACCTGATGACTTTTTGCCCCGCATTTATCCTTCTTCCTTCACACTACCGACTTGATTGGTAGGTTGCATACGCGGTTATAATGTGTTAGTAAGTATCGGCGGAAGAGAAGCGGGGAAGCAACAGAAGAGCATAAGCCCAAATCCGCACGTAAGAACCGCAGCGGCGATGCTTCGCCTCGGACGGAAAATAATGAAGAACACCCACTCATCCTTTCTCGGCCGTCGCGCGATGGCCAAGAGCGCCTTGCTCGGCGGCACTTCATTCCTATTGGGCGCGCAGCGCCCGGCGCGGGCGGGAGGGCCGACCACCACACCGCTAAACATCAACGTGCGCGAGTTCGGCGCAACCGGCGACGGCAAGACCGACGACACGAAGGCGATTCAACGCGCCCTGGACGCGGCGGGAGAAGTTCGGGGAGCGGCATTCGTGCCGCCCGGCGTTTACCTCTGCGCGGATCTCCAGATGCGACCGAACACCGCACTGGTGGGCGTCCCCACATGGGACTATGGCGGCGCGGGCGGAACCGTTCTGCGGCTCACGAGTGATGCCGCCAGGTGCCTTCTCAACATCGCGGGGGCCGCGGGAGCCACAATGGATGGACTGGCGCTCGATGGCGCCGGGTTGGGCCAGGGCATTCACGGAATCTTCAAGCCGGATGATGGGAAGCACGCGGAGGCCTTCCGCATTGAGCGCTGCCTGGTGGCGCGCTTCACGGGCGACGGAGTGAGCCTGTCGGATGCCGGGTGCTTCTCCGTCCGGCACTCGATGCTGGCCTTTAACCGGGGGGACGGCCTGCGCCTGGGCGGTTGCGATGGGTTCCTGATCGACAACTGGTTTTCCGGGAACCAGGGCGCGGGGTTCGGGGCGCGCGAAGCTGCCTCCGTGACTTTTACCGCCAATCGCGTTGAATGGAACGGGCAAGAGAATCTTTTGATCACTGGCGGCAACAGCTATCAGATTACCGGGAATCTCTTTGACCGCGCCGGAACGTGCGGAATCGCCCTGCGCAACGGCCGCCGGCGGTGCTTCCAAATGACCATAACCGGGAATTACTTCAGGCGGAGCGGCAAGCGGGCGGATGCCGCCAGCCACGATTCATCGCATATCTTGATAGAGGGGGCAGAGGGCGTCACCTGTGTCGGCAACAATCTCCACGTCGGGCGCGACGACGACAACAAGGGAGTGTGGACTCCCGCTTTCGGCATCGTGTGCAAAAACCTTGAGAACTGCGTCATCGCCAACAACGTGTTGCATGAAGGCGCTATGCGGCAACTCATTGTCGACCAGGGCGGCCACGGGGAAGGCGTGGTGCTCAAGGATAATCCGGGGAGCCTGTTCAAACCGGCACAGTAGACCTTGAGGCAGTAGGCAGAAGGCAGAAAGCAATAGGCAGAATGATTGAAAAATCCTACACGCAGCATTCCGCTGAGGGCCGCCCCGCGCGTCGTGGTCGTCCTGAGTGCGCCATCAGAACCATCTGGTGCCGGCATATCGCGGGTGGCGCATACATGGCGCATTGTGCCATGTGTGACGTTTGGACAACCTGCCCGAGGGCGCCATGCGCACAAACAACTTGACAAAAAAGGCCTAGCGTGCTAGTCTTTTGAGTAGCTTTCCAAGGGGCGGGGCTTGCGGGCGGACGAGGCGGGGATGAACAGGGTCGCAGCGCGAAATCATGCAGAAACAAGGCTTGAATGGCCGTTCGGAGGCTTGCCGGGGGCGAGAGCAGAAAAAAAGAATTCTTTTTTTGCAAAAACGAAGCTAGGAAGTTATTGAAAACAAATTATCATGTGTCAAAAAAGAACAGAAACGAACCTAAAACGAAGCTAGCCAAGTTGTTGAAAATACGTAATGGTCATAAAAACGAAGCTAAGCCAAACCGGCAACGCAGCCAGCCAAGTTATTGAAAATAAAAGACGCTAAAAAACGAACCGGAAATGAGAAAAGCAGATCAGTTTGCCCTGCGCCCCTTCGTTTCACTCAGGGCCGTTCGCGAGCGGAGAGCGAACGGGCGCAGGATGACAGCCGCACGCGTTCAGGGTAACAAGCGTTGCCGGCAGGATTACATTCCTAGCCACCCGGAGGGGCAAGAGTTGGGATGCGTTGCCGCCCCGCTTTTACGGTTTCTTCGCTACAACCGTAGCCCCAAGCTCTCCGCGCGCCAGGTGCACGGAGACTCCATCGCCGATTGCGACCTGGGCGGCGTCGCGGACGATGTTGCCGGCGGCGTCGCGCGTGATCGAGTAGCCGCGGCCGAGGATGGTGAGCGGGTTGCGTTCGCGCAGCAGATCATCGAGGTGCTTCAGGCGATTGTGCTTTTCGACCACCAGGCTCCGGAACTCGCTTTCAAATCTTCTTTGCCGGTCTTCGAGCGCCGCCTGCTTCAATCCAATCAATTTGCCAAAGTCGTAGCGAACGATTCCCGCGGAAGCTTCAAGCCACGCGTGCCGCGAACCGGCGAGTTTGTCCCGCACCAGGCGATGCAATTGGGCGGCCTGATCGTCGATGCGCTGCGACCTTTCCATAACTCGCGTGACGAGGTTTTGGAACGTCTGGTGGAGCCGCAGATGCGTCAGTTGTTCGCGGGCGTCCGAGAGCTTGAGCCGGAAGTTTTGGGATATCTGCCGAACGCGGTTTTGAACTTCGGCAAGAAAATCTTCCCGGCGATGGACAACGAGTTCCGCTGCGGCGGAAGGCGTGGGCGCGCGCAAATCGGCAACGAAGTCCGCGATGGTAAAATCGGTTTCATGGCCAACCGCGGAAATCACAGGGATTTCGGAACCCGCAATGGCGCGGGCCACGATCTCCTCGTTAAAAGGCCAGAGGTCTTCGATCGACCCGCCGCCGCGCCCCACGATCATGACGTCCACGATGGGCTCGCGGTTGAAATACTCGATGCCCTTGACGATTTCTCCCGCCGCCTCATCCCCTTGAACCTTGGCGGGGTAGAGCCACATGTTCATGTTGGGGAAGCGGCGCTTCAAAACTCGCAGGATGTCGCGCACGGCCGCGCCGTCAGGGGAAGTCACGATGCCGATGGCGCGAGGCAGCACGGGCAGAGGCTTCTTGCGCGCCACGTCGAAAAGCCCTTCGGCCGCCAGCTTCTGCTTCAATTGCTCAAAAGCGAATTGCAGCGCGCCCACGCCCGCCGGCTCGAGATATTCGACGTAGAGCTGGTATTCGCCGCGCGCCTCGTAAACTCCGAGGCGCCCGCGGGCAATCACGGAGAGGCCGTCCTGAGGTTTGAACTTGAGATAGCGAGCCTGGTTGCGGAAGCAAACAGCCTTGAGCTGCGCGCTCGCGTCCTTGAGCGTGAAATAGAAGTGCCCGGAAGCGGCGGCGCGGAAGTTCGAGATTTCCGCGGCGACCCAAACGTCCGGAAACTTTGTCTCGAGCAGGCTTTTGATGGCAACGCTCAGCTCCGAGACGCTGTAGACTTTGCGTTCAGGAATGAGGTTTAACGCAAGTTGATCCAAAGCTTCACCGTTAACGATTTCTCCCCCGGCCCCTGGCGGTTCAACGCCGGCTTGCCCTCGAAGCAAGCGTTGGATCGATGCGCCCGAAAGGCGATCCCATTGAAGTCACCCTAACGCCGGGTGAAATGCGATACCAGCCACAAAACCAGAGTGATGATAACACTCAGAAGCACGCAGGTGGCGAGCGGAAAGTAAAAGGTTGAATTCTTGCCCTTGAAAGTGAAATCTCCCGGGAGTTTTCCGAGTCCCCAAAAAGAGAATCTGGAACCCGCCATGAACAGGAGGCCTACGAGGAGCAGCACGCCGCCCAGGATCACCAGCAGCTTGCCAATTTGGGAGCCGTTGCTCATCGGTCGTTAAGTTCATCCTTAAGGCGTGGCGGCGTTTTGTCAACCTGCGCAGAGTTCACATCTTATGGAAAGAAGCTTGGAACTGGACGGTCACATTGAGCGAAGCGAAACATTTGGATCAGGGTTTTTCCGCTGCTTCGCCTTCCTGGAGAAAGAGGCTTGCGGCTCCGAAGACGCCCACATTTTTCTGGAGTTTTGCGGCGAGCAGCGGAGTGTGCCTGGCAAAGCGCCGGTTGATGGTGTACTGCGGAATGGTCTCGCGGATCTTGTCAAAAAGCGGCTTGCCGATGCACGAGACTCCTCCACCGATCACGATCGCTTCGGGATCGAGCAGCGTGATCATGCCCGCCAGCCACACGCCCAAAAAGAAGCCGGTCTCTTCAATGATGGCTTTTGCCACGGCGTCGCCGGCGTGCGCGGTCTCTTCGATCATTTCGGGCGTGATGCGGCTCAGGTGATTCTGGGTGCGCTCCCGCAAGAGGCTGGGCAGGGTATGCTCCTGCTCCAATTTCACGCGAGCGCGGCGCACCATGGCGGGCCCGGCGGCCAGCGCCTCAATGCAGCCCAGCGTTCCACACCCGCAACGGTAAGGACTGTGATAGTCGATGGAAACGTGCCCGCCTTCCGCGGCCACGCCGTTCTTTCCGTGGTAGACCTTCTTGTCGATGATGATGCCCGTTCCGACGCCGGTCGAAACCGTGGTATAGAACACGTCCCGATAACCCACCGCGGCCCCGAACAGGACCTCCGCCAAGCCGGCGGCGTTGGCGTCGTTCTCGAGCCGGGCGGGCAACTTGAAATGATTCTCCACCCGCTTGCTCAGTTTGACGTTTTTCCACCCCGGCAAGTTGGGAGGATTGATCACCAAGCCCGTGTTAGGATTCAGCGGACCGGGAGCGCAAATGCCGATTCCCTGGATGCGGTTACGGCCTCCGGCTTGAGAGATCAGTTGTTCGATGACGTTCATGATTTGGCCCAGGCTCTTATCAAAGCCCCCAGCGGCCTCAGTGGGCACCGTCACCGACTTGACGAGTTTGCCTTTCGTGTTGACCAGGCCTCCGGCAACTTTGGTGCCTCCGATGTCAATTCCAATGATCATTTTGTCCATAATCGATTTCCCAGCCGTCCAACGATCTTACGAAGGAATTCGCAGCGGCCCCTTGTGAGAACTTTTATTGTACCTCATCCGATTAGGAGGCTGCCAAGCCTGTGGGGAAGGGAACCTGAGTTTAACGGTAATAGCCCTTCGGCATGTATTCAGCTTGACGGTCTGCCGGGGGTTCTCTAAGATGACACCAAGGCCTTATGGCCGGGGTCAAGGTTATGCTTAAAGGTCGCAAGCCCCGTCGTAGCCGGCAAACTGAGAGCTTGCCTCTCAGAATGCCCATTCCGGACAAGCTTTATTTCCGCATCGGCGAGGTCAGCGAGCTTGCCGAGACCCAACCCTACGTCCTGCGGTATTGGGAGACGGAATTCCCCAGCTTGAAGCCCACGAAAAGCCCCTCCGGCCATCGCCTGTACCGGCGCCAGGATGTTGAAATGGTTTTTGAGATCAAGCGGCTGTTGTATGAAGAGGGTTTTACGATCGAAGGCGCCCGCAAATACCTTGCCGGAAGCTCGCATCCCCCGACGGAGCCGAAGCCCGGCGGCAATTCCGGTTCCGACCCTGCGCACTTAAAGGCAATCAAGCGGGAACTCGAGGGAATCTTGACAATCGTTTCGCGAAGATGCTAGCGTGAAGCTTCAGCGCCATTCAGTCTGTCTTGATGCGTGAATGCGCGGGTCGGCGGGACGTAGCGCAGCCTGGTAGCGCACTTGCTTGGGGTGCAAGGGGTCGCCGGTTCAAATCCGGCCGTCCCGACCAATATTTTCAGCAACTTGCGAGTTATTTTCACCATCTAAAATAGCTTTTGTGACGTGGTTTTGTGACGTAACCCCGCCCAAAGACCCCCCGGAAGGAACCGATGGGCGGGATGCCAGCCGGTCAAGCGCCTCTCGCATTGCCTGTTTGCGGATGTGGGAATAGTGCCTGAGCATTTTGGGGTCAACGTGGCCAGCGATGGCCATAATCGTTCCATCACTCGCTGGCGATTCGGCAAGCTCGGTGATCGCGTGGTGCCGCATATCGTGGAACCGCAGGCCGGGCAAGCCGGCCTCAGCCGTCAGTTTCCGCCAGGCCGTGCGCCAGCCCGCCATTGGTTTGGAAGGGTCAGGCTGAGAGTTTCCCTCGGCATGGGGGAAGATGTACCAGTCCAGCGAAAGGTTATCGCCGAAGAGCTTTTTTGCCCGCTCGCGCAGTTCCAGGATGGCTTGCCAGGCATCAGCATTCAGAGTAATTACCCGTTCACCAGCATCCGTCTTGCTCCGGCGCACGGTCACTTCCCGCTCGATAAAATCTACATCGCGCCACTGAAGCCCTTTGATCTCACAGCCTCGCATCGTGGTGTTAAGGGCCAGAGTCATGGCAAGCCGCGCATTCTCCCAACCCGGTTTCTTGTGGGCTGTGACTATCAGTGCTCCTTTTTGATCGGGCGAGAGAGCGCGGCCAACGTGTGACCGTTCGGGCAGGGGCTTGATGTCATCGGCAACCCGGTACCAGAGCTTTGCTTTCTTCATAGTCTTGCGAAGGACCGCCACTTCCAGATTGACGGTCCGGTTTGATATGTTCCGGTCGGTGTAAGTGAGCTGGCGTTCGTTGCTGCCTGGGATAGCGGGGGCGGAGATGGAAACCTTCTCCGCCTTTCGGTCCGTCTGGTACTTCTCGATGTCCGCTGCCGTAATGTCTTTGAGCCTCTTCTTGCCAAGCTTCGCCTCAACAGACTTGAGGTGGTCGCGTTCCATGCGTGTGGTGCTCTCAGAGACCCTGTTCTGCCTGCTTTCTAGGTATAGCGGAATGACTTCGGCAAGAGTTCTTTTTGCCCACGGCGCTGTGGACGGCGAGTACTTAGCGTTGCGGGCAAGAGCAAGGCGTTTCTGGGCCTCTTCGCTGGCCTCCCGCCAATCGGTCTTATTTAGCGCGGCGCGATAACGATGCCCGTTCACGCAGAAATTCTCGTAGTAGGAACCGCCCCGCTTTCGGATTAGATTACGTTTGTTCCTTTGCATAGTTATTCCCTCCAAGTGGAGATGACCCACAAAACGAGAATTGCTGCCATCACCGCGTTGGGGATGGCGAAAAGCGGGTAGGAGCAAAACATCTTCCAAGATGCCCAGCCGTTCAGACCGGCCAGGGCCAGGAAAATCACGTACACGGCGCGGCGGTGGTCGCTCATCCATTCGCCGGGTCTGCCGAGAATATTTCTATGTCGCTCGTTTGGCATTGTTCATTTCCTTCGCCGGGTGGCGGCGATGGCACGGCTCAGTGATTCGCGGGCCTGAGCGGGCATCGCATTGAGTTCAGATTTGAGAGCTATTTCATCTTCGGTTAGCTCTTCCATTTCCTTCAGGTAGGCCAACACGTCGTTAAGTAGGAAGATGGGCGTGTCAGTGTCGAATGCGCCACTTGCAAGAATCGCATTGAGCGCACGGCGGGCCGCGTCTGAAAGCTGGTACTCATTCGTTGCCATGCTTTATACCCCTCACTTGTGCGGCAGGCTTCGCGTTCGAGTCAATCTCAATTCCGACCCGAAGCCTTCCTATGAGTCCCTCTCTCATGTAGTGCTCCAACGGGTCTCTGTGCAACGCCCACATCATGGCGATGCCCCAGCCCACAAGAGACCAGCCAAACAGCACGTTCAGAACGTATATAGAGTTGCGATCACGCACCCTACGTCGCCAAGCCACCACGGAGGGTAAGAGGTACACCGTCAGGGCTACAGCGAGAATGATTAGGACGATCAGCCCAGCGAGAAGCCACTCACCGGCGTTGAGTGACGGTTTTGAGAATGCCTGTGGTGGCGGAATTAATTTGTGTCGGCCCCCGTGGACTACAAGAACGGAGAGCGCTTCATAAAACAGCAAATTGCTCCGAGTGACAACATCTCGCTTGGCGCTGATTTGCCGCGCCGCGGCGAGCGCCGGACGGTTGGGGGTCACAGTAGATCGGTAAGGCGTGCGGCGATAGCGCATGACGGAATCACTCCCCTCCATTTGAGATTGGAAATTTCACAGCCTTATCTCCACCAAATGCGGCGCACCAGCTTGCGCCCGATCATGCGGTTTGCAGTGTGCCGGATGATCTTGCCGGGACTTACGCTTGTCCAAACTCTCGCGTTGTTGGAGAGCCGCGCCAGGCGGTAAAGCATGCGGGTGAGTTGTGCAAGGAATCTCATGGCGTCCTCTTCTCTTAGGTTCCAGGTTGAGGGCCGTTTTCGGATCGCGGGTTTCTTTCCACCTTGGCTTGCTTCGTCAATTTCCGGCGTTCCTGTTTTTGTTTGCGTTGCCGATAGACGGCCCGGCTTCGGCAGGCGACAGAGCACCACTCCTTCTTATCCGCCCTTGCGCGGATGAACCAGCGCGAACAGACAGGGCACACGTCCACAATTTCGGCGCTCGCACCATCGAGTTTAGCGAGAAGCTCATCAAAAAAGAGGATGAACCAGTCCCACGGTTTTTGGGGAAGGTTGAGTGGTGGAAACCACCGGATAATTTCGGGGCCGCTTGCGAGCTCTACTTTCAGAAGCGAACGGGGAATGACGCGAACGACTTGCGGCTTGCCAGCCTTAAATCCGGCAAAGAGTTTTATAACGAGCTTGCCTGCCCGCCGCTGAAGCCGTAGCCAGGGCCAAGCTCCCGACTCAGCTAGCAGGCTTTGCCCTTGGAGAAAATCCCGCCGAAGAAGCTGATGCCTTTCCAACCCTGTCGCCCATGACCAGAAATCAAGTTGGCATTGCTGGGAATCTGTGTACGCGCGCTGCGCCCAAGCAAGGCAGTCATCCGCCGCCTGGAGGTGAAACCTTCGAACGGCGGTATTTTTGACCAGCCTGCCTTCCATGTCTATGGAGAATAGCGCAGCATATCCAGACTGTCAAGCGCATAATGCGATGACATATACGTTATCGGATATCGCGTCGAAAAACGAATAATAGTTGACATTTGGTGGCCGCCGCAGCACACTGGCCGTGTTCAGAGTTTTATTTAGGAGGTTTGACTAATGGGAACAGAGGAAATGACGGTTAATCCCAACGCACTTGACCGGGAGTTTTGGACGGTACAGGAGATCGCCCGGCGGCTTGGCGTTGCTGTTTTCACCGTGCGCAGATTGGCGTGGAGGGGAGAACTGCGGGTGACGCGAGTCGGATCACTGCTTCGTATTTCCGAAGGCGAATTGCAACGGTATATCAGAGAGCACACTAAATCCACATCTGCCCCAGACAGCCCTTCCGACATTCAGCCGCAAGCATAGCGTGTTTTTTCCATTCAGGCGGTCAGCGGTTTTCGCGCTATCGAGGCAGGCTTGAAAGGGCTTGGGTTGTGGTGGCCTGTAGCAAGGCCAGCACAACCCGAAGCGCGAATCATCGGAGGTGCAATTCACCGGGGCTTCCCGATTTGGCGATTGGCGAAAGCCCCCAGAAAAAGGCCGACTTTGAGTCAGACATATGAAGTCTATCAGCACGGCGGTTTGAGTCAAGCTCTTGTCCTGCCGCCAAGCGAATCGCGGCTTTATAAAGTGCGGTGCCGTCGATGCGGCTCCGTCACCCCTAAACTTCAATGGAATCCTATCCCCGAATGGAGCAACTACTTCGCTTGCCGGTGCCCATCGTGCACCCATTTTATCAAGAGGGTCCGAAGGGATTATTTCTGGGGCACGCTGGCGGTCGAGCAAGGGCTTGCTCAAGAAATTAATGAGGTAGTTTCTGGCATCTTCCGGGTCCACTGCGAGGGTTTCTCCTATGCCGAGTAGCGACTTGAATGGAACACCAAACTCCGAGGCCGTGAGCCGGTTCCGTGAAGCGATGGCGGTACAAGGCATCGTTGCTCATGCCGAAATCATTCCTGACGGCAACCTTCATCGCTTCCATGTAGAGGGCGACAGGCCGGGGAAAAAGAACGGCTGGTACATTCTCCGCCTTCAGCCGTGGCCTTGCGGCGCGTTTGGATCATGGAAGCTGAACGTTTCTCACAAGTGGAAACTCCCCGGCAGAGATAGCCTAAACAGAGAACAGCGAGCCGCGTTACAGAATCGGATTACTGAAGCTGAGGCCGCGTGCCGGGCCGAGCTTGAGCGAACACAGGCAGAGGCGCGGAAGGAAGCCGCGTCCATCTGGCAACGGGCAAAGCCCGCGCCGGTAGGTCATGGGTACCTTAAAGAGAAACAGATCAAGCCCCATGGCGCAAAGCTCCATGAGCGGAAACTCGTGCTGCCGGTTCGGGACGTGGAAGGCACGCTCCACAGCCTGCAATTTATTTCGGCAGATGGTGACAAGCGGTTCCTGGAAGGCGAGCGCGTGGCCGGTTGCTTCTGCCTCTTGGGTGAGATCGGGAAACGGCTTTACGTGGCTGAGGGGTTCGCAACAGGAGCCACGATTCATGAGGCCACAGACCACGCCGTCGCCGTAGCATTCAATGCTGGAAATCTCAAACCCGTGGCCGAATGTCTGCGAAAGAAGTACCCAAAAACTGAGTTGGTGATTGCGGGAGATGATGACACCTGGACAGAGAACAATCCGGGGCGAACCAAGGCGCTGGCAACGGCCAAGGCCATCAGGTGCAAAGTCGCCCTACCCAAGTTCCGCGACACGCAGACAAAGCCAACTGACTTTAATGACCTATTCCGTCTTGAAGGTGCGGGCGTGGTGCGCGAGCAATTGGGGCGAGCGAGGACACCTGAAATGTGGGAAAGCATTCCAGGAAAGCTGGCTAGCGAAATCACGCCGGAAGAGGTGAAGTGGCTGTGGCCAGGGTGGATTCCGAGGCAAGAACTCACCCTATTAGACGGTGATCCGGGCATGGGAAAATCGGCTATTACTCTTGACTTGGTTGCCCGCGTCACCAAGGGATGGGAGATGCCAGACGGGGCAGACGCGGAGATTCCGCCACGGGGCGCGGTCATCATCAGCACGGAAGACACGGCCTCGACAACGATTGTTCCCAGGCTTGTGGCGGCGGGGGCCGATTGTGACCGGGTGCGGATTATCACGGAAATTAAGGACAAGGGCGGCGTGAGCTTTTCGCCTGAGCTTGCTCAGCACGAGAAGGAAATCGAAGCAGCTATCCGGGACGTGGACGCTGCCTTGCTGGTGGTTGACCCTCTTGTTTCGAGTCTGGATGCCAAGACTGACACGCACAAGGATCAACAGGTGCGGAGAAACCTGACTACCGTAAAAAGGCTGGCGGTTCGCACTGGCCTTGCGGTTGTGGGCCTTCGGCACTTTACCAAGGGCGGCGAAGGCAATCCTCTTTACCGCGGTCAGGGGTCAATCGCGTTCACCGGCGCGGCGCGGTCACAGCTTCTCGTGGGGCATAACCCGGATGACCCGACACAGAATGTTCTTGCCGTGGGGAAGTGCAATCTTGCCGAGAGACCGCAGTCCTTGAGGTACGGTCTTGGGCCGCCCGGTGGGGTGCTTCGGATAACATGGGAAGGCGAAAGTCAGCGCACGGCTGTTGACTTGTTAGTTGATAGCGGGGGGGAGGAAGAACGGAGCAAGCAAGATGATGCAGCGGAATTCCTAAATGCGATGCTGGCAAATGGCAGGCAGGACCAGAAGGATATAGTTATCGAGGCCAGGCAGCAAGCCATCTCTGAAAGAACCCTCTGGCGGGCCAGGAAAAAGCTTGGCGTGCGGACGGAAAGGGAGGGTCAAGGGAAGGAACACAAGAGCTATTGGAGTCTTTCACTCCCTGCCAAAGAGCCTCCACTCCCTGCCACACTCACAAGGTTGGCAGGGAGTGAACAAATAATTGATACAACTCCAATTAGGTCAGATACTTTTCCACTCCCTGCCAAGTGGCAGGGAGTGGCAGGGAGTGAACCCTCTAAAGCCCCTCTTGGCAGGGAGTCAGGGTCTCCCTTGCAAGCCCAAAACGGGGCACAGGCTGCCCTAGAGCCCCCCCCACCGGAGACCCGAGGTCTGGAGGAGGAGCTTTGAGCGATATCGACTTTCTCTTGGAAGAGGTCCGGCGATTGGGGGGCAAGTTCCATCTTCGGGAAGATGGGGTGAAGGTGGAATACCCGGAAGAGGTGCGGGAAGACATGCGCCCCATCCTGGACAAGCTCCGCCAGAAAAGAGATGAGGTGTGTAAACTACTTTATAAACAAGCTTCGGGCATTCCCGCGCCGCCAGGATGCCCCCCGATTCCTGCCGGTGTCCGGCTGAAAAAGTACGCTCCTAAACCCGGACCTGTGCTCATCGCTCCGTGGAGCTTGGTGGCCCACCCGGATCAATTTATTGCCGCTTGCTTCCGGGATTTGGATTGGAGGCTGAAGCACCCAAAGAGCTACGCCGCCCCACCGATTCCTCAAATTCTGGCGAAGCTGGCGGAAGTGGGGGTGGAGGTCGAGCTGGAGGCGGGCGGTTTGGCGGCGGGGAAGACGAGAGAAAGGGGTTGGGACGAGGGGAGGCTGAAACAATGAAAGTCAGATGTAATGCTTTTTGCCCAGACTGTGGCGGACCGCTGACGGTCAGTTTTAACCCTGAGACGTGTTTTGAAAGTGTGGGTTGTGACGCTTGTGCGTGGGAGGAAATGGACTCCGGGCTTCACTTCTCGGTTGCCGACCTGGTTCGGGATGTCGAAGCATAGTACCCGAAGCCGGAACCGGATCAACTGGACATCGACGAAGAACAGGCTTGAACGTAAAAGGGGATGGAGGATCCGCACAGAGGCAGGTGAAGCCGGGAGCTTGGCTCCTGAGATGTTCAAGGGTTTAGTTCACGCTTGCGAGGTTCTGGGCCTTCAGTGCCGGATTGAGCCGTGTTTACGGTCGGGCTGGTCAGCGGGAATTCGCATCATCTTGACGTCAGGCGGAGCAGTGACGGGAAGGTCTCGGGCGGCTGGATCGGAGGAGCAATGAAGATACCAATTAAAGTTTATTCGCCGCGCTGGGGCAGGAAACGGGGCGTAACCCTTTCCCTGTTGCCCGGTATTCTGCGGTCGCTGGGGCTGGGACCAGGGGCGGACGTTTGCGCCGTGGTTGATCATTGCGTGGTGATCCTCTGCCCTGCTGAAGACGCTGAAGCCTGGAATAAAATCCTTGCCGATTTCCCAGCCGGGTTGATGGGTGGTTTTGACGGACCGTCTGAAGAGTCGGGACTTCCGCAAGTTTGATTCATTCCTTTTTCGTTGTCTGAAAAACACAGGCCGGGGCCGCCGTGACGCACAAGAACGGGGACTGCGGCCGGTCTTTATCCTAATTCTGACACCCCATTTCCCGTTGGGGTGCTTCCAGCGGCACGAGATCGTTTGTGGCCAGTATTTATGCGGGTATGGGGAAGGTCCAAAAAAACCGCGCACATTTGCCCCAGCTTGCATTTTCTCGGGGCAGGTCATACCTTAGCATCCCCCTTGTTGCACAATTTTGGTGCATTCAACTTTTTCTCCTGTGCTTCCCGCTCTGAGCAACGGTCCGCGTGCATCACTGACCGGAGAAATCGTTTTGGGGTTGGAGTTGGGCAGGGGGTTGGGATGCCGATTCCGGTTGGAGTGATCGGGGCAGGTCTCGGGCGTAGAGGACTGCGTAGGAACTCCGGGTGGGCTTACCCGCCCCATGTGAGTGATGATTGGTGGGCGCGCGATCGGAAGGGAGAAAGGGCGGGAGTGTTTACCCGTGAGGCGGTCGGGCCGGGTAATGCGAGTCAAGAGGATCTGCGAGAGGATCTTCCGTGTTTGTGGAGCCGGGAATTACAAGGACCGTGGTCCTGGTCGGATCGGGCAAGATGAGCAAGCCGCGAAAGTCAGGAATCAAGGGGTGCTGAGGTATGGGGAACGGCCTTCCGATTGATCCTGGGTTATCCTGATGCGAAATTTGCGGGTGTTTGGGAGCCTGCCGGGGAAATTGAAGGTGTTGCCGCGAGGCGGGCTGCGTAGCGCGGGTTTGGGTGCTCGTCAGGTAAGCGGTGATGGGCAAACTCTTCCGTTTTTCTCCGGCTCGCGGCCGCGAATTTTCAGATGTGGCCTTGGAGCTGGCCCGGCCAGGGCGGGAGAAATATTGTGCACGGTGCGGGTTCGGATTGTTTCGAAACGTGTTTGTTGAGTGTGGCTTCCCCCTTCTGCGTTGAAGATAGCCGGGGGAAGGACAGGCACAGGCCCCGCATCCGAAGAGGACCGGCGTTCTTCAAGACTACAGGCATCGGCAACACCCTAATCGAGAATGGAACCGTGAGGGTAGTGTTGCGGCGTCTGAAAATCTAAACCGCGTTGCTTGCCAACCCGCCATGACAATCACCCTTGCGGCGCTGAGGGCATCTGCCGCGCTGCAAGACGGCAAGCCCGAGAGTACGGCACGTTTCACAAGTCGCCACATTTGCGGCTGATCGGCGCTTTTTGGCATCGTTTGCGGCATGATGGCATGCGCCTGAAGGCACTCTTTGGCGTTGTTTGCGGCATTCCGGCATGGCCTTGTTGCCATGCTGCCAGGGCCGTTTTGGCAGTAAAACATGGTGTTTGTGGCATGATGGCATAGGCTTTGTGCCATGCCGACATGGCCGTTTTGCCGCAAAAATACGGGCTCTGTGTGCTTTTGCAAGGTCCGCTTTGCCGGTTTGCCGGTGGCAGTATGTTTTTTCGGCACTGCCGATGCCGCAAAAAGGCACAGCCCCCGCACCCTCCTGGCACAGCAGAGCAGTTCCTAGTTAAATCAATCCTTTTTTTCAATGGAAAAGCTTCTGACGCGGATCCCGGGCCTTCAAACGGGTGTGCAGTGCCGTCGATCCGGGCGCCAGGTATTTTCGCGGCCAGGGAAAGATGTTTTTTTAGTTGGGCTAGAGGCTGATGCCGAGCATGTCCATGATCGAGGGCAGCGACTGTAGCAGGCCGAGCTGCTTCTGTACATCGTCCAGGTCCGCTGTTGTAGGAGTCGCCGATGGAAGGGGCAAGGTGCGGACGGAGAGGGAGAGAATTGTTGTTGAGTCAGGGGCAATCAGACGTGCATGGAAAGCAGGGCTGGGAGTTTTTTCCCCTCGGGGGCTGTGATGAAGCGGTGGCAACTTGCGGGTGCCGCATTCCTGCGATTAGTGCTTGCCCGGTGTTGGTGAGGGTTTGCCTGAAGGGGTTGGGTCCGAGCGATTGTGCGGGGGTGCGTGCACGCTGTGTTATTGTGGCGGCTGGCTTGGGGAGAGCTGAGGGCTTGACCGGATCGGCAGGTTGTGGCGGGCCGGGCAGGGTTGCGTTTCTCTTTGGGTGCTCTGACGAAAGAATAGTGTAGTGACAGAGTATGTAACAGCCTTCTGTGAGGTGTTGATCATTTCGATAAGCCGCTCAAGGCCGGGGCAACGGTTTGCTCCCTTCCGCAAGCTGGCGCTGGCGGGATTCCCCGAAGGGGGGTTGGAGTAAAATTGAACGCATGAAAAAAGGGCAGGCTCGAATCTACCCACGGGAACGGGACAGGGCATTTACGGGCGCTGGGGCTGCGTTGGTCCCGCCCTGGGCTTACGAAGCATCGGGCATACCTTACGGTGAGGCGGTGGAGCTTGTGGTCGTGCGGGGTGTGATCCTTTTGCGGAGCCGGCACGCGCCGCAAGCTGTGGCTGAGATGATAGAGGCTTTTGTTGAGGCGCTGGCGGAAGTTGAACCCGAAGGCCAGGGAATAGGTTCTGTGAGGCTTCAAGGCGTGTTGGGTTCGGTTCCCCCGCGCGTTTCTGCGCTGGCAAAATTGCGTGACCGGCTGGGCCTGCCGCTTCGCATATCAGATGCCCAGATTGAGCGGGTCCGCAAATCTCTTGCCAGTGGTCGGGCAGGGCAGAACAAACCACAAGTTGTTCCCGGAAGCGGCGGGAAAGACTAATCAGGGAATTTCAGGATGAGCAATCGAACGCGGGATCGCAAGGGTCGGTTTGCTCGCCGATATATCGGGTGTCGCGTCGGGGGCTGCCCACGGACGCACTACTCGAAAGGGTTCTGTCGGCGGCATCTGAAAGCATTCGAGCGCGGGCGGGTTGACGCAGACGGGAGAATTGTTCCGCTTCGTTGTCGGCTCTGTGGGGTTCTCTACATCCCTCGGACCGCGCAAAGCCGCTTCTGCCGGGCTTGCCGCCCCCGCTGGGTTCGGGAGCGCGAGAAGCGATGGAAGCAAGATAATCGCTCCATTGTTCATGTGAGACAGAGAGGCTGGAAGCAAAAGCATAGGGACTCGGTTCGTCGCCGTGAGCGTGAGCATGTGCGGGTTGAGCGTGCAAAGCTGAGGTCAACCGATCCCGCAGAATATCGTCAGCAACTTGACTCACATGACAGGCGGCAGAAGTTATTGCAAGAACTCTCTCTGAAATTCGTAACACGGCGGGGCCGGTGGTCTCAGCGTGAAACGGAATTGCTCGCCAGCTTGTATCCGAAGCTGGCCCGTGGCGATGGCTGGCAGCGACTCTTTGAAATTGTGGGGCGGAGTTACATTTCCATCCGGGGCAAGTGGCAAGCCCTTTGCCGGGCTAAGCGTGGCTCGCGGCACTAGATGGAAAGAACCATCTGCGCGGGGTCCGGCGTGGTCAGGTGCTTCAGCTTGGCGAGATAACTTGGAGTCTGTTTACCATGAGCCTTCCACCATTCCAGTTTTTGTGCCGTGGCGCGATCGTGCTTGCAGTCATCACAGAAAATCCGGCACGGGGTCTTTGATTGCAACCGTTCGCCACACTCGGCACAGGTAATCTCGAAAGACTCCCGGCAGGTGGGTGCTTCGCTCTCGGAAAAAGTCTGCGGCGGTGAATCGGTCAAGCTCCGGTGACGGGCTTCGATTTCCTCACGTGTAGCAGGCAGAATGGCGAGCCCGCCTTCAGGCAACGGAACAACCCGCACTTTGTCAGTTGATTCAAGTTTCCCTTGCTTCAGGTGGTGGCGGCTAAGCCTGATATTTCCTTGGCCGGTTGGGGTCCGTGTGAGCGTGCGAATATCTCCCGCCCCGAAGTCAAGCGCCCAATTGTAGCGAGCGTTGTTGGTCGGATGGTCTAAGTTTTCACGGATGGCGCGGGTGGAACCTTCCGCCCATCGGTCGGCGGCCTCATTGACGGAGATGGTTTTCAGAGCCATTAGCACGGAGTTTACTCGATTTGGTGCGCTAAAGCCAGAGGGAGGCGTGGGCCTACTCGCTCCACTTTGATATTTCAAGTTCGGTCAAAGTTCTTCCGCCCAAGTTCACACAAGGCGAGTCCTGAGCGTCAGGTTGGCTGAGGATCAATTTTCTCGGGCCGGGCGGGGCGATTCCCCTACCGGATTACTCTGAAAGTGGTAATTGTGCTTCCGTAGTCAAGCCCGCAATTGGGGTTTAGCGGTGAGATCGGATTTTGTGACGTGATTTGTGACGTAACCCCCCTCTTATACCCCCGTTTTCAGCCTTTAGCAGGGTTATACGCACAATGCGCCGACCTTCACCACATCCGCATTTCTACTGCATGTAAGTGTATTCGCGCTAAGTGTGGTATACTAGCCATGCTGAATTGGGGTGCAAGGGGTCGCCGGTTCAAATCCGGCCGTCCCGACCAATTATCCCTTTTAGCTTCAATTGATTTTACCTGATAGCCGTTTGGAACCTTTCTTCCTTTGCGCTTTGTCGAGGCGCAGGTATCCGGCAAGAGGCGCCCTGCGGCCTCGCACGGCTCCCGGATTCTCTGAGTCTCCAGAATAGCGGCTTCACCCTCTTACACTCTTTACAAACATTTTGCACACCGAAGACGCCCTCCGGCGCACACTGGAAGCGTAAAATCGTGGATTTCTTGGAGGCTGGATTGTCGCAAAACGTCCATGTACGTCCCGGTTGGCGGGAATTTTCTGCCCTGGCTGAAACTTTCTTCAGTCGAGATTCGTCGCGAACGTTAGGTTGTCGCTCAAGGGTAAGTCAGCATAAAGGCTGGAGCCTTTGAGCAGGTTGGGCTGAACTCCAAAGGGTCCCGTTGCTTTTTGAGCCGGGGTTTGCGTGAAAGGGTTTGAACAGATGAGAGAAAGGAAGTTCCTGCGCCTTACGGGAATTCTAGCTGTGGCGCTTGTGCCGATTCTTTTGATGGGCCTGCCTGCCATTGCACAGAGGACTTCCAGCGGCCCGGGCGGTGTTGTCACGGGAAGGGTTATAGGGCCTGGAAGCGTGGCGGTGCCGGGGGCGAGGATTGTTCTCTTCAACATTCAAGCGCGTGCGCGCAGAGAAACATGGTCCGACGAATCTGGGAACTACGTTTTTCGGGACGTGCCGCCGGGCGAGTACCGCGTGATCGTAATGATCGTGGGCTTCCGGCCTTTGCTTCTAGGCCCTGTGGAAGTTACGGCCGGCAAGCCCTTGGCCATGAACGCGACCCTTGCGCTCGCGATGCCGGGGGAACCGAATGGGTTTGGCAACTTAAGGCGACCGGGCGCGGGCCAGTCCGGGCCAGGTGCGCGCGCGGGAGAGGGACGGCAGCTTGGCCAATCCGGGCAGCAGGGCCTCGGCAACGCCAAAGGTCAATTTAATCCGCAAGAGAGCCTGGGGCAGGGAAGCTCAGCGGACCTGAATAGCATTCTGGCTGAATCTGGCGAAAGCGGCGAGACCGGAGGCTTGCGCTTCGCTGAGGAGTCCGGCGCCGCTGGCGAGACACAGCAAGGCGCAGGCGGTGTCGCGGGCGATCTCGCTGGCGCGGCAGGTGCGAGCAACTCTTTTCTACTGACGGGCAACGTGATCGACGCCACCGCTCCCCCGATGCAGCACGGGCGCGCGGGCCGATTTTTCGGGTTCGGTGGCGGGCCGGGAGGACTAGGCCGGCCTGGAGGTCCGGGTGGTCCCGCGGGTGTGCCGTTCGGAGGCGGCGGAGAAGGGGTGGTTTTCTTTGGCGGATTTCGCCGCCCCCGCGTCAACCGGATGCGCGGAAGCTTCTTTGATTCCTACACGAACTCCGCTTTCGACGCTCGGCCCTACCCTCTGAATACGCCTTCGCAGCCCCAAGCGCCTTTTTACCGTGAGCTCGTCGGTTTTTCACTGGGCGGCCCGCTTAATATCCCAAAGATTTACAATGGCGGCAACAAAACCAGCTTCTTTGTCCATTTCGATCTCAGCAGGGGCACCACTCCTCAAAATCTTCTGGCCTCCGTTCCCACGGCGGCGGAGCGTCAGGGTGATTTCTCAGGGACGACGATTGCTTCCGGGCAAAGCGCCGGCACGATGCCTGTGATCTATCAGCCCTCGGCGGTTTTGGGACCACGAACGCCGTTCCCGGGCAATGTCATCCCGTCCGCGATGCTCAACTCGGCTTCGCTCGGGCTGCTGGGATACCTTCCGCTGCCCAACCTGCCGGGAGAGGTGCAGAACTACCACGTGCAACTATCACTGCCAACGTCCAGCCAGATGATCATGGGCCGGATCGGCCATCAGATTTCGAGCAAGGACAACCTGGCCGTGATGTATTTCTACAACTCGTCCCATACCGACGGCATCACCGGGTTCGCGAACATCCCGTCCATGACGACGACCCGGATGCAGAATGTCAGCCTGACCGAAACGCACAATTTCGGCGCAAAGGCCGTGAACAATTTTGCTGTGAATTTCAACCGGGCGCGGACTTACACGACCAATCCGTTTTCTTTCAGCCAGAACATTGCGGGCGACCTGGGCATCCAGGGGATCTCACAAAATCCCATGGACTGGGGCCTGCCGTCGATCGGCTTTACCAACCTTAGCAGCCTGAGCGACGCAATCCCCTCGCTCACTCGCAACCAGACGCTGCGCTTCTCGGACTCTGTTTCTTACACTGTCGGCAAGCACAATTTCGAATTTGGCGGCGACGTTTCAAGAATCCAATTGAACACCCTGACGAACCCCGAGGCGGAGGGCGGCTTTTCTTTCACCGGTTATGGCACCAGCAACTTCACCGCGCAGGGAACGCCCATCGCCAGCACCGGCTACGACTTTGCTGACTTCCTGCTCGGCCTTCCCCAGACGACTTCGGAGCGATTTGGCATTCCCGCCAACTATCTCCGCTCCTCCCGCTACGATCTTTACGGGCAGGATGATTGGAGAATGACGGACCATTTGACGCTCAACCTCGGGGGCCGCTGGGAATATGCGGCGCCCTTTACGGAAAACTATGGCCACCTCTCAGACTTGGAGTTGGGGCAGGGTTTCTCGACGGCCGGGGTGGTAACCGGGCAGAATCCGGGAACTTTGCCTGCTTCGCTGCTTCGGGGACACCCGGAGAACATCGCGCCGCGCGTCGGCATTGCCTACCGTCCCTGGATTTCACACAGCCTGGTGGTGCGCGCCGGCTATGGCATTTTCTACGACCAGTCGGTTTACCAAAATCTGGTGAGCGGTCTGGTAAACCAGGCGCCTTTTGCCACCACGAGCACTCTGGTGACCAGCCCGGCGCAAATTCTGACGCTCACGAACGGCTTTCCCGCGCTCAGCTCGAGCACGGTGCGCAACACTTTCGCCGTGGATCCGAATTTCCTCACTCCCTACGCCCAAAGCTGGAACGTGATGCTTGAGCAAGACCTCAGCCAGACCTACATCTTGTCGGTCGCTTATATCGGAACGCGCGGAACGCACTTGAATCTCCTGCTCGTGCCGAACGTCGCCGCCAATGGCGCCGGGCAACCTCTGGTAACGAGCGCGCTGCCGTTCGAATACGACACCTCGGGCGCATCGTCCCTATACAACGGCCTGCGCGTGAGCCTGCGGCATTTCTCGCGGCGCGACTTCTCCTTCTTTCTGAATTACACCTACTCGAAGGCTGAAGATAACGCTTCCAGCGTGGGCGGAGCAGCCAGCACCCGATTCTTCATGGTGGGAGGTCCCGGAGGGCTGGGAGCCGGATCAGCCATTGCGGCGGCGGCAAGTCCGCTCGCCCCGGTTCAAAATCCCTCTGACCTCGCTGCGGAATGGGCTCTCTCTGGGTTTAACCCGACTCATAGCCTGCGAGCCTTCGCACGCTATCAATTGCCCTTTGGCGACCGCAAGCGGTTCCTGAATCATGGCGGCGCGCTCGCGGACATCCTCAGCCGTTGGTCATTCAGCGACATGACGTCGTTCAGTTCCGGCCTTCCCTACACCGCCTTCGTTGCGGGCAACGCCAGCAACAACGTGAGCGGCTTGGCCCCGTTTGGCGGGCTGCGCGCCGACGCGACAGGCCTTCCGGTGACGCTTCCTTCTTCCCAGCAATCATCGCTGCTTTATTTCAATACCGCGGCGTTTGCGGTGCCGGCTGCGGGGCAATTCGGGAATGCCGGCAGGAACACCATTCCGGGACCGCCTTCGATCGATTTCAATATGTCGCTCGACCGGCTCATCACGATCTCGCGTGAGAAGAACCTTACGGCGGACTTCCGGCTTGCGACTTCCAACACGTTCAACATCGTGAATTTCTCGGGCCTGTCCACGACCGTTAACAGCAACACCTTCGGGCGGGTTACGGGGGTGAATTCAATGCGAACGATGACCCTCTCGCTGAGGTTCCGTTTCTGATGCGAACGACTTGCGCCGCCGGCGAGAGATTGCTTCTGCCGGACCGGCAGGACATAGGTTGAGGTTAGATATGCGGCATTCAATTCTTCAAAAAACCGCTCGCCGCGCTGTGCGCCTGAGCGTGACACTGGCGGCCTTGGCGGCGGCTGCGCTCTGGGCAGGGGTGGCAGCGAGGCCCGGGATGGGCGCGCAGGCCCAGGGGCAAACCGCTGCGCCGCCCACCGGCCAGATCGGTTACCAGAATCTCTCGCAGCGCTATATGCTGAAGGTCACCACCAACGAGGTTCTGGTGGATGTCCGGGTGACGGACCACAAGGGCAACCCGGTAACGAACCTCCAGCAAAGCGATTTCAAAGTGTACGAAGACGGGGTGCTGCAGACCATCAACTCTTTTGACCTCGAAAACGTCCAGAAGCTCGCGCAGGAGAGCGGCGAGAACGGCAAGCCGGCGGTGGTCAACCTTGGCACGCTGCCCAAGTCGACTCCTCAGGAGACGTACCGGAGCCTCGTGCAAAACCATCGGCTGATTGCCTTGTTCTTCGATCTTTCGTCGATGCAGATTCCGGACCTGTTCCGAGCTTTACAGTCCGCGCAGAATTTCATCAAGACGCAACTGACGCCGGCGGACCTGGTGGCCGTCGTTACCTACTCGAGCGACCTGCGCGTGGTTCAGGATTTCACCAACGACCGCGACGTGCTGTCGAAGGCGATCAAGCGCATCCCAATCGGCCAGTCCTCGACGCTGGCGTCGAACGGCAGCGTGGGCGAGGCCGGCGGCACGGATGCGTTCGGAAACACGGTCGTGACGCAGGATACAGGGAACGCCTTTACTCCCGATGAGACCGAGTTCAACATCTTCAACACCGATGAAAAGCTCTCGGCCTTGCAGTCGCTGGCCGACCTGCTCAAGAGCGTGCCGGGCCGCAAGTCGGTCATCCATTTTTCGAGCGGCATCGAGCAGACCGGCGTCGATAATGAGGCGCAGATCCAGGCCACCATTGACGCGGCGAATCGGGCCGATGTCTCCTTCTACACGCTGGACGCGCGGGGGCTCTCGGCGATGCCTCCCGGCGGCGCTGCGTCCTCCGCGAGCCCCTCCGGGACCGCCATTTACACCGCCGCCGCCGTGTCTTCGCAGATCAGTTCGCTGCACAACAGCCGCGAGACGCTTTCCACTCTGGCCACCGACACAGGCGGGCGGATGTTCACCGACCTGAACAATTTCGCTCCGGTTTTCCAGTACGTGCAGAAGGAGAACAATAGCTACTACCTGATCGGCTACACTCCGTCGAACACCAAGGCAGACGGAAGATTTCGCCGCATTCGCGTGGAGGTGGTGGAGGGTCGCGGATTGAAGGTGGAAGCCCGCCCGGGCTATTACGCTCCCGCCGGATTCGGGCACTCCTCGGGCCAGCAGAAGGAGCTTCAACTGCAAGAAGCCCTCAATTCGGAGGCTCCGTTCCTCGATCTTCCGCTGGCGGTAGAAACCGCCTACTTTTTGCAGGCCGACGGCCATTATTACGTCGTTCTCGCGGCCAAAATTCCGGGCTCCTCGATTCCTTTTCATCAGCACTCGGCGGACCACCAGACTCAATTCGACTTTGCCTGGCGCGCCACGGATTCCCACGGCAAGGTGGCGGGCGGGCTGCGTGACACGCTGCCCGTCAAGCTGAACGCCTCCACGTATGAGAAAGTCCTGCAGGGCAACATCCTGTACGAAGGGGGAATTGTGCTGCCCCCCGGCGCTTACAAGCTGAAGGTCGTGGCGCGTGAAAATCTGACCGGAAAGATAGGCACGTTTGAAAAACAACTGGTGCTTCCTTCGGTCAACAGGACGCGGCTTGAACTGAGCTCCGTCGTTGTCTCCAACGAGCTTTCGAGGAAGCCGCCAACCCGGCCGCAGCGCGGTCCCTGGGCCATGACCGCGGAGGTCAATCCGCTCGATTCCGGGTCCCATGCGGTCCTGCCGAGCGTGACGCGCGTGTTTCGCGCCAACCAGAATCTCTATGTCTATCTCCAGTCTTACGGAGGCAAGCCGGAATCGTCCGGCAAGAACGCCAAGCGTTCCGGGAAAGCGGTCCCGCCGTCGGTGGCGGTCATTTTCTTCCGGAATGGCGTGCAGATCTCCGAAGCAGGACCTTACCCGGCAACCTCGGGCAAATCGGGCGCCGGCACGGCATCCTACTTCACCGAGATCCCCCTTGCCAAGTTTCCTCCGGGCCGCTACTGGATGCAGGTGAACGTGCTCGATCCAGCCGCCGATGAAGTTGCGTTCGCGCGGGTTCCGCTCGCGATTATGAGGGCTCAGAATGCGGCGGGGCCCGCTCTTCATAAATGACCATGACCAGCATGGAGACGGCGGAAATCGCGATGCTTCGGGTAGCCGATGAGTGCGCAAACGCGCCTTGGCTTGTCTGCTGATGCGTGAAGCGATGGACTCAATTTTAAGGGGGGTGCAAGGGGGCGCCGGTTTAAATCCGGCCGTTCCGACCAGCCATTTTATGCCATCCAAACAAAGCCCTTGTTTTGCGGAGACCCCTCCCGCTGGCCCCAAAACCACGCGGCAGGGGAATCAGGAGGGTGAAGGTGTGCTAATATTACAATTTAGTTGAGAGAAGCGGGATCGCAAGTGGATACCGGCTGAATTGGACCCTTCGGGCCGAACCCAGGCATCTGTGGCACGCGAGGGTCTTAGCAAGTAGCAATCTTCTCGGGGCGTGGCGTAGCCTGGTAGCGCGCTTGGTTCGGGACCAAGAGGTCCCCAGTTCAAATCTGGGCGCCCCGACCATCTTTTCCTATTTACTTTCATTGAATTACACTTTTCGTGCCCGCAACTAACTTTGTAATATTGGGCACAGACGGGCACAAAACTTCTCCGACTTTCTCGACCGCTTCCCGCTCCGCGCTATCTACCCGGTGCATGTAGATCATCGTTGTTTCCAGGCTCTCATGTCCGAGTATAGCGCGGACCAGTTCCGGCTGGATTCCCCGGTTTGCCGCCATCGTTCGGAACGTATGACGGAGAGAATGCCAGCCGAAGTGCGGGATGCCCAAAGCCTTGCACACCGGCTCCACTTGCCGCCGCATCAAGTTCCGGTCGTTCAGGGGAGTTCCGGCCTTGCTCGAAAACAGCCATTCCGATTGAACCGTGCGGCCCCCAAGATAATGCATGAGCAATCCGACAACGTGAGAGGCAAGGGGTATGGACCGCTCACCACGCCGCGTTTTAGGACTGCCAACCTCGCCCCGATAGAAGGCGCGCCGGACGTGCAAGGTTGCGCCCGTTAAATCAACATCGTCGATTTTCAAGCCGAGCAATTCTCCGATCCTCAGCCCGGTAACGATGCCGAGCGCAAAAATAGTGCGCGAAGGTTCCGGCAAGGCTCCTAAAAGCCTTTGGATTCCTTCGGCACTTAAGATGTGAACTTCCCGCCTTGGCTCCCTAGGGGGAAGCTTCAGGCCGCGTGCGGGATTCTCCTGGAGCATTCCCCAATCGACCGCTGTCTGAAATAACCGGCTCAGCAAGTTTCGCAGATGCTCCAGGGTCTTGGTAGCGTACCCTTCGCCGCGCTTCAGAGTGATAAAACGCTGGACTTCCAGTCGCGGAATCTCATGAAGCTTTCGCACGCCGAAGTAAGGGACGAAGTGTCTCTCTGTCAGTGATCGGTAAAGCTGGCGAGTGGAGAGCTTGAACATGGGCAAAATCTCCGGCTCGAAATATCGCGTCCAGAAATCCTCTAGGGTGACATCAAGCTGCGGACGGCACGCCCCTTGATTCAGCGGACGGAGAAAAACTTCAGCCTTCCGCTGAGCTTCCTTCTTGTTCTTAAAGGCACCCAGGACGACCGACCGATGCCGCCGCTTCAACCTTCCGTTGGCTTCGATGAAATCTTCCCGGTAGCGTAATTCGTAACTCATACCCCTCTTTCTGACATAACCCCGTTGGTAACGCGGACGGGCCACGGGCAAACTCCTTTCTCCCGTGTTTTGCACCGTCCCTTCTGCCAACCGGATTATATCAGAGCTTGGTTGCATCACTTACTCGTAAAAGCTACCGGTGGCGGAACCCGACTATTCCCCTTGGCACAGAGATTCATGTGCGAAGCGGCTACCCGCTGCGCTTCTTTCTCGGAAAAGCACCCCCGGATAAATTCCAAACGGCTTTCATAATCTGGGAGGCTCACATTTTCCCGCAGAACCGAGAACACTTCCCCCTCACCGGGAGAACGGATCACATATCGCCAGCCATTCACGATCCCAATTTCTTGTTCTTCAGGATCAACGCCAAGTTTTAGAAAGAAGCTCATGGATCACCCCCGTACAATCTAAGCGCGGCTTCGACCTTTGCCGGAAAATCGCGGTCCTTGATACGCCTTGCCTCGGCAAGATCACGCCGTCCTTCCATTTCTAAAAAACCAACCGGGAAAGTTTCCCAAGGCTTGCACCCATCGGCGCGGCCCAGTCGCCCGCCGCAATCGGGGCAAACGAAAGGGGCTTCTTGCAAATGGTCATCGCCTTTGGCCAGCTTGTAGAAAAACCCGCCAGCGTGGACGCGCCGCACACCATTGAAAGCGGTTTCCAGAGCTGCGATTCTTTCGGGAGTTTCCGCCGGAATCTTGGAGATGTATTTCAACATGTGAGATAAGACATGCTTAACGGCAGGCCCAGGATTCCGCTTCCAACCTTTCAGGAACGTAGCCCAGAAACCTTGGCCTTCCAACCCCTCACGCTTCAGAGATTCTACCCAGGCATCCCGCACCCTGTACCAATCAAGGACCGGCCCGTAATAAAGTGCATGGGCGTGAAGGTTCAAACCTTTCGCCGTGCGATTCTTCCGGCGTCCGCGCTTTTCATATCCAAATTCATCCGACCAGAGAACTCCATAAGCTACCTTCCTTGAGCCGTCACGGGGCACGGCTTTCTTCAGGGTTCGCCGGATGGCACGGTTAAAAGCTTTAATCTCTACCTGAGTGGGCACATGCCCGTCACTCTTCATTGTGAAATTCAACCGAGCGAGCGTGCAGCCTAAGTGAGATTCCCGATTTTTCAAGAAGCGCGAAATCGGAACAGAATATCGGTCCCTTAACTGGTTGAATAACAGCGGTCCGCAGTATTTACAAAATCGGCAATCACAATGGTAGCGGGCAAAGAACTTGCTACGGCAAGAACTGTCCTGGCAGTCATACGGAATAGCCGTTCGATAGCACTGCGCGTAACGATGCGCCTTTGACTTCAAGCCCGCTTCGAAGAGCAGCTTTGATGTTTGCCCGCGCTCGCCCAAGTAGTCCCATTCAGGGTCTTCAAAGCTCCTAAGCGAAAACGGCTCTTCGGGAGATGAATCATCAGCCACCTGCTGAAGCTTCGTAGGCTCAGGCACATGCTGAGAGAGAATATCGGCCACCGAATAGCCGGAAGGAACCCCGTACCAATCTCGGCCATAACGACGGGGGTCTAGTCTCTTTAATCCTGGAAATGAAGCACGGCTCCCCTCTTCCGTTGCGGTACTAGGAGCGACTGGCGATTCCAAGCGAAAGGATTCGGACATCGCCCCCGTCATCAGCTTGTTGTCTTCAGCCTGAGTAGTGTTCATTTTCACTTATTCGTTTCTGACAAGTAAAAAGGGCAATGCGCCGCGTTCGCTCCGCCTGCGTGGGAAAACCCAGGGTTTCCCCAACACCCCTTCCTGGGCACCCCTTTTTTCCCTAACCGGCTGCCCAGGGCGCAAACTCTGGTGGGCGCTGTCAGCCGTCTAAGGGGTCACAGGTCGTCAGGGTGCCATCCGCGACGTTGCCTGAGTTAGCGCCACAGCGCCCAAAACTTGTTGCTTCTTCGGGAAAAACTTGGTAGGCTGTAACTGTCCAAGCAAAAGCCTATCGAAGTTTCCCGGCCCGCGTCCTGTCAGCGCGGGCCTTTCATTTAACGTCGATCTCTTCGCCGAAGCCCCTTTCGCAGCCGCCGCAAATAGCGGCGCAATCCAGGCCGGAGTTGATCCGGCGTGTAGAGCGAACGAATTGCTTTCTCGGTCCCCTCGATCCGTTCCCGCAACGTCAAATGATGCCTTCGGGCCATAGGTTGAATATTTCATAGCCAAATTCAGGACTGCAACTGTTTTTACATTCGGTCCTATTAGAACCAATTTGACAAAGTGGCCGCACTGGGACCATAATGACGCCAGCATCTTTTTGGCCCCAGAAAGGAATAAGCACAATGGCAAGGCGAAAACTCGCTCGGAAGGAAGCAGAGAACCGAATCATGGAGGCACTGACCGATGCCGCTTCAGAAATCGGTCTTGGGAAACCGGAAGAAGTCAAAAAGCAATTTCAGAAGCTATGCGCCAACCCCTCGCGCTACAAAAAAGAAATAGCACTCCCCACAGTAATTGCCTATCAGTTCTATGAGATATTTGGACAAAAGCTAAAACAAGGAGTGACGGAAGAGAACCTCGAACAAATCATCAAGGGGCTGAGAGAGGCGACACCTCAGATGCCAACCATACTTCGGAAAGGAATGAATGAAATGAAAAAGAAGCTACGCCGACGCGGAGGGCCAGGGCGTGGCAGTCTACTCGATATAAGCCAGCAACGAGAAGCCATCGCACAGGTGGCCCTGATGCACGGGCAAGGGAAAACGCTCCCCCAGGCTTTCGAGGAAACGGCGAGGATCTTTGAAGCAAGTGGAAAAAAACTAAGCGCCAGAACAATTAAAAGAGTCTGGGAAAAACGCAAGGTGCTTCACAGACAAGAGGTCTAAGCGGGCCGACGCAGTTAGACCCATAAGGTCCGAAAGGAAGGGGAAAACGCTATGATACCGGAAGTCGATTTTGCGAAAATCCCCAGGCGCGTTACAAGGAGCGCAGTTTTTTCATTGCACCGTCAGAGTGACCGGCACGGAGTTGGTTAGCGAACCGGCTGTCCCACTAACTGTAATGGTGTAGGTGCCCGCCGGTGTTCCAGGATTCGTGGGGCCGCCTCCCGTCCCACCCCCGCCTCCACCGCACGCCACTTGCAGCGCGACGATGAGGACGAAGAAAATTCCTGCCAAATAAAGTGTAGCGGCGCGTCCCTTCGCGGACCTCCGCAAAACCACCAGACTAAGCAGACAAAGCGCCATGAAGCTAATCCAAAGTCCGTAAGCGGGCGGCGGGTCAAACGGAACCTTGAACACTGCGGAGGGGGCTGTCGTAGAAATGGTTAGCTTTGAGGTCGTGCCGGCGCTGCCTGGAGTGACTGAGCTAGGGGAAAACGAACAGGCGGAGCGAGACGGAAGGTTGGAACAAGCCAACGAAACTGCATTGGTAAACGCACCATATTGGGGGCTGATGCTCAACGTGTACGTTGCGGACTGACCAGGGCTCGTACTGGCGCTCGACGGAGAGGGGCTAACCTTAAAGTTCGTTACGGTGATCTGGACGCTACTCTCCTGAGAGATGGTCACGCCATTATCTGTGACTGTGAGGCCCTCATTATTGGTTCCGAACGGGCAAGTTGCGGTGGGGCTGACCCCGCTGGCATTCCCGCAGGTACCCGTCCAACTGAAAGTAAGAGGGCAAGCGAGGGGCACAGATGACCCGCTACCATTCAAAGTCACGCTTGCGCCGCTCGCCCCCGTGCCATTCACAATCTGGTTTGACCCCGCCTTGGCTGTCGGAATAGTCGCACTTGCGGCTGCCAGAGCGTCGATCCGACCGTAGCCGTACACGTCATCGGGGCCGGAGGTTCCAAGGTCTACGGCGTTGTTCAGAATGAGGTTGCGTAGGTCCGTGCGAGCGGTCGCGTCTGCCAGCGCCCCTTGCGAGCCATTCAGCAGGCATGGGGCTGCCTGCAAAAGCAGTGCAGCGACTCCTGCCCCGTGCGGAGCCGCAGCCGAAGTGCCGAAGAAGGTCTGCGGCGACGTTCCAGGGGGCGAATTCCCAAACCCTCCCGCACCCGTGATCGAAACGCCATCGACTCCCGTCACGTCAGGTTTCAGTCGCCCGTCGAGTGTGGGACCATTGCTGCTGTAAGCCTCAATGGTATCGGGCGTCTGCCAATTGGCAGCGCCGACTGAGATCACGCTCACCGGCGAACCCCCGGCATCTGACTCGGCGGGCACGCTGCTGGCAACTGTGTTGTAGTTGTGGTTTTCACCGTTCGGCCCGAATGGAATTGGCCCCGGCCCAGCGCAAGGGTTTGACCGCACGAACATATCGAAGGTGCGTGGAGCCGCAAGGTTTTGCGAGTTCTGAATATAGATGTAGAAAAAGTCTTGAGCGCCGGTGCTGTTAATGAAGCTGAGAGATTCAACAGGGTCCTGCGTGCCCGTCTGAGGGTCAATGCTAGAGGCGACCACTGCCCCCGTACTGCGCTGCACCAAGAAAAGGTCATAGTCATTGCTTGACGCGCCGAACGGATCGTTCCAGGTTAGCTGAATAATTACATTTGCTCCGGCGGGCAGGTCTATTCCGTCTGCGAGGGACGCGCCCCACCCCAAGATGTCAGAAGTGGTCGCGGTAGGCTGAAATAAATGCAAGTCACCTGGATAGCCCACGTAAGCTGTCCCATCGGTGCCGGAGTCCACGTACTGCCCCGCGTAGTGAATGCGGGCGTCGTTTGCGACAGCGGTCAAATAGGCACGGAGAGGATTCGCGCTGTCGTTCAGATCGGCAGCGGTGTTCAGAGAGACGGAGCTAGTCCCATCGTAGGCTCCTACATCGGGACCCATTGGTGCCATGTTAAAGAATGATTCGTCATCGACGCCAACATCCGCATTGGCTGCAACCCAATTGACGGCCTGTTGAAATGCTAGACTTGTGTCGCCGTTAGCAAAGGACAGCTTTGCGCCAGGGGCAAGGTCATGGACGATTTCCAGCATGGCAGTCCCCTCGGCCCCGTTTCCAGGTTCAGTAGTACACGCGGGGTTGTGGTTTTCAAGGTTGCCGTCCGACCTGAAGGACTGAGCGGTAATTCCCCCGCTCACGGAAGTCAGAGTCCCACTGGCGTTCCGTGTCCCGGTTGCATTGGGAAGATCGCCAGTCGAGATTGGACTTGGGGTTGCGCTCGTAGGTCCACATGTGGTGCATCCAGTGGCGAATATACCGTTGATGCCATCCGAAATAACCCCGACGCGGACGCCCGTGCCGTCCACGCCAAGCGTGGAACGTACCTGGTCGGCCTTCAGTATGGCATCGCCCTCGGTGTCCACTGACCCCGTATTTGTGAACCCATAATCGGGCAAGCGGATATATCGGACAAAGGGCAGCGCCGTCACTTGCTCGATCATGCTCACAGGCAGAAGCCCCTGAACCGTAGGAACGTATGAGAGAACCTCCTTCTTAGTCTTATCGGGCTTTGGTTCTCCCACAATCTGCACGGTGACTCCAAGCCCGCGCAAAGCATTAAGGTTTTGATCGGTGATTTCAGAGACCTCGATGTAAACCTGGACTTCCGCATTCTTGTTAATGCGCATAATGCGAGCCTGAACCGCATCCCGGACTGATTTCGGCAGTGTCGTAATCGAAAAGCCGGGCGGGGGAGCAATCCGTTGCTCTTTGGCAACTGGCCCTGGTTGCTGGGTTATAGCACGCGCAAGGTCTGCTAAGAGCGTGCTGAGCTTTGGATTCTTCTGTGGTCGAGTTCCAAGTGTGGAAGCCTCTTGCGCCATACGGGGCGCAGATTGAAACAGCGTCAAGGGAAAGGCGTGCATCGGCCCCTCAGATCGCGGGATCGCCGCAACAGTGGAAGATGTCTGCGCAAAGCTCCCCTTGGGGATGAAAGCTAAGATGAGCAATGTCGTGATTACAAATAAAGCGTGACGGAAACCGGAACGCGGAAATAGGCCAATTTGCATTCTAAGACCCTCCTCTGCCTGTAGCTTGACATCCTAGACGAAGAGAAAAACCGAACCCTCTCTCGCGGGAGCATACTCGATCTACACTTAAATCTCAAATGGGGTAGGAAAGAAGCAAATATCAAAACAAGAAATAAGAGAGAATACTCGGAAGGAAACTGCTACGTAATCTGTCGCCGGAGCCAAGCTAATCGCTCCCGGCCACGCTGACTGATTCGGTAGCAGACGGGCCGTTCCCGCCTGAGTAGCAGGCCATACCTCCAAGCCCTCTTCAAATACGAATAAGCTGCTCGTGCCGGGACCTTGCCGATCTGCCGAGCGTAGGCTTGGGGCTGCAACCCTTCAGGACTGGCTTCGAACAGCGCCAGAGTTTCCCGTTTTAAGTCGTTAAAAGACCGTTTTCGCACACGATTTCTCCGCCCAAAATGGCGCGACTCTATCGCGCATGTAGTCGGGCCGATCATACACTTGCAGATACACAGGTATAACTCCATGATGCCGGAGCGCGACTAAAAATCCGCGTCTTATCGCGCGACTTGGCGCAGTCCTTAGATCAGGTTTAGAAAGTCCCGGTCTGCCTCTTTGTGCTTGTCTGATTCTTTCTCCGCTTCAGCGTCAAGTTCCCGCTGCCTACGAATCGCAATCAGACGTGCCTCGACCGCCAGCCGAAGCTGGGCATTTTCGGGACGCCGCCGGTCTTGGCCCCTGTAAGGTTGAACTTCCGGTTTCACTTCCTGTTTACTTTCCATGTTTTCCTCCAATTAAGATTTCACTACCAACTTACCCAAAGCCCGGCCACCGAATGCCGGGTGCTCCAAAAACCACGACCCCACGTTCTCGAAGCACCGTTGCTACCGGCTCTAAATGCCGACCAGGGCCGACCGGCGGGGAGGCTTTCACTTCAATGATCTGCCCGTCAAGCGTGCGCCAACTAACCTTCCTAGGGCGACGGGAAAGCTTCAGGGATGGCCCGGAAAGCCGGTCTGAGCGAGCCGCGATAGGGAGAGCTTGAAAACGGGGCTGAATTTGGCCCGCATTGGGCACAGGAACGATTTTCTCGGTCGCCCTCGACTCTTGGTATCCCCTGGAACGTACCACCTTCGGGGCATCCAAAGACGGAGCCTTACTCAACTCAAACCCGGCCTGAAAAATCCGACGGATAGCAACCAAAGGCTTATGGGAATGCCCAGCTTCCCGGACATACGGCAAAGCCCATTTAGGAACACGCACTGTGAAACGTTCAGTGCCGGGACCAGGGTCACGGCTCTTGAGAGTGAGCCGCCCGTCTTGGACGGCGCGAAGAATGCCCGCGAGCACCCGCGTTGGTGATGCGCCTTGAGAACGAACCCATTGGGCCAACTCCGGGGACACACGTACTGAAAATTCGCGGCTCATTTTGACCTCTTGGGTAATCGCCCAAGCGCCGATGGGCACAGAACGGGCACAAAACCCCCTCTAGAAGGCTGAAAAATTGGCTGAAGGGACGTTGAAAACACGGGGCTTAGATAGGTTGGACTTATTTCGGGACCAAGAGGTCCCCAGTTCAAATCTGGGCGCCCCGATTAAACATTTCTTTTTTGTTTCACCGCAGAAGCTCACCCTTAGCTTTTCCCCCGGAAACACGAACAGAGAGATTTGGGGATCACTTGAACCGGCCCGCCGCGTTATCTTCTGTCAGACGCGGGGCGGCTGCGGCGAGCGGTGCGGGCAGCGACCGGCATCATGGAGCCGGTTGCGTTAAAGGTTCTTCCTCAGGTATCTTCAGCTTTTGCTTTCGTGAATCATTTATCGTGAAAAACAACAACGGCAAAGGAAACGTATTGATCACGTTGCATGTGGATCTCGGCGGTCAATGGCGCGGCGGACAGCACCAGGCGCTCGATCTGATGCTGGGGTTGCGGTCGCGCGCCCACGTCGCGGAACTGGTTGCGCTCCGAGACTCTCCCCTGGCCCGGCGGGCCCAATCGGAGGGCATTCGCGTGCATGCTGTCGGGCGCTTTGCGCCGCGGCTCCAGGCAGCGCTCGCCCTAAGAAAATTGCAGGCACGGTTTGAGGTTGTCCACAGCCATGACGCTCACGGGCTGACGCCTGCTTGGCTTGCGGGCGCGCACCGTGGCGCTCGCCTTGTGGCTGCCCGGCGCGTGGCCTATCCCATAGCGCAAAATCCGTTTGCACGCGCCCGGTACCGTCATGTGCATCGAATTGTGGCCGTCTCCCGCTTTGTAGAAGCGAGTGTGATCGCGGCGGGCTTCGGAAGCGATCAAGTTGAGGTCATCTATGACGGCGTCGAACTGCCGCCCTTGCCTGGACGCGAGGAGCGCCTCCGGGCGCGCCGACGCTGGAACATCGGCCTTCCGTTGCTTGGTTGCGTCGGCTATCTCTTGCCGGAGAAGGGCCAGGAGTTTCTGATCCGGGCCTTACCCCTGGTGCAGGAAAGATACCCGAATGCCCACCTTCTCCTGGCGGGTGACGGGCCTTGCCGGACCCGCCTGGAACAACTGGCCCGCGACCTGGGAGTGGCGGCGTCGGTGCAGTTTGCAGGGGTCGTGGACGATATCGAGCAGGCTTATCAAGCCTTGGACGTCTTTGTTTTTCCTTCCCTTGCGGAGCCTCTGGGCAGCTCCCTTCTCCGAGCCATGTCGTACGGCCTGCCGGTCGTGGCCATCGCGCGGGGCGCCGTGCCGGAAGTTATCGAAGACGGACAAAACGGCCTCCTTGTTCCCGCGCCTGACCCCGGCGCCATTGCCGCCGCGGTTCTGCGTCTGCTCGGTGACGCTTCGCTCCCATCAAAGCTCGGAGCTGCCGCGCACGAGACCATCAAGCAGCGCTTTAGCGTTGAGCGTATGGTAGAGGACACAATTGAACTCTACCGCCGGCTTGGTGCTGAGACGGGCGGGTCCGGGTGAGCTTGCCGGCTGCGCTCCGGTGCGCTTAGCGACCGCGCTTCTTTTCCTAAAGTACAACCTTGGGTTCCTGTATGGTGGGTGGAGGGCATGGTGTCCACGGCGCACCTATTCAAAGAGGTGATGCGCTTCAAGTAACACTTGAGGCTCGTGTCCCCGCGGCCTCTCCTGCCGGCCCGGCCGCGAAACGGCAATGTAAAGCTTTAGGAACGAGTCGATCCCGTGGCAGCAGCGCTAAGCCGCTGCATCCCTGGTGGAAGAAGGGGAAGGGAAGCAAGGCATCTCGCTTCCCTTCTTCCTCAGGCTGCCTTGAGTTCCGAAGTGCAGTGCGGGCAGCGCGTCGCCTTCAGCGGAATGCTGGACACGCAAAAGGGACATTCTTTTGACTCGGGCGCGGCCGGGACGGGCGCGGGCCTTTTTGGCGTCTGCCATAGAAGCATAGTGGGTTCGAGAGAGGTTGATGAAAAAACTGGAAAAATCGACATGACCGAGCAGCATTCCAATGGGAGGCATGAGGATCTCCGATACCAGGGACGTAATCACCTTCCCAAAAGCTGCACCCAAGATGATCCCGATAGCCATGTCAAGCACATTGCCGCGCATCGCAAACTCTTTAAATTCTTTCGGCATACCGGTATCTCCTTTGTGAAATAGGTAAATAAACGCCCAGGGAGCTGATGGCAGCGTAGTTTGAATGAGACTTGGCGTCTCGTCAAGGGGATTCAGTCGGCCACCTTCTATCGGGAATGGAGGCGACGATCTTAAAGAAACTAGTGTTGCGTTTGGAAAATACGTTTACCTGTAGCGCCGCCCTTCAGGGCGGTATGCCGGGCGTAAAGCCCGGCGCTACAACAAATGGGTCCTTCCGTATAAGTAATACAATTTGCCGAACGCAAC